>Ga0157371_10000124_pt1 | contig 117860 bp, 76 predicted proteins | sample C45metaG_FD_113462 | JGI IMG/M metagenome (GOLD analysis project Ga0157371, IMG submission 113462) | Corn rhizosphere microbial communities from Kellogg Biological Station, Michigan, USA - C4-5 metaG | ecosystem: Host-associated > Plants > Roots > Rhizosphere > Soil | place: USA: Michigan...
CCTGAAACGCAGTGGTTTTGTGTTCATAACCGATGATTTAATTTTAAAAAATATTGAACACAAAACGAAGTGCCGCTGTTTTTTTGATGCGCGTGAGATTGCGCAAAAGGCTCATTGCTGGATCCGATAGCCATCGGATGACAAAGCGCTTTGGGTACTTTGGCGCTCCAAAGTGCCATGCCCAACGGCATAGAGCGATAGAAGAATGTTATAATTAATTGTGTCCACACGATAGGCGCAGGCGGGAATCTTAAAGCTTATTGCATTAAGATTCCCAATCAAGTTGGGAATGACGATTCTACCCAGACTATCAATTCACTAAAATTCCTATTTTAATTTTAATTATAAACATGAGGATTATTCTATACTCACCATCGCTTTAATCACCCCATTTTTCGGATCAAGCCAGCTTTCAAACTCACCTTTTACTTCCTCAAATTTAACCTGATGGGTAATGTAATTGGTTGGGTTAACCAAACCGGCTTTCATTGATTTAATGACGTGTTCAAAATCTTCTATAGTGGCATTTCTGCTGCTCATTAAAGTAGATTCTCTTTTATGAAACTCCGGATGGTTGAAGATTAAATCGCCTTTTTGTAATCCGATTAAAACGAACCTTGCACCATGAGCCATATAATTGATGGCATTATTAATTGCTTTTTGATTACCGGTAGGGTCAATTACAACAGTTGGCATATCCCCATTTGTAATATCACTCAGTTGCTGGACCACATCAGCTGAAAGCGCGTTAACCATATAGGGCACTTTCAATTTATCTTTGCAGAATGCCAGGCGGTCTTCATTAATGTCCAGCGCAATTACATTTGCACCTGCAATCCGGGCAAACTCCATAGTACCTAAACCAATTGGTCCGGCGCCAATAACGAGTACAAACTCTCCGGGCTGAATAGCTGCCCTTCTAACCCCATGCGCCCCAATGGCTAAAGGTTCAACCAAGGCGAGCTCATCGTAACTCAACCCTTCGCCATGTAAAAGCGTTCTCGATGGAACCTGTAAATATTCGCGCATCCCTCCATCAACATGTACCCCACAAACCTGCATTTTAACACAACAGTTTGGTTTGTTCATCCGGCAGGCAATGCATTCGCCACAATTGAAATATGGAATCAAAGTTACGGCTTCTCCTGTTTTAAAACCTTCAGCTCCATCAATCTCAACCAGTTCACCAGAGAGCTCGTGTCCTAAAATACGGGGATAGTTAAAAAAAGGCTGGGTGCCTTCAAAGGCATGTAAATCCGTTCCGCAGATCCCGATCCGTTTAATTTTAATAATGGCGTGATTTTTTTTTAATGCAGGTTTTTCTGTTTCCGAATATTCAAAAGTTCCGGGTGTGGTACAGGTAAGGGTTTTCATTTTAATGAAGGTTAAATCGTATAAATTGGTTAATCGGTTAACTGTAATTTGCAAACTGTTAACTAAAAACTGCGAACTAAGCTAGGCGTTCGCTAAAGCTCTGTCTAAATGTACATAACCACCATCAACATGGATAATTTGTCCGGTGGTATGGCTTGATTTGTTAGACATTAAAAAAGCGGTCATGTTTGCAATTTCTTCTGCAGTTGTCATTCTGTTTTCCAATGGGATTTTTGAAGTAATCTCCTTTAGTTTTTCTTCCGCATTGTCTAAAGTCTCTATCCAGGTTTCGTAAGCAGGTGTCCAGCATTCGGCAACAACCACTGCGTTTACTCGGATCCCATATTTTAATAATTCAACAGCCCACTCGCGGGTTAAAGCATTTCTACCTCCATTAGCGGCAGCATAAGCTGAGGTATTTCCTTGTCCGGTTTCTGCTGTTTTTGAAGTGATGTTTACAATAGCACCCTTGCTTTTAATCAGTTCTGGCAAGGCATGGTGTGCCATTAGGTAATAATGCACCACGTTTTTATGCAAAGAAGCCATGAAATCCTGGTAATTTCCACTTTCTAAACCTACCCCATCATTCACGCCTGCATTGTTTACTAAACCATCAATTCGTCCAAATTTAGCAACGATTTCTTTAATTACTTTTCCGCAATCATCCGGATTGGAAAGTTCTGCGACAAACTGTTCTGCTTGTTTGCCCTGTGCAATAATTTCATCAACTACTTTCTGGTTATCTTCTGCTTTTCTGCCAACAATAACAGCAATCGCATCTTCTTTAGCAAATACTTCTGCAATGCTCCTGCCAATGCCTTTTGCAGCACCAGTGATGATAATAACTTTTTCTTTTAACTGTAAATCCATAGTTTTTTAATTATTTTAAAGCGTTCCTCATGCTGAATTTAGTTCAGCATCTTTCTCTTGTTGTTCAGATCCTGAAACGAGTTCAGGAAGACGGTACCTCTTAGTGAATCATTATTTTTATATCTGCTTTCCTTGATGCTGGTAATACTCGTAAATCTATTAATTTTCCGTCCCTTAATTGTCCTTCAACAGTGGTCTGGTAAGGCGCATAAAGTTTAAAATGCACATCCCAATCTTTAGGCCATGCAGGAAAAAGGTAGATGTTTTTGCCGTCTACCTGCATTAGCATTTCCTGTAAACCGATCATGCCTGAGCCGCCCCAATTATGGTCTGGCACCCAATCAAAACCTGGTCCCCAGAAGGCTGGGAATCTCCTTCCAGAGTCTTTTAACTTTGCTGTGGTTAATTTTGAAGCGTCTTCAGTTAAACCTAATCTTGCTGCAAAAATATTGTCCTGTTTCCACCCTACGTAACTCCGGAATTTTAGCACATCGGTATCGTATTTATAGGTGTTGACAGCCGTATCTAAACCGGGTTTTCCGATGCCGTAAATCCCCCAGGGATAAACCGGATACAATTGCGGACTTTCGGTATTGTTAACGCGTTCCCAAAGTTTCGCCGGAGCAATTGTTGTGTGGCCATCGAATACCCTAAAACTAATTGGTGGAATGGTTTTTAGCATGGCTTTCCATTCTGATTTTTGCTTTTCAGATAAATTGGGTTGCTCCACAAGTCTTTCCAAAACGGTTTTTAAAGCCGAAATGGTTGAGGTGGAGTTGTAGGCCATTTTATAGGTTTCGGCACCAGAGCCCGGATACAAAACCAAATGTCCATCAGCATCTAAAGTTTTTGCCCCGCGTTGCTTGGCTAAATAGGTGTAATGCTCCTTGAAAAATGTTAAAGAACTTTCAATTAATGGCAGATATTTTTCGATGTGGTTGCCATTATATCTTTCCGTTTCCAAAATCATCATACAGAACTCTAAAACGGTATCCCACTCATACTCTAACCAGGCATTGTATTCCATACCTTTGTTAAAATCTGCAGGTCGTTTCCAGCCATATTCTGCTGGATTTGGTAAGCCAAAATTTTCTAACTGTTCTGTAAAACTGGCACCGTTATGTCCCCAGGCAGCTTGCGTTCTGATTTCAGCATTTTTTAACAAATTCAGGTAGAAATCGAACTGGGGTTTCATTATTTCAAAATCACCGCTTTTTAACATCGGCCAATAAACCAAACGCTGGTTTTGGGCAGTATGTGTTCCACCCCAGTTTCTGAAATCGGGTGTGTATTTTAAAGCGGTATCTGTAAGTTGTGGATCGAAAGTGAATAGACCGCCGTTAAATTTTGTAGGATATTTGCCGAATGCATTGCAACCCAACATATACCTGAACAACTGATAATTTTTAGCCGATTGATTAGCAGATTCATCTTTGGAATTAATATAAATGAAACTTCTTTTCCAGTAATCGTTCCACCATTTTATACTTGCTTTCTGGCTATTTTTGTTGTTTATAACATTTAAGCTTTGCTCCCATTGCTTTGCAGAGGTTGCTGTAACAGTATTTAATGTAATGGTAATATTGGTAGCGTTTGAAGGCTTTTTACTCTTCAAAACCCAGGCTTTAAAAGGTGTACTTAAATAAACACCTTCATAATTCCCCGCCGGAAACAGGTTATCTCCCTGCATTGAGCCTCCAAAAATCAGGTTTTTTAAAGGATTGAATAATTCAGCTTTTCTATCTTCTAAGCCTTGTTGCTTTACAGCAACATCGAATACCGTTTCGGGCTTATTTTGATGGTAGAATTGAAGGGTATTGTTTTTAAAAGCAATTTCATCTTTAAAGGTTTTTACAATGCCCTGAGGCGCCCATTTATACGAATTTTGGTTGTTCTCTTTGCCTTTGGTTATGCGGTCTTCAAAACGCCAGCTTTCATAACTGGCTTCAGTTTTGATTTTTTGGTTGGATTTAATATCTAGATGGATAACAGGATTAAAAACATCTACCCAAACATTGATTTTGGTATTTAATTTACCATTTGAGCCTGAAACCTGGGCATAACCATCTTTTAAGATCAGTTCTTGTTTGAATGTTTTTCCTAGGAATGGGTTTGGGGATAATTTGAGTTTTACACGACCTATTTTGAGTAAGGTATTGTTCTCGTCGAACGTACCACTTCTGGACATGTACAGGTAAACATTGCCATTTTCTACCCAGATGTTGAGGCCGATATCCCCACCACCTACGGGCATCGATTCTGATGAATTAAGGCTTTGGGGATTCCAAACCACGTTAGATGGAGATTTTTCCTGGGAAAAAGCATTTGATTGTATGGACCACGAAGACACGAAGAGCACAAAGAAAAGGTTAAGGTTTTTTGACCATTTAAGATATATAAGAGCATTTAAGTTCCTACATAAAATACCTTGTTCTCTTTGTGTCTTTGTGGTTAACATTTTTTGGTATATGGTATTTGACCACCTAAGACACCTGAGCACACCTGAGGCATGGTTCAAAAATTTTGACCATATAAGATATATAAGAACATTTAAGTTCTTAAATGAAGTACTTCGTGTGCTTAGTGGCTTCGTGGTTAAAATCATCTTAGTTATCCCAATCATCAGTACGGAATGAGGAAACGGGTAACCCATCGTTACCAAATAAATCGCCGGTTACAAAATCTTTAAAGGCATAGCGAACAGCCACCGGTAACTTAACCTGCTCCGCTGAAACGGTGATGCTGCTTCCTGTTATAGTTGCCTTTGCGGGGTAAAATTTATGGTCTGCACCTGCTACTTCAAATAAGGCCAAATCTTTTCCAAACGAAGTTAGACCATTTGCTGCATTTTGAAACTTGATGACCGCTTTAGTTTTATCAACTGTGAAAGAGTCATAGTTTGGACTTAATGCACCAAAACCTTTTATGCCATAAGTTTGGGATAGGGCCAGGTAAGCCAAACGTGTTCCACCCTGTTTTTTGTTTGCGGGATGGATTGATTTTTCCTCGCCAATATCCATTAAAACTGCCATTCCCGAATTTGGGATTTTAGTTAAGGATTTACGTTGTGCATCTCTTAAAAATGCTGAATTGAATTTTGCACCAACATGATAAGGTGGCAATTGGGCATAATTATAAGGTGCAATTTGAGCATAATAGAAAGGAAACTCTCCATTATCCCAGTTTTTTCTCCAGGAAGAAATCATTGCAGGGAATAAATCTTCATAGCGGTCTGGACGTTCGTAATTCGATTCGCCCTGGTACCAGATGGCACCTTTTATGCCATAACCGATTACCGGATAAAGCATACCATTATATAGAGTTGTTGGCGTTCTGCTTACTTCTTTTATAGTGTCGGTTTTTGAAGGGATTTTAATCTCAGGGAATGCTTTTAAATCCTCGGGCGACATCCAGGCCTCAATTGTAGAACCCCCATAACTATCGTTGATGATCCCGATCGGAACATTTAATATTTCGTTTAATAAGGAGCCAAAGTAACAAGCAGTAGCGCTGAAATTGGAAACGGTTTCAGGTGCAGCTAATTTCCATAGTGAAGGTTTGCTGTTATCTTGTCGTTCGGTGATGGAAGAACGCGGAACAGTATAAAGCCTGATGTTTTTATTGGTCGATTTTAAAATTGCTTCGTTGGAGCCAATTATCGGCTGATTTTTAAAGCCTTTCATAGGCATTTCCATGTTCGATTGGCCACCACAAAACCAAACTTCACCAATTAAAATGTCGGTTAGGACAAGTTTTTCGCCATCGTTTAATTCAATATTGTATGGACCACCGGCTGACGGAGTAGCAACTTTTATTTTCCATTTACCATTCTGATCAGAAGTAATGGTGTAGTTCTGTTTGTTCCAGGAGGTGTTGATTTTTACCTTGGTAGAAGGCTTGGCCCAGCCCCATATTGCAACATTGCTTTGTTGCTGTAACACCATGTGATCGGTAAAAATCGATGCAGGTTTAACTGTGGCTGATGCAATGAGGCAACAGGTAATGTTTAAGAAAATTAAAAGCTTTAGTTTCATTTGTTATTGTTTTTCATCACTTAAGACTCCTTAGTTTTGGTTACCTTATAAGACATTTAAGAGGCATGTAAGCTCAATAGTATATTTTTGGCGCCTCATCTATCGACCACCTGAGCCACCTGAGCGCATCTTAGTTTATTACTTAATAACTATTAACTGCCATAATCTTATATTTTCTTACATGTCTTATATGGTAAAACCTAAATATCACCTACTCACTGGCAACCATACCGACATTTCTGAATGGCCGCGGTTTCCCCAGGCAAAGTATGGTACCAGTTTAATTGATGTTGTTGTATTTTTATCTTCAATGGGCCTGTACAACACATTTTTCCAGTTGTTTGGCGCTACTATTTTTGCATTTCCTACTAAACTCATCATAACAGCGCCATCTATATTAATTGGTTTCGCCTCAAATTTAGTCGAAGCTGGAATAAAAGCATTAAAAATACTTTTACCAGGTAAATCTGTCGATTCTAAACAGTAAACAATCGGTCCGCGTTTTATCGCTACCTGATTTCTGTTTTCTTCCACCAAAGGATTGGCTTCAATCAAAGTAGCTTCCATCGGGAGATTTAGTTCTATCACATCGCCCTTTTTCCAAATGCGGTTGATTTCTGCATAAGTTCCGGAAATGGCTTTAACATTTTCGGCTTTTCCATTGATGGTGATCTGTGCATCATGCGTCCACGACGGGATTCTAAAAAATAATGAATAAGCTTTGTTTCCTGTTTCCTTAATGTTGATTTTGATCTTCCCATCCCAGGGATAATTGGTTTCCTGGGATAATGAAATTTTTTGACCATTCATTAATGTAGTACTTAAGTTATTACCACCATATAAATTAAACCACAGTCCTTTATCTGAAGTACTGTACGCATAATCACTCACTTCTGCGATCGTTCTAACTACGTTAGGCGGGCAACAATTGGATAATGCAATATAAGGCGCCCTATCTTTCGACCAGCGTTGTTTAAAAGGTAAGTCATCTGATTGTGCCAGTGGATTGGTGTACAAAAAGTTCTTTCCATCCAGGCTGATTCCAGACAGAATGCTGTTGTGCAAAGCCAGTTCAATTACATCGGCATATTTAGCATCGCCCGTAATCTGCAACATGCGCCAGTTCCAAAGTACATTGCCTATGTTGGCACAGGTTTCGTTATGTGCGGTAAAATTTGGCAATTGAAAATCACGACCAAATGCCTGATGGATTTTCTGTACATCGGCCGGATTGTAAGACGTTCCATCTGGCGAAGTGCCATCATAAAGTGAACCACAACCACCCGTGATGTACATTTTGTGCTGATTGACATCATCCCACATTAAATTTAAAGTATTTAAAAGTGAATCTTTACCCGTTTCGGCGTATAAATCAGCAACGCCGGCATAAAGGTAGTTTGCACGTACGGCATGGCCCATGGCTTTGGTTTGCTGTAAAAAAGGAATCCGATCCTGGTTGTCATCTGTACCATCCTCAATTTTTCCTTTAATCGCAATTAAATGCTGCGCCAGTTCTAAATAACGCAGATCTTTAGTGGTACGGTACATTTCTACCACACCCATATAGTGAGATGGACATATTGCATTTCTTGCCAAAGTTGGAGATGCTGATTTATAGAAATTGTAGAGATAATCAGATGCTTTTTTAGCAATGTTAAGCAGTGTCGTTTTTCCAGTTGCCCGGTAATGGATGCAGCCTGCCGTCATTAAATGGCCAATATTATACGATTCAAAGCTCAAACGATCCTGAAACTGGTTTTTAGAGCCTGTTTTGCGCTGCTCGATCATCGCTTTGGTATAAATGTAGCCATCTTCGCGTTGCGATTTACCGATTACGGCAATAGCATTATCCATCATTTCGTTCAGTTTTGGATTTTTCGTAGAAGCATATAAAACGGCTACAGCCTCCAAAGTTTTGTAATAATCGCCATCATGAAAAGAAGGTCCTGAGTGTGAACCTGTATCTAAACCTGCGGCAATTTTGAAATTTTCAAAAGCATGACTGATTTTCGGATCGTTATAAATGGCCCACATATTCGGTACCATGGTTTCGGTGGCTACCTTAAAACGATCGGCCCAAAACCCTCTTGTCCAGGTTACATCTGTCATATTGATGCTGTGCAGTTTTGCGTAAGGAGAATTTGATGTATTGACCAAAGCCTTATCTTGTGCCTGCACGCAGAGCGAGATCAAACACAATGTTATAAATACACTATTTTTTAATGCTTTCATATCTTATTTTTCTTCCATTTGAATCAGCACCGGACCTAATAATCCAGCGGGATTTAATGGTTTCCCCTCCAAACGGAAAGGTGCAGTGGTTTTTGTAATCCTCTTATCTTCTGGCAATTTACTATCGCCAATTAAACGGTTAGCCCAGGTATTCGTAACTTCGATTTCTATTTTGTTTTCGCCCTTTTTTATTGCCTTACTGATATCCAGGCGGTGTGGTGCCGTCCACAAGGTGCCACAGTTTATACCATTGATTTTTACCTCTGCAATACTGGAGAATTCGCCTAAATCAATCCATGTTTTACCCTTTTCGTTTCCGTCGAAACTGAAGGTTTTTTTATAAACAGCAATTCCGGAATAATATTTAACAGCGCTATCAGCGTTTGTTGTCCAATCGGTTAAATCGTTTAATATTATAGGTTTCGATGGTCCTCCATAAGACGTATCGAATTTTGCCTGCCATGATTTGGAAATATCCTGAATGGATTTGAATCTGCTTGAATTTGATCCGTTATTTAATTGAGTTAAATCTGTTTTCTCTTTAAAAATCACGAATATTGAACCGTTTGCCGGCAATTTCAGATTAAAATAAGTTCTACCATCTTTAAACGACCAACTTTTTAAATCAATATTATTGTTTGTGGCCACATCATAAATTCGAGGAATTCTACCAATCATCCGAAACGAAAAATTAAATTCTCTTTCCTTATCCTCTTGATTTGTAATAAAATAAATATCGTTATCTACAGTTTTTCTATGTACAAATGCCACGCGTTTAGTCGGTAAAATTTGGGAGCTTAGCAGCGGCTGAAATTCGTTGATATCTAAATCCTTTTCCAAACCAAGACTTGTAAAATCATTACCTTCAAACGGAGCTTTGAAAATTTGTCCTAAGCCAAGTTTTCTAGTATAAATAGGCTTACCTCCGTTTTTGAAAGACTCAAAGTTTCCTCCCCAAATTTCATCAACAATTTTATCAAATTCAATCTTATTAACCTGCTTAATTCCAGATTGATAAATTGGCTTATCTCCTACAATCACTTTAGCTCCTGCCTTAACCAATACTGAAAGTTTTTTAACTACTTCGTAACTCATGTACTGGTGATTCGGGTTCATTTTCATGTTGCCAGGGAAAACCAATATTTTATATGTTGCGCCACTTTCGAACATCACATTACCATCTTTAACGCTTGCTGTTTTTAGAACATCGGGATTGAAGCTATCGTAAGCGTAACCACGCAAAGGATTTACCCAGTTTTCGGCATCGGCCATGTTTGCGGAATGGGTAACACCTGCCGGAATCTGCCTCAATGGCTCCCCTACATTTGCCAGGCGCTTCTTTTCAGCTTCCACTACATCAGCACCAAAAATACCGGGCAAGATTTCTACCAAACGGTCAGGCAAAACTGAACGGCGGGGTAATTCTTCACCAGTAAAAACGGCGATATCTACAACAGGTTTTCCTTGTTGTAGCAAGTTCTGCGTTCTTTCAGCATAATCTATCCAGGCTTTTCCGGCCTTCCACCAGGTTTGATCGCGTTGAAAATATAAACCTACACCGTCTAAGGTCATTCCGGGTTTTCTATCCGTCCATGGATTGTGTGTAAAAACGTGATAGACGAGTTTATTGATCCCGAGGGCATAATTTCTATCCTGCAAAGTTTTCATATTTGCCGGACTTTCATTCCAGTCCATTCTGACGGTGGTAAAAGCCTCGGCCTGGATAATGTTTTTACCATAGATATGTGCTCCGGAAATGGCATCCAACATATCATTCGGTTTATCATGTGTTGGGCTGTTTAACCAAAACTCACCCATAGGTACATCAACCGTTTTGTAGTGCATCAATCCGTCACTCATCATGGTTGGTGCAATACTTTCCGCCGTAAAAGTTACCCCCTTATCCTTTGCCAGCTTAGCCAGCGTTTTATAAAACTGGTCGACAACTAATTCAGAAATCGTTTTTCTAACATCGTAAAGGAAATTTTCGGACACGGATACATTCTCTACAGGTAATCCGGTCATGATGGGTAAATAAGGCGTTAAATCGTAACCTCTTCGCTTTAAAAATTCTGCTTTAAATACCGGCGACCAATTCTGACTGCCGCATTCCCAACTATCCACATGAAAAACACTTAAAACTTTCTTGGCAATTTCGGGTCCGCCATGTTTTAAAGCTTCTCCATACCAATTGTTGAATTGTAGTTTTACCGCTTCGGGGTTAAATTTATCGCATTCTAGTCCCTTTCCACCACCACCAGTGGCATTGGTATGCCCGGTTGAAGTATGGCCTATTCTCAGAATGGTCCAGCTGCCTTTTGGTGCCTTCCAGTTTAAGGTTCCATCCGGACTTAATTTGTTTGTTAGATTGATGATCTTATTCAAGGGCACACAAAGATTTTTAGCAATTTCTGCTTCGGTGCTTCTTTTGCTGATTCGCCAAACTGAACCATTCTTGCCTTCAAACTGGTTAACCTGTGCTTCAGCAGATAACTCCAGATTGACCAATTTTAAAGAAGGTTTCCATTTGGCTGCATCCAGATCCTCTGAACCTGGCTCCGAACCCTTTTTATCATAAATAAACCTGAAAAATTTTGCGGTGGTGGTTACAATTGAATGCGTTACATCTTCATCGGTATCCTGCCATCCATGTCGCGGGGCTTCTAACCTGCCAACGGAGCGGAAAACTTTACCATCATCGCTCACCTCAATGGCTAAACGTTGTGCCTGATAGTTATTTCCACTCACTTTAATGGTCACTGTTCTGCAGGTGAAAGGTTTTTCAAATTCGTATTGAATGTAACAAGGCTCATTTGAGCCAAAGTTTTTCTTATTACCCGGTTGCACTAAACCTGTGGCATCGGCACCATTGCTGGCTGTAATTTTAGGAATAACGGTTCGTGTTGAAATGTTTTCGCCAATTGGTGAAGGGTAAGCGTAAACAGCAATATCTTTATAATAATTTTCTTTTGATTCAGGTTGAGGTAAAGAGATCTTATTAGTTGTATTACTGACGTTTATTTTTGACCAAACTACTTTCTGCATCGAAAGTTCCGGCGTTATCCATGGGCCACCTGCTAAAGCAAAACCATCGCTTACGTGCATACCCAATTTTAGGTTTAAACGTTTTGCCTCAGTCATCGCAAATTCAACCATTTGCCACCATTCTGGTGTGAGTTGAACTGCAGGCGGTGAATAAACTGATGTTTTATCAGGACCTTGAATGCTCATTAAATAAGCACCCGCAATGCCATTCGATTTCATGGCTTCCAGATCGTCAGTAATGCCGGCTTTTGAAACTGCTCCTTTAACCCAATACCAAAATACCCAGGGTTTTGCATTTTCATTTTGTTGCGCGAAAAGGTTTGCTGAAAAGTGAAGACTGATCAGTACGAAGCATAAAACCCTGATATTTTTAGAAATGATCATTATTTATGTGCGATTTTATAACCCCGTAAGCCGAAATAAAGGATAATCAGAAAACATACTAATGGAATGCTGTAGCCAATTTGTACATTGTCATTGCTTGCATCTATTACTGCACCCATTGTTAATGGAACCACCGAACCCCCAATTATAGACATAATCAACCATGAGGAACCTGGTTTGGTATCGTCACCAATACCTTCAATGCCCAATGCAAATATTGTTGGAAACATGATCGACATGAAAAAACCTAAACCACCTAGTGCATACACTACAATTGGGCCTTTAACTGTTATCGCAATTAAACATAGGACGATGGCAACACAGGCGTAAATAGACAACAACTTAGGTGATTTTACATAAGCCAATAGGGCTGTGCCTACAAAGCGACCAACTGTAAACAGTATACCATAGATAAATAAATAAATGCCTGCGGTTCTTTCATCAAAACCAGCACCTTGTTGCGCTGCACGGATAAATGAACTTGTAACACATACCTGGGCACCTACATAAAAAAATTGTGCAATAACGGCCCATCTCAAATGCTTATGTTTTAGTGCTCCTAAAAAGCTACCTTTTGCTTCACCATCTACACTTTTTGTTTTGATTTCGGGGAATTTAATAAAGCAAAAGGCTATAGCAATTGCAACTAAAACTGTTCCTAAAATAATATAGGGCACTTTAACAGATGATGCTTCTGCCAGGCGCACTGCCTCTGTCATATTGGTTAACTCATCTTTAGTATAGGTTTTCCCTGATAGAATATAACGGGTACCAATAAAACCAGCCACGGCTGCTGCTAAGCCATTAAAAGAAGCCGCTAAATTTAAGCGGGTTGCTGCTTTTGCCGGATCACCAAGAACAGCTGCATAAGGATTAGCTGAGGTTTCTAAAGTAGCCAAACCGCATCCAATGATAAATAATGCAATTAAAAAGGTGAAATACGAAAGGTTATTTGCAGCTGGAACAAATAAAAATGCTCCAAATGCAAATACTAATAGCCCCACAATCATTGTGATTTTATATCCCCATTTCTTAAGGATAATTCCAGCCGGGATTGCCATTATAAAATACGCTAAGAAAATCGATGTATCAATAAACATCGATTCGAGATTACTTAAGTTAAAAGCTTTCCGTAAATGTGGAATTAAACTTGAATCGAGGTTATGCGCCATTCCCCAAAGGAAAAACAGACTGATGACGAAGATAAATGGTATGAGGTATTTTCTGCCCGATGATTGATCACCCTGTGTTATAGTTTCTGGTTGTGTGTTGTGGTTCATTATATTTGGTTTACTCCTAAATCCCCTGGAGGGGACATAAGATAAAGGTTAATTATTTTTTCTTTACAACAAGCAGATGGTCGCAAACCAATACCACTTCTCCATGTTGATTGATGATTTCTACGTGTTCGGTTACGGTGCCATATTCAGGTCTTTTGCTCTCCCCTTTTTCTGAAATGGTAATTTCGGAGTGGATGGTATCGCCAATGAAAACCGGTTTTACAAAACGTAATTTATCGTAACCTTTGCTCATGGCTTCCGGATTAATTTCTGATGCGGTTAAACCGATACCGATACTAAAAATCATGGTTCCGTGGGCAATACGTTGTTTAAAAGGTTGTGTTGCACACCATTCCGCATCCATGTGGTGCGGAAAAAAATCGCCGGTATGCCCCGCATGAACCACAAAATCGGTTTCGGTTATGGTCCGACCTAAGGTTACACGTTTATCCTGTAATTGGTAATCTTCAAAAAATGTTGATTTGAAATACATAATTTTAATCTTTTTTACGAAACCTCGCAGGTTTTAAAAACCTGCGAAGTTTAAGCATTTAGTTTTTTAACTGCTCCTTAACTTTACTCCACCAATATCGCTCGATTGATAGGCACTTTCTACAACGGCCATGGTTTGAATCACATCTTCAACATTGGTATGCAACACATCGGTTGAACCTTCATTATAGCGCATTAAATTGGCCATGGTACCGATGAAAGCCTCCGGAAACCAGGAGCCATCTAATTTAACAGTCTGCCATTCCGGAGTTTTTCCATCTTCTACTATGCAGTATTCAAATACATCAGGTACGCCATGCGGATAATCCATCAATAAACCGATTTTAGCCACAATGGCACCTTTTGTTCCTTCCCATTTAATATAACTTTCCTGGTGTTTCGGACCGAAATCATGGTCGTGGTTGGTATTGATTACCGCATGCATGGTATCGCCATAATCGAATAAAATGGTAGAACGTGATGAAGACAAACTTTTCGCAGGATGTTTTAAGGTTTTTGCCAGAATACTTTCGGGATTACCCAAAAATGAACGGATTAAATCGACATAATGAATGCTATGGTACTGAATTTCCAATCTTGGATGAATAATTACATGCGGGAAGATTTCCCAGGGTGTTTTAATCGTCACCCGGACTTCCATATCGTATAATTCGCCAATTAAACCTTGATCAATGAGGTACTTTGCAGCGCTTACAAAAGGTGCAAAACGCAACTGAAAGTTGATGGCTGCTTTAAACTTCTTTACCCTGCATAACTCAAGGATTTCCTTTGCCTGTGCAAAATCATCTCCCATGGGTTTTTGGATCAATACTGCACTTCCATCGGGCAATTGTTGCAAGGTTTCAATGTATTGCTCGGGCATGATCGTTAAATCATAAACTGCATTTGCTGGCGCCAATATTACTGCTTCGGCCACCGAATTGTAGACATTTGGAATGCCAAAAGCATCAGCCAGTTTCTGCGCCCGCTCTTTGGTCCGGTTTACAATGCCATGCACTTCAAAACCTGCAATTTTATAGGCAGGAAGATGCGCATCGGCCACTATTCCTCCTGCACCAATGATAATGATGGGCTGTTTGGTTTGTGGTAATTCTGGTTTATATTTGATATCCATACTCATTTGTCAATTTCATTAATCTGGTGCTGTGCAAGCTGGATAAGCTCTTCGGTTGCGGCATCGGTATTGATGGCCTGTAAAACCATTTGATCGATGATAGCGGCAATAGCTGCCCAGTTTTGTTTCTGTGGCAACATATTGGCCACGTCATGTAATTCTTCTAATTTATGGTAATAAGGAATAATCTGGTTGATCTCTTCATTTTTCCAGGTCGAAATCCGGCAACCTATCCCACCTTCTAAGGTGAGCTGTTTATCCTGTTCAGCAGTCAGGGCATAACGGAGAAAATCGTAAGCAATAGCCTTATTTTTACTGCCCTTTGCAATGGTATAAAGCCAATATACATTTAGCGATGCCGAGTTTTTACCTGGAGCAGATGGCAATCGTTCCACATCAACTTTTCCTTTTACCTTGGAATTGGCATCCACTTCGCACATAGCCGCAAAACCAAACCAATTGATCATCATGGCAGCTTCGCCTTGTGAAAAGGCGATTCCTGCGGCTACAGATTCGAATTCTCCAGATTTTGGATGAACAGCAGTAGTATCGTTCACGATTTTACGGTAAAAATTTAAACCATCAATGGCTGCCTGGGTATTAATCTGTATAAAACCATTTTTATCAACTAGTGTCCCGCCCCTCGTCCATAATTGCAGTGCAAAATCGAAAACGGTGTTGTGTCCGTCGGGATAACAGGCGAAAATACTGCCATACAAATTTTGTTCCGGGCGGTTGAAATAACGGGCAATCTGATGAAAATCTTCCCAGGTTTTGGGCACTGTTAAGGTTTTGCCAAATTGAGCAAAATATTTAGCCTGTTCGGCCTCGCTTTCGAATAACTCTTTCCTGTAAATAAAACATTCCGGACCATCATGGAATGGCAAGCCTACCACTTCCCAACCGAAACGCTGCAGCCCTAAAAGCGATTTGCTCCATCCTCTTGGAAAATCGTCGGGTTTGTTTTTATTGATGTAAGGATTTAAAACTTCGAAATCATTGCCGGAATAGCCTTCCAAAACCCAATCGGTACTGATGTGTGCAATATCAAAATCGCCCTTTGCCAAACCTTTTTGAGTAATAGTACTGTCGTAAAGTTCGTGCAGGTCCATTACCACCAGTTCCAACTTTAGTGTACAGCCTGAAATGGTACAATATTGATCCCAGAATTTCTGCATGGCAGTTTCAAATGGCTCAAATTTACGAACGGCTATCCTGAAAGTTTCTATTTGGTTATGCATTTGCAGTGGTATGCTGTGTTATAAATTCTTTGATAATTTTTTCATTATCCTGTCCTAATTTTGGCGAACCAATTGCTGAAGTCAATATTTCTCCATCAATGCGGATCGGGCATCTGGTGGTTTCATATTTGTAACCATCAACCATTTCCACTTCCTGAACCATGTTTAACACCTTAAAACCATCATGGGTCATTAAAGCATTCCAGTTTAATACATCCGCACACCAGATATCGGCTGGTTCTAAAATGGAAAGCCATTTTTCGGTAGTGGCCGATAAAAGATGATCAGCCAAAATGGCCTTAATCCCATCACGTTTATCAAATGCCTCGCTGATTTCAATGTAATCTTCTAATGCTTCGCAGCCGAGCAGGTTACCAAGCTGTGGAATGGATGCCATCGCCAGGGCTAAATATCCGTTTTCTGTTTGATAAATCCCATAAGGAGCGCCTAAATATGCGTTTGCATTGTTCTTTTTCGAACGTTGGGGCAACGATCCGCCATCATTCATAAAAGTGGTGATGGTTTCAAACTGGAAATCGTAAGCGGATTCCATCATGCTGATCTGTACAAAACCGCCCTCATTTTTTATCGCTTTCCGGTATAAACAAGCAAGGATTCCCTGTGCCAGGTGTGCGCCTGCCAACATATCAATAATGGATAAACCCATTGCTACAGGGCCGCTGTCGGCATTTCCTGTTAAAGAGGTTAAGCCGGTAACAGATTGCAAAAGTAGATCCTGACCAGGTTTATTTTTCCATTCCGTGTTGTTGCCATAGCCTGAAATTTCGCCATAAATTAGGGTTGGATTTAAAGCGATAACGGATTGATAATCGAAACCTAAACGTTCCATTACCCCCGGACGGAAATTATGGATCATGACATCTGCTTTTTTAAGCAGTTCGCGTACCATTTCGCAATCTTCTTCGCGTTTTAAATCAACCTCAAAACTTTCTTTATTCCTGTTGATGGCATGAAAAACCGACGATTCGCCGTTCATGATCAGGTTAGAGGTGTAGAGCGTGCGGCAAATATCGCCTACACCCAATCGCTCGATTTTGATTACACGCGCACCCATATCGGCCAAACGCAAACTTGCTGATGGTCCCGATAGGAACTGGCTGAAATCGATAACTAAATAATCTTCAAGCGGTAGCATAATTTTATTTTTAATATCAATCGTCATCTCGACCGTAGCGGAGAGATCTTTTAACTATGTTCAAAGATTTCTCCGTTCCGCTTCGCTTCAGTCGAAATGACGACTTTATTTTATTAATTCAACTCAAACTCTTTATTAATCTCAGCTGTTCCAAAACCCAGTTTTGGCGCTGCTTTACTGGCAAATAACTTTTGATTATCCAAACGAATCGGGCTTACGGTCGTCTTTATTTTTTTGCCATTAGCTAAATCCAGTTCCTGCTCAATCTGCAAGCTTTTATAAGTATTCATGGCTGTAGCAGTTTGATAATTCAGTACTTCTGCGCACCAGATACCGTGACTTTCCAAAAGACCAACCCAATGTTTTGTATTTTCTTTTTTAAAGGTTTCAGCCAGGCGGACGATTAATTTATCGCGGTTTTCGAATGCTGAACCAGCTTCTACGTACAGATCAGTAATATCGCAATTGATGATCGCGCAGATATTTGGCAGGTTGCCCATGGCCATGGCAATATAACCGTCGTTGGTTTCGTACATGCCATAAGGAGCGCTTAAATAAGCGTGAGCGCTGCCTTTTGCTCCGCTTCTATCGGGCAATTTACCGCCATCATTTAAATAGGTGGTTAATACTTCAAACTGTACATCTAAAATGGATTCCAGCAAACTCACCTCAACCAAAACACTTTTATTGGTTTTTGCCCTTTTAATTAAAGCGGCCATAATGCCTTGTGCCAAATGGTTTCCGCACATGATATCCGATACGGAAAGTCCGAAGGGAACCGGCCCGTCTACATCAACACCGGATAAAAATGTTAATCCGGAAACGGATTGCACCAGTAAATCCTGACCTGGCTTGTTTTTCCACGGACCTTCAGTTCCATAGCCGGTTACCACACCATAAACAATTTTTGGGTTGATGTTTTGAACGTTTTGATAATCCAGACCAATTTTCTCCATCACACCAGGGCGGAAATTATGTGTCATCACATCGGCTTTACTGATTAATTTTTTAAGTCTTTCTAAGTCTTCCGGATTTTTTAAATCGGCAGTATAACTTTCTTTATTCCGGTTGATGGTATGAAAAAGCAAACTGTCTTCATCCACAAAAAGATTCTTGATAGATAAAGATCTGCAAGCATCGCCTGTTTTAGGTCGTTCGATTTTAATCACACGGGCTCCTAAATCGGCCAGTTTTAATCCTGCCGATGGTCCGGCCAAAAACTGGCAAAACTCTAAAATCAAAAGTTCTTCTAGCGGTCTGTTCATGATAACACTAAACTTTTAGATTGCAGATATAACTCGTTCATGGCCGATAAAATCTGAATTTCATCACCCCCATTCATTAAATAATCGCGGACAACATCACCCGCGTGATCCTGAAAATACATGGAACCATGGTAGCGTGGACGGAGAAATGCTCTCTGTAAAGCGGGTAAGGTATTTTGAAAATAATTATGACTCTGGCGGTTGACTTCTTCGTTTTTCCAGGCGGATAAATGTCCTGGCTGACCGCCACTTTCGAAAAATAAAGTAGACTGACAAGCAGGTGATCCCACAAATTCTACATATTTGGCAGCAAGCTCCAACGCTTCGCATTTAGCAGAAATGGCTAAACCTGTTCCACCCAATGTGCTTCTCAGGTTGGTTTTACCATCTAAAGAAATCATGTCGTGAAAATGCAGGGTTTTGCGTGCATAACCATTTCGCGAGTAATTGGAATAACCATAAGCAAAAGGACAATAAGCAATTTCATCACTTAAGGTCATTGCTTCATAAACCTGAATCGGGTTTCTGTTGAAGTTTGCTTGATCTATTTTCGACGCCAGTTCCCGGTACATTTTTAAAACTTTTACGCCGATTTCAGTTGAAATTACTTCATCATCATTTTGGCAGGGATCTTCTCCCAAAGAGCAGCAAAGGGTATAAAAATTCATTAAAACATCAATCGGAATACCTGCAAAAGCAACTAAACCTCTATCAGCCAATGCAAGTAGATCTTCGAATGATTTAGGCAATTGCAATCCTTTTTCGGCGAGTAAATCCGGTCGCGATGCCGCCACAGGTGTTGCTGCATCTACGGGTAGTGCCCAGAGGTGTTCGTCATAGAAATAACTTTCAAAAGATTGACCTACGGAATTTTCTTCCTGATCTTTTAGATAATCTTCAGAAAGATAAAGATCTAAAGGCACTATGGATTTTGTTTTTGCAGCAAAACCAGCCCATGGATGATCGATCACCAACAGGTCAAAACGCTCTGCCAGTTCCTGAATGGAAAAATCGGCAAATTGCTGCAAACTTCTTTTTTCCCAGGTGATGTGCACACTGGGGTGTAATTCGGAAAAACGCTGTGCTGTTGCCACCATCGGCAAAAGCCCACGACTGTGGTTCCAGGTTATTCCTTTTAAATTAATTATCTTTTCCACTTTATTTTTATCTAATGGTTGGTGTCTCCACCGACCATGTTTTTATTATAATTTTTTCGGTTGGTGAGACACCAACCGATAGGTTTTTAATTTGTGGTTCGCGGTGACACGAACCACGGCATGATTTCATGTGACTATCATTGGAAGATTCCATCAAGGCAATCGTCATTCCCGCGCAGGCGGGAATCCTAAAGCTTATTGCATTAAGATTCCAAATCGAGTTGGGAATGACGATTTTTCGCGGCCTAGCGATTCAAGAAAATCCCTTTCATTATTTTGTGTTCTTCGTAACTTGATGGTTATAAAGCTGCGTATTATCATTATTTCCTGGTTTTAATTATGATCGACGAAGGCGACAAACCTGCAGATGTTGCCCTTAACTTAATTGTTCCTGCTTTTTCTGTTGATTGCAGTATGGCTAAGCATAAACCATGAAATGCTTTGCGGTAATTCGCTTTAAAAGGTTCTAAGCTGGCCTGAAATCCATTGTCAACGCCAGCAATAAAGCCATTTCCTTCTACTTTGAAATCGACTAAGTTATCGGCGTTTGGTACCACATTTCCTGCTGCATCCAAAATGCGGACGGTAATGAATGATAAATCCTTGCCATCGGCTTTGATGTTTTTTCTATCGGCAATCAATTCAATTTTAGCAGGTGCTCCGGCAGTTTTTACCTCGCGGACCAATACTTCTTTCCCGTTTTTACGCGAAATGGCTTTTAATGTCCCCGGTTCGAAATTTACGTTCCAAAGCACATGGAGATCATCTCCTTGTTTAGATTTTTTACCCAATGATTTTCCGTTGAGGTACAGTTCAACTTCATCGGCTTTGTTATAATAAGCCCAAATTTCAACCGATTTGCCCTTTTCCCAATTCCAGTGTGGTAAAATATGTAAAACGGGTTTATTGGTCCACTCGCTTTGATACATGTAATAGGAATCTTTCGGAAAACCTGCTAAATCAACAATTCCGAAATAAGAACTTCTGGCCGGCCAAGGGTAAGGTAAAGGTTCGCCCAGGTAATCAAAACCCGTCCAAACGAATAAACCAGACACATGATCATATTTTTTAGCTTCCTTCCACGTTTCTTCATGTGTTGAACCCCAGTAAGCCGAAACGTTATCATAAGCAGATGCTGACCATTCTTTATTACCTGCTGTGAATTTGGTTTTACCATCTTTCGGCCAACGGCGGATGGTATCTGCAGTATCATAAAATCCTCTTGTTTCAAGTGCTGAGGTGGTTTCAGTAGCTAAAAACTTAACACCTGGATAGTTTTTCGGGAAATCTTTGTACAGTTTATGGTTATAGTTTAAGCCGTAAATATCAAGCGCATTGGCCTGGTAGATGAAATTCTTTTCCGCTTTTGTTTCCGTTAATGCAGAAATTACAGGACGGGTATTATCCAGATTTTTAACAATTTTGACCAACTCTTTTGTTATCGCAATGCCTGTACTGTCAAATTGCTCACGGATTTCGTTGCCGATGCTCCAAAGGATAATGGATGGGTGGTTACGGTCGCGCTTAACCATATCTTCCAGGTCAGCTTTATGCCATTCAGAAAAGTTCAGGTGATAATCATTTTTGGTTTTTTTCTTCGCCCACATATCAAAGGCTTCATCCATGACTAAAAAGCCCATTTTATCACATAAATCTAAAAACTCAGGTGCAGGCGGATTATGCGCGGTACGGATGGCATTTACACCCATTTTCTTCATAATTTCGAGTTGGCGTTCCATCGCACGGACATTTACGGCAGCGCCTAAAGCCCCTAAATCGTGATGCAGGCAAACACCCAGGATTTTCATCGGTTTTCCATTTAAGGAGAAACCCTTTATCGCATCAAAATTAAATCTCCGGATGCCAAAAGTGGTACTTTGTGCATCTATAATTTTATTTTCTGAATCGATGATTTTAACCAGTAAAGTATATAAATAAGGTCTTTCTACTGACCATATTTCTGGCTGACTGATCAGCAGGCTAGAAACATTTTTCCCCGTATTATCTTCTAATACATCTGCTGCAATAAGATAATTTGCGACATGTTTACCTTCTTTATTAAGAACAGAAAACTCAATTTTGTATTTTTTAGTTTTATCTACAGATTTATTTATAAAACTAACCTGTGGTGCTACAAAACCTACTGCTTGCCCGGGCTTCAAATTGCCTCCATCTGTCGATTCTCCGAAATCGCCACTTACAAAGCCCGCTTTAACGAAAACGCCATGTTCTTTTATGGCAACTTTAGCAGTTGAGGTTAACCATACATTTCTATAAATACCTGAGCCTGAATACCAGCGCGAATCAGGCTGTGCTGAATTATCAACCTTAACAGCAATCATGTTTTTTCCAGATTTTAGAAATTTGCTGATTTCATAAGAAAATGAACTATAACCATAAGGTCTTTTGCCTAAATATTCACCGTTTACCCAAACTTCACTGTTTTTATATACGCCATCAAATTCGACTGTGATTAATCTATCCTTAAAATTGGCAGGAGCAATAAATCCTTTTCTGTACCAAGCAGTTCCGGTGGGTAAACCACCTCCTTCGGATTTTGCAGGGTTTTTCTCATCGAATTTTCCTTCGATGCTCCAATCGTGAGGCAAGGTTAATTTTCGCCATTTTGAATCATTGTAAGAAGGTAATTTAGCATTTGGTTCATCGCCCAGGAAGAATTTCCAGTCTTTGTTAAAGCTGGTTCTGGTGCGGGATTCCGGCGCAGTCTTATCTCGATTGGTCGTCATTGCGAGGCACGAAGCAATCTTACTACTATGGGTTGGACGTTCTTTCGCATTAGGAATGCTTTCCCAATGTTTCGGGAGAAGCTTAGCCTCGCAATGACGAGATGCCCACAAACCCAATGTCAGAAAAATTACAACTTTAAAATTATGTAGCCTCTTCATGTTATTTCTTTATTTCGCTTACAAAATCCAACTTACTTTTACCTAAATCATTCGATGTAGCTACTGCAATTCCACGCTGATCCTGTTTGTTCACCGCACAATAAAAATGATAAACCACACCTTTATACTTCAAAACGAATGATTTATGTGCGTACAGTTCATCATATTTTTCTGAAGATTCAATCAGGTTATCGCCTGTCCAATCGGTCCAGTTTACTAGATCTTTTGAAACCGCGAAACGGTTGAAAGATCCTTTCCTGTCTTGCCAAAAGGCTCCAAAGTAAAACATGACATAAGACTTGCCAATCTGCTGTAATACAGCATCTCCTGTTATACCGACAGGATGATGAAGGACAGGGTTTTTATTAAACCGCTGCCAATGAACCATGTCCTCAGAAACTGCCATACCAATCCGTTCGTACCAGCGTGTTTTTTTATTGTTTGCCAGTGAATCGCCCACAGCATTGTAATACATCACAAAGCGATGGCCGGTTAATCTTTTCTGATCTTCAATCACTGTGCTTTTAAATAGTTTATTGCGGTTTTCCCACCAGCGTACATCTTTATCCAGAGAACTTAAAACGGGTTTGTCTAAACGGTTCCACTCCTGCACAACCGATGGGTGTTTAGCGCTATAAGCCATCCCGATGGATAAGGGCTCTACTTCGTAACCTTTTTCTTTTCCCCCGAAATAAGACATCCAATATTTACCATCAAATTGATTTACCCTGTAACTTCCGCCCCATTTTATATCAAGCAAAGCATTGTAGCCTGCTTTTTGGTTATCGTCCCAGTTGCCTGCATCAGCGAACGACATCAGTTTTCCCTGATTTTCCCAGTGTAACAGGTCCTTACTTTTTGCCAGCCAGGTTTCGTAACCGCGACCGCTAAAAATGAGGTAAGTCATGTACCAATCTTTACCTTTTTTAAACACAGTCGGACAATCCATTTTATGGTCTTTATCCTCAGGAACCATTACCAAGCCATATTTATAAGGCGTTTTAACTTCCTGGTAAATCTTTTCCATCTCTGCCGGAGAGATGGTTTGATTTTGCTGTGCGATTGATTTAAAAGCCCAAACAAAAAGGAGAATCATGATGCTTATCTTTCTCATTTGTACTTTAAATTAAATTTGTAATAGCCTGAACCTATGGCAACTTTAGTTTTGCCGTTTTCGATCCCTGCATCGGTAAATGCTGCATGATTTTCTTCTGAAAGTTCACCTTTTGGCAATGCCGGAAAATAAACTACAGCCCTGGTATTTACCGGAATATTAACTTCCAGCATGAAATTTTTATCTGTTTTCTCCCATTTGGTGGATATTTTGCCATAAGGTGAATTGTAATTTACATTGGCTGAAGTTAAATCACCCACTACTTCTGGTTCTATTTTAATTTGCTTAAAAGCAATCGAATTTTCTGCCTGACGAATACCGCCAATACCGCTATGTAACCATTCCATTAAATGACCGAGCATAAAATGATTGTTGGAAACTGTTGGTAAAGCCGCCCACGATTCCGTTAACGCAGTAGCACCTTTGGCGATCTGCATGCCGTAACCTGGTACATCCGAGCGGCTGTCCATATCAAAAATCACATCCGATCGACCTGCATCTTCCAAAACACGCAGCACATAACGGTAACCAATATCGCCTGCAGTTAAAGTATTTTTCCTGTCGCGGATATCTTTAACCAGGTTGTCGATTACTGCTTTTTTATCCTCTTCTTCAACTAAACCCATATAAACGGCCATGGCATTTGCCGCTTGTGAACCCGTTGCATATTGTTTTGTTTTAGCATCAAAAAACTTGTTATTGAATGATTTTCTTACTTCAACGGCAAGTTTTGAATAAGCCATCGCATCAGCTTTTTTACCTAAAAGCGTGGCCGTTTTCTCCAATACCTTTAAATCGTAGTAGTAGATGGCTGTTCCGGTAACGCCCATTGGCGTGAGTTGAGAAACACCGGGTGGTTTTGGCCCTAAATCGTACCAATCTCCCAAACCCTGAGATAAAATATGGTTATTTGCTTTGGTTCCTAAATAATTAATGTAGCGCCGCATCATTGGGTAATAATCAAACATAGCCTGTTGATCGCCATACCATTGATACAGGTACCATGGCATTAAAATACTGCTGCTGCCCCATTCCGGCGAATCGCGGAACATATCTCCGCCCCATTCAAATTTCACATATTCGGGTGCAATTTCCGGGATCAATCCACTGGCTAACTGCGAGTTTTTCATGTCCTGCAATGCTTTTTTGAAGAGCGGCGCAGCATTATAATTGTAGCGTACAGAGCTGCCCATTAAGTGCAGTTCTTCTAACCAGCCTAATTTTTCGCGGTGCGGACAATCGGTAAATACGCTCACCATGTTGCTCCTGATCGACCAATCGATCAGACTGTAGGTTTTATTGAATAAATCGTTCGAAGAGGAGAAATCACCCACCTTTTCGGCCGCATTTCTAATGTGTAAAGCTTTTAAATCTTCAATAATAGCTTTGCCATGGGCATTTTCTTTTCCTGCCGGGACAGCTCCTTTAACCTGCAGGTAACGAAATCCGGTATAAAAGAATCTTGGTCGCCAGGTTTCTAAACCAGCGCCTTTTAAAATGTAAGTGAAATAAGATGGACCACCGATATTTTTTTGCGTAACTGAACCATCGGCTTTCAATAATTCGGCAGGTGTAATGCGGATGGTATCGCCTTTTTTACCACGTACTTTTAGCTCGATAATGGCCGAAGCATTTTGCCCCATATCATAAACCCATTCGCTATTGGCTATGGCAGTGATGTTTTGAGCAGAGAAATTTTCGAAAATTTTAACAGGTTCTTCTTTTTGTGCATTTAGCTTTGGTCCATCAACCAATAAGGCAGCTTTCCAGTTTTTATCATTAAAACTGCTTAAATTCCAGCCTTTTTGTTCCAGGCTGGAATTATAATCTTCTCCACCATAAATACTCGAAAAAGTAACCGGCGATGGAGCGGTTTTCCAGCTCTGATCACTGATAATATTTGTAAAACTTCCATCGGTATATTCTACCAACACGCGGCAGATCATTTTTGGATAACCAAAAGCCACCTTTAATTTTCTGTATCTCTCCTTAACCGGCGGAACATAATAGAAACCATTACCTAGCATTACACCGATAGCATTTTTGCCCTTTTTAAGCTGTTTAGTGATATCATAGCTAACATATAAAGCTTCTTTGTCGTATTTTGTCCAGCCGGGTGCAAGAAAATCATCGCCAACTTTTTCGCCATTTAAACTCATTTCGAAATGACCCAATCCAGAAATAAAAGCCGTTGCCTTTTTTATGGTTTTAGTTACTGCAAAAGCTTTGCGGAACATCGGTAAAATGTTATTGGCGTTGTATTTATCTTTTTTTCCATCGGTTGGGAGCGTATTTACATTTGAATCAGCGAGCTTCTCATAAGCAATCCATTTAGCGTTTTTCCAATCGGCTGTTTTTAATAAACCCATTTGCCAATAGGCTTGATTACTCCATTCTGATGTGTTTCCGAAATTATCCCAAACACGCAACTTCCAATAGTATGTTTTGGTAGATAATAGCTTAGCACCTTCGTAAGTGATCTGTATAGATTGAGCAGAATTTACCTTTTTAGTATCCCAAATATCGCCAATGTTCTTTTTCAGGTTTGTGGAATTACTAGAAACCAAAATCTGATAAGCGGTTTGCCTCACATTGTGTTTGGATGACTGTAATTTCCAGCTTAAATTAGGATTAGGTAAATCGATACCAATAGGATTATTTCTATAAGCACAAGTCAGATCAACCACTTTAATCTCCTGTGCGAAAAGCGGAATAGCCAACAGATAAAGCCAAGAAAAAATCAGAAATCTGCTCATTATCCTTTGGTTAGCATTGCGGAATTTTTTACGCAAAAGCAATGGTTAATTTTGGTTTATAAATGGTTAATTGATACCTTAATCTTATTAATAATCGATTTTTGGGATGATTTGATTAATAAAACAGCGTCAATTCAAATATAAATGTTTTTTTTAAATATGAAAACATATATTCGTATTTAAATTACAAAATCTTCCCCTCGATAAATAGGAAAGCATTTTGTATGTTTGAAATTGTAAAAATTACGCTACAGCCAAATTTAAACCTGTATGAACGAAAAGGAATCGAAGTACCAGGCCCCTGCTTTAGATAAGGGACTTGATATACTGGAGTATTTATCTGCACAATCTATCCCACTGTCGCAAACCGAAATTGCAATCGGTATTGAGAAAACACCGAACGAAATTTACCGGATGTTAATGAGCTTGGAAAGCCGTGGCTATATTCTTCGTGATGAGGTTTCGGGTAAATACAGGCTATCACTAAAGCTTTTTTACCTTTCGCACAGGCACTCACCTATTGATGAGTTACGCAAAGCAGCACAATTTCCATTGGAAGAACTTGCCAATACGATCCGTCAGTCCTGCCATTTGAGTATTTTGTATATGAACCAGGTAATGGTGATTATTCATGCTAAAAGTCCGGGGCCGATTGCACTTTCTATTGAAGAAGGAAACTTATTCCCATTGCCTTTAACCGCATCAGGGAAAGTTTTATTGGCTTACATGCAGGAGGATGAGCGAAATACCACTTTAAAAAACAATGCTATTTTCAAGAAATACCCTAAAGCCCAGCAAGAAGATTTTCTGACTTCATTGGAAGATATTCAGCAAACGGGTTCGTATTTCAAAAACAGTGATTCGGTTTCGGGTGTAACCGATCTTTCGGTACCCATTGGAATCAATGGTAATAATGGAATCATCGCCTGTTTAACCATTTCGATGTTAAACGCGATTAATGTAGATCAGGCGATCGAAAATGATGTGATACTGGCCGAAGCGCAGAAATGCGTTAAGAAAATTGAGCAAAGGATTGGGGTTTAGGCCATATCCTTTGCTATCAGGTTTTAAAAACCTGATAGGTTTAAATTAAAAAATGTTTGCGCTCGTTTCTCAACGAGTGCATCAATAGCTAAACGATTTTATCGTTTGTAAACGATGAATTATTTAACGCTCGTTAGAAACGAGCGTTAGCTAAAGCGAATACTTCACCTCATATTCCCTGCCCTTTTCAATTGTTACCTCAAAAACGCCTTTCGAAAGCTCTTTTATTGTTGCACCTTTAACCACAGGTTTTGATTTACTTTTAAACCTTAATTTCCCAATTCCGGTTGCAGAAGAAACCCTGATTTCTTTTTTACTGCAATACACAGCGATATCACCATTAGCGGTAGGCACTTTGCCCTCCATCCACGCCAGACCACCTAAATTTGGTTCAATGGTATAAGTTTCATACCCTGGCGTGGTTGGCTGAACACCCAAATAATATTTCCCCAATAAATAAATCGGACTGGCTCCCCAGGCATGGCAAAGGCTTTTTCCAAACGGACGGCCATACATCGCCAAGTGTTCAGTGCCTATTTTATCTGGGTTATATTCTTCCCAGAATGAAGTGGCGCCTAATTTTAACATGCCACCCCAATAGTTTTTCATTTCCTTTAAAACATAAGGTTGCTCGCCCATGGCACAAAGAGCTTCCAATTCATAAAAACGCATGTAAGGCGTGGTGATTTTCGCTACCTTATCATTTAGCAGCACATTTTCTTTAACGGCTAATTTTTGTTCCAGGCTAAAATAATCAAAGAAAATACCGAACATATTGGCATACCGGGTTACGTTATCAGTTTGTTTATCATCAATTCTGCTATGCACCAAGGCCTTTTTTTGCTGATTCCAGTAAAGCTCAAAAATCTTAGCTTTCAGCGATTTTGCTTGCTGATCATATTTGGCAGCACCCTCTGTATCGTTGGCTAATTTGGCACATAAAGCCATGGTTTCTAAACTTCTGGCATATAATAACTGCTCAAAACTTACCTCGCCATCCTTGCTCAATTTGTCTGCCCAATCAATAAAAATCCAGTCGCCCGGCATCCATTCTAATAGCCCGTTTTTGTTCTTTCTGCCATCTATATAAGTCATTAACGATTGCATACGGGGATAAATATCCTGCACAAATTTCTGGTCGCCGGTAAATTTGTAGTAATCATAAATCCCTAAAAACCAATAGAAAGAATAATCCATGATGGTATTGATGTGTGCCGTTACCGGATCTTTACCACGCTGAGCCAGCAACGTTCGTTTTACCGTTGGTGCATCAAAAAACGAATAATAATTCATCAGGTAACTTTGATAAGCATCTCCGCTCCAAACCCATCTGTCGCGTTTTATGCCATCGATAAAAAACTCCCTTGTGTTTAAATGGAAGGTGTATTTGGCTACATCGTAGATTTTATTGAGCTCTGCATCTGATGATTTAAAACTTCCGCGTTCGGTTACCGGAGCATATTCATACAACATGGAAACGGAATCAGCAGAAACACCATTTCCGGGTTGAAAATTCACATATCTGAAGGCTTTGGAAAGCGGCATAATGGAATCCTTTTTCTGAGCGAGGTCGATATCCAGATGGTCTAAAGTTTCACATTTTTCGGTAGATAAGGCCTCTTCTTTCGATTCTCCATAATAAATATTCAGGCTCCCTTTTCCTTTTAAGCCATGTACTTTTATAAAACCAAAGGTTTCTTTGCCGAAATCAGAGATTGCACCGTTATTAATTTTTTCTGATTTAACCGCAGATTGTGCGACAACGGGCAATTTAAATTGCGATGGCAATTGGTTCGGATCGTTTAAGTTCCAGGAACCAGCAGAAACGAATGTGGTTCCTGATTTATCAGAAGTTTTTCCGCTGGCATCAATCCATTCTTTATCTTCAAAAGTGGTGAGCCAGGTTCCGTCTGATACAACAGTTTTGCCCTGTACAAAAATTGCGGGAACATGCGCCTGATTGTAAACTTTTAAACTCAATTTATGCTTTCCGGCAGGAATTTGGATGCTTTTTGGAAAACCGGGAATGGCCTGGCCATCAATTTTTACATTATAGGTGCCTTCTACAATAAGTTTAACTTCTTCAGGTTGCGTAAGGTTAAATTCTTTATGAAAATCGACCAAAACATAGTGACTGTCCATTTTCCAGAATACAGGAAAAAAGGAGCCTCTTTCTGTTCTGCGGTTCTGCATTACATTACTCATGTAAATATCGAAATCGCCGGGATACCAGATCCAGGAGGCTTTTTGGGCGAAGAGCTGAACAACGGAGCCACTGAAAATGATGAGGAGCATTAGCTTTTTTAGGGTTTTCATACTATTTAGTTTTTAGCCACAGATTGACACAGATAGACACGGATTTTTATATTGTGTGTATCCTTTTCATCTGTGGTTCATTTATTACTTTCATTTTTTTATTTGTCCATTAAGATTCCCAATCGACCCGATAGCTATCGGGTTGGGAATGACGATCCTTCTAATTTTAATGTCCGTTAAAGAAGATATAAAGTGCAACCATTACAACAGCCAAAGCAATCCACGAAATCCAAACCGATTTGGCCGGTTTTTCTATATTGGCCTGATGTTCTTCATTAACCGTATAAATGCTAGGTGATCGATCCAGCAATGAAATCAGGATGGCAATGATCAATAAGCCGGCGAAAATGAAAAAGGACAGCATTAAATAGTGTGGCCAAAAGGGAAATTTGTTTGAGGGCAAAATCCACAGATAAGTTACCCCTATGCCTAAACTCAAGATTGAGCCAATAGAAAGCGTGAAGTTTACTGCTTTTCTCGTGGTTTTTTTCCAGAAAACGGTAAGCAGGAATACTACTGAAAGTGGCGGGGCAATAAAACCCAAAACGGATTGAAAAACATCAAATAGGTTTAATCCTTTAATGTTATCGATCGCCAGCACTACAATAACAGCAAATATACAACCAGCCACAACGCTCCATCTTCCGATGCTGATAATCTGTTTATTACTGGCCTGTGGATTGATTTTTTTGACATAAATATCCATGGTAAAAACAGTACTTAATGAATTTAAGGATGAACCAATGGTGCCCACTAATACGGCAATCAATACCACGATCACCAAACCATTCATGCCTGGAGGAAACAGGTTGGTTACCATCGTCATGTAAGCTTCGTTAGGATCTTTTATGCCGGGAAATAACACATAACAAAGGATACCGGTGCCAATAAATAATGGTAGGGAAAGGATTTTTAACCAACCGATAAAACTCACACCCAACTGACCCTGTTTTAGGTTTTTAGCGCCTAAGACCGATTGTACCATCGACTGATCGGTACAGAAAAAAGCAACAGCAGCAACCGGATAGCCTAATAAAATGGCATACCATGGGTATTTGGGATCGCTGGCGGGTTGTACCAAATTCCAGAAATGATGTGGTGTTTTGGCATAAAGTGCTGAAATGCCTCCAACTTTGTTTAAGCCTAAAAGCATTAAAGAAAGTGAAACGGCAATTAGTAAAATCATCTGGAAAACATTCACTTTGGCAATAGCTTTTAATCCGCCAAAAAAGGTAAACAGGCCTGCAAAAGCGACTAAAACAGTAACAGATTGCCACATGGGAATGCCTAAGATCTGCCTCACCAAAAAGCCTCCTGCAAATAAACCAAGCGATAACCAGGAAATTAAAATCTTCACCAATGCATACCAGGCCAATATGTTTTGAGTAGAATCGCCGTAGCGGTTGCCCATAAATTCGGGCATGGTACTCACCTTTGCTGCGAGGTATTTTGGAGCAAAAACTATCGCGAGTAAAAATAGAAATATAAAGGCATACCAGTCAAAATTGACCGCCACAATACCCGTACTGTAGCCGATACTGGCAAAGGCCAATAACATAGACGGACCTACATTGGTGCCCCACATATTAAAGCCGATGCTGCTCCAGTTAAGTGATTTATTGGCGAGAAATAAGGTTTCATCTTCGCTCTTCTTTTTCGAAAAACTGGCCCGGTACCCTATAATCATCAGGATAACGAGGTATGCGATGACGATGATGTAATCTAAATTGGTTAAACGTTCTACTATGTTTCCCATTGGTTTATTTGGTTAGTTTGATTGTACGGTTTCGATAGTTTTTAGCCACAGATGAACACGGATAAACACAGATTTTTTAAGGTTCAATAGCTATAGTTCTTGGAGATACGAGCCATAGCTAATCTTTTCGTCATTGCGAGGAGGTACAACGAAACAATCTTTCATGCAAAATAGATTGCTTCTTGCCTCACAATGACGATATTTCTTTTAAAGTCCTATCGATTCCCTTGTAATCTGATTGGCTTTTAAAATATCATCGATCTTTACCGGCAATCCGGTTTCTAAAGATTGATCCATGGCTTGCAACAATGCTACTGTTCCAATTCCTTCTTTTAAATCAGGATAGGCTGTAAAATTGTTATTGATGCTATCCGCAAAGTATTCAAGATAATTTTGGTATTCTCCGGCATGGTGGCTTTGCCCTTCAAAACGGAAGTAATGTTTTAAAGTGGAGTCGCCCCAGGTAATGATTTTCTCTTCACCTGTTTTAGTAGTAACGGAATAACGCAGCTCATGGTAATCGGCCTGACTAGCGCCTTCTGTACCACGCAGGATGCAACTCATGCCACTGTCGCGGCTTGCGGGTTGTGTTGGTCCGGTATAAGCGCCACTTACCCTTGCAATTCTACCATCTTTTGCCTTGAAAATAAAGTGCATAGTATCCTGATTTTTTAAACCAGCCTTTAAACCGTTGCTGCTTAACATCCCATAGCCCATTACTTCCTCGATATCAGGCAAATACCAACGGATAAAATCTGTTGGGTGACTTAAACCTCCGTAAAGCCATTTAAATGATTGTTTTAACGACCATCCTTTTTCCAAAAACCAACGGTGATCGGCGTGGTAATGACTTTCTATCGTAATCAGTTCACCGATTAAACCTTCTTCAAAATCTTTTTTCTGGCGCATGGCAGGCTCGAAAAAACGGGAACTTTGTCCCACGAAAATTTTCTTTCTTGATTTTTTAGCAAGCTCCAAAAGTTCGTTTGCATGTGCCAGGTCATCAATAAATGGTTTGGTACAAACCACATGTTTTCCATGTTGAAGAGCCAGTTTTATGTGCTCAAAATGCAAATGATCGGGTGTGTAAATCGCAATCATATCGATTTTATCGCTGGTTAACATATCCTCATAGTTCGTTGTCCAGTTTTGAAAATCAAATTCTAAAGCCCGCTCTTCGCAAAGCTTTTTATTGGCATCACAAATCTGGATCAGCTTAAACTTTTTGCTTGCCAATGATGCAGAGATGGTACTTCTGCCCTCTCCTAATCCTAAAATCCCTAATCTTAACATGATATTATTTTTATAAGCGTTATTGTTCTGTTTTCGTCATTGCGAGGAGGCACGACGAAGCAATCTTTTTTGATTGAAACATTGCTTCGCCCGATGAAAAATCGGGGCTCGCAATGACGATTTTACTATTACTCAACCGGTTTAAAAAACACCCAAACCTCATCAGGTTTTGTGCCTTCAATTCCTTCCTGGTATTTCTTCATTATTGCATTCCATTCATCCACTTTTGGATTATTTAAAGTAGTTTTTGGATTCAAATCGTCTAATTTTTTCCCTTTTGGGATACTGATAATCAACATTAACTGCCTGTCTTTTTTAAAAATTGCCAAACGCTGAAATTCTGCATTACAAAAGCCTTTTGATATTTCAGGCCATTTCTCAAACTGAGTTTTATGATATTTCAGGTATTCATTTTGCATCTTTTCGTCTTTCACTAAATTCGCCGATAAAATGATGTTATCCCATTCTGCCGCCGGTTTGTCCCCACAATTCTTCTCCCGCTTGAAATCGTAAAATAAATCGTCGTAAAGTTTGATTTCAGTAGCATTTAAGCGTTTTAAAGTTTGTTGTAGACTTTCAACCTTTAAACTGGAGGTATAAATGACCATTCGGTTATTCCATTTGTAAATAGCGCTTGTCAGAAGATTATTTTCCTTCGCGAAAGTTTTTAAAGCATGATCTGTAGGAACGTCGGAAGATTTAAAAATTAACTCAAAAACGACAGATTGATCTACGGCCTGATTAATTGCGCTGTTAGAATATGCTGCTTTTTCATTTAACAGGTATTGGAAAGGCTTTTCTAAACCAGCATTTTGCTTAATTTTTTCGGAAACCTTTGGGCCGTTATCTTCCCATAAATTATTAGGACCATTGGCATTTTGAAGGTACTTTTCAGCAGGAGTCCAGTTGTTTTTGATGGTGAAATATGATGAACCTTCATCGGTGTATAAATAAAACCAGTGTTCGGGAAGGTGCGCATAGGGTGCTTTGTAAATGCTGTCGATTACATTTTCGGTGATAAAAGATCCGGGTTGGGCTGATAAAGTATAAATTCCGGCAACATCGTATAAATGTTTGCCATAATGATGGATCTTGTTGGCACTGATGGTATTATTCTTCATCGCATTTGGCGTCTTCGTCCAGCCCCAGCCCATGCTGATACCAGAATAAGAAACATCGCTGATTTCGTTGTGTAGAATTTTAATCCCCTGAACATAGCCCACACCGATCCCCAATGCGCCCCAGTCTTCGTTGGTTACATCGGTGATCAGGTTATTTTCGATTTTATCATCGGTCGATATTTCACGTTGATCGGATGGATTATAAGGCAAGTGCACTTCAGTCGCTTCGTCAGAAAAAGTTCCGACTAAAATGGCTGAACCTCCAATATCTTTAAATAAGTTTCCCTTAATTATATTATCTGCGGTTCCTTTTTTGTAATCCAATCCTGTTGAAGCAAGGTGTTCAAAGCGGCAAACTTCAAATGAAGTATGATGGGCATAATTCACTTCAACCGCTGAGGCTGGTCGGCCAACCCATGCCTGGTTTTCTAAAGTCGGTTTATCAGGTGTTCCGGCTTTATCCAGTTTATAGGCATCGAGCATGTACATGCCAGCCTGATGTGGCACATGACCTTGTTTGGAAGGTCTTAACCAGGTACTGTGCTCAAAAGAAATGCCCTTAAAATTTACAAAAGCAACCGGATTGTCTATTGTTCCTTCAATTTTGACCAGATTTTCTAATACCGGAGCAATTATTTCGGCATTAATCATGTTTTCTGACGCTTTAGGCCAATAATAAAGTTTATGGTTTTGCAGATCTTCAAACCATTCGCCAGGTTCGTTTAAAAATTGAATGGAATTGCTGAGGTAAAAAGCAGAATTACCTGTTTTCTCCGAAATCCATGGTGCCGGCCAGGGATGCTCGGACTGAATCCTGCTTTCGGGCTGCATGAATGATAGTTCAGCCGTATTACCCATCACTTTAACCGATTTTACGCGAAGATTTGCAATGGCCCACCATTGGTGGATCAGCATTTCCATGCCTTTAATATTGGTTAAATTGATGTTCTTTTGGAGTGGGATTTTACAGGTTTGGTTTTTGCTATTCCATGATAAAATTCTGCCCATGGCAGCACCATTGTAGTTTTTTGCACGAATGGCTTTTTGACCATTTACCCAAAGTTGACGGAATTGCAGATCGCTCCCATCAAAGTTTGGAAGATCGGTTACCCAAACTTTCCCGATGGCTTCTTTTGGTAAGCCTGCAACAGTTTCAGTAAGTTTTTTCCAACCTTTTATTTTCACACCTCCACTTAAAACTACTTTTTCAGTGGCTATAATTTCTGTCGGACTTTCTTTTGTCCCTGAATCTTCGGGACGGAGCACGACAGGCTCGTATAATTGATAAAAGCCTTTTGTTATGATTATTGTAATGCCATTTTTAATCGAAACATCATTTAAGCGACGTAATTCTCGTGCTTTTCTAATAGCAGAATGGAGTGTGGCCAAGGGCTTTTCTTTGGTTCCAACATTAGTATCATTGCCATTTAATGAAACATAAATATCTACTGCATCTGCTTTGAGGTACAGCAAGTTCAGTATCAAGAAAATGGTTAGGCTAATCTGCTTCATAAGTTATTTGGCTTGAAAAACCGATTTCAGGTAGCTGGTATTTGCACTGAAGTTATATTTAACGTTGGTGGGCTGTTTAGCATCTCTGCTTCTCTCTACTACTAACCAACCGCTCCAGCCCATATCATCAAGCGTTTCTTTTACTTTATTTAAATCGATTTTAGGATCGTTTTGTAACCAAACACCATCTTCATTGCTTGCATGAATCTGAACGATGTTTTTCTTGCCTAAAATCCTTAATTCTTCAAGTAAATCTCTTCCGTTTTTTATGGCATTTGAAAAATTGAAATAACTTTTTACGTTTTTTGAACCGATATCTTTGAGTAATTGCAATTCGCCTTTGGCATCTAAAGAAGTCTCTACACCGATTATAACACCAGCTTCTGCTGCCATTTTACCGGCAATTTTTAACCGCTCCACAATCGGTTCTCTCAGTTCAGGATTTTTGACCAGGTCGCCCTGAATGCCTAATGGCAGAAAAACGACTTTAATGTTCATTGCTTTGGCCGTGTCCAAACAGTCCTGAATCATTTTTTGATAGGTTGGCCGCTTTGCGAAAGATTGCGCGTAAAATCCGGTCATGGCCAATGAGCAAAACTCCAGATTCAGTTCTTTGGCTTTATCCAAATACTCTTGCCTGATTTTCGGGTCTGCCAGTTTATTATCGAAAGTTTCTCTATCCCCTAAACCACCCATGTCGATCTCTAAACCATCTGCACCAATTTCTTTAGCAAGTGGTAAAGCGCTAATTTTTTGACGTTTAAGGATCATAAGGTCAATTACCGCAACTTTATACCTGTTTTTCTTTTCTGCAGCAAAAAGTAATTGATCAGGAATCATCAAAGTGCCCGCGAGCAAAGCCGCATTACCAATAAAAGTTCTCCTGTTCTGAGTGTCCATCTGTTATTTTGTTGTACTTAATGGAAAAAGTTTTTCCAGGTTCTCAAAGCCCATTACTGCATTTTTAGGTAATTTTTCGCCTTTATCACCAAAAACATACATCGCGTTTTCCTTTTCGATGGTCACTTTGCTTTCGTCGTATTTGCCGGTTTTATCTTTAACGGCGGCGCCATTAAGTTTGAAGTTCTTGATCAGGAAATCGTACAATGCAATGCGTTTATTAATGCCAAAATCATGTTTTTCATCCGGAAGATGTACATTTTCAACTTTATCTTGCACACCATAATAGCCGTACATTTTTTGGAGATACGGAAAATCATGCTGGGGTGTATGTGCTGTCCAATCTCCGCCGTCAGAAACTAATAATTGTGGTCGCGGTGCTGCCATAGCGGCCAGTTCTACATTATCGGTTCCGCCTCCACATTGGTGGATGGGCATTCCGCTTTCGCAAGGGCAACCACCATAAAAGTATGATGACATGGCCACCACCGGAGCGCTTAGTTTAATCCTATCGTCCATAGCAGTCATTAAAATAGAGTGACTGCCGGCACCTGAACCGCCACTAATGCCAATTCTGCTGGTATCCGTTTCTTTTAAAGAAGAGAAATAATCCAAAATCTTTATTCCACCTAAAGCCTGCACGGTTTGTGCTAAACTACGGCGGTGGTCTTCATATTTAAACTGGAGCATCGATTCGCCCCAGGCAAATAAATCATAGCTGAAAGCCATTGCTCCCATCCTGGCGATGGTGGCGCAACGGATCTGGCAATCGGGTCTGTAGCGTTGCTTTTCCCAATGTCCATCCGGACTTAACACCACCGGGATTTTTCCCTTAACATTTAATGGTTTGTAAAGTGATCCGTTGATCCAGACACCAGGCAATATTTCTAAAGCAATATTTTCTACTGAATACCCATCAAAAACTCTTTTTGCCGTGATAATCGGTTTTGAATTAGGTTTTGCAGGCAAAGGTGATAACATTAAGGCCTGATAAAGTTCAGGTTTGATTTCCCCTTTGCGTTTTTCCCAGCTGGCTTTATCGTGGTATTTTGTCGCTAGCGTATCAAGATAAGCCCAGCCATCCTGCACTTCCCAACGGTAATATTCGTACTCTTTAAGTTTGTAAACGCCAGGTTTTTCCTTGTTTACTTTCATATCCAATGGCATTAGCACATTGGTTAGTGTTTCATCTACATCGCTTCGGAAACGCCATTCGGCATAGTTCACCCATTTATCTTTTACCTGAGGCTCCGAATATTTGATCTGTACTTTAAACCTGGTCTGGATTTCTTTGAGGACATCAACCAATGGTTTTTTGTAGAGGTTGTCGGTGTTTTGGGTTTGGGCGAAGCCGTTATTTAAATAAGATAGGTAAACAATAAATAATATAGCTAAGTATCTAAACACCCTGCCCGTCATTGCGAGTGCTGATTTTTCATCAGCCGAAGCAATCTTTCTTGATAGGATAGATTGCCACGCCATTCCTCCTCGCAATGACGATCGCCACAACCTCGAAATTATATATCTAATAGCATTTATCATCTTACCCCTCCTCGTTTTTAATTTCAGTAAGTATTGGCGCGGTATAACCTTTCAGTTTTGGCCAAACACCATTTTCAATTCTCTTTAGTTTTAATTTTGATGGATCTACCACTACATGTTTGATTTTTTCTCTTCTCCAGGTGTAAATGAAGTGTAGCAAGCCATCGCTGGTTTGGATCACTGCCGGATAAGAATACTGACTGATCGGCGAATCTTCTAAAATCAATGCAGCGTACCATTCTTTTCCATCTTTGGAAATGGAAACATTTAATGGTGTTCTTGGTCCTTTGGCTAAATCGCCGGGGGGCAATACATGGTTGTACACCAAAACATGGCGACCATCTTTCATGGTTACCGCATCCGTTCCCGAATTGTTATTTGGTAAAGAAGTTTTGGTTAATGGCGACCAGGTTTCTCCGTTATCTGTAGACCACGATTCGACAATTGCCCTATTGGCAGTTCTGGCTAAAATCTGCAGTTTGCCGTTTTCATGCTGTAAAATGCTGGGTTGAATGGCTTTGATTCCATTTTCGGGCAAAGGACCAATGGTTCTCCAGATTTTGCCATTGTCTTTGGTTACTTCAAAATGGATTTTCCAGCCGTCGCCTTCTTTGCTTGATGGCGCAAAAAGATTCCCATTACTTAGCAAAACTGGTTTATTTTTAACCGGACCGATATAGCCATCAGGTAATTTAGTGGCATCCGACCAGGTTTTGCCACCATCTTTTGAAGTTCTCATCATACCCCACCATTCGGAAGGTTTAGGTCCGATTTTATAGAATAATAACAGATCTCCGCCGGGCACCTGATATAGAACTGGATTCCAGGTTGGTAATCGCTTACCTTCAGGTTGGATACCATTAGCTACCGAAACCGGCGCTAACCATTTGCCATCTACAAAGCGGCTGATGTAAATTTCAACATCAGGATTACGCTCTTTCGTACCTCCAAAAAATGAAGCGACTAAACCTGTTGGCGTTTCGGCGATTGTTGCAGAATGGCACGATGGAAATGGCGCTTTGTCATAAAGGAATTCCTGTTTTACAATGCCGGTTTGCCACTTTTCTACCTGGGCGTTGGCGGTAATTACTGCTGCGAAAATAAGCCCTAATGTGATGTATATTTTTCTTTTTAACATAATTTTCATTAATCTACTCGCTAGTGTCATTCCCAGCTTGACTGGGAATCCTAATGCATTAGCACTGCATATCCTTTGCTTTAAGATTAGCTTCGCTGAGCACTGCGTGGTTCCCGCCTGCGCGGGAATGACGATTTGGCTGAATAAACTGCCTACTGTTTAGCTGCTTTCTCCTCTTTTATTTTTTTAGTATAAGCACTATAGAGCGCTCTCCAGCTGCGTCCGTTATTATTGAGTAATTGCTCTGATTTGGTTTTATAGATTTCGAAAATGGCCGAAATTTCTTTCATATTTTTATAATCTACGGCCTGTTCGCGTGCCTGTTTTAAGAATGACAGGATTTTAGCTTCTTCATCTGCAGTTAAATCCGGAACGATGGCTTTGTAACCTTTCATCGTAAAATCGACCTTTCCGATAGTATATTTATCTAAAACTGCTTCAACCTGCTGAGGTGATAAATTTTTATTCAATCCATCCATTAAAGCCTGATGTACCGTTGAAGGCATGGCAGAATCGGCAATAATTTGTTTATCGAGGTCGTTTAATTTGTTTCCGGTTACAGGATTTATCCCGTCAGGAACGGTTGATGAAGGATGATCATTATGCCAGTCTTTAACAGTGGTTAAATGAACTGCGATTACATTTTCTACAATGGTTTTCTTCGCGGCATCGGTTAAATTTAATGTTGCCACCCATTCTTTTGCTTTGGTTAAAATATCCTCGGGTACGACTACATCTTTGGTTTGACTAAATGCGCTTACTGAACTGATCAGTAAGGTTATTGTTAGTAATGATTTTAATAGCTTTCTCATAATTGTGTTTTTTTTAATCGTCACCCTGAATTTATTTCAGGGTCTAATAGCAGGGCGGCCTTGCATAAAAGATGCTGAAATAAATTCAGCATGACGGCTGTAATAATTATTTCTTCTCCACCACAAAAGCATAATCACCAGAACCAATTTCATAAACGGCTCTATTTTGCTCCATTTTTATAAATTTTAAATCTTTAACCGATTTTATTTTTTCTGAAACTTCATTTCTATTATTTGCAGGAATATACACCATTGCCGTTGTATTTGCGGGAATGGTTACATTCCATTTAAATTGACCAGCTGTTTTGGTATAACTACTTTTTATCAAGCCATAAACCGAATTATAGCTCGCATTTACCGAATTTAAGCCGTTAATCATTTCAGGTTTCATTGTTATCTTTTTGAAAGCAGCACTTTCTGATTTAATTCCGGCGAGGTTTTCATAATACCAAATCAGTAAATCACCTAACATCATCACGTGATTTTGGGAATTCATTTTCGGATCGGCGGTATTACCATTCCACAATTCCCAGATCGTAGTGGCACCATTTTCGACCATGTAACCCCAGCCAGGATAAGTTTTTTGTGTGGCCACCGTATATGCTAAAGCTGGTCTGCCATAATCGTTCAAACAGCGCATTAGCCACTGAATCCCCACCAATCCATTGCTTAAATGTCCTTTATTAGTTACTTCTACTGTGTTCGTGATGTTTTTAAAAACAGTCTCTACTTTACTCTGAGGAACCATCCCAAAATAAAGCGGAATAATGTTATCGGTTAATGCATTTGAGGCATAATAGCCTTCTTTGTTATAATATTTTTGGTTGAAAGCATCTTTGATCTGATTCCCCAAAAGCTCATAGTTTTTTACATCTTCTTCATTGCCGATGGCTTTCCCAAACTGGATCATCAACTGGGTAAAATGATAATAATAAGCTGTAGAAATTAACTCAGAGGGATATTTTTTATCGGCACTCTTTCCTCTTCCAGACTCAATCGTAACTGGTGGCATACACCAATCGCCATAACTGTCTTTGGTAAGGATGTAATCTTTCATATAGCGGTCTTGCATGTAAGCCAACCACTTTTTCATTGCCGGATAATTATCGCGAACAGCAGCAACATCGCCCGTTTGTTTGTAAAGCATTTCTGTAACCAAAAGCATTGCCCCGGGCCAGGTCATGTTATCACTGTAATACCTCCAAAACGCAGGCGCAACATCAGGAATAGCACCATCTTCTTTTTGCGAATTCCGGATGTCCTGCAACCATTTTGCATAAAACCTGCCATTATCAAAAACGAAATTTTCTCCGTAAGCTACTGCGCCCCTATCACCCAGCCATGGCATGCGCTCGTTACGTTGCGGACAATCAACCGGAATGCCTTTATAACAGCCTGCAATTCCCCACCATGCATTTTTAAAAATCTGGTTGGTTAAAGCATCCGAAGTTTCGAATGTGCCTACTGTTTTCATGTTGTCGTAAATTATTTTGCCTACGAAATCATTTACAGTTGGCTCGTAACCATACCCCGAAAGCTCAACATACCTGAATCCACGATAACTAAAATTGGGTTCCCAGGTTTCCGTTTCTCCGCCTTTTAAAGTATATAAATCGGTGCATTTCGCATTACGGAGATTTGCGGTAAAAAGCTCATCATTCTCCTGCAAGGATTCTGCAAAGCGCAGTTTAATCTGTTTTCCTTTTGCCCCTTTTACCTTAATTTGCAACCAACCCACCATATTTTGCCCCATGTCGAGGATATACCTTCCGCCAGTTAATTTTGAAATTGAAACCGGTTTTAGTGTATTCATTACCCGCATATTTTCATTCATTTGTGCTTCAATGGTTCCTGTTGGTTCTTGCACAAATTCGGCTTTTAACCATTTACTGTCATCAAAACCGACTTTATTCCAACCTTGAGCTTCTTTTGTAGCGTCATATTCTTCCCCGTCGTATTCGTTGTTGGCCCTGATTGGTCCATCGGCTGTGCCTTTCCAGCTATCATCGGTATCAATATTGGCTGTAGTCCCATCGGTGTTTATAATATTGATGTTCAGCAGCATTTTCGGGAAGCCAAATGTTTTGATTTTATATGGTTTTTCATTTTGGCGCATGGCGAAAAACCGGCCATTACCCAAAATTGTACCGATTGCATTTTTACCATTGTGGATGTACTTGGTTACGTCGTAGGTATTATACTTTACATTTTTGGTGTAATCAGTTGGCGATGGAGACAAGACGTCTTCTCCTACTTTTTTACCATTGATATAAAGTTCATATAAACCCAAACCAATGATTGAGGCTGTAGCCGATTTGATCTGTTTGGTACTCTGAAATTCCTTTCTGAAATACCTTGCTGACAAACGCGAATCTGTTTTGATGTTATCCCATGGGAAGGCTCTGTCGAAACCGATCCATCCTTTGGGCCAATCTTTATAATAAAGCAAACCCATCGAAAAATAATTATTCGCAGACCATTCGCTTTGCCCAGCATTAGTCCAGATTTTTACTTTCCAATACGCTTTTTGTCTGCTATTGAGTGGTTTTCCATTATAATTAATATGAATCGATTCTGATGAATTTACTTTACCAGAATCCCATATATCGCCTTCATTTTCCTTTAACTTTTCCGCAGATGAAGCAACCAAAATCTGATAAGCGGTTTGCACTACATTGCGCTCGTTGGAAATGATATGCCAGGCAAACCTTGGTTTTTGAACATCAATTCCCAAAGGATTTTCAAGCATCTCGCAGGTGGTATGCTGCAAAGCAATTTGTGCCACCACTTTTAAAAAGGGTAGTAAGCAAATGCTGATGATCGATATGTAGGTTTTAATGTTCATTCACTTCCAGGTTGATTACACTTTCTTAGTTATTCTTTATTTGCTCCCGCAGATTTCGGAGATTTCCGCAGACCAACGATTCCCTCATCTGCGTAAATCCGCCTTATCTGCGGGCTATTTTTTCTTCTTTACTTTGCGAAGACTTAGCGTTTTTTGCGGTTAATCTACAACCCCGAAAAATCAAAATACAGCGTCATATTCAATGCCCTGATCGGGTCTTTATCAAAATCATAAAATACATGTTTCATGCCCATTGGTCCGGTGGTTTCTGGTTTTTGTGTTTTGGTGCCGATTGCCGAAATGCCGTTCATAAATGAAATATCTCCATTCGGGAATGTCGGACTCAGGTTATCGTATTCGGTATCTTTTGATTTTTTTGGCGTAAATAACCTCAAAAAAACATCCTCGCGATCGGTTATCACTTTAAATGATTGCTGTTTGCCAATAAATTCGCACCAATACATATTCGAGTAATAACCCTTAAACTCGGGATATTGCCAGGGCGCCTCGCCAGTGGCCGAGTTGTTGTAATCCTTTTTCCAGATCCCGAATTGGGTACCTTTCATCCTGTTTTTCCAAACACGGTACGGACCGTTTCCTTTATATTCTACCGCCTTGATTTCAGTCTCCGGATAGGAAAAATTAAGGCCTACGAAATTGGTAAAGTAAGCTGAAGGAAAATACTTTACTTCCATTTTTAACCAACTTGAAGGGTAAATGGTCCATTGTAAAGTATTCCAGCTTTCTTTTTTATCGAATTTAGATGAAATCACCAGGTTTCCATCTTCTTCTTTTGTGGTGAAATTTTTAAAATTATTTTCTCCTTCCTGTAAAACCGGACCGTTTGAAAACGGAATGATACCTTTTGCATTTTTAGCTTGTTGGAGCAAACCAGTGGTTTTATCAAAGGTTAAATCGACTCCGTTTGCTGAGATCTGATAGGTTTTGGCATCCTCTTTTAAAATTAATTTTGAAGTTCCGGTTTTTACCACCAATTTCCCTGCATCATCCTTTGGCAAGGCAATTGGGAAACTCCAGGTAAATAATTCTTTGCCATCTGGCCCGTTTGCGGTAAGGTAAAGTGCATCAAAATTTCTCCAATCAGCAGGAAGATTGATTTTTAATTTTCCTTTTTCTAAAGGTTTGATATCTGGTGCATCCGCTTTTCCTGTTTTAAATTCAGCATCCTCATCTGCTTTTAGTTTTTTTAATTTCCAGCTGAAAGTACATTGATTAAGGTTGGTAAAAGCATAACGGTTTTCGAGCAGAAATGAACCATCAAATCCAGCAGTCATTTCTCTTTTCTCAACAAAAACAGGACTCCAGACTTCTTTAATGGTGTAAAAACTGCCTTCTTTTTCATGGTAGGGACCAACAATCCCGTCAGGGCCATGGTTACCGTCGGTATCCAGTTCGCCGTTTTTATCGGTACGCACCACCCCCTGATCGGCAAAATCCCAAAGAAAGCCACCTGCAGAAAGCGGATTGTTCCACATGGCATTCCAGTAATCTTCAAGGCCTGCACCATGACCGCCATCCCACATGCCATGCAGAAATTCGGTAGGCATTAAAATATGATGTCCGTGATCGTAATTACCGATTCCGTAATTAAATTCGCGGTAATGTGTGGTTTCGAAACCACCAAAAATCTCCCAAGGGTGAATTAACGGACGTTTTTGTATATCTTCTTCAGCAAAAAGATGATCCAGTTCGCGGTTATGCCCGCCTTCATTTCCATTTGCCCAAAAGATGATCGAAGGATGGTTTTCGTCATTCAACATCATTTCTTTCATCAATTTGGTACCCGTTGGTGTATCGTAGGTGCCATGCCAGCCAGCCAGCTCGTCCATTACAAACAATCCCAGCGAATCGCAAACGTCTAAAAAATGACCATCAGGTGGGTAATGTGACATCCGCACGGCATTCATGTTCATTTCTTTCATTAACAATACATCAGCAATGCTGATTTTTTTACTCGTAGTACGGCCTGATGATGGATAAAAAGAGTGACGGTTTACGCCTTTAAATTTCATTTTCACTCCGTTGATATAAACACCATCACGTTCTTTTACTTCAACGGTTCTGAAACCTATTTTTTTAGAAAGCTGATGAATTTCCTTTCCATTTTTGATCAATGTAAATTGAGCAGTATAAAGATTTGGAAATTCCGTTGACCATAATTCAGGATTAGAAAACTGATGGTCAAGAGTAATATTTTGAGCTCCCTTTTTTATTGAAGTGTTAAACCGATCGCCAAAACGTTTTCCATCTTTCGTAAAAACTTCTACTTCAACTTTATCCGCATCGCCTATGTAAGCTAGTTTCGCATCGAAATTTCCATTGGCTTTGGCATCGATCTGAATTCTATCGATATGCGTTAAAGGCAAAGATTCGAGATAAACCGGGCGGAAAATGCCTCCAAAAATCCAGAAATCAGCTTTACGTTCAGCCTCATTAACCGATGGGTTGGCAGAATGTTTTGAAACGGTAACTTCCAATAAATTATCGGCTCCCAGTTTTATCAATTTTGTAATACCGTACCTGAAAACATAAAAAGATCCCTGATGGATTTCTCCAGCCAATTTTCCATTAATCTTTACCTCGGTATCAGTCATCGATCCCTCAAAAACAATATTGATCTCCTTATTTTTCCAGGCAGAAGGCACTTTAAAACTATATTTATAAAGGCCTTGCTCTTTCCCCTTGTTCTCTTCTTTGTTGAAACCATAATTGTATTTGCCAAAGCCCTGTAATTCCCAGTTCGATGGTACTGGAATGGTTGTACATTTGCCCGAATTTGCCCCAGCGGTACAGAAAAAATCCCAGTTAACAGTATTATCGTTCCCCGTTCCGGAAAGGTATAGTTTTTCTGTTTGCTGTGCCTTTACGCTACAGAACATTATTGTTAAACACCAGAAAAGTATAAATCTGAGTCTCATTAATTCGTTTTAAATTGTTTGGTTAGCGGATTATCGGTTCTGAATGGCAATGCGGGTAAACCGCTACTGTAAAAATTTCCGGTTGGATTTTCGGTCCAATTGTAGCGCACAGCCACAGGGTTTTCAATCTCTTTTGCTGAAACAACAACTTTTCCATCTTTAACAATAGCCTCTGCATTAATGAATTTACCCTCTTTTCCGGCAATTGTAAATCCAGTGATGGCAGATAAATGATCAGTTTTCAAAAAATCAAAATCCAGGATTGCCTTGTCCCCAACAAAAGAAACACTTTTGTAAACCGGGCCAGAAAAATCTATTTTTTGGTTGTAGGTTTTACCTAAAGCCAATAGCGCTAATCTTCTGCCTACCTCCCATTTATAGGTTGGGTGCAAATCTCCACAGTTGTCATTCAAATCTGAAGTGGAAATCATGCCGGTATTTGGCAAGCGCAAAATCTGCTGTTGAGCCTCCCAAAAGTTGGGTTCAGTATCAGCTGTTAAGATCACTTTGTCGCTTTTTTGTTTACTGTAATCGTATGGTGCAATTTGCACATAATAAAAAGGCAGCTGCTCGCCCCAGGCTTTACGCCAGAGGTTTACCAATGTTTTTAATTTGTAGGAATAACTGATGTTTTCATTCAAAAAACAGTTTGTTTCGCCCTGATACCATAAAAAACCACGGATTTTGAATTTCGCAAGCGGCTCAATCATTGGTGTATAAAACTTTCCAGGGTCGTTGCTAACTTTTTGATTTGTAAAATATGCTTCCTGTGCAAAAGCTTCTGGTGCAACCCAGGGTTCGATGGCGCTACCAGAAACGGCAGAAGAAATCATGCCCACAGGTACACCCAATTTCTCCTGAATTTCTTTAGCGAAGAAATAGGCTACGGCTGAAAAAGCACGTAATGCTGAATCTTCTGCCATTGCCCAACTTTTATGAGTGGAATCAGGTTTGCTCAATTGCTTGCGATTTACCAGGAAAATCCTGATTTGTGAATTTTTAGCTTTTTCCACCTCGTCATTGGGGAAACCCAGTTTTTCATTCTTAGGCTTAGGGATTTTCGCCAGCTTTCGCATTTGATACTCCATGTTCGATTGTCCGGAACATACCCAAACTTCGCCAACCAAAATATTGGTTAATTCAATTTTGTTTGTACCTGAAATCTTCATCGATTGTGGTTTAGCTGATGTTTTTAAAGGTGTTAACATAACCGACCAGTTTCCGCTTTTATCGGTGACTGCTTCTTTTTTCTGCCCCGCAAAAGTAACCTCTACTTTCTCATTTGGAGCAGCGTAACCCCAGATATTAATGGGTTTATCACGTTGCAAAACCATATTGCTGGAGAGAATCTGAGGCAATAGGATTTTGGCGTTTGCTGAGAGAGGAAATAAAGAAAGAAGGATAATTAGTGCCGTCATTTCGAGCGAAGTGCAGCGCAGTCGAGAAATCTGTTTAACTTGGTTCAAAGATTCCTCCATTGCGGTCGGAATGACGTACTGGAAAGATTGCTTCGTTTCGATGAAGGATCGAAAACTCGCAATGACGGACGTCTTAAAAACTGCAAATTGCAAACTGAAAACTGAAAACTGTCTCAAAATCCCTCCGTTTTTAAATATCTAACTGAATAAACTGCTTCTTTTGTTGATTCACCGGCATTTTTTAAATCGTAAGTCTGATCGGCCGGGGTATCTACATCAGGAAAACGGCGGACATCGCCAGTGCGGAAAACAATGCGTGAAACATCAGCAACAGGCTGGAAAGCCAAACTGGTCAGCGCTTCTTTTCCATTTACTGTAATGGTGTAGAAACGGGTAAAGGCATCCAGTTTTAATTTGATGTCGTAATTTTTGCCGGCTTCATATTTCATGAAGTTTTTATAACGGGCTCCGGCCTTTGCACTAAGCGTTCCTGCGGTATCGAAGGTTAAACGCACTGTAGTGGTTCCTTTTGCATCCTGTAATTCAATTTCCAGCAAACCGAAGTTATTTTGCTTTGGTGTAACGGAAAAAGAAGTAACGATTTTCTTCGATGCAGGGAACAATCTTTCGGCTTTTGCATAATCAAATGGGTCTTTATCTTTTAAAATCAATGTGCCATTTTCTACTTTTACCGGTGCCCAAAGCGGACTGTATATGTTCCACATTTCGAGCGCTTTATCAGCAGGTAATTTGCCGAAATCATCGTTAATATGCTGCGTAGCTTTATCGCTGACCGGTACCGGTACCGAAGAAACCCAGATATCTTCTTTATTCATGCTATAGGTTACCCATAATTTACCGTCTTTCGGCTTTCCGTTTCCTTCTTCAATGCCACGCACATATTGCGGACCATACGACTTGTAATTGCCGCCATAACGCATCGGCGTAATTTCGCCATTTACCAACAATAAATTGGTATAATCCAGGCCATTTTTACTGGTCGAAATGGCTAAAGGCCATCTATATTCTGAAGGATTATATACGGTGGCATAATTGCCATCCGAAGTTTTTTGCCCCCAGATTTTGGCATTGCTGTTGACAAAACCAGGCGCACGCGAAGCGTTTTCAGGCCAGCTTTTGCCATTATCGGTGCTGATTGCGGTTAGGGCATTTTTCCATAATCCCACCACTCTGCCATCTGGTAAATGATAGTAGCTGAAAGCTTTATATTGTTTCTGTAAGGTAATTAAAGGATCTTTTCTATCTGCTTCTTCATTCCATTGCTGCGTCATTAACCTATTTGACAACAATTCATTACATGCTTCAATGAAAGTTTTACTTTTGCTTTTGGTGTATAGCGGGTATTTGGTGTTTTTCTCTGAATAACCGGGATTGTAATGGATAAAATAAATCGGACCATATTTTCCATCGGCCTGAATCTCCCTTACAGCCCTACCGATTCCATGCCCGTCGTTCGGATCATCTTTTGCATCGAAACTAATGGCATAAAACCCCAGAACCAGAAATATATTTTTGGTAGAAACATAAAAACCCATGCGTTGGTGCATCACGGCATCCAAATCTTTCGCTACATCGGTTCTACCCTCTTTTGTCGTTCCATCAGGAATGCGGTAAATTGGGAAAACCACTTCAGGTTTGGTCCAGGTGTAACCATCTGTTGAAGATTGTACTAAAGTTTGTCCTGGCGGGATGCTCTCGCCTACTTGATCACTTAAATATTCGATATAAAATTTGTTGTTCCAATAGGCTAACATTGGTGCGTGGTTGTAAGTCCAGCCAAAGTTTTCGGCAAGTTCTGGGTGTTCGCGGTTTGCCCTAAACGTTTGGATGCTGTGTACGCCCATCACCGGCGAAAGCTGCCCGTGGTGATAATCGGCATTAACCAGAGTTTTACCTGTATAACGCACGGTATCCTGCGCCTGCGAGGATTGTATCGCAAGTGCAAATGGCAGGGTTAAACAAAGTATTTTAAATGTATTCATGTTTATATTTTGGTCTCTGTCATTCTGACAAAGGAAGATTCTCTAGCCGATTAGCACTTCCTGAAATTAACCTCAAATGCTTACAGTGAGGTTTTCAGCCAGTTTTTCATCTTATAAAGATCCTTCGTGCCTCAGGATGACAACAGTATTTAAGTTTAAACCTCGTAGGTTTTAAAAACCTACGAGGTTTGTAACCGCTATTTCAATAAATTCTCAATCAATTCCTTTTTCACTTTTATAATTGTCCCGTGTTTATGTCCTTCTGGCACTGAAACTTCTGCTGTTACATCTTTAAAAGTTTTAAAATCGGCTGTTTTATAAGCCGAATAAATCTTTTGTCCGTAAGCGTCGAAGTAGATCAGCCAATCATTTTTAACTTTTACTACCGTTGGTCCTTCTGTTAATTTAGGGCTAAAGGTTTCCGAAATATTTTCATACGGACCTAAAGCATTTTTTGCAAAAGCAACCTTTAAATTTCTATTCGGACGGGTATTATCCTTCAGCACCAGTACATAATCTTTAACAGCCCTTTTCACAATAACCGCATCAATCACACTGAAACCAGGATCTAAGAAGAGTTTAAGCTCCGAAAAAGTCACAAAATCCTTTGTGGTGATGCTGTACATGCGGTGGTTGTTTTCTTCTTCTTCTATTCCCTTTGCAAAACGAAATGGGATGGTTGAGGCCCAAATGATCACATATTCCTTTTTCTCGTCATCGTAAAAGATTTCAGGCGCCCAAACATTTACGGTTTTAGGTTCTTTCTCCATTACCGGAAGAAATTTCTGCTCCGTCCAGTGGATCAGATCTTTTGAACTGGCATAACCAAAACCTTTATCACCTTTCCAGCTGCAGGTCCACACCAGATGAAATGTTCCATCAGGCCCTTGAACAATGGATGGATCACGTAGCACTTTTTGTATTCCGACTTCAGGTTTTAAAAAGGTTTTGTTTAAATCTGTCCAATGGTAGGCATCGTAGCTGTATAAAAGCCTTAAACCCTCAGTTGCGGGTTCATGAAAAGAAGTGAATAAATAGGCTTGTTTGGTGCAGGAGCTTAATCCGCACAAAAGCAGGCCAATAATGGCGAAACGAAATGATGCTATGGATTTTGGTTTAAACACTGTTTTTTATTTTCTTTAGTTTAACTGTCAGTCTGAGCGGAGTCGAAGACCTCAAGTTGTAATAATTAAAGAGATTGCCCTTCGACTACGCTCAGGGTGAAATCCCTATTAGATTATCGCAATAGATTTCTCCATTCCGTTACACTCCAGTCGAAATGACGATTTTTTTAAAATGATACACCTTAAACCCTCTACCTTTAAACCCTCAACCTTCTTTTATATCCCCTCCAACACCAACACCCAATCGTTACCATTTGCAGATTCGCCGGGCGGGTTAAATTCTTTAATTCCTTTATTTTCAAATTCTCCGATTTTTATCGTTTTACCTGTTCTTGGATCAAACCAGGATGCTTTTACTTCATCACCATCAATTTTGCCCATTTGTACACTGAAATTTCGTCCCGTATAGGTGTAAAGCAATGCAAACTCTTCCCCTCTTGTGGCAAGAATGCGATCGTACTTTTCGCCATTTTTACCTGCAATTAAAGTTTGATCGGGTATGCGGTCGAAATAAGGATGTACCAGCATTAAATCTTTTAAATATTGCATCTGTTTTGCACCTGGCGCGTTAATGGCAGTAATCCATTGGTCTTTCGGACCATAAGCAGGTTTTAAATCTGTCTTTTTGTACAGCTGCATCACCGAATTATGGCCATAAGTATAACCAAAAGCACCTGCAAAAACCGACCAGTAACCATATCTTCTTACATCGGCATCTGTCCAGCGGGGTTGTGTGGTATCGTGCAAACCTTGAGGAATATCCTCGTAAGATGGTTCCCCATCAATGGTTGGTTTGGTAGGTTTCAATTTATAATCCGCTTCGACATATTTCCAGTTGTCTTCGCCATAATGCAATTTTTCATTTTTAGAAGTATCCTGATCATAACGGCGGTGACCTGATTGAATCATATCAAAATCACACCATTTAGCCTTTTGAAACCATTGTGATGATGCTGTTCTTCCCCTTGGATGGAAAGTAATGAGGTGATTGGGATCATTGGCTCTTAACGTTTCACCGATGGTATTCCAAACGTCTGCACCGTCACTTCCTTTAATATCGCCACCATTTAACCAAATGATGTTCCATTTGTCTTTATAACGTTTAGCTAAAAACTCACAATAAGCCTTTGCCTGCGTTTTATTTACTTTTTTATTTTTCACATTGGTACCCCAAACCGGAACCAAGGCCATATAAAGACCTTTTTCCGCTGCCTGATCAACGATATAATCCACATGGTCCCAATAATCGTAAGCCAGTGAATCTTTTGGATCATTGCCCGGCGTAAGCATCGGCTTTGAAATATCGGCATGAACCACTGATGAATCTAAATACACATTACTTGAGGGAACATCGTGCAACAACATCACCTGGATTACATTAAAACCTTTCTGTTTACGATCTTCAAGGTAAGTGTTCGATTCTTCCCGGGTTAACCGGCTGAACAATAACCAGGCTGTATCGCCCAACCAGAAAAAAGGTTTGCCATTGCCGGTGGTCAGGTATCTGCCATTTTCAGAAACCAGGAGGCTCTTATCTCCAAAATGAGGCTTTTTCTTACAGCCAAAAGCGACGCAGGAAATAATAGCAATTAAAAATATGTTGGTTTTAAAGTTCATGTTAAATTTTATTGATGATAATCACTTCGTCGCCTGCTGCTGCTTTATTTAATTTCACTACGGATCCACCGTTTATTTTCTCTTCTTTAAGGGCTTTTCCCGTTTTGGTATTCAATATTTTAACATTAAATTTTCCAGAAAATTGACTTAAATCGAGATTGATGGCTTCAGTAGAAGCATTATATAAAATATAAGCTTTGCCTGCATTTTCCAATCCGTACTGTTTTGCTGATTTGCCTGCCGGAAGAAATGGATTCATAGCGGACGCAAGATTTAAAATAGAAGCATCTATACTACTTACGTTAGATAGCGAACCTCCGGCCATTAAAATAGCCCATCCGAAGCTGTCAAAACTATCTGCCGAATAAATCACTGCTTTTTCAGGGAATTTGTTTTTGTATTCGGATACGGCATGATAAACTTCTTCGAAGGACGTTTTCTTCGGTTTTAGCAAACGGGCATGTTGACGTGGGGCCAAACTTAATCCGCCTTGTGGTGCATAAGCGGTTCCATCTGCCTGGTAATGCCAGTAACGGATATCGATCAGGTCAACCACTCCAGCACGTTTTGGATCGGCCAAAATTGCATCCTGAACATCTTTGTTCACACTTAAACCGATAATCGGGTGTTTGCCTGTTTCTTTCTCCCATTCGTTAATGGTATCGATCCAGAACTGAACAAAATGCAAAGGACCAGTAAATTCGGCACCGATTAATTGAATGACACCGGAATTTCCGTCAAAATTCTCTAAACATTTTCTGATATAAGCTTTATGGATAGCCCTGCGGTGTTCGTTGGTGATGTCGTAAAACTGCTCGGCCATAAAAATGCGTTTATCCCCGGCATAAGGCACAGGTTCAGGGAAACCCGTATTATTGATGTTGTTTGCGGTACGCCATGGAAAATCGGCATAATGTGCACCAGCTTCGATTATATTGTGCTGAAAATAATTTTCGTGGATCAACACCAATCCTTTCTGATCGGCAAGGTTTGCAAATTGTTTCAACCTGTCCCAATACCAGAGGTTGTATTTGGTGATGTCGTATTTGCTCAACCCATCCCAGGCTTTATCCTGTCCGCTACGGGCGAAAGGCAATTCGTAAAAAGGTGCCCAAACTTCTCCATCCATGCGGCGGATGCGTTCGTGATCGTCCCTTCTCCTGTCGTACCAAAGTCCATAGTTATGATCAAGCACCTTAACCGAATCGTTTTTCATCGAATCGGTAATTTCATCAAGGTCATCTGTTAAGCCATTTCCTGAGCGACCGGGAACAAAACGGGTAATATGGAATTTAGTATTTTTTAATCCATAAGGACGGGCACTGCCGTTCCACCAGGGTACATCCTGGCGATCCCCCACCACAATTTGATTCCCACGAACCAGCCACCCATTTTTGATGCTCATCGCGTTAGCAAGCGTGGGCTGAAGCACCTTATCCAAGCCAATTTTATCAATATTTTTTGCCTGCCCGGTTTCTGTCGGGATTTTATTCCGATCAGATGCCCCATCAATGTATTCTGAAACGGTTAAAGCAGGTTTGTAAGCCAGTTTTGTGAGTTTTTGGGCAACATCAACGGGCGGACTGCTTGATGCTTCGGTTTCAACCGGAAGAACAAAATTCCTGGTTTCTGCATCATTCCCGATCCGGTCTGCTAATTGAGCATAATATAAACTGCGGGGCTGAATCTGCTCGTTCGACATGTCCCAATAACCGTTTCCGGCAAATTGCGACCAGGTTCCGAAAGCCCAGTTTTGTGCGGTTGGTGGTTGAAAATTATCAACCCTTGCAGCGCTACATTGCCAAAAAACACTGTTCGCGGCACTCCAGCCTGCGCCTTGTCCATCTTGTCCGCGGTTTAAGTAACTTAAAGCTTGTCCATCTATATTGACAATATCGAATAACACACCTGATGCCCAACTATCAATCGCTCCACTGAAACTGAAAGGTAAATAAGACTGACATTGAACGAAAACATTTGGTCCCGGAGCACAGAAACCCACTGCAAAATCGTGGTAACCATATTCAGAATATAACCTTTGGAAAAGCGTTTGCTGACCTGTGGTTAAAAAGGTAAAACGGCGTTCGCCACCAATCTCAGAAACCGGTGCAAGTGATTTACAATCTTCAACGGTAATTCTTTTAGCGGTTTCGAGTAGATTCACGGCAGAACCTGCAAAATGCTCAAAAACCACCTGACGCACCCATGCATCTTCTACGTTTTCTAAACAGATGGCTGTCCAGCGGTGATATTCATCTTTAATATTTTCTTTATGGTAATCTGATTCGATTTTTAGGTTTTCCACACCCGATTGGGCAATTCTGCCCTCCCACTGGTATTTTGAAACGGTGCCTCCGCCATATTTAGCATCTAATGCAGTAGTAATTGGCGCATCAAAAGTAATGCTTGATCCGTTTATTGCGGTAATTTTACGGTCCCAATGGATATCCCTGGTTCCTGGTTTCCAGCCTAAAGCACTTTCACCACCACCAAATTCGACTGTTTTTAAGGTTTCAATCCATTCTTTAGTAGATGGGCGGTTGATGATGATTTTATCGCCAACTTTAAGGCCGTTGGTATTTGCCAAAGTAATTTTATTTGCATTTACAGGCACATAAGCATCTGTAATGGCAATGGGTTTTTCTTCAATTCGGTTCTTTTTGCCTAAAATCCTGATCACACCAATGCGATCTAAGCCTGTGGCAAAAATCATGGTACCGTTTTCGCCAAATCCGCTGCCACGTAGCACCACGCCAGAGGCGGTTAATTTTAATGTTCCGGCAACTTCGTAAGTTCCTTTTTCCAATAAAACCGCACCACGTAAACCATCTTTCCCGACAGGCAATTTTGAAACATAATTAATGGCCGATTGGATCCTTAAAGTGGCATCACCTTTCGCAAGAGGAACAACAACTTTTATTGTAGCAGTTGGAATGGCTTTTTCGCCTGCCATGTAACCTGCATAAGAAAAATCGGGAATGCGGTTCCCTTGTTCATCCGGGGTATAAGCCATTTGACCATTTTTGCCTTTGTAGATGGGTTTTGGTGGCTCAACAGGCTTTGTTTTTTGTGCAAAAGACAAATTTGCAACTAAAAACAAGATAACCATCATGGCGAAGGTTTTTAGTTGTATTGCTTTTGATATATGGTTAGTTTTTGGCATATTTTTATTATTTGACCACAAAGGCATCGAATACCCTTCTCTTTGGCCGTCATTTCGAGCGGAGTGCAACGCAGTCGAGAAATCTATTTTGCTAGATAGATCTCTCCATTTCGCTGCGCTTCAGTCGAGATGACGATTTTTTGTAGAAGAAGATTACCAGTCTTTCAGCTTTAGTCTTTCTTCTTTAACCTTTCGCAGGCCTCACCTTATTAACATCCACCAGGCTATTTAAATATACTTCAATATTCGAATAACCTGATTTCGAAATTTTGGCAGCGTCTTTTGCATCTTTTGGGTTTAAACCATTTTTAGTTTCCCAGGCATCGGGAATACCATCATTATCAGTATCCACATAAGGTTTTCCTTTATATTCAGGGTAACCGCCAACCTGGGCAATATCCGAAATAATGCCTTTTTTGTAAGAATCGGCTGGCAAACGGCGTTTTACATAACTTTGTTTGGCAGGTAATTTATCCTCTTCTACGTGTTCAATTTTACCGGTTGTTACTTGTTTAATAATTCGTTGGTCTACCGCATCACGAACCGGTAATGAAGCTCCGGCATTGGCCAAAACATAATCATAAGCTTTTTTGGTATCGATGATGGAAATCTTGGCCATAGGTAAAGGTTGATCCGTACGGATGGAATCCAATAGTTTCTGTTTATCTCTTTTGCTTTCAGGCTGTACACCACCATCCCAGTTGTTTTTGGTTACTTTTTCGTTCCCTTCAATGATATTGCCGGTTACGTAAGCTTTACCAAATTCGTTGGCGAACTTTTTATCTCTACCCGATTCAGGTTTTAAGATACGATAAGAAATTGGTTCTCCGGCAGGTGTAATGGGTCCTGGTTTATAATAATTGTTGATGAAGCTATAAAATGAGGCATTATCGCCACCGTCGGCACTTCTGTTCCACCAGTTGAAGATCACATTATTGGCAAAACCAAAATCGCCATACATGCCCACCGATGGATTTCTGCTGATGTTTGATGCCCAAAGGTTACGCATAAAAGTGGAATTTAAACCACCAATTGTACTTCCGAAAGCGTGGTTATAGGTATCCAATGCTTCGGAAAAGATTGAATTTTGGATGGTGACGTTTACAGTAGGCAATTTAACAGGTTTAGAACCGTCTTGAGGATCATATACATGGCGATAAATCGACATATTTTCATCCAGTCCCCAGCTTGCCGAAACGTGATCGATAATAATATTTCCAACAGGATTGCCGCCAATGGCATCATCTCTTCTGGTAACATCGGTTGCACCACGACGGAAACGCATATAACGGATCACCACATCGTGGGTATTGATCCATACCGATTCGCCAGCGACACATACGCCATCACCAGGTGCACTCTGACCAGCAATGGTTACATAAGGTGCGCGAATGATCAATGGTGTTTTTAACCTGATGATCCCGGAAACGTTGAACACAATAATTCTTGCTCCACCCTGTTCGCAGGCTTCCCGTAAGCTTCCTTTGCCCGCATCATCAAGACTGGTTACCACATACACTTTACCGCCACGACCACCAAATGAATAAGCACCACCACCTTCGGCTCCAGGAAAGGCCACCATTTTAGATTGAGGCAAATCGCCTGGTTTGGCTGCCCATGGAATATAGGGTTTACCGTGTTTGGCCTCTTCATCCACAATGGATTTTACCTTTAAAAACTGCTTTTCCGATTTATCTTCGATGCTTTTCAAAAGTGAATCAGCTTTCTTTTCCATCGCTTCCGGAATAACCGGATATTGGGCGAAAGCCATATTTCCAATTCCACAAAGTGCAATAATGCTAAAAATTGAATTCCTGGTGCGCATTTTAGTTTGGTTTTACAATGGAAACAGGAACTACACTATTTAAATAAACTTCGATATTAGAATAACCACTTTTGGTGATTTTTGAGGCATCAGAAGCATCTTTCGGATTTAAACCGTTTTTCAGTTCGTAAGCGTCAGGCATACCGTCGTCGTCTGAATCTTTGTAAGGTGTTCCTTTATATTCCGGATAACCACCCACCTGCGAAACTTCGGTAATGATACCCTGTTTATAAGAATCGCCAGGGAGTCTGCGGTGTTCGAACTGGAAAGCGGACGGCTTGGCATCAGGATGCACCTCGATTTTACCTGTGCTTACCTGTTTAACTACGCGGGTATCAACCGGATCTCTTTTTGGTAAAGTAGCTCCTGCATTTGCCAATACGTAATCTTTTGCCTGTAAGGTAGGTATAATACTGATTTTTGGCATTGGGAAGGGATCTTTTGCCTTCATCGCTGCGAAATATTTACTGGCTTGCTCGTAAGACATTAGATTTCCTTTTTTATCTTCCAGCTGTACACCGCCATCCCAGTTGTTTTTGGTTACTTTTTCATTCCCATCGATGATATTTCCAGCGACATAAGCACGTCCGAAAACCACATAAGGTAATTTACTGCGACCAGATTCTGGTTTTAAAATGCGGTAACTGATCGGGTCTTTTAATTCGGTAACGGGACCTGGTTTGTAAAAGTTATTGATGATGTTGTATTGCGCAGTATAATCGCCTCCATCTGTAGAGCGGTTATTCCAGTTGAACACCACGTTATTGGCGAAATTGAAAATTCCGTTCCAACCGATTGATGGGTTCCGGGCACCATTATCAGCCCAAAGGTTACGTACAAAAGCACAGTTTTCTCCCCCTAAGGTTGAACCAAATGCATGGTTCCAGTAATCTAATGCTTCAGAAAAAATCGAATTTTGGATGGTAATGTTCACCGTTCCTAGTTTTTCTTCGGTTTTGCCAGTGCTATCGTTATACATGTGGCGGTACATCGACATGTTTTCGTCCAGTCCCCAGCTTGCAGAAACGTGATCGATCATGATGTTACCCACCGGATTTCCGCCAATGGCATCATCTCTACGGCCTACAAAGGTTTCGCCCCTTCTAAAACGCATAAAACGCACAATTACATCGTGTGTATTTAACCATACCGATTCGCCAGCCACGCAAACGCCATCACCCGGAGCCGTTTGTCCGGCAATGGTAATATAAGGTGCACGGATAATTAACGGGGTTTTTAACCTGATGATCCCTGCAACATTGAAAACTACAATCCTTGCGCCGCCTTGTTCACAGGCATCACGCAATGACCCCGGACCGCTATCATTTAAATTTTTTACTACGATTACTCTACCGCCATGACCACCAAAACTATAAGCGCCTCCGCCTTCAGCACCCGGAAAGGCCAATAATTTAGATTGTGGCAAATCGTTCGGTCTGCCAGCCCATGGGATATATGGTTTGCCTTCGCCTGCTTCTTTAGCAATAATAGGCTTGGCTTTTTCCCAGGCAATGTCCGATTGATGATAAGCTTCTTTCATCATCGAATCGGAAGACTTTTTCACATCGGCAGGGATATTGGGATATTGTGCGAAAGAATAATTAGCGGAGAGCATTAATGCTGTTGTGAACAACAGATTTAAAAAGTTCTTTTTCATTTGTGTTTTGCCCGTTAAAGAAGCAAAAGAAATTTAGCTGATATTTTTTGATTGGTGAAATTGTCAATCGGGAATTTTATAAAAATCGGCTCATTTCTGTTTATTTCTTTGGTTATAAGTTTTGGTTAGAAAGTATATTATATTTCAAAATTGCATGCAAAAATTGGCTGTTTACTGTATAATTTTGGCCAGGTATTGTATCATCTTTTCATTTGGTTAAAATGGCTGTAACAAATCAAATTCATTTTCACAACCGTGTTACAAGATAGAAATAATATTCATATATAAATGTAACATTCTTAAATGAAAAAAAAAGGAAACAAATTAATGTTCCCTTTTTCTAAAAACCAAATATAAAAAACCAGGGCGGCGAGCAAACCGCCCTAAGATCTTGTTATTTCAGTGGATCGAACGTGCCAGCACCATTTATACTATCCCAACCTGTTGTTTGTTGTAGGTAAGGACTTGCCGATAATACGGTTTGATTGATTCCAAAGAAATAATATTGAGGATACCAGGTAAATTTCCAATTCGCTGGACTTGTTTTGTCAAGATCATCCCGAACACTTACCTTAAAATAGTTATCGTAAAGATAATCAAGGTATTGATCGTATGTTGTTATGCCTGCAGGATAGGTTGCGGGGTCTCTGTCAATTAACGGAGCCGTTCCTGTAGCAGGTTTTAGTAATGGATCATTTGCGCCAACATAATCTGCACCTGCAGTTGTTTTAACGCCAATATAAAAACCAGTTCTGCGCGTACCGTTTAATGGAGCAAAACCTAATCTGGCTGTAGTTGCGCCTGATTCAAATAACATCCACCTCCTTAAATCCCAAAAACGTTTACTTTCATAAGCAAATTCTATTTTTCTTTCATTTAATACGGCTGCAAATAATTGGTCGCGGCTTAAGCCATTTCCAATACCATACGAACCATCGGTGCCTGCTAAAATACCTGCTCTATCTCTTATTGATTTGATTCCATCAAAGCCTTCGCTCAACTTATCTGTTCCAATAGCCGATTCGGCTAGGTTAAGCACTACTTCAGCGAATCTTATTTCCATATAATCTGTCGGACTATTGCTAAAATTACCGATGGAGTTGTTCGCATTTGGATTATTTGCTTTGCATAAATAGATACCACTAGCATTGGCGCCTTTAGTTTCGGTAGTTCCATTATAACCTGCTGTAGCTGTTTTTTTCCATACATAAGTCCATTGTTTATAATTTGTTGCTCCGCTATATGGCCAGATGGCACCGTTATATACAAAAGTTTTATAAAAGCGTGGATCTCTATTTTTGTAAAACTTAGCATCAGAATATGGGTAAGTTGAAGATGAAGCTGTAATCGGTTTACCATCTCTCATCGGGAAGGCATCAACAATCTGCTTGGTTGGAGATATTGATCCAGCCCCATTAATTTCACGCGAACGTGTAGCCTGTTCCCAGCCATTGTTTTTTTGTGGGTTTCCGGTGGTCAGCGCATTGAAGCCAAAAGCGAATACAGATTCGATACTGTTATCAGCTGTAAACATATTTCCCCATGCCACACCGTTTGCTGTTCCTCCCACTTTATACAAACCAAAACCATTTGATTCTAATAACGTTTTTGCTGCCAAGTTTGCCTGGTAAGCTCTGTCCCAGCGGGCCCGGTCATCAGTACGGTTAAAAAGTGGACTAGCCCATGTTAACAGTACTCTGCCTTTTAGTGCGGCAGCAGCACCTGATGTAATCCTTCCATTATCTACGCCTGCCCATTTTCCTGGCAATAAAGAAATTGCCAGATCTAAATCTTTAACAATCTGTTCGATACAGGCAGAAGATGAACTTCTTTGTATTTCATTTGCTGGACCAGAAGAAACAATCGGGTCTTGAGGTGTTAATACTAGTGGTACACCACCATACAATTTAACCAATTCGAAATATTGCCAGGCTCTCCAAAAATACATCTGTCCTTTAAATTTATTGGTAACATCTGTTGTTAAACCGTGTTTGTCAATTTCCTGAAGGAAAAGATTAATCTCTTTCATGCGTGTCCAGGTATTATTGGCTACACTGTTTGGCAAACGCTGGCCAAAGTATTTTAAAGCATTTGAATTTACATAAGAGATCTGAGCCCATTCTTTATTCCAATCTGTTTCACCTGCCAGTTCATCAGTTGTTTGGGTAAAGGCCGAACTGTAAGTACCATTATCAGTAGCACTCTGTACCTGAACATTCGGAGTTCCGTTATTGGCAGGCAAAAACATACCATAAACATAATCTACATATCCCTGAGCTAAGGATGCTTCTTGAAAAACCTGCTCATTAAAGCCTGCATAATCTTTTTTCTCTTCTAAAAAACTGTCTTTGCAGCTGGCGCTTAAAACTACCAGTGATACCAAAACATATATTATTTTATTCTTTTTCATGTCTTTAAAATTTAATAGTATAACTACTTTTAATTATTAAAACGTTACGTTTAATCCAAAAGAAAACGTTTTCAGGTTAGGAAAAACGTCGTATGCTGTATCACTGTCTCTATATGAATATGGATTATAGAAATTATAAGGGTTCAAGGCTGTTGCATAAACACGTACATTGCTTACTTTAACTTTTTCGAGCCAAGCTTTTGGCAAAGAATAATTTAACTGTAAGCTGGCCAAACGCATTCTAAAAGAAGAAACTTTCCAGAAATTTGAAGTTGGACTTAAACTTGTAGCTTCCCAGTTAGGATTTGGCATTGTACCAGTTGGATTAAGAATCGGATCGTAAATATCGCCCCAGATTTCTGGCACACTAGCAAAAGTACGGGAAATAGAATTGTTCATTTTTTTTCGCGCATCAATTTCCGACCACCCTCCAAACGAGCCTGAAATTACCGCTTCAATCCCAATTCCTTTATAATTGGCTTTCAATGTTGTACCGTAACCGTAGTGGTTGTTAGCTTTTTTAGATAGTTGTACCTGATCATTAAAATCGATGATGCCGTCAGGGCCAGCAAAAGTTCCATCAGGTTGTAGCGGTCCTCTAACATCTCTATAATAAAGCATACCTGGTTTTAAATCTTTTGCCAAAACTGCTGAACTGCTTCCTGCGGCGCCCGGGTTAACCGAGGTGATTTTATACTGATTTACGTAAGCATCAATTTCCTGCTGATCTTTGAACATGCCTAAATAATCGTAGCCCCATTTACCAACATCAGATGAGGTGCCATTACGTGGATTCCATGGATACAATATATCGTTTGCGTTATAATCTGCCTTAATTACTTTATTGTCTGACCATGCAAACCTGAAATCGACTCCATAACTGAAATCTTTTCCAATTTTATCATTCCATCCAATCCCAAGCTCATAACCAAAATAATCTGCTGTTGCATAATTTTGTGAAGCTACTGAGCCTCCAATGGTAATTGGAATGTTGGATGTTACCTCTGTTAAGATGTTGGTGGCATGATTGTAATAACCATCAGCAGAAAATGTAAGTCGGTTTTTTAAGAATTTAGCATCAATACCTATGTTGTTTTTAAGTTCGTCGCTCCAGGTTGCATCTGGATTTGGAGACGCCTCCATTTTATAACCTGCTGTAGCATTACCATCTCCACCGAAAACCGCTCCTTTACCATCCTGGAATGTATAACGCTGTCTCCATAACCAGGCTTTGGTTTGGTCGTTTCCTAATAAACCTATAGAGTACCTTAATTTCAAGAAGTCAATACCCGGCACTTTAAAAAAGTCTTCCTCAGAAATTACCCAGCCTAATGAACCTGAGTAAAAATTGCCCCAATAGTTACCTGGTGCAAATTTGGTTGAGGCATCACTCCTGAACATAAATTCGGCAAGGTATTTATCTGCGTAACTATAATTGGCCCTGGCCACATAAGATAGCGATCCACCTTCTGATTTTGTGGTACTTCCGTCAATAGCTCCTGTAGCTGAGTTAAACTGACCATTTGTTTGCTGTATAGGATCCGCTTTAAAAACCACTTCGTTATCATAAGCCTGTTCTGATCGTTCTACCGTTGCTAAAGCACCAATGGTATGTTTTCCAAAAGTTCTGTTGTAGGTAAGCACAAAGTTCGATTGAGTTGAACTTTGTGTGGTGTTCGAATAATAAAGCCTGTTACCATTAGAAGCTACAAGCGCAGTTGGCTGTGTTGCGCCATCGTAAATATGCTCGTTGGTGCCCAATTTTTTAAAGGTGTATACATTATATTTTGTACCGATCTGTGAGCCGGCGCTACTGCCCATATTTCTCGAATATGCAGCTCTTGCACTTAAGCCTTTTACGAATGGAATATCATATTGAGCATTTAAGTTTACAGTATAATTTGTAGTTCTGGTATTAGCCAAATTGCCCAATTTTTCAATTTCATAGAAATGATAAGTAGAAAAATCGTTCGTTGTTCCTGGTAATTTAACAGGATATCCATTGATATAAATAGGAACATAACGTGGTGCAAGAATCAGGTTACGGTAATCGTTATCATCCAGTTCGCTACCAATTTTATTAAAAGTTTTAATCAGTTCACTATTGTTTCCTGAAACCTGTAAACCCACTTTTAGGTTAGTAGCAACTTTAATATCGGCACCTGATCTGAAATTCCAACGTTTAAAATCAAGACTTGAAAGATTTCCATCCTGTTTGTAGTAAGCGATATCACCAAAATAAGTTGCACGGTCTGAGCCTCCTGAAATACTTAATGTATGTTTCATATTATAGGCCGATTTCCATGCGTCTTCTAACCAATCGTAATTGATATTTTTAAAATGTTCAAGTTCATCCTGGCTAAAAAAACTATCCGCCGCAGAGGCTCCTGTTGGATTTACATTTGCGCCGTTAGGTCCGTTCATAATGTTATAATACATGCCAAATTGGTAGGCACTAAGCATTTTGGTTCGGTAAGCTTCATCATTAACTGCATAAGAACCGCTATAACTGATGCGTGGAGGACCTATTTTACCGCGTTTAGTTTTTACCAATACGACTCCGTTACCTGCTCTTGTGCCATAAATTGCCGCTGATCCATCTTTTAAGAAAGACAGACTCTCAATCTCAGATGGATCGAGGTTATTGAAAAGTGTAGCATCTGGCTGCCCGTTCTGAGGATTGATCTGGATTACATCATCAATAACATATAGTGGATCTGTAGAACCACCATCTTTAGAAAAAATAGTGTTTGGATTTCTGATGGTAAGTTTGGCAGTAGAACCTGGTCTGGAAATACCTCCACTTACACCAACACCCAATATTTTTCCTGCCAGGGCAGCACCGATGTTACTCGCTGGTAAATCTTCTACTTCTGCTGCTTTGATATCAACCACAGCACCGGTTAAATGACTTCTTTTCTGAGTACCGTAACCTACCACAACTACATCTTCTAAGCTCTTGTTTTCGGATACCAATCGAACGGCTATATTGGTTTGTTTACCCACTTTGATTTGCTGTCTAACGTATCCGATAAAAGAAAATACCAGCACACCATCATCAGATTTTACCTGAATGGTAAAATTTCCATCCGAATTTGTACTTACATTACTCGGAATCCCTTTTAAGCTTACGTTCACACCAGGAATTCCCTGTCCATCTGCCTGATCGACAACCTTTCCCGTCACCTTTCGGTCCTGGGCAAAGAGGATTGTGCTTGCCAGTAGCATAAAAAGCAATGACAAAGAAATTTTGCGTAAAAATTTTAAGTTCATTTTATTATTTGGTTAGTTAATATTATTATTTAGGCTGGTTAGAGGCCCGCGTTTTAATGCTTTATGTTATAACTAATTGTCTAATTACACTGATCAATCAGTTTTTAAACTTTTGTTGTTAAGAAGAACAAAATAAATCGTTCGATTAACGCTTATAAAAATTAAAGTGAAAAAAAAATCGATGTGATTTGGCTCATTTTTTTATTTGGATCTAGATAAATATTTTGGTTAGAAAGTATGGTAATTCAAAGTTGCAATCAAAAATTGCCTGTTTTAGCGAGTATGTTCGCTATTTATTATACGATCTTATCAAATTGAAGGATAAAATATATAAACAACAGCCAGTGTTTTGATTTGGCGATACAAGATATAATTAATTCATATATAAATGAAATATTCTTAAATAAAAAAATCGAGACAATTAAATTGCCTCGATTTTTAACAAAAAGTGAAATTATTGTCTACCTAAAACTTCATGTTTTAATTCTGAATTTTCACATCAACATTTAAGAAAACTCCCCGGGATGAATTATTACTGGAGATGGAATTGACGTAGAAAGCACCATACTTACCTTCGGGCGTTAAGAAATAAAATAAACTGCCCGGTATTAATCCCGTAGTAATAGATTTGAGTGTGGGTTTTGCGCTTTTACCTGCTGTAAGAATCTGCGCACCGGTTCTTAAATTTAAGAAAGCTGAAGCTTGTCCCGTTTTTGGGGCAGCAAGTAAGGTTGCACGTTTATTTGTCCATGTGCTCATATCATAAGCGGTAAATGGCATCGGATTGGCATCTAAAGCATAAGTATTGTACAAATAACCGTTTACACCATTGGCCGTTACCGGCGTACGATAAATACCAAGATCGATTTTATCGGTGTTCTCTTTACCGTTGGAGTAGCTGTATAGTTGTCCGCTGGTTAAAGAAATATAAGAATTGGCTACTTTGGTAACGGTGTCCGGAATAAAGATTTCTCTGGATGACCAATATTTATAATCGGGCAGCACATTTAAAGTAATGGTTTTGTAACCATCGCCCAGGTAAATGCCACCTTTATCCAACGCCCAAATCCGGTAAGAGATTAACCCCACCCTTGTGTCCATTTTTAGCTTAACGATACCTGTAGCTTTTTTGCGCTGTGTATCATCCAGTGCAATTTTTGTAGGGATGGCAGATGAGGTTTCGAAAATACAGGCCACATACATATCTGTTTTAGGCGATTCGATGGTGTATTCTAAATAAACACTATCGCCTACGTTTACATCTTTATAACTGGTTACAGCATAAGGGCTTTTGGCCGAATAGGTTACCGTAACATCTTCGAACATGTTAAATATATTAGTGGTTTCTTTTTTACAGGCTGTAAAAAAAATTGTTGCCATTACGATCAGGCCAACAATATTTAAATTTCTTTTCATTTTAAATTTTATTTACTGATGAATATTGGTTTACAACGGATCGAATGTTCCACCGTCCCACCCTATGGTTTGATCTAACAATGGACTCGAATTCATAAATGTAGACGGCAGGGCGTAAAAATAATAGGTATCCAATATCCCAAAACCATTAGGCCCTTGATTTACGTTGGTTGCAGCAAAATATTTATCAAACGTAGCGCGGTCGTTTACATTAATGCTTTCCCTGAAACGGATACCATTGGTACCTACAGCTTCTAATTCGGTTTTCAATGCGGTTGTTTTCACTGTCCATTGAATAGTCTGCATCTGGCCGCTCAATAAATGGTAACGGCGGGTGCGTCTTAGATCGAATGAGCGTTTACCTTCGAAAGAAAACTCAACCATACGTTCGTTCATAATCAGGTCGCGCATCAGTTCTTTTGAAGTAGCCAGGTCTAAACCATAGTTTTTAGTTCCCGGTTGTATCCCTGCCCTGATCCTGATCTGTTTAATCAGGTCTTTCGCTTCTTGTAAATTGCCGATTTCGTTGGCACATTCGGCATAATTTATAATGACTTCGGCAAAACGGAGCTCTACCCAGTCTAAACCGTTTCCACCAAAATCGTTGGCATTAATTACTGAACCTTTAGCAAGATCAGGATCGCAAAATTTCTTTAAATAAAAACCCTGTGGTGATGCTTCGGTAATGCCACTATTGTAACACCATTGTTTACGGGTAGCCAGGCCGCTTAATTTCCACGGACTTCCGTTATAAGCAATGCTTGCATCTAAACGGGGATCGCGGTTTACCCAAAACACCACCGGATCATAAGTGAAAGAACTGGCCTGCCCTACCGGAACACCATCTTTCATGGTGTAGGCATTTACCAATTGTAAGGTTGGTGTAAAAGCAGATGCATTGCCACCTTCTTCTGTAGGTCTGCTTTTTTGTTCTACATTTTGTCCTCTTTTAGAAAGTTTGGCCGAATATGAACGAACGATGATGGCTTCAGGATTAGCCGTTCCTTCTTTAAGGAAAATGTCGGCATAATTTGGCATTAACGACGCCCCTGCAGCTTTACAGATATCGTAAGCTTCTTTATTGGCTTCGTAAGCTTTTTGCCACCTGCTTTGATCGAATGGGTGTGCGGGATTATTGGTTGGATTAAATTGCGGACTAGCCCAGTACAATAAAACTCTTGCTTTTAATGCAGCTGCCGCCTGACGGGTAAATTTTCCTCTTTCGGTAGCATCAACCCAGGTTACTCCATTTAACAGGTTCATGGCCGAATCGAGATCGCTTACAATGGCCTGGAAACATGCCGATGCTTTTGCACGCCCGGTGAGCGTTAAATTATCGGGATCCTGTGTTTCAAGCACCAGTGGTACTCCACCATAAAGCCTTACCAACTGGAAATAGTTAATGGCTCTTAGCGCGAAAAACTGTCCGCGCAACTTGTTTTTCGAAATTTGTGATAAGGTTCCTTTCGGGATTTCTTTTAAGGCAACATTGCAGCGGGCAATATCAAAATAACGGTTATCACCTTTATTGCCCTGGTATTTGGTGGCAATAAATTTTACGTCATTTGAGGTTAAAACCCCGTTTACCCCAATGGCCTTACGCATAATTGATTCTGAAGAAGAAAATTTATCTTCATCACTGGCATAAATCACATTATCGGCCGTTATTTCGTAAGGGAAATCGGGCATGGTTACATCGTAGGTATCATTTAAAAGAAACTGAATAGAACCTTCATTATCCCAAATCCGTGAATCCATTCCGTTTCTATCTTCGAGGTCGAAAAAATCCTTTTTGCAGGAAGTAGAGAATAAGATAAGCATCGCCATCATTCCGATCAGCAATGTGGTTTTATTTTTTAAAATCATTTTAGCTTGGTTAGAGTGATACAACATTACAGGCTTACATTTAATCCTACTGAGATGGTTCTGAGCGTAGGGTAATCATAAATGGTTGATGAATAAGGATCTTTGTAATCTAAAGGATTGATGATTGTCCACAGGTTATTGCCTGTTAATACAAATCGCGAATCGGCGATGCCTAATTTATTCATGAAATTTCTCGGCATTTTATAGGTCAGCGTCATGTTGTTTATCCTGATCATGGTGCCGCTTCTTGCCCAGAAGGTCGAATTCCAGCCAGCAGCAATAGAAGGATCATCAAAACGTGGAAACTCGGCATTGGTATTTTCTGGTGTCCAGTGATCTTTCCAATAAGCCGGAACATTTACAGTTGTGCTTGCCGGAGCTTTAGATTTGGTGTCAAAAAATGCTTTTCCGCCAAAACGGGTTACAAAATTCGTATTCAAACTAAAGGCTTTATAGGTAAGGCCAACGTTAAAACCAACTCCAAAGGAATTAAGGCTTTTGAACATTAGCGTCTGGTCTTTTTCAGTGATCTTTCCATCGCCGTTAACATCTTCATAGTATAGCCAGCCCACTTGCGGTACTGATCCGTTAATGGTATAGGTAGGATATTTATTCAATAAAGCATCTACATCGGCCTGTGTCCTTAACATTCCTTTCGAAATCAGCCCGTAGTTTGAGGTATTGTATACATTTGGATTGGTGCCAAACTGGTATTTAAGATCCGGGTAAGTGGTATCCCATAACTGGAACTGGTTATAAAACATCCTGTCGATTCGGCTATTGCCAAAACCGAACATCACATCGGTTGATATGCCAAAATCTTTACCCAGCTTGGTGCGGTAACCCAATGTAATTTCGTGACCCCAGGATGTTCTTTGCTGATAATTTACAATCGGTGCTTCGAACCCGGCATACATCGGGAAGTTTTCGTTATTGCCTTTATCAAACATATCATAAGAATACCGGTGATAAAACTCGTAGGTAATATTCAGTTTATTGTTAAATAAGGCTGCATCCAAACCTAAGTTCATGGTACGTGCTTTCTCCCAGGTAATATCAGGGTTAGGCAAAATTGATGGATTTAAACCACCATACATCGATTCGTTATAAGAATAACCATTCGGATCTACCTTATAGCGCGATTGCCATAATCGGGCATCCACACGGCTTTCGCCAACCATACCATAATTGGCACGGACCTTTAAATTGCTTACAAATTTTACGTTTTCTTTAAAGAAATTTTCCTGACTAATTACCCAGCCCAGGCCTAAACTTGGAAATAAACCCCAGCGGTTACCCGGAGCGAAATTTGAAGAGGCATCCCATCTTCCAATCGCTTCTAATAGGTATTTCTTGTCAAAATCGTAACTGAAACGGGTAATGAACGAACGTTGTACGGCTTCACCAAAGGTGTTTTCCTGCATGGTGAAGGTAGATTGATCAAAACCCCAGTATTGGTTCACATTTGGCAATACCTGGTTTCTCCAGTATACAGAAAGCGATTCGCTGTTATTTTCTGACTGATCGAAAGCAGCTAAAGCGGTGATGGAGTGTTTACCGATCTGACGGTTGTAGCTTAATGATCCAATAGCCTGATAGCTCGAGGCCATATCGTTACCTTTTAATAATATGGTATTAGCCAAACCAACAGCGGTAATGGCTGTAGTAGGCTCGTTGGTGTACAACAATCCGTTCTGACCGGTCATTTTGAAATTATAAACGGTATATGGCGGAATATACTGCCCACCACTCCCGCTCCTGTTGTTTTTACCAAAACGTACACTTGCCGTTAAACCTTTAATAAAAGAAGGGCTATAGTTTAATGATGCGTTGATGTTTAAACCCTGCGATTTACTGTAAATGTTATTGCCAGAATTGATAACCGCTAAAGGATTGGTGTTTCCGTTGTAGTTTACGGGTTTGCCATCAATCTGTATAGGTACCCACATTGGGGTGGTAATCAACTGTTGGAAAAAGGCCTGATCATTCTCCCCGCCATTTTTATAGGTATCGCTGTTTTTCTTGTTAAAATCAGTATTTAAGGTTACATCGGCAGTTAAACCCGGAAAAATCTTGGCATTCATACCTGAACGGAAAGCGTATTTATTATAAGTAATACCTCCGTAGTTACCGGTTTCATTGTAGTAATTACCGCCTGCAAAAAAGGTAATGGCATCCGAACCACCAGAAATATTAATGTTGTGCCTGTTGGTTGAAGCTACTTTCCAAAGCTCATCGAACCAGCTCTTATTGGGATTGTTTTTTAAAATTTCCAGATCAGCGTCTGAAAACAAGGATGAAGTTGGGGCGTTTTTAATTTTGTTGGCATCATTCAGTAAAGTAGCATGATCATAAGCACTGAGCATTTTCACATCACTGGTATTATCCTGATAACCCACATAACCGGTATAGCTAATTTTAGGTTTCCCTGCTTTTCCCCTTTTGGTGGTAACTAAAACAACCCCTTTTGCACCAGATGCACCATAAATGGCTGCCGAAGCATCTTTCAAAAATGAAATATCTTCTACCATAGAGATATCGATATTGTCGAATTCATCGCGGGTTACGGTAATTCCATCGATAACATAAAGCGGTTCGGAAGTAACGCCATAGAGTTTTGATTGATCGGAAGCAGTTGAATTACGGATGTTTAAGGTGATAGAAGAACCTGGTTTACCTGAAACGGTATTTACACCAACACCTTGTATTTTATTCCGTAAGGCTGCTGCAATGTTTGGTACAGGTAAATCCTGTATTTCTTCAGCTTTAATATTGGCCACTGAACCCAAAATTTCGGAACGCTTTTTAGATCCATAACCAATTACCACTACTGCGTCATTATCTAAATTCTGACTGTCTTCAGCCAGGCTGATTTCCAAAGTTGATTTACCAGCAAGCGTAACCACCTGGCGGGCATAACCCACATAAGAAAATACGAGAACATCGGTGGTAGGATCGGCAACCAAGGCAAATTCTCCTTTATCATTGGTACTTACATTGTTGGTTTTTCCACGGATACCAACGCTCACTCCGGGTATGGGTTGCCCGTCTTTTTTATCCACCACCTTGCCTTTTATCTGTTTTTGTTGAGCAAAAACGCTTGTAAAAGCACAAAGCAGTAGCATTAAAACCCATGGGGTTTTTCGTAAAGTTTTAAAGATCATAATAGTTTATTTGGTTAGTTTGGTTTTTTTCTGATTTTAATTGGCTTCAGCCCTGGCCTTTCGCCTTTTCTCCCATTCTATGCCTTCCTTTTTAAGGTCGTAGCCTGCTGCTGATAAGTAATTATTAATGCGGCCTTTGTATTTACCGAACCAGGCATGTTTTTTATCAGATGATTCTGCATCCATGGCATGCTCCCGCGCTTCGGTTAACCAGATTAGGATCTGTTTTTTCTGATCTTCGGTCAGCGTTAAAATTTCTTCCTGATAAGCTTTGTAAGTGATGGGCAATACATTATAAGTCATGCCGTTTTTAACCAGCTCTACCTGCTCATTAGTTAGTTGTGCAGAAAGTTTACTGATGTATTTTTTGTGGAGTTTGTTTAAAGCTGTTTCTACAATGCGGCCATCTTTGGCCAGTGCCGAATCGCGTTCTACCTTACTATCTTTGTTTTTTTCTTTAATTTCTTTAACCCTGGCATCACGCGCCGCGTAAATATCATTCAGATTGCTGTACTGATCGCGCACAATAACCGTTACTTTTTCTGTTTTACTGGCATCGGTAAGGCCTAAATTGGTCACAATTTTAGCAGCACGATCGGTAATCATTTTGGTATAGGTTTCTTTATCAGCAGCGGCATTAGTTTGTGCAAAAATGGCTGTCATGCCGGAGAACGTTAACATAAAGGCCAAAAGGGATAATTTCATGTATTTGATATTTTAAATTGAATATATTTTTAATGGAATTTGAGCTTTTTTGAAGCATTAAAATTTAAACGGGATCCATCCACCACCAACAGTTTTGATGAAGAGGATGTTTAAATACCCAGCCTAAATTAGTGGAATTTTTGGTGATTTTCCCTTGTCTCATAATTTATTAATAAACAAAAAATTTATAGGAAAATAATTTGTTTGTTTGTAATTTGGTTAAGCCTATTGGTCTTTATACAAAACTCAACATAGAAAAACACAATTTTCTAATGGTTTTTAGCCAATTAATATAGGATATTATCATTTAACTGTTTAACTTTAGACCTGCTGCACAAATTTAGTTGAGTTAATTGTTGCGGTGCTAACCAAATATTTTAACCCTGAGATGAAACCCCATTTTCATAAAGTTCCCATTACTTTACAAAGTTCTTTTAGTATCCGTCACGACATTAAACCCGATTTTGGAAACATCTGGCATTACCATCCCGAACTCGAACTTCATTATGTAATTAAAGGTGAAGGTGTCCGTTTTATTGGCGACAATATCAGCAATTTTGTACCAGATGAAATGGTGCTTTTAGGCGAAAACCTGCCCCACACCTGGCGTTGTAAAGATGAGTACTTCCAGAATAATCCCGACCTCACAACGGAAGCCATGGTGATCCATTTCTTGCCCGATTGTTTGGGCAAATATATGCTCACTTTGCCAGAGGCTTACCTGATCCCCAAATTGTTCGAAAAAGCTAAAAGTGGCATGGTAATTAAAGGCAAGGCCAAAGATAAACTGGTTGATTTAATGCGGGCTGCTGTTGATGCTACGAATTTAGACCGCATTATTATTTTACTTTCGATCTTAAAAACGCTGGCAGAAACGGATGAGTATTCGACCATTGTAACCAGCAAAAATACTTTTTATCAATCGAACGAATCGGAAACTTTACGCATCAATAAAATCTGTAATTATACCCTCAGCAATTATAAAAAGGATATTACTTTAGAGGAAGTGGCATCGTTGAGTAATTTAAGTGTGACTTCTTTCTGCCGTTATTTTAAATTAATGACGAAAAAGACTTTCTATGATTTTCTGATCGAGATCAGGGTGAGCCATGCCTGCCGTTTCCTGATTGAAAATAAGTTACCTACCGAAATGATCTGTTTCGATTGTGGTTTCAATAATGTATCTAATTTTTACCGGCACTTTAAAAAAGTAACAGGAATGACGCCTTTGGACTATAAAAGAAAGTATTTGAATTAAATTTCTTTCGCGATCGTCATGCTGAATTTATTTCAGCATCTTACCTACAAAATAGATTTTGAAACAAATTCACGATGACGAATGAGCATGAATTTCATCGTCATCTCGACTGTAGCGCAGCGAAATGGAGAGATCTATTTAAAAGATTTCTCCACTTAGGTCGAAATGACGACTGTACCACTATATAAAAACCTTAATATTCAGGTTATTACGCAATGAAGTATAATCATCAAACAAGGTTTCCATTCCTTTCTCTTCGCTTGTGGTAAATGCCCCCACATTTCTTCGTGTAAAAGTAGAAATGTTTAAACCCCGTTTTCGCAGAAAATATTTAGATACTACCGGATAAACATGATGCATCACCTCCATATTATCGATCAAAAACTGTTGCACGGCCTGTACCTCATCATTAAGCGATTCATCATTATAATGATCACATAACCAAACAATTAACTCCGGAAAATAATTGCCCTGAATGCAGGATAACCCTGAAGCACCTGCTTTTAGCGAATCAACGGCATGAACCATGTAGGCATCGTACAAACCAAAAGCATAACCCTCGGTTAGTTTAAGTTTTTCTTTTATCTGAGTAAGATCCAGGCTGGTATCTTTATGGTAAATTACCCTTCCTGTAGCAACAAAATCGGCCAGTTGCTGTGGCTTTAATACTCTTTTGTAGGGTACAGGGCATTCGTAAAAACCCATTGGGATTTCATCCGTTTGATGCAGCAGATCGAACACACGGTCGTTAAATATTTCATCACTTTCCCCCTCATTAGCCAATAAACTGGTAATGGCAATTACAGCTTCTACACCTGCATCACTTACCTCCTTTATAAAATCGGCTTGTTTGGCAATTTCACCACCAAAGGTTCCGGTGGCGACAACAGGTACAGCACCATTTGCCGCTTTGATGACATGTTTTATAGCCTGGATTCTTTCTTTATCACTTAATTCGAACATTTCGCTTGACAGGCAATTGGCAAACAAACCTGAAGCTCCTGCCTGTAAATAAATCTCCGTAAGTTGTGTTAAAGCAGGATAATCGATGTTCCCATTGCTCAAAAATGGCGTGAGCATAACCGGGATGAACCCTTTTTGTGAGTTTTCCATTGTAGTTTGATATGGTAAATGTGCTATGTTTTTTGTACCAGAAAAGATCTGAATGAGCTTAATGGACTGTTTTTGTCTTTTTGTTTTTAATTTTTGTCAGGAAAAGTCCTGTTAAAAAAATGGTTAAAGTACCGATTACGATAATCATGTTTTTATGTAAAGGATTTCTAAAAACTTCATATTCTGGAGGAAGAAGTGAAGAAAATGTCATCCATATAATTACAGCAATACCGATAATGGTTGCCGTGATGGCTTCATGGTTTTTGCTTTGCTTGCTGATGATGCCTAATAAAAACAATCCCAGCATTCCAGCCGCAAAAATACCTGATAACTCCCACCAAACATCCAAAATGCTTTTTACACCGATCATGGCAATCCCGGCAATCATACCCAATAATCCAAATCCTACGGTAGCCAAATGTAACAGCGATAAATTTTGTTTTTCGGTGATGCCGGGTTTGAAATATCTTTTGTAAATATCTACCGAAAACACGGTAGCTGAAGCGTTCATACCAGAACTGATGGTACTCATGGCTGCAGATAAAATGGCCGAAACAATTAGTCCAACCAAACCTACCGGGATCCTGGTGACCATAAAATGAGGCATTATTTTATCGCCATAATCTGATGGGACCAAAGCATTCTGCACTTTCAACACCTCTGCTGCTGAAGCATGTAAAGGTAAGCGCTCAATAGCTACCTGATGTTTGATCGACTGCACCAATTCCGGATTAACCTCATAGTAAGCGTACAAGCAAGATCCTATAATGAAAAATAACAATGAGGCTGGGATGTATAACCAAACACATAGCCATATTGATTTCGAAGCAGCTTTACTTGATGATGCCGTATGGTAACGCTGAATATAATTCTGGTCCATTCCAAAATTGTTCAGGTTGATAAAAAAACCATAAAGCAAAACCACCCAAAACGACGATCCGACAAAATCGAATTTAAAACTGCCGAGGCTAAATTTATCGGCAGATTTTCCAATCTCTACAATCTTTGATACACCTCCCGGCATGTTCGTAACAATCAGGTACAAAATGAGCAATGCGCCCAGGGTTTTCACAATGGCCTGTACCACCTCTGTCCATATTACCGCTTCAATTCCTCCTAAAACGGTGTAGAAAATGATACATATACCCATTACGATCATAATCATCTGCATGGAATAACCTGTAAGTGCCTGCAGGCTTAGTGCGATCCCGAAAAATATAGATCCCATTCTGGCCAATTGTGTCAATAAAAAACATACTACTGCATATACCCTTGCCCATGCCCCAAAACGTTTTTCTAAATGGGTATAAGCTGATATTTCTCCGGTATTGCGGTAGAATGGCACAAAATATTTAGAAGCCACCCATGCCGCCAAAGGCATCGAAATACTGAATACAAATGCATTCCAGTTGCCGCCAAAAGATTTACCGGGCACGCCCAAAAAAGTATTGCTGCTTAAAAATGTTGCATAAATAGATAAACCTATCGCCCATCCGGGAATCAGGCCCGAAGCTTTTGTAAATTGCTCGGAGTTTTTATTTTTTCGCGAAAAATAAACCCCAACTAATATCATCCCAACAAGATAAATGAAGATGATCGCAAGATCGAATACAGGAAGACCTTTCATTACTTGTTGGCTCGTTTATTAATTTGGTTAAAACAAATATGCATCGCTAAATATCATCATTAATATAAGATTTTGGCCACATATTATACCATCTTATCTTATTGAACATCTAAAGCATCAACTGCCAGTCCTTTAGTTTCTGTTGCGGTTAGGCGTACTTTGTAACTTCCGGCATTAATCATGCTTCCGGTATTGGTGCTCAGGTAATTCCATTTCCCCTCTTTTGTAGGGGCAAATTCAGCCATTTCAGTTTTCATTAAGGTTCCGTCTGCCGATAAAAACTCCAGTTTGGCTTTCAAGGGCTGAGCAGACGGGTTGTGGTATTTAATGGTTAGGGAATAGGTATCGGCAACGCCAACTGAAATATTCCAGGTTAAATTACCCTGATCGGCAACATTAAAAATTACACGCTGTTTATCCATCAATATGGCTTTGGCAATGTCTTTCCCAGCTAAAATGCCATCAGTCGCTTTGTAGCTTGTGGTCGTTTTTAAATCATAAGCGGGTTGTAAATGAGTAATGGGCAACACAAAAACGCTGGCCATCCTACCATCAAAAATGATTCTTTCGTTCGGGATCAGTCTTTTGCGATAAAGATCAAACGTTTCATTATTGCTGTTGCTCAAAGTGCTTTTGGTATTTTCAAATCCCTGCGGAACGCTGCTGGTTTTATTGAGTGCAACAAAGACATCAACACTATCAGTAGCGGTAAATTCGATACTTTCTTGTTCGCGTGAGGCTTTTAGCCATTCTGCGCCATATAAATTTGAAGGCAAATCGGTAAATGCTGATTTTTCTCCTTTAAATTGCTCATCTCCGATATCCAGCCAGCTGTTTAATTGGGCATTTTTGATCTTGGTTAAAAGCGAATTACTTGCTGGTGCAGGTTTAATATTTTGGTTTAAACTGGCTATGGCAATACCCGAGATCACCGCCTGGCCAGCTTTCACCTCAGGGAAATTAATATCCAAAAAGCCACCTTTGATTGAAGTTTTGATTGTTTTCTTCAATAATGTATTGCTGCCGGTTTCTTTCCAGATATCTAAATCTTTAAGAACCGTCTTTCCATTAAAGGCCACATCAAATAAACGCATGGCTTTGGCATCAAAACCACCACCAATTCCCAGCCAGGGCTCAATGAAATAAAGTTCAACCAGATATTCTCCATCAGGTAATGGGAAGTGGTATTTTAACTGATCCCTACCGTATCTGAAGGTTTGAAAAAGCTTCCAGTCTTTAGTGCCATTAATAGGTTGAAAAGTACGGCGTTGACTGGCGAAAAAATCGGGCACACCCGGAAAATTAGCTGACCATGAGGTAGATCCAAAATGATCAGCCGAAGTTAAATTCCGGTCGGCCGACCATTGGTTGCCGTTCACATCCTTATAATCGCCTCCTCCACAGTTGATGCGGTACACATAATGATAACCCTTCATAGGAACAGTAAGTTTTCTCTCTGAAATTAATGTGTTAAAATTTGGACTTTGAGGTAAATTCTGCAAAACTACTTGATCTTTTGCAACCGCTTTTCCATTTACATAACCTACCGCATAAAGTACATTGTATTTAATTTCAGGCTTGTTCCATTGGAAATGCGTACCGATTGCCCCACGTTTTTTCTTACCTAAAGATTGTCCGTTTACATCATTAAAAAGTTCTACTTCATCACAGTTAGAATACACCACAACACTATCTTTTATGCCGGGTTTTGTCCAGCGGTTTGGCCAGGTATGCGAAACGATATATACCATAGCTCCCGTTTGTTTTGGTGCATAATTGGCCCTGAACATGTAAAAAACATCTGTTGGTTCTTCCCAAGGGGTAAACATGCCTTTGTAATTTACAGGACCAATCCGATCCAGATCTCTTAAACCCTCGCCACCCTGTACCCTTCCCGGATTATCATGTGAGCTATAAAGCCAGAAAAAATGACCAGCAGTTTTATCTTTTACCGATTCGGCCAGGCGCACTTTTGTTTCCATCAGGTCGGTCATTTTGTTTTCCGTGTACCCTTTTCCATTGGCATCAGTATCGTGAAGATCTATTGTTCTCCAGGCGCCATATTCGCCTACCAAAACCTGTCTTTTCAAATCTTCGCCATAGGTTAAAGGATTGCCGCCATAAGTACCCGTCCAGTTTTGTGGCACATCCCAATCGGTTCCTTTGCCGCCATTACAAGTGGTTACTTTTCTTTGTGAAGAAGCTGTTGGATCCAGTTTACGGATGAGTTCGGTACATTCTTTTGCGAAATCTTCGGGCAGGGTACTTTCGTTTTCCAATCCCCATAACACTACCGCAGGACTATTCCTTCTTTCCTTTACCCAGTCCGTTAAAAGCGTTTTAAAATTCTTCCTGAATTCGGGCGTATCGTACCAGATGTGAGCGGCCATTTGTGTCCAGCATAAAATTCCTTCCTTGTCCCAATAATCAGAATACAATAAATTGTGTGGCTGATGTGCATCGCGGAAGGCATTAAAACCTGCTGCTTTAATCTGCATCACTCTCGACCTGATCTGTTCATTGCTAAAAGCATGACTCTGCCCGATTAAATGCTCATATTCTGCTATTCCGTTAATAAAAACCGGCTTTCCATTTAGCAGAAACTGTTTTTGGTTTGCCTGTTCGCCAATCCAATCGTTATCCGATGGCCAGCTGATCCAGCGGATGCCATAAGGTGTTTTCAATTCATCAACAATTTTTCCATTCTCGATGATGGTAGTTTGTAAAGTATAGAGATATGGATTTTCCAAAGACCAAAGTTTTGGATGAACGATTTTGCCGGTTTGCTGATCAATCTGGATTTCTTTACCTGCGGGGACAATCAGCACTTTTTTAATTTCCATAACCCGCTTTCCGCTCGAATCAAGCAATCGGTTAATTATAGATACGTTTTTAGGTTTTAAACTATAGTTTTTAATGCTTGTACTCAGGTTTAATACTGCGGCTTTTTCTGAAATTTTATTGTCGTTCCAGATGTGAATGCCAAATGGTTCAACACGGATATCATTGGTCACCATTAAATGCACCGGACGGAAAATCCCCATGGGCTGCGAACCTTCTGAAAAACCGCGTTCGGTAGAGCAACCGCCATCAACCCAGGGTAAATCCTGGATATTTGCGGGATGATCAGCCCGAACAGCTAAAATATTGTCGTGGTTATTCAATTTTATGGCGACAGTAACATCCAAAGTAAAAGTTGTTCGCCCGCCTGCATGGTAGCCAACCTTTTTACCGTTTAACCAGATCGTGGCATAAGAACCAACGCCCTCAAAGTATAAAAAGAACCTTTTGCCGGATTTAATTTCATTGGTTTTGAATGTTTTTCGATACCAGGCATAACCATGTTTATTGCCATGAAGTTTGCGTTGGTAGCCTTCGTATTGGTCCCAGTTATGTGGAACATTAACATTTTTCCAGTTTAAGGTGTGGTAGCCGGCCGACTGAAAACCATCAAAAGCATTTTTGTTTTTATCATCGGCAATGGTGAGCCAATTGGCGTTTAAGGCGATATCTTTTCTGGTTGAACTTTGTGCATGAACGAAATTGATTCCCATTAAGAAAATAGCGCAAAAAGATAGTAAAAGTGTCCACGCAAAATTTGACTCGGTTATTGGTTCGTGGAGACACGAACCATGGCGCGTGAAATGTTTCAATTTTCGTCTGTGGAAACAAAGACTAAGGCGTTTGGAATTCTTGAAGGCCATATTCTTTCTAGCCGAGGTACGTGCACCCACAGACCTCATCACGTTCAAAACACTTTTTAAAAGGGCTATAGCCGAGGTGCGTGTACTCACGGACCTCATTACGTTCAAAATACTTTTTAAAATGCCTTTAAACTCTCTTGTCATTTCAAATCTCCATTCAATTTATAAGTTTCACCAATTTTAGTTTCAAAACTTATATTGTTGTTTTTATAACGGACTTTACAATTTCCTCCTGTTTTAGATTTTATAGTAATTGAGGTCAGTAAGCCATTTTTCCAGGTTAAATCCAGTTCAAATCCACCACGTGCCTTTAAACCTTTAATCTCACCATTTGGAATAGCTGCTGGCAAAGCAGGTAAAATATCCAGATAACCCTGATGGCTTTGCACAATCATTTCGGCAATTCCGGCTGCACCGCCAAAGTTTCCATCAATCTGGAAAGGTGGATGCGCATCAAAAAGATTAACGTAAGACCCTGCCCCATTATTAGCCGGTTTCATTAACATTTTTACCAGTTTCATGGCATGATCACCATCTTTAAACCTGGCCCAGAAATTAATCTTCCAGGCTAAACTCCAGCCAGTAGCGTCATCACCGCGGTACAATAAAGACTGTTTTGCGGCCTGCATCATTTTTTCATTGTTAGCACAGGTAATGTCATTTCCGGGATAAACACCCCATAAATGAGAAACATGACGGTGTTTATTGGTCGTATCGTCCTTATCTTCCAGCCATTCCTGCAGTTGGCCGTATTTCCCAATTTGATTTGGAGCAATTTGTTTAACTTTCTCTGTCAGGGATTTTCTAAAATCTTCATCTATATTCAATACCCCGGCAGCAGCGATACAATTTCTGAATAGCGATCTGATAATCTGGTGATCCATTGTTGGCCCAGCTACTAAACCGCCGTTTTCCGGAGAATTGGATGGACTACTGATCAACCAGCCTGTTTTTGGGTCTTTCACTAAAAAATCTTCATAGAACAAAGCAGCTTGTTTCATCAAAGGATAAGCCTCGGTTTCGAGGAATTTACGGTCTTTACTAAATTGGTAATGTTCCCACAAATGCTGACTTAGCCACCCTCCACCACTTACCCAGATACCATGATTAGAGGCATTAATTGGGGCTGTACCATTCCACAAATCAGTATTGTGGTGTAAAACCCAGCCACGCGCATTATAATATGCTTTTGCCGTTTCGGCACCAGTTTTGGATAATCCTTTAATTTTACTAAAAAGTGGTTCGTTTAAGGCTGATAAATTAAGGATTTCAGTCGACCAGTAATTCATTTCAAGGTTAATATTGGTGGTGTACTTGCTTCCCCAGGGTGGTGTGAGCAGGTCGTTCCAAATGCCTTGAAGATTAGCAGGCTGTGTTCCTGGCCTTGAACTCGAAATCAATAAATACCGTCCATATTGCATGTATAAAGCTGCAAATGCAGGGTCATTAGCGCTTGCGAATTTTTCCAGCCTTTCATCTGTCGGTAGTTTTTCATTCTCCGATGTGCCAAAATCAACGCTAAAGTTGTTATAATAAGTTTGGTATTCCTTAATGTGGTTCTGCTTAATTTCGGTGTACGCTTTACCTTTTAAATTATGGAGTGTTTTAATATTGGCCGTTGCAGGGTTCCCTGAAACATCCTGTGCATTGATAAAATTGGTTCCGCCAGTTAAATAAAGTGTTACTTCATCGGCCTGATTGATACTGATTTTGCCATTAATCACCTTCACCGATCCATTTTTAATTAAAGCTGTTAACCGGCTTTCTCCCTTAATCGCACCATCTTTTACCTGAATAGATAAGGCAATTACATTATTTCCTAAAGCTTTTACCGATGATTTTCGGTGAGCGCTGGAAAGTTCTGCATCGAAACTAATGGATGCCTTTTTATCGGCCGTTAAATGGATTATAATGGCCTGGTTTGGCTGACTCGCAAAATACTCACGCTGATAATTTACGCCATTTAAAGTATAGGTGGTTTTTGCAATGGCGGTACTGATATCCAAAGATCTTTTGTAATTGGTAACAATAGATTTGGTCTGTTTGAAATACAGGTTCAGATCTCCAAAAGGCTGATAACTACCCTGATATTGAGGAACGGCAGGTGGATCTTCATCCTGAATTTTATACTTCCATTCTTTAACCAGGGAAATGCCTTGCTCTACGCTGCTTCCAACAGGATAAATGCCGATTTTTTTGGAAGTATCCTTATAACCTGCCAATCCGCCTTTATCAAAATAGTTGAGTACCTGTATAGCGATCACATTTCTGCCTTTTTTAATCAACTTTGCAGGTATTGTATATTTTCTAGGTTCCGTATTATCGGTATTGCCAACTAGCTGGCCATTGATATAAGTAAAATCCTGGTCGCGGATGCGGTTAAGATCTAAGATCAGATCTTTTCCAAGCCAATTTTCTGGCACGTCAAAAGTTGTCCTGAACCAAACTGCACCATCTAAATTTGCCAAACCAACGGCTTCCCACCCCTCATAAGAAGGTACTTTTATCGTTTTCCAAAGTTTATCATCAAAATTAGCCATTGTGGGGTTTCCCTGAATACCTTTTCCGGCTTTCATTTCATTTACCCAAACTTTTAGGTCGCCTGAAGTACTTTGAAGCCCCATAAATTGCTCCTGTGCCAACGCTTCAGCTTCTTTTTGTTTGCCCTCGAAAAGCAATTTTCTAATTTCAGGAAGATATTGATACGCACCTTTTCGGTTATAATCTCTTGGTTGGCCTGTCCAAATGGTTTCTTCGTTAAACTGGATATGATCTACAGCTGTTCCGGCGAAAATCATTGCACCCAATCTGCCGTTTCCGATGGGTAAAGCATCCGTCCATTTTTCGGCAGCTTTGGTGTACCATAAAGTATGGTTGTTTTGTTGTGCAAAACTGCTACCGCTATGCGCAGTTAATATCAAAAACAAAATGCCTGATAAAAGTTTAAACTTCATGTTACTGTCCTTTATCGCCCGAAATAATTTCGACCGTTGCTGTTACTTCTTTTTCCTTTTTAACGGCCTCCTTAACCCTTCTGAAATTATTATTTCCAAGGTATATGTTTTTAGTTTCCGCACCACTTAATTTCAAATAGGTAGCCGTTTCTTTTACAGGGAAAGCATTGTACAAAAACAGATCAGATACATTTTTAAGATCGATTACTGCTGAATTTGCTTGCGGTTTGTTGCTTTTCAAGCCATCTATAATCAAGTTATTCACCTTAGCTGCCTTTAAAGATGATTCCAATTCTGTATTTACGGTTACATGATGAAACTCAATATGACTGGAATTTTGAATAGAAAAACCGGTTTTAGCTTCCATATTGATGTCGTTGAAAGTAATATTATCGATAGGCATCTCTTCCAAACCATTTAAATAACCTGCCTGGTTAACCTGACCGGTAATATTGCTGAAATGGATATTTCTAAAGACCGGCGTCCGCTCTGAAACAGGTTCTATATTTGTTTTAGCATACTGCATATCCAATACAATGGCCTGATCTTTAATGTTTTTCATGATGATGTTGCTCACCCTGATCTCTTCAACCACTCCGCCCCTGCCACGGGCAGTTTTAATGCGGATTCCCCTATCTGTTCCGTCGAAGACGCAGTTCGAGATGGCTATTTTACGTACATCGCCCGACATTTCGCTGCCAATAACCACTCCTCCATGACCTGATAACATCGTACAATTTGTAATGACATAGTTTTCTGCCGGAATGGCCATTTTTCTTCCGGGTGCATCTTTGCCTGATTTAATGGTGATGCAATCGTCACCCACACTGATGTGGCAATCAGAAATGTGCACATTTTTACAAGATTCAGGATTGATACCGTCTGTATTGGGTGAATGAGGATTGTTAATGGTAACCGCATGAACTTTAACATTTTCGCAAAACTCAGGATTGATTGTCCAAAAAGGCGAATTGCGGATGGTTATTCCATCAATCAATACATTTTTGCAGAACATCGGTTGTATAAACGGCGGACGGAGAAAACCTCTTTTCATCTGTTTTGGATCGTCAGGTAAAACGATATCCTTATTTAAACCATCAAAAGTGGTCTGCCACTTCGATCGCGGTTGACCTTCTTTATAACCTTCTACAAAATCCCACCACTTTTTACCATGTCCATCGATAATTCCACGACCAATAATCGAAATATTTTCTACCTTATAGGCATAAAATAACGGTGAAAAACTGGTTACGTCTACACCCTCATAGCGGCTTTTCACCATAGGCAGATAATCATCAAAATTATCGCTAAAGTGCAATTCGGCACCGGCATCAATCAAAATGGTAATGTTGCTTTTTAAGTGAATTGCCCCGGTTAAATATTTTCCAGCCGGAAAATAAACGGTACCTCCGCCTGCTTTTGATGCGGCTTCTATCGCATTTTTGATGGCAGGTGTGGCCAGTTTACTGCTGTCGTTTTTTGCGCCATATTTGATTACGTTATAGTAAGATTGGGCGTTGGCGGTTAAGCACGTAATTAACGCAATTATAAAAAGTAAGGTTTTGAAAATGTATTTTACTCGTTTCATTATTCCTTTGATTTCTTTAGTAGTCACGTCATGCTGAACTTGTTTCAGCATCCTTTTTGCTGTTTAGACCCTGAAATAAATTCAGGGTGACGACCGTGTATATTTATGCCCATTTTCCTACATCCACATCGTCCTCGTTTGTAACGAGGATGAATGAATCAGTGATTTTATCGCTTTTCTATAAGCCCTGGTTTGTGTCTCCACGGACCAATAAAAAATTTTGGCCTGTGCAGACACAGACCGGGGACAATTGATTTAATCCATCTTAACCTTTAAAGGCTTCAAATCTTTGCCATTATAAATTTCTTTGCCATCAACAAATACCAATAATCCTTTGCCCCTGTTATATTTTGTACCGGTTTTGTCCCATAAAATCGTCACTATTTTACCATGGTAGGAAACATTATCCAGCATAAACCAGTCCCATTGATTTTTAGGAATTAAGGGGAAGATCTCCAAAACATTATCCTGACGCGGTTTTAAGCCTATTAAATCATTGATAATTAAATCGTTAAAGGTAGAGTGATTGTAAAAAATACTTCGTGGATTGTCACCTTTTAACCATTCTCCGGTTTTTTCATCCTGATACTCCCCAATGTATGGTTTTCCATTTTTGACATGAGATGCCGCATACTGATGCAGTTCCTGATAAAAGATATTTGCATTCATTTTACCATGTTTTTTATAATTCGTTAACAGATTTGCCAATCCTTTTAACGTTTGTGAGCTGGCAAAAGGCCAAAGTGCTCCATCCCATTCGCAGCTGTGCCCTGTTCCTCTTGTTCTGAAGGTTGGATTTCTCCTTTCGGCTGTGGTTAAGCCCCATGGCGCTTTAAATCCGGCCGTATCCAATAACTGGTCCCATGCTTTTGCATAATTGGCATTATCATCGGGTAAATTGAAATCCCAGGGTGTAAAACCGATGGCTTCCCGTACCTCAGCTGAGCCGCCTTTGGCTTTTCTCGTTTCAAAAAACGACGCAGAAGTATTCCATAAACTATCCTGGACCAGTTTTTTTATTGCAGTTGCTTTGTTTTTATACTTATCTGCAAGTAATTTATCGCCTAAAAGTTCCGCAATTTTATCTAAAGCCATGGCGTTGCCATACATGTAACTGTTTATGGTTGGTCTCTGGTTCTGGTCTTTGCGTGATCCACTGATTGATTCTTCCATGCCATCCTTCACATCATGCTGCCAGAACAATCCGTTTTTAAGCTGCCTTTCCGATTCCCATTTTCCGTAATCTTTATCCAGTGCCGGCAAAATTTCTTTCAGGAATCCCTGATCTGGTTTCACCAGATAGTTTTGATACGCCGCATCATCCACCCAGCTGCTAAATTGATGGAAACGCTGTTTAGTTTGGCCCACATCGGCATGGTAAAGCCAGAATTTAATGTAGTCTTTCAGGTAACTGTTGTCTTTCAGCCATCTGCCTTCGTAAATGTGGTGACCCAATGCACAACTTATTGAGTTATATTTGCCTGCGTGTTTAACCGGTTCGATAAACTCAGTAAATATGAAACCTTCAGGCGTTTTAACTAAATGTTTGCGGTAAGTCCACCAGCGGTAGTAATAATTTTGTTCCAATACCGAATCCGGGCATTCGAATAAAGGAGCCTGATCGGCAAGCCATTTAAAAGCCTCGCTATTAGGAATATAATTCTTTACCGCTTCCGTATCTGTTGAATTAAAATAATCCACATATTTCTTCAGTTTTTCTGTTCCCAGTGTAGGTTTTTGTTGCGCAAAGCCAGTAAATGTCAATATCGACAGTGCTGCCGTGACTATAAAATTTCTTGTATTTCCCATTATTCGAATAACCAATCTATGTCTTTTCCCCTGCCATCTAAACCCGCGTTAAAAATGCGCAGTTCCTGTTTATCATCAATAAAACCTAAAACCAAACAGGCTCCTTTTCCTAAATTTAAAGTATGTGTTCCTGCCGGGAAAGCATACGCGTGTACATTTACCGGTGGAAAACCATAAGGCACTAAAGCGTTTGATATTTTAATTTCGGATTGACCATAATTATTGGCACTTGCATCGGTTTCCAATTGTGGCGGAGCCAGGTATTGCGGATCTTTCTGGTTAAAAAAGCCAACCAACAGCTTTACAGGAGAATTGGTGCTAAACTTAATTTCTGTCCCATTTTTAATTTGTTGTGCTTTGCTCAGTTTAATGCCTTTTAAGTCAGTTAACTGTCCTGCAACTTCTTTGATTTTAATAATTGTGTCCCTAAAAAGCTGTACATCTTTAGCAATGGTGTACGTTTCAGTTGTATTGAGCAACTTTACATCAGCTGCTTTATACGGCTCGACAGCAGCAATCGATCCCTGTTTAATTGATTTTAATGAATCGATACTTCTTTTAAAATGATTCAATTCTTTGGTAAATACGGGCAACATTTCTCTCCAATGGATAAAAGTTTTGTCTACACCACGCATCGGTATTTTACGTTGTTTTGTTTGCATGCTATTGGCATATAGATAATTATGATCGGTTAGCTTAACCAGTTCTGTATAATGATCTACACTTTTCTGAAGGAAAGGCAAGGCCTGTTCTAAATCGCTTACCTGGTTAGAATATTTATACCGCAATATCCAAAGTGCTGCTTTAACTTTGTCTGCATAAAAATTAGCCATGGCATCGTAACAATAAATATCGTTTTTAAGCCTTCTAAATTCTGCTGTATCCTTTTTTACATTTGGTGCAGCCTCATTAATGGATTGGATGGCTTTTTTACCGTGTTCTACCACTTCTTTTGCTACCAGTGCGGGTGTTTCGCCAACATGTCCCTGCTTCTTCCATTCCTTTTCTGCATAATCGATAATCATTTCACCTTCAGGGGCTTCCGATTCGTATAGTAAAGTAAAGAGTCCGTATCGGTAAGGATTGATGAGCTGTGTCGTCAACATGCCCAAAGTCAGCGTTTGCCGGTTACCATCGGTAATGCCGTATCTGCGCAAAAGTTTTGGCGATATCTCTCCCGATTCTTCATAAGCATTCAAAATGGCTTTGCCACCCATTAAGTTGGTACCATATTTATCAGCCAACTCTTTGCCCCAATAATCGATTTCCTGTTTGCGATCGCGCTGCGAATTCCACGAATACCTCGCCCACTCTTTATACCAGATCCAGTCGCGATCTACCTCTAATAACCTGCCTTTTACTTCATCAGCAGCATAAGGCCAGTCCCAATAACTTGCCTGTGGGTATAAATGCAATCCTTTTGCGCCATAAATTTTATTCATTGCCTGCACTGATTTTTGGATAAAATCAGCCGCACCATATCTAAATGGCTCTAAATTAGCTAAAATGTGCACGTTAGAAATGTTAACTGTTCCAATGGCTGCTAATTTCCGGTTTAAGTCGGCCCATGCCCCACGTGGTGTATAAGTAGTTAAGGCCTCTCCGTTAAACTTATTTTCAGTATATAAATTATGATAAAGTGGCAAGGCCGCTTTCATTACACTCGGCGCATCGGTATCGTGTGCCCGCAGTACAATTGGAGGTTCTTCCTTAATCCCAGCCGCTTTTAATCCGTCTTTTACCCCTGGGATAATAGTTTTGGTAAACCAGTCTATATCATCCTGACCAACGCCTTCCATTGCCTCTCCCAGAGCCACCATTAAACCCACATTTGGATATTTCTCTACAAAGGAAGCAATTGATTTTCGGGTATAATCAGCTATTAAAGGAATAATCGGTCGGTTCCGATCTTGAGTTTTTAATCCGTGTTTATCCGCAAAAGGTTTTGGGATAATAATATTGTAAAACATCTGGATGACCCAGATTCCCCTTTTATCAGCCTCTGTGGTTAAAAACTGAAAAATTTCCTCATTCTTTTTTAACGTAGCTTCATCTACCTCCACTGCGTACGGATAATCTTTTAACCTCAATAAAGAAGAAAAGGGATGGCCATTCCATAAATAAAGCGAGTTATAACGGTTCTCGACCATCATATCGAGATATTTGATCCATAAAGCTTTGTCGTATAACCAGGGAAAAGTTTCCGGGGTGTAAGGATATTCATAAACATCATGACCTGGCAAATAATCAGGTTTCTGCAAGCCGATACAAGTGCCACGTAATACCATTTCTGGCTGGTCGGAAATAGACAGTTGTTTAGGTAATTTACCAGAGCTATTAATTTGGTCTGCTAGTTCAATACAGCCATACAAAGCACCCGATGCATCGTTACCGATAATATAAATTATACCGTTTTTTGAGGTATAAATATGGAAACCTTCTTTTTTTGTAGTGGAGATCTTATTTTTAATTTCAGCAGGAAGATGATTAGCGAAAAGTTTATCCGAAAATACACCAATAGCAATCAAATTAACTATGCTACCAATTTTGTCTTTCTGTTCGATTTTGATCGAATAATTTAATGTAGTTAAGGCTTTTGAAATTCTTTCTGCACCAAAACGTATGCGGACATGGTGCTCAGTAGATATTATAATCGTTTTTTGTGCATGGTCAGTTGCATGAGATAATGGGATTGATAAAAAATAACAGGAAATAAAAATCAGAAAATTTCTCATTCAATTTGGGGCTTACAACTCTCCTTTTACAGAAAGATGAAATGTGATATTTGGTTAAAATATTATTTAAATATAAAAATAATATTCAAATATAAGTAAATTAGCTTTCCGCGTTTGTAAAATTTATGCAAGGTAAGGCGGTTAGGAGACGACAAGCGGAGTATGACAATATCTGTTAATATTTAGACAAGAAGATAAAATTTTTAACCAACAATATTTATTTTATTTGTATTCTATATTCTAATCAATTATAATTTATAACCATACATGTTTTCACTAAAAAACAAAAGAGCCGTGGTTACAGGCGGGGGAAGCGGCATTGGAAAGGCCATTGCAACCATTTTAGCTAAACAGGGAGCCGAAGTTCACATCATCGAACTGGGCACTGAACAGGCACAGGACACGATTAATGAAATTAAGGAAAGCGGTGGCACAGCATTTAGTTATGGCTGCGATGTTTCTGATCATAAAGCGGTTCACGAGGTTTTTAACCAGATCGGGCAGATTAACATCCTGATCAATAATGCAGGTATCGCACATATTGGAAAGGCTGATACTACTGACGAAGCAGACTTTGACCGGGTAATGCGCGTAAATGTTAAAGGTGTTTATAACTGTTTGCACGCAGCCATTCCGCAAATCCGTTTGGCAGGTGGCGGTGTGATTATCAATATGGCATCAATTGCGGCTTTGATCGGCCTGCCCGACCGTTTCGTGTACAGTGCGGCTAAAGGTGCAGTAAAAGCCATTACCATGAGTGTGGCCAAAGATTATATTGGCGAAAATATCAGGTGCAATTCCATCTCTCCGGCAAGGGTACACACACCTTTTGTTGATGGCTTTTTACAGAAAAACTATCCGGATAATATCCCTGAAATGTTCGAAAAGCTTTCTAAAACACAACCTATCGGCAGAATGGCTAAACCGGAAGAAGTAGGCGCACTGGCTTTATATCTGTGCAGTGATGAAGCTTCATTTATCACCGGCTGTGATTACCCGATTGACGGTGGATTTACGACCTTAAATAATTAATAACACATTTTAAATATATAATAATGAAATTAATACGATTTGGCGAAGCGGGAGCTGAAAAACCAGGAGTGATTATAAACGATAATTATTTCGATGTTTCTGCATTGGTGAAAGATTATAACGAAGAATTTTTTGGTGGCGATGGTTTAGAGAAACTTAAAAAAGACATCGAATCGGCTGATTTACCCCAGGTTGATAAAAGTGTGCGCCTTGGTCCTGCTTTGGCACGTCCTTCTAAAATTATCTGCGTGGGTTTAAATTATAAAGACCATGCTGCAGAAACCAATGCACCGATTCCTTCGGAACCGATTTTATTCTTCAAGGCCACTTCCGCTATTGTTGGTCCAAATGACGACCTGATTATCCCAAAAAACAGCAAAAAAACAGATTGGGAAGTAGAATTAGCCATTGTTGTGGGTAAAAAAGCGAGTTATGTTTCTGAAGAAAATGCTTTGGATCACATTGCAGGTTATGTGTTGCACAACGATTACAGCGAACGTGAGTTTCAGATCGAAAGAAACGGCCAGTGGGTAAAAGGAAAAAGCTGTGATACTTTTGCGCCGATCGGCCCATTTATCGCTACGCAGGATGAAATTGCCGATGTACACAATCTTCGCCTGTGGTTAACCGTTAACGGCAAAACCTTACAGGATGGAAATACATCTAACCTGATTTTTAATGTGCCTTTTATGATTTCGTACATCAGTCAGTTTATGACACTTTTACCTGGAGATGTAATTACCACAGGAACACCTGCAGGTGTAGGTTTAGGCCAGAAGCCAGAGCCCTGGTATTTAAAAGCTGGTGATGTGGTTGAACTGGGAATTGATGGCCTGGGCACAAGCAAACAAACGGTTAAAGCTTACAGCGGAAATTAACATGAAAAGATACTGCCTGACACTCGATCTTGTAAATGATGAAAAACTGATAGAAGAATATAAGCAGTACCATCAATCGGTTTGGCCGGAGATTAAAGAAAGTATAAGTTCTTCAGGCATCGAAAACCTGGAAATATATCTCCTTGGTAACCGTTTATTTATGATTATGGAAGTTAACGAAAGCTTCTCTTTTGATGAAAAAGCAAAAGCTGATTTGGCCAATCCAAAAGTACAGGAATGGGAAACTTTAATGTGGAAATTCCAGCAGGCACTGCCAGGTGCAAAACCAGGCGAAAAATGGATCTTAATGGATCAGATATTTAAACTCTAAACGCTTTTATATGATTGATACGCACGTGCATTTTTGGAATTTTGATCCGGTTAGGGATAGCTGGATCAATGAAGAGATGATGGCGATCCGAAAGGATTTTTCTCCGAAGAACCTTTTGAGGGTTTATAACGATCTTCAGATTACCGGTTGTATTGCGGTGCAGGCGAATCAATCAGAAGAAGAAAATCATTTTCTGCTGAGACTCGCTGAGCAGAACGAGGTTATAAAAGGTATTGTGGGCTGGGTAGACCTGCTTCATCCCAACCTGGATGAACGTTTAAGCTATTGGAGCAATTTCAAAACCATTAAAGGCTGGCGACATGTATTGCAGGCAGAAAATTCGGAATTTATTTTGAATGAAAGATTTATTGCAGGCGTTAAGCTGTTAAAAAAGTACAACTATACTTACGATTTATTGTGCTATCACAATCAGTTGGAGGCTATTATACAAATGGTTGATCAGGTACCCGATCAGCCATTTGTATTGGATCATTGTGGAAAACCGGATGTTAAAAGTCAGGATTTGGCCGCCTGGGCCGCAAACATTAAAATATTGGCTTCAAACCCAAATGTGAATTGCAAGGTATCTGGCTTATTGGCTGAAGCCGACTGGCAAAACTGGACGGAGAAAGAATTATTTAACTGCTTCGATGTGATCTTTGAAGCGTTTGGCCCTGAAAGAATCATGTATGGTAGCGATTGGCCGGTCATGTTGATCAGCAGGCCTTATGAAGATTGGTTTAATTTAGTTACTAAGTACACAGCTCGATTTTCTGAAGCTGAAAGGAAATTAATTTTCACCGATAATACGAAAGCTTTTTATGGGGTTTAACGACATATCTTCTCCTCATTTGTCATCCTGAATGCAATGAAGGATCTTTTTGATGTTGCTTTATTTGCAAAGGATTCTTCACTTCGTTCAGAATGACAGATCAGACCTGCGCAAACAATATTTTTCTACATTCTCCTTAACTAAAATTAAAAATAGCAGATAGTGCAGGATGGAAAATATAATACAAAACATTAGTTTTCAATTTTAAAACACAATCTGACCAATACAATATTTAAATATGAGTAAAAAGATTACATTCCCTTACAATCCCCAATTCCCTTCTGTAGCGGACTTAAGAAAAAAGGCAAAATCAAGGATTCCTAAATTTGCCTTTGACTACCTGGAGGGGGGCTGTAATGAGGGACTTAATTTATCGCGAAACGAGAGCGATTTCGACAATATTTACCTTAAACCGAATTACTTACGTGTTGGTGGAGATATCGACATGTCGGTTGAATTATTTGGCCGTAAATACAGCGCTCCATTTGGGATATCTCCGATTGGTTTGCAAGGTTTGATGTGGCCTAATGCACCCGAAATTTTAGCAAAGGCTGCTGCTAAAGCCGATATTCCTTATACATTAAGTACCGTATCAACCAGTAGCATCGAACGCATTGCCGAAGTGTCTGAAGGAAAAGCCTGGTTTCAGCTTTATCATCCTACTGAAAATAAACTGAGGGATGATATTTTATCAAGACTAAAAGCGGTTGAGTGCCCGGTGTTGGTGGTGCTGGTAGATGTTCCTGCATTTGGATTAAGGTATAAGGAAATTAAGAGTGGCTTATCTATTCCACCAAAAATGTCAATCAACAATATCTTGCAGGCTTTTGCCCGTCCGTTATGGGGAATTAAAACCCTGCAACATGGCATTCCATCATTTGCTACCTTAAAGCCTTACATGGAAAAAGGAATGGACATGTCGCAACTGGGACAATTCATGAACAAAACATTTACCGGTAAGGTTGATATTGAAAAAGTTTCCGCCATCCGCGAAATCTGGAAAGGCCCGTTGGTATTAAAAGGCATCGCTACCGATGAAGATATGCAGGCAGCCATACAAATTGGTGTTGATGGGGTGATTGTTTCCAATCACGGTGGACGACAAATTGATGCGGGGGAATCATCGATCAATTCTTTAATTAAACTCGCCGGAAATGAAGTTTATAAATCAAAACTCAAAATCATGCTGGATGGAGGAATCCGTTCGGGTGTTGATTTGGCAAGGGCGCATGCGGTTGGATCTGAATTCAACTTTATGGGCCGGCCTTTTATGTATGGAGTTGGTGCTTTAGGTAATGAAGGCGGAGAACATACCATCAATATGTTTAAAACCCATTTATACCAGATTATGCAGCAACTTACGATAGAAAAAATTTCGCAATTCCCTGAAAGGTTATTGGAAGTATAAGGTTATTGGCAGTATAAAAAGGCTGTATCAACCCCTGATTTTCTAGAATTTGTCACCTTGAGCTCAGCCTGTACTGAGCCCGGCGAAGTATCGAAACGCCTCACACAGCATAACGGCAGGCTTCTACAGGCTACTATTAATAAACTCAATAGGAAAAAATCGTCATTGCTTCGTCGGCTGAAGAAGCCTTTTCGCAATGACGATTCCTCATAGCCTACAGTTCGTTAAAAATTCTCCTGTCAGCTACATTGATTTTTATAAATAAATCCCCTCTACCATTGACAGAATTCAATAGCGACGTCGTCATCCGATAGCCATCGGTTCCCGCGCATGCGGAAATCTTAATGCAACCTACCAAGGCATTACGATTCCCAATCGAGTTGGGAATGACGATTCCACGCAATATATTAATTCATTAAAATCGCCTGTCACTCCTATTGATTGATGAAATAAATCAACCCTCAGATAACAATTCAATATTGATGATACAGCCTAACCTTATTTCGAAAACTTGTAGGTTGTACTCGTTTTATAGGTTTCACCCGGTTTAAGTACGGTTGAAGCAAAATTCGGGTGGTTTGGTGCATCAGGGAAGTGTTGCGTTTCTAAACAGAAAGCCGAACGGTGTGGGTAAGATTTACCGCCTTTACCATCCTTATCAGCCCCGGTTAAGAAATTACCACTGTAAAACTGTAAGCCAGGCTCGGTAGTGATAACCGATAAAATAATACCGGTTTTAGTACTTTTTACCACTGCCACCGGTGTTTTACCATCGTGGTGGGTTAAGGCAAAGTTATGGTCGTAACCTTTACCAAATTTTAACTGCTCGTCGTTATCGCCAATTTGTTTACCAATTAGTTTTGCTTTGTTAAAATCGAAAGCAGTACCTGCAACAGGTTGTAATTTTCCGGTTGGAATCAGGGTCGAATCAACTGGTGTGTAAGTATTGGCATCAATCATCAGTTCGTGATCCAAAATGGTACTGTCGCCTTCGCCGTTCAAGTTAAAATAAGCGTGGTTGGTCAGGTTTACAATAGTCGTTTTGTCAGTAGTAGCCGCATAATCAATTTGCAGCGAATTATCGTCGGTTAAAGTATAAGTTACTTTCACATCCAATTTACCAGGGTAACCGGCTTCGCCATCATTAGAAACGTAACTCAATTCAAGCTTTGTACTATCCGGTTGTTTGGCATCCCATACTTTGCCGTAAAAGCCATCGGTACCGCCATGCAGGGTATTTACACCATCGTTAAGCTGTAACTGGTATTCTTTTCCGTCTAAAGTAAACTTACCTTTGCCAATGCGGTTTCCGTAGCGGCCAATCAATGCGCCAAAAAACGGTTCACCTTTTTTACGGTAGGCACCCACGCTATCGTAGCCGAGTACCACATCGGTTAGTTTGTTGTTTTTATCGGGCACCAACAACGAAACTACCCTGCCGCCAAAATTGCTAATCGATACCGAAGCACCTTGTTTGTTTTTCAACGTGTAAAGTTTAACCGCTTTACCATCAATGGTTGCGCTGTATTTTAACGAATCTTGCTGTGTACTGCCTGTTGCACCTTTATCGGTTTTAGGATTACATGCACTAAAAGCAAGGGCTACACACAAGGTAGCCAATGGCAATGCCTTAAGAAATGGTTTTTTCATCAGTTATTATTGTTTTAAGTTGATGAAGCAATCGTGAATTTTACCTGGCAAAACTCCTGATGCTTGCATATAGATTTATTTTTGGTTACAGCTAAAGTAGTAAAAATAATTAACGTCAGGTTAACGATTATAATATTATTTCTGTTAATATTGATCATCATTCACTACATCAAAAAAAAATCACATAATTTAGCAAGAATATGCACGATTTTAATTTCAAGCCCAAAGCTCTTCTTTTTGATTTAAACGGAACCATGATTAACGATATGGAATACCATACATTAGCCTGGTACAGCATCATGACCGAAGATTTAGGTGCCAAACTTGATTACGCAAATGTAAAAAAAGAAATGTATGGTAAAAACCACGAAGTACTGGAGCGTGTTTTTGGTAAGGATAAGTTTAGTCCTGCAGAAATAGAACGCCTTTCGGTAGATAAAGAAAAACGCTACCAGGAGGGTTATCTACCACATTTAGCATTAATAGCTGGTTTGGATAATTTTCTGGAACGGGCTAAGGCGGCACAAATCCCGATGGCCATTGGTTCGGCAGCTATTCCTTTTAACATCGATTTTGTGGTAGATGGTTTAAACATCCGCCATTACCTGGATGCCATTGTAAGTGCCGATGACGTAAAAATGAGCAAACCCGATCCGGAAACCTTTTTAAAGGCAGCAGCTGCCCTGGGTGTTGCACCGGCCGATTGCCTGGTTTTCGAGGATGCACCTAAAGGTGTAGAATCGGCTTTAAACGCAGGTATGCAGTGCCTGGTGTTAACGACTACACATAGCCGGGAAGAATTTAACGGTTATCCAAATATTTTGGACTATATTAACGATTACAACGATACTAAATTAAATCTGCTTTTTTAAAACATGAGAAAATATTTAAATCAAAAACCTGTATTGGTTGCCGTAGACTGTATTATTTTTGGTTACGACGGCGAACAACTGAAACTTTTGGTTATTAAAAGGGCCATTGAGCCAATAAAAGATCAATGGAGCTTAATGGGCGGTTTTATTGGCGAAAACGAAAACCTGGATGGCGCTGCGAAGCGAATCCTTTTAGAGCTTACCGGCCTGCATGATGTATATCTGGAGCAGCTGCATGCTTATGGCAGCCCCGATCGTGATCCTATTGAGCGTACGGTATCGGTGGTATATTTTGCGCTGATCGACATCAATAAATACAGCAAACAGATTAATGATCAGTTCCATGCCGAATGGTTTACGCTTAAAGAAGTACCTGAACTGATTTTCGACCATAACATTATGGTAAAAGCAGCGATGGATAAAATCCGTTACCAGGCCGCCCTCCACCCTGTTTTGTTTGAGTTATTACCTAAACGCTTTACCATACCGCAATTGCAGGCTTTATATGAACAGGTGTACGATGCACCGATTGATAACCGTAACTTTATCCGTAAAATTACGGCTAGTGGTTTACTCATTAAACAAAACGAGAAAGATAAATCGAGCTCGAGGCGTGGTGCTTTCTACTTTAAGCTCGATAAAAACAAACACAAAGCACAGTTTCAGTCGTTTTTAAACTTTATACCCAAGGCCACTAAATAAAAAATTCTGGTAATTATACACCTGTTTAGTTTGTATTAGCTTTTATTTTAAAAAGGTGAAAATTATTTTTGGCGCTTAGCCATTTTAAAATCAGCAGGTTACAAACTGATAACCTAATTTTAACGATGAAGGCCGAAAACATTTTATAAAAACATTTGCAAAGAAGGGATTTATCTCTATATTTGCACCTCCTTAAACAAAAGGAAATGATTCCGTAGCTCAGCTGGTAGAGCATTACACTTTTAATGTAGTGGTCCTGGGTTCGAATCCCAGCGGGATCACACCAAAGACTATCAAAATGTATAAAACCCTGCAATCGCACGATTAGCAGGGTTTTTGCTTTTAGGGAATTGCCAAAATTCGCATGAATTCACAAAACTTTGGTGAGTGATTCGGTGAGTAAGGCAAAACGGTTAAATTGACTCACCGAATTGTACATAATAACTTATTGTACAGGTTGTTACATACTGAACATCTTGTGTAGATTTAGTTGCAAAGCTATTTTTGTTTCACCTTTAATCGTTAGATTATGAAGACCAATTTTAGCCTGCTTTTCTATTTGAAAAAGCAAAAGAACTATGTAAGTGGAAATGTTCCGATCTACATGAGGATTACCGTTGAGGGAAATCGCGCAGAGATTGCCACAAACCGGGATTGTGACCCAAAGCGATGGAACGCCAAGGGCAACCGGGCCATCGGCACAAAAGAAGAGATTAAGGTGTTGAACACCCATCTTGACCAATTGCAGAATGCCATGTATTATGCCCATCAGCGTGTTTTCGATATGGGGCTGCCTATTACTGCTGATGCCATCAAATCCAGTTACCTCGGTACCCTTACTAATTCCCATACCCTATTGGAAGCGGTTGCTGACCATAACCTAAAAATGGAGCAGCTTGTGGGTAAAGATTACGTCCGTGGCACATTGAACCGATATAAAGTTTTGGAAAGATACCTTAAGGTTTTTATCCCCCTGAAATACGGTGTAGCCGATATGGACATTAGAACTATCGACCAGGCATTTCTGAACGGATTTGACCATTATCTAAGGTCTGACAAGAACTGTGCGAACAATTATGTTGTAAAAAACATTAAGAACCTCGGGAAAATCCTTCGTATCTGTATGGAGAATGAATGGATAGATAAGTCGCCATTTACAGCCTATAAAGGCAAATCGAAGAACGTTGACCGCTTTTATCTGAACAAAGAGGAATTGGCTCATATCGTGGGAAAAGAGTTTTTATCGGAGAGATTGAAGCAGGTAAGAGACGTTTTTATTTTCTGCTGTTTTACTGGTTTGGCTTATGTCGATGTCTTCAAGCTGAAACAGGAGAATATCAGAAAGGGAATTGATGGCGACCGATGGATTTTTACCAATAGGCAGAAAACCAAAACAAGAACGTCGGTTCCGCTACTTTCAACAGCCGTTGAGATTGTCGACAGGTACGCAACCAACAAAGTTTGCCTTAATAAAGGCTTGCTTCTTCCTGTTCCCAGCAACCAAAAGATGAATGAATACCTTAAAGAAATTGCCGAACTGTGCGGAATCGAGAAAAAACTCACCTCACATATTGCCCGCCATACATTTGCCACAACAGTTACCCTGTTGAACGGTGTTCCGATTGAAAGTGTATCAAAGATGCTCGGACATACGAACATCAGGACTACACAGCATTATGCTAAGATTTTGGATATCAAGGTAAGCGAAGACATGGCAGTGTTAAAGAAAAAGTTAGCTATGATATAAATCAATAAATTTAATAACAACAGTCAACTGACAAATATTTAAAAATATTAGGCATTAATTCCTGTTTTAGTTAGATTTGTAGGATGTTAAAGGAATTGAACAAAAGAGTAATCGTTGTGCACTGGAAAAGATTTGCCAGTACAGATATCGATGTGTTTTCAAGTCTGAAAGGATTTTGCGACAGCTACCCAACCTATAACTATCATACATTGAACAACTATCTTTCGAAAAAGAAGATTCCGTTCGAAAACGATGAAATCAAGATTGAAAGACAGCCACTGATACAAAAGATCAGAAGACCAGACCTTCCAAAGGTACTGTTCTGGGATTTCGATTTTGAAAAACTGGACTGGAACAGGAGTTACAAAACCGTTATCGAACGGGTGCTTGATAAAGGCAATACAATGGATTGGGAAGAGATGATCAGGTTTTATGGTAGAGAAAACGTAATCCGAGCCCTCAAAGAAGACATCACCTATCTTTCTGATATGACCATGGAGGCCGTTTGCAAATATTTTCAGTTGAGCAAAGAAAAACTCAGATGTTACACAAAGAAACAGTTACACCAGGGACACTGGATCTAATCCAGACACTGATGCAAGACCATCAGCTCAACTCCTTTTACCTTGTTGGAGGTACCGCACTATCTTTGAGGATCGGACACAGGGAATCTATAGATATCGACCTTTTCAGCTCTTCGGACTTTGATGGTGATGGACTCGCTGTACACTTAAGGAACAGCTATGGCGCAGACGTAAAACGCCACAAGAGCAACTATGTAAGTGGTAGCATTGGCGAAGTTGATTTTGATTTTATCTCGCACAAGTATCCATCTATCAGACCAATAGAAACAATCGAAGGCATAAGGATGATGTCCAATCAGGATATATCGGCCATGAAGATTAATGCAATTGTGAATAGTGGACAACGGATCAAGGATTTTATCGATATGCATTACCTGTTAATGGAAATGCCTTTAGATGAAATATTGGATTACTACTGCCAGAAATATCCAAATGTCGACCCTAACACGGCTAAGTCGTCTCTAATGTACCATAACGATATCGACTTTAATGTTCCAGTAAAACTGATGGATGGAAAGCTAAAATGGCAGGATGTTCAGAAAAGCATTTTAAAGGCAGTACGTGAATACACCAGTCTACTAGAAAGCAGAGAGTTATACCGTAAGCTTCAGAAAGCAAAAAATAGCCAGAAAAATGACCGTGGCAGAGGAATGGGTCGATAGATTGGAAAAGGATAGATATAGGTTATCATAAATTGTGATAACCTACCTCTAAATCTCAAACTTAAATTAGATTTGTGCATCTAAGAATATTGAAAAATTCACTTTCTACATTAAGATCTGTTAGAGTTGTGAAACAGTGTTCGTTTTTTCGAATACCATTTTTCTTAAAATCGATTACCCAACCAGTTCTCTTTTTTTGCTTAGTAAGTGTAAATGTATCTTTACCATTATGTCCGGTCCAATTATCATCATCAATGTAAACCCAATCAATATAAAAATTTAGTTTTTCTAAAGTTTGTCTAAATTCAGTACAAGTTTGAAATCGGTTTGTTTTTAATTTATGAATTGATTTGCCTAAGATTTTTAAAACTTTCTCAGGTATATGAGGTAAAAATTCTCTAGGTGGAAATAAATCTTTTTTTATTGCTTTAAGCCATTCTTCCTTCGTGGTAAAACTAAAGTGAAGTTTATTAGTGTTGTTAAGCAATCTATAGAATGTTATACCTGTAGCATATATATCACTTAATTTATCCATTGGATTTCCCATAACGACTTCCATCGGTTGATGTGGCCTATAACCTAAAATGTCGCTTGGATCTGAATGGTAGTTTATTGCTAGTCCAAAATCGGATAGTTTAACTTCTCCATTATCTCCAAACATTAAATTGCCAGGTTTTATATCTCTGTGTAAAACATTATTGTTATGCGCATGCTCTAAACCTAATAAGCTTTGTTGAATAATTTTACAAGCCTCTTTAACTGAGATAAACCTTTTCTCGATATGTTTTTGAATGGAACCTCTGGCTAAATATTCCATTACAATAATCACAACAGGTTCTCCATTAAAATATGTTGCCCGAACATCCCGTACATCTACTGTATGTTTATGCCTGCATAGGTCAAGAGTTTGACCTTCTTTTACAGCATTTACAAATTTGTCTGGATCTGGCACTTTTATAACCTTAACCGCAATCTCTTTTTGGAGGAAAGGATCATAGCAAAGAAAGACGTGTCCAAAAAAACCATTTCCTATATGGTCTATAATTTGAAATTTGTCGATGGTAGTAGATGTGGACATATTATAGCAGGTTAAACCAAGCAACTAATACTGCTTCCTTAGTAGGTTTGTCCCAATAAGGAGGATGGCTTCCGATTAAGGTATCCATATGTATAAACACATCTGTTTTTTTAGATTGTCCAAATTTTGTAGCGTTAATTGCTTGAGCTGAATAATTACTTATTTGAATATTTCTCTTTTTTGCAAGCAGATTTAAAATTGCTTGAGGATAGCAGGAAGTTCGTATTTGATCTAGGGTAGTTAAATTAAGTGAGATTTTGTGCGCGATTTGATTTGGTTGATGTTTATCAATTATCAAGGAAAGTTGAGTTTCGAACCATTCCATCAAATCCGAAGTATCCATATTATTAGGATATACTATTTTATTTTTTTCAATAATTGTAGGTGGGTTTGTTAACCCATTAAGGATACAATATCTAAAATCATTTTTAGTGAAATTGAAGCCAGCTATTTTCATATGGTAAGTTTAATTATGGATTATTATTTATAAATAACGCTTTTATAAAGTTATAAACATTAACCAAAACAGCCTTACGGTTTCCCGTAATGCCGAATCTTATCAGTGGCTTGGAGTAGAACTAATATTTATCGTAATCAAATTAATCACAATTTTCCTTGTGACTAAAATGGGTTGTTGAAAAGAACAAGTAGATCTAAATTTTTGTGTCGATGTCAGAAAAATCAAACAAATCCATAGGGCTAACCTTCAAAAATTTCGCATAGATCGAAACATGGCTAATACTCGTATTCACCTGTCCTAGCTCCGTTCTAGCAATCTGGCTTTGCGATACTTCAGTTAGTAATGATAGCTGTTCTTGGGAAAGGCCTTTGCTCTCTCGCACCTGCTTCAGCTTTTTGCCGAATTTTTTTATAAAATCTTCGTCTTTTAAATACTTCACCTAACAAATAGACATCTATAAAACAAAATAATTAATAGCAAATTTGCTATTAAAAGTAATCTTCCTTAAATTAGCTTTATGAAAAAATAAAAGAACAAAAAATAAAATTGCAGTTCTATCATCGGTAAAGGAATTGCTAACAAGCCTCGCAACTAAATCTGACAGTTTATTCCCGCGAGAGTAAGTTGAGCAACCAAAACCCTATATTTGCTATAGGGTTGGTGCTCGCTTATGTCTTTTGTGGGAGCCCTTCTGAAAGGAAGGGTGGCTTTGTCAGAGCCAAGTTACATTAGACTAAGTGGGTTGCCAACCCTATTGTAATTGTGGCATCCACTTGTTGAGGCTTATTTAATTTTAAATTTAAATGAGATCAATATGGAACCATCAAAATTATCACCAGAAGCCGAACACGCTGTCCATTTCAGGGAGTTTATCCAACGGCTTGCCCAAAAGTTCGAACCGCTACAGGTCTTCAGTTTTTCGCAGAACAGCTACAGTTATAATTCCCAAGGCTGCTTTAATGACAATCAGGGCTATTTTAAATGTGACCATTGTCTATTGGTAGTTACCGAAACAGCAACCCGAGTTGATTACGAAATGCAGGATTTTGCCAACACCTATTATCAGCATGGAACGATTACCATTATCTGCCATGGCAGGCAATCGGTTATCGATGCAGTACAACAAAACAGCCGCTTTTTTATCAGCGTGCTTACCTATGGAAAACTACTCTATAGTAAAGTTGGACTATTAGACAATGATCCAATATCTGCTTTTATCCCCACAAAGGGTGCGATAAAGGCAATAAGACATTATGAACATCGTATACTGCTGGCTGACGGATTTCTGATGTGCGCATCCGAATGTCTCGAGAAGGAACAGTTCGGAATTTGTGCCTTTATGCTCCATCAGGCCGTAGAACAGACTTGTATCTGCCTGGTAAGGGTTCATATCGCCTACCGTTCGGAGTTCCATAATCTTTACCGCCTGCTCCGTCTGTGCACTTGCTTTTCTGAAAAGCCTTTTCAACTTTTCCTGTCCACTCCCGAAGACGAGCGGTTATTTGACGTAATGGCAAAAAGTTATTCTGGTTCACGTTATAAAGATGATTTTATGGTTTCCCGACAGGATGCGGAGCGTCTTTATCAACGGGTCGCGTCTTTTCTTTTGTTGGCAAAGGAGATGTGCAACGAAAAAATAGAACTGCTAGCCAAATCGGCATCAGATTATGCAGCCTTAAAAAATGCCGATCATGTACAGATCGAAAAAATATTACAGACCAATATTTGAAAATATGAAAAAGCAGACAAAAAATACATCAGATAACAGGATTGTTTATCTTGACAATGATGAAATAACAGATCCGATAAAAGTGGTACATGATTTTTTCAGTCACTCATGGTTGCCCAATCATTTGAAGATGCTGAAACGCTGGCGAAACGATGCTGCGCTTGAATCCGAAGAATCGAAAAAATGTAGCCCAGACTACCTTGTCTATAATTACGAACTGACCATAAAGCTGATAGAGGCCGCCTGGCTCTTAAAGAACCACAAGCTTGGCAGACTTGACTTCGATGACAAACAGGAAAGTGATATCGCAAAATGGTACATCAAAACGGAAAAGAAGAAGCTACGGGACTATCCTGAGAATCTGAGCATTCGGGAGATCGTAAAGCCTTCATCTGTACTAAAGAAAATGTTCAGGATCTATAAACTGGACGGGTACAAAAAAATCCTGAACACATGGCTTCACGAAGCGCTGAGTACCTCCTTCATGGAAGAAAGCCTGTCCAAATCTGAAGTAATCATAGTTTACGAAAAATTGGTCAAACTGTTCGAGGCTACGTGGCTGATCAGTGAGCGCATAAAAGATGGCAATTAAAACTTTATTTTCCGTCCCGACTGAACGAACGGCCTAACGGAAAAGTCAGACAAACCGCCAAACCTTTTCCGTAGACACCAGAGCAAAAACAGCGGGGCTGAGTGGGCTGGCCGTTTTTGCAGGCCGCAAATGCGCGGGGGGAAAATCTGATGCTACCGCCCAAGGCCTTGGTTTTGTTGCATCTTTCGCTTCCGCCTTTTCCGTGCTGCAAGCTCCACTGGATTTACATCTGGCTCGATCGACTGCACTGGTTCAAGCATTGCCTCGATAAATCCACTAATCGATTGACCAGTTACCTTGACCATATCCGCAACCGAGTGAAAAAGCCCATCTGCTACATCCCGTGCCAGTTCATTAACATGCTTTAAATTATGGTGCTGATTTGTTGACATTTCAAGAATATCCATCTGTTCCCTCTGAGCGGTGCTACCGTTCTTCTGGACATTGGCATGCGAAAAGGTATCCTTTAGCCCCCTGTCAAAACCAAAGATCCTATCAAAGATCGTCTCTCCCGATTGCTTGAACGCCACACGGTTGAACTGTCCAAGTTTTTTGGAATGTGCCTCGTTCTTGCCCCTTGAATTGTTCATTGGGCTTAACTTGATTTTGTTGCTGGCATCCTTTCGACTTACGATAATCTGAATGTGCATCTGGTTGCCCTCTTTTCTCTCACCACGTTTCCTTTCACCGTTTAATACTTCTTTGTCCTTGTAGCCGTAGTAGCGATGGTGCTCAATCTTACCGAACCACATCAGGTCTTTTGCGGAACTGATTCCTTCACGCTTGAAGTTTCTGGCATATTCGTCCATTACATTTTCGGCATATTTCTTCAGCTGTTTATTCATCTCCTTTTTGCCATAGCTTTCTTCAAGATATTTAAGTTCTTTTTGGCTGGGGCTGATGTTGACCAGAAAGAACTTTGCATCGGCCTTGCAGAGCTTGGCGATATTGCTGTCTATTTCATTTCTTACCTCATAGGATTCGATCATGTTGCCACTATGATTGAACCAAAATTCCGGCTCAAGTTTATCGTTGATCCTGTTCTCCTTTTCAAGATAATGCACCAACTCCCTGCTGCTGCTCTTGTTGTTTGCGGTTGCGCTGTCGGTAATATTGATGTACATATCAGAGCAGTTCTATTTGTTTACGCGTCTGTTCGGCTAGTTCTTCTTTTTCCTTACCTGATGTCATCATGCCCATTCGTTCACGTTCCCTGATGTAGCTATTCATGATCAGCATGAAATTCTTTTTCAACCTTTCCTTTGTGATTATTTTCATCTCGATGTTGGTTGCTACTTCGTGCAAAGTGCCCAGTCTTTTTGCCTGTGCCGACTGGTTTGACAGCATCTCGTCATTGTGCTTCAGTACCTGGCCATTGAAGCGGTCAATTATCTTCTTCATCGCTTCGATCATCCTAGCCGAATCACGTTTGATGGGAATGAGCAGTTCGGTCTCCTGTGTTTTGATGAAGCCGATGTATTCCTTTTGTCCTTTAAGGATGGTGTTCTTTAACAGTTCATCGTTCAGGTCGGTAGGATCTTTTTTGCTCCGATAGAAATACTCCACCATCTGCGAGAATACCAAACGCTTTGACCTGCCGAGCTTGAGGGCGATCTTCTCGAATTTCACATCATCCTGCACCGAATATTTTACTGTTCTCAATGTTTCCTGCATATCCGTATATCTTTATAACCGGTTATATCGCACCCTTAAGGGGGTTCCAATTTCGACTTCTATGCCACTTTAACAATGGCCGAGAACCCCTGGAGGGTTCTCGAAACCCCCACCGCGCAGCGTGGGGCAAGCAAAGTAGGGCTCTGCCCAACTTCCGCTTGCTCCTTTTCCGAAAGAAGGAAAAGGACTTTTCTGCAATGTGCCAACCCCTCATGGTTCGCCGTTATTGCCCAACAAGGTAACGCGGCTTGCAAGGTTTGGATGGTACGACGGTTCGTATTCGATAAGGCCGCTTGCGATCAGCTCGCCAATGCATTTGTGGTAGGTTGCATAGGAACGGATGGCCGAATGTTTCATCAGTTCCCGCCTTGAAACCCGAAACGGATTTTGGCGCGATGCCTTGTCGTGGTACATGAGTATGGCCGAATAAAGGCTGAGGTGTGATTGACGGAAATGCCTGTTCCCGCTGGCGAGCTTCAGAAAGCTAGCCAGTTGTTCTGCCGTTCCCATTACGAATTTCGGATTTCGCCCAACAACTGTTCGATGTCCGCATGTGCATAGTAGAATATGCCACCGATCTTTTCATAGGGAAGTATTCCCTTTATGCGAAGGTTCTGCAAGGTGCCAGATGAAATCTTCAATAGCTTCCTTACCTCCGAACTGCGAAGGAACTGCTTGTTGGTTACCGTTTCATTTGTTTTGATGGTCTGTTTGATCTCCTCAATAAGTTCGGACTTGAACCTGTGAAGCTCTTCTCTCGTTAAGATCTCGATCTGCATAATGCCTCCGTTTTTAAGTTTATGGAAGCAAAATTGTATGGAAATAAGTCGGTAACAATGACCATAAGTTTGCTATGGTCATATACGATAGCTGAACTGCCTGTTATTTTTCGATATAGTTGACAGGCACTATTCTGAAAAGTTTATGTTCAGCTTTGATTTCTGTTCCCTTTGAGGTTACATCTCCTTTATTGCCAACATAATAATTACGTAGCGTTTCTACTGATAAATCATCGCCACCGTCAGAAAAGTACTTGCCGATCAGTCTTGGATAGACGATCTGGTGATCGCTCAAAATCAGTTTTCTGCCTGATGGCAGTTCAAGTTTCTCAACCTGCTTCAACAAATCGATAAAAGTAGCAACATAACCTTCTTCAATTCTGATCTTCTGGCTTACTTCGAAAACTTTTAGCTCATCAAGGCGAGCTTGGAGTTCTTCGATTGTTTCCTTTTGCCTTTGAATTGTATTTTCCTTTTCTTCAATCACCAAGTGAGGTGGCCTAGCATCCCATATGTCTATGCTCTTCAGGTATTTTTCGAACTTTTGCAATCTTTTCAAGCTATCCTTATGAATACCGTGATTGTTTGAAAAAGGATCTTGTATTTCGAAGTGCTTTATCCTTATTTTAACAATCTGCCACACATGTCGGAAAAATTCTTCTTGATTAACAAGATTATTTTCCAAAGCATATTTAAGGTGATACTTATAATAATCTGCAAATTCTCTTTCCTCTATTCTGTAGATTTTTAGCAGGAAATGGTTGTCATCATGGCTGTGCCATAACCCCATGAATGTTCCCAAATCATATGGATGGGTAGAGAATGAAAAGGGCTTGCGGGGTTTGAAATAGCTAACATTCATAAACAATAAATCTTGAACAAACTAATTTAAGGTTTTTTCGAAGAATGCACATCGAACAAATGCCGTACATATAATCTTATGCTTAAGAGAATTCTTTTATTCTACACCAGCTTACTGTTGAAAAGTGCTTGGTAGTAGGTTTCAAGATCTTTTGCTGTATGCTCAAATTTTTCGCATATCCCTCTGCAGTATGAACTGGTCGTTTTCACCAACATTTCCAACCGATTGATATCTTCTATGGCAGAATGCAGTTTGAGCTGGTAGTACCAGAATTCTTTAGCGGTCAGAACCATGGCAATAGGCTTGCCATTAGCCATATCGAAGTTCAGCATGGAAATCAGGAATTTTCGAACCTCTATCAGATCATTCGGATTTCCCTTTGCGTATGCCTGGAATAGTTCATCCCGTGTCTTTAGCCAAGATTGAAGATCGCTATCATGAGGCTTTCCATTCAACGTTATTGACACATCCGTAGCAGCTTCAAATGCTTCCTTCATGCTCAGATTTATTGAAAGAGTCATCGTGGCATCTTCCTTTTGGAACCCTGCCAAGATCGGAAACATCTTTTCCTGTTCGCCCTTGACGATTGACAGACTTTTGTACAGGTTATCAAAAGCCTGTATCCGTTTGACTCTGCCTTTCAACCTGATATTTTCAAAGCCGACGAAGAAGGCCTTGAAAGAGCTACTATAGGAAATCTCTCTGAAATTGTCCAGTGCAGGGCAGGGCTTGACATAGAGGTTGAAGTTGGAAGGACTCCCTTTTAAGGTAATAAAACTCCCAAAGATACTCAGCGAGGATGACTGCTCGTAAAGATACTTTTTAAAGATCAGATAGTTCCTGCACACCAGTTCCCTTATCGCCCGTCTTTCCCTAAATCTGCTGATCGCCTTAAGCAGTTCGCTTACCATAATCCCTAAGCAAAAGACTGATAACGAAACAATAATTGTCGCGGTGGGATTTTTGTCAATACCCAGATATCTGGATAGCCATTCAATAAATTCATTCATTGTAACGAAAAAAGGATCCTTAAATGTATTAAATCCCTAAACTACTAACAATTCTAGAAAAAGTCATTCACAGGGTGTAAGTTACGTTGATGTGAAAACTAAAATTAAGGGTTTTCTAATTACGATGAGTTGATATTTTTTTGTGGCGATTAACAAACAACTTTCTATATTTATAAATACGCAATACGCTCATGGAAAAATTGACTTTGAATATCGATCTGAAAACTTGTGAATTACTTGATAAGGTTTTGGAAGCCTTTGGAGACGGCCAACATCTAGATAAAGAAACGGTTCTAGAGATTTTTGAAAATGATGAAAACAATGCAGTAAAACATATTAATATTTTGGCCCAATTAAGATATATCAGAAAGATAGCAGAGGTTGAAGGCAGCAGGCTTGGAATGATGTTTTACAAAGAAGAAAATTCAGATCTCTTTCTTGCGCAAGGAGGATTTGTTGCGAAGTTCACCAAAGCTGCTGAAGAGAAAAAAATAGCGGATAATCGTCAGAACATCTCTGATGAAAATGCCAGACTAGAAAATGAAAACCTTAAATATCAAGCAACTATCAGGGATCAGGAAAGTAGAATACGTGATTTGGATGAAAAATTAAAAAGGTTTGAGCTGTTGAAAAATTATGAATGGTTAATTAGATTGGTCATAGGTGTCGCAACCGCAATCTTAACTTGGTGGCTCACCAAAAAAGTATGACAAATCTGATTGCGCTATTCACCAAAATATTCAGATTGAAAGTCCTCTATTGTTGGAACAGTACTTCGTTGTTTAAAGTACTTAACATACGGAGCTAGCTCCATCCAACCGGAAAGATTGTATTGGCGAGAACACGAATCTATTTTTTCTTGGGTATTGAGGCACTGCCAAATAAAGGACATTATTTCTGATCCGTGAATATATTTATAGCCTTTGCCGTCCCATTCGTTTAATTGGGGACAAAAAAAAGTGAACTTCATTTCATACTTCCCTGTTTTATTTTCTAGGAAGTACTTTGTGAAATTGCTTGATCGGCAATCATGTTGGTTAAGCAATTCTTCAATCTCGGTTATAACGTCCACATTCACCGTATCAAAGCAACCGATCCATTCCATTAGCTTGCAAATACTCTTACGCTGTCTTCGAAGTCCCTTATTAAATTTAACCTTGTCTTGGTTTTTAACATTTTTTACATCTGCAACCAGTACTTGAATAGATTCGGACGTTGCACCTAAAAAATCAGGCAGGTTAACTTGCCTATCGTTCTGCGCATGGAATGGTAATTTAACCGCGATAATGTCGAGCTCGGAGCTCGAATCGCCTTGCACTTCTGAGTGAATAATCAAATTTGTGACAAGAAACCCTTTCAAGCGAAGATATAACTTGGAAACGTATTCAAAATGCAAATCAAAATTGTTTTTCGCCATCGATTATTAATTATTTTAGTAGGGGTTAACGGTTTAATGTGCTCAAATAAAACTGCAACGTTTTCTCTTTGCTGAAATGGACTTCAATCATAGAAAAAAGCTCAAAAGATGATTATCTCCATACTCAGCCAAAAAACTCTTAAGCTGAAGATTAAGTGGAACTCTATTATTTAATGTACAATTTTCTAAAATTTCCTCTAGCCTATTTTTCAACTTTATTTCCAATTCCCTATGATCGTATGGATTTATGTCGTGGTTATCATAAAAGTCAATCATTGAAAACATGTAATCGTCTGAATCGGCCCTTTCGAATGCTATTACCACCCTATAAAGTACTGGCTCCTCAAAAACGTCCTCATCGCCCATATACACATTGAGATCAAATTGCATCTCAATGGTGTCAGGAGTTGTAAGGTTGTTAAACTCAAATTTGATACCTTCGGGTAGCGGTTTTGATTTCATATTTTAGGAATTATTATTTTAAGATAAGTATTAACCCATTTTTTTTATTAAATAAGATTTGATATAGTATTTACCATAGGATTTCAAATATCAGATTAACTGTCTAACCAATTCTGCTCATTTGCAGTTGGATCATAGTTTAAATGATGCACTAGCACCTTAAATAGGGTCTTAAGTTTTTTTGTAACAATTTCACTTTCAATTTTTGGAAGACCTTTTTCCAATAAAAAGCTATGGTTCTCAAAAGCGCCAGGATTATTTTTAATTGCGTGCGTCCAAAAATTTGTAAGGAATGGAATGACAATAAAATAGTAGTTGGAAATACCTGCAACTGTTGTTGAAACCATTTCTAATCTAGCTATTAGGGATAAATGAAGTTTTAAGGCTTCGAACAAATTAGCCTTAAAGGAAGCGGTCAAATAAAGCAATATTTTTATTGAATTAGATAGGTCTTCATTATCGTGTTCAATATCTAAAATTTCATGTCCGGTTTTAGAGTCGTCTAACAGATATGTTAAGGCTGTTTCAAGCCAGCCTATAGGTTTTGGGTCGGTAAAATGATCTCTTATTTTTGGGAGATATTCAATGAAATTAGTGATGGTTTCCTTATTTTTACTTTTGACGTAGTTGTCTAACATCTTGATTATAATATATATGAAGATATATTCAAACAGATAAATGTCAATGTTGTCAAAGTTTTGCGCTACTCGCTTGTCAATAATTTTTCTTATTGCCTCAGGAAGTTGATCAAATGCTTTTGCTATGTTCTGCTCTTCTTCTGCCGACATTAATTTGTGACCGTGGCTAATAGCACCTTCATAATCGCCATCAAGTATGAAAAATGCCGTTTCACGCATCATTACCTGTTTGAAGGGATTATATGGTTCTTCGTCAAAAAGCTTGAAGGTGATTCTTGCCCATTTCTTAGATCGTTCTAAGTCCGCCAATGAAGAGAAACTTTGCAACATTAGGTACGCCTGCATAAATTTCCTTTGTTCGAAATAGAAACCAGAATTTAATAAATTGTCATGTGGTCGGTAAAACATTCCAACAAACGGGACCATATAGTCGTCTCCAGCAGTTTTAGGAGGCGGCATGTTATTAAAAAGATGGTGATAGTAATTTAGCACATGACCAAGCCAAATTATCGTTGCCTTATATTCATCTTGCGGGACATAGCTATTAATTACCTTGTCCATTCCTCTTTCAATCGCATAAATTGATTTCAGTTGCTCGTTGTTTTTCCACAGAGAAATTGAATATTCCCCAAAAATCTTTGCAGATTCGACATCAGTTACAAATGGATTCCCTTCTTGTAACTCGACTGCTTTCTCCATAAAACCCAACGCTCTTTTTGGATCAGTAGAAATCAAAATTTCATTCAGTGCTAAATAAGTGTATATCTTATCTGTTAAAATAATAGGCGTTTCAATTGCCTCTGCCTGAAGTAAAATAGGCAACGCCTCATCAAGATTTCCTAAATATGAAAGCTGCCTTCCGTATTCGTCTTTAATAAAAAAATGAAATTCCTTGACTTCGGCATCGGACAAAAATTGAATCGCCTCGTCATAAACAGATTTGGCCTCATCAAACTTTGATAAATGAACCATCAAGATCTTTATTTTATTTTTTATTGCCAGTGGAAGCAAGAATAAACCATTAATGCCTTTACAAGCTTCGATAATTACATCAAAGAATGAAATAAGTATATCCCATTTTGGATTTTCTTTATTTTTTTCGTCGTCAAATATGTTCGAGCAAAAAATAAATGAGGTGGCGTAGTGAAGATCGCCTTGCTGAGAAGCTCTTATTCTTTCTGGTTCCATTGAGGAAAGCAATTCCACCCATGCGGTGAATTCGTCAACTTTTCGCACCCCTAATAGATTATTCCAAATTAACATTTCCGCGTTTAACGGAATATCACTCATTTCGCCGAACGAATCAGTATCTCCCAGCTCTTTCATCTGGGCAAGGGCAAGAGTTAGATATTCATTAGATTTTTTCGAGTTTTTATCAGAAAAATACATTGTTAGCTGAAATGCTAAAGGTGCGATATTAACACTTTCTACTGCAGCTTGTCTTAGAATTCCCTCCGAATCTGTTATCAGAAAATCAATAGACTTGCCTTGTATCTTAAAGAGATTTATTTGAAAGAGTCGAACGATCGCTTTAAGATATACATCCATAGACGCGGGAAGCGCTGAAGTTGTCCAAAATGCATCGAATCCCCAGTCGAAATAGAGATTTGGATTGTCTTGGGCAGAGTTCAATACAATTGTCAAAACAAACCCCGCCTGATTGGCATCGTCACCAGTAATAAAATACCAGATAGCTCTATAGGCATCTAGCTGATTCAACTTCTTTCTGCCTAAGATCTGGCTGCCAAGTTTTATACTGATTTCAGTTGATACATCTGACGACAAGCTAACCTTTATTTTTCTGACTAAAGGGCTGATTTCAAAAGTTCCCGATTTTGGCTTTTGCAACCAAAGCCCTGCCAACTTAATAATCTTTTCATCTGGATATTGAATAATTGGAGCTACACTTGCCACAACAGCTATCTCCGCTGAAGTAATCTTACCAAGAATCATCTTCAGCCGGTAGAGAAGTTCTCTGGCTTCGCTATCAGTTACCGTCTTCAGCAACTTTTCATAAATATCAGTTTCCAATTCAACGTCATAGTTGCCCGAGAATAGGTCCTCGAGCTGCTGTTGTTGAATATTCCATTCTGATTCAGCAAGAAATCTATTTATCGCAACAACTATAGCCGGGTGACCAGAGGAAATTGTAAGAATTGCTTTTGAAAGGGCATTTTGATGTATTTCGTTCCCACCAAAGGACTGAATTATTTCACCAATCTCATCAATATCTAGAAATGGCACATTATATTCTTTCAGATCTGCAAAATGGTCGACTACGTTTCTCGTTATGTTAAAATTTGAAGTAGAAAGTAGCTTGATCGACTTCGCTTTTAAAGAACTCAACAATCTAATAAATAGGTGTAAGTCCTTTTTCGACAGCTGCAACTTCGGAAGGTCGTCCAAAATCACTACTGATCCCGTAGGTATAAGATCAACAAGTGCTTCAACCTCAATATCTAAGTTACCTGCAGAAAAATAGCCTTTGAGCTCATTTAATATAATAGCTACCACTTGATGTCCTTCAAAATTCTTAAGTTCCACCCAAAAGCTGTCAGCAAAGGTTTCGCTCGCCAGTACAGCCAGTTGAGTTTTACCCATTGAAATATTCCCATATACATTTACCCATGCGCTGGCATTAAGAAATTCTAAGATTTTATCTGTCACTTTTTGACGCGGAGAATACTTTTCCAATTTGTGGTAAACGTCTAAGCCTTGGTTCACATAGAAATCTTCTATCTGAAGTGAGCTTTCAAATTTCTTGCTTACTCGAAGAAAAGCTATTTTGTCTAGCTTTCTTTCTATATTGCTTACCCGCTGAAGTATCTCATCGTTTTTTCTTAGTATTTGAGATAGTTTTTCTGTCTGTTCAAAAATCTCCTGCTGGTAATTTTCCTCGACAAATAATTTCTTAAGTTTTTTATTCTTCTGGATATTTTGAAGAAACAGACTATAAAAGTCTTTTATTTCTTCATCTGTTGGCCGAAGAATCTTGGGGTTTACATCAAATTGATCCGCTATTATTTCAACATTATCTTCTTTAAAAAGGAAAAACTCGGACAATGCATCGAATAATATCGCGGATTGATAGAAAACTATCTTTTCAGGTTCTGACCGACTATTGTGTTTTTCAAATTCATCAATGGTTTCGAGCAAGACCTTGTTAAGCTCTGTTTTATATGTTTTTTTAAACATAAATAAGCCCTTAATGCCGTTATAACCATTATCTATAAATGCCTTGTCAATAATTTTGCCTAAGTAGTAAGTGCCTAGGCCTAAAATTGTGGTTGTTTCGTCTATCATGAGCTGTTAAAGGCACGAGAAAGTAAAGAGCCTAAACAAATATATCTAGTTAGTTTGACAACTTGAAAGACAAAAAGAGGAACAACCGCAATAATTTTTATGCTGATGAATGCTTTGTCTTCGGGGGTAAAAATTGACACTTTCAAGAAGTAATTAACTTTAATTTTTTTAAAAAAAATCAACCTCACGTGAATTAATCTATTAAATAAAAGGTGTTTTTAGACAGAAATTATAATTCGGTAATTGTCCGTAATAAACGATATCTCATTTAAATCAACTTCTTGTATTTCCGGCTCACCAAAAATATCATAAACTCGGTAAAGGCGATAAGACTCTTTGTGACTCTTATAAAACTCATATTCCTGCGCAGACATGTATGCAACTTTTGATAACGGGTCACTTTGATGCCTTGCCGTTGTTTTTACTTCAATATGAATTTCCCCAACTCTGCGATCAAATGAGCAGATGTCGTAATGGAACACATCGGAAATGGCTGCTATATGTTTCGGATAGCCACGACCAGTGAGTTTTAAGACAGCGAGCCTCTTCCTCTCATAATCCATAGCGAATTCTTCTCCTTTTATTCCGATTATGGTTTTTCGAGCGGCTTGGATTGCCCGCTCTTCTGGAGTCCGAGGTCTTGGCAGATACTCTCTTCTTTTTGAACTCTCCATCAAATTATCTGGAAATATGGACATAAGGGGCACACATACAGATATATAGTATCTTATTAATTCTTCATCAACTTTGTTGTTTTTATCTGGGCGAAAAAAGATATTAATCGATGAAATTTTTGGATCAATATTTAAGTTTTCGATCCATTCTTCGAGGCTAACTCGTTGCTCTTTAACATAACATTTGAAGCCTAATTCAAGTAATCCATCTAGTACATGCCTAATCTTCGAATCGGTCTGGATTGCCTTGTACATAATTCCACCTAACCTAGTTAATCCATCCTCTAACTGCTTGCGACGCAGGGGCTCGGCATTTTTTGAATAAGCGGACCCAAAAAAGAAACCCAAGTATAACAATCTTGCATGGTGATCGATGCCAACCGTAATTTGTGCAGAATACTGTTTATTTTCGTTGCCTTTAAATACCCCTGACCATAATCGCCCAAGTTTTCCACCAATTCCAATAGCGTTACCTGTGCTTTTTACAGAATGAAATGGGCCAAATAAAGAGCCATATTCTTCATTAATCGCATCAGCAATTGTTTTTAATTTTTCCCCAACTTTATCATATCCTGATTTGTCATGTTTTCCGGCAACTTTTTCAAGACTTAGGTCTGGATAATCATCCTTTGCTAAGCGAAAAAGTAGTTCTATGTCGTCCAGGGTTATGGTACTAAAATTCATTCAAACCGTGTTTGTGATAATGCTTAAAAGTTCTTAAAACCATATTTTCTTTCTCTTTTTTTGAATGCCTCCTTACCGCCCTCAACAATGTCAGCGATATGTTCCCTAATCCCCATACTTTTCAAAAGATCAGTTTGTGTTTGATCAAAAGATTTTGTGTTTTCGATTGGTCCATTTACATAGTCAAAATCAAATGGACTAGTTGTTAATTTATCATTCTGACCTTTTTGGTTGGATACTATTATGTTTTCTGCATCTGCATTCACAACAACATTTGGATTATGAGTTACGAGTATTATCTGCCGTTCTAACTTTTTATTTCTGAGATATTCAACCAAGTCTTTTGTAATAGAACGGTTATCTAAATTATCTTCTGGTTGATCGATCAATATTGGAGCTTTGGATTTACTTAAACCTACAATCAGCATCAATATAACAAAGCTTGCCTTTCCAGTTGACATCTTGGTAAGAGTGTCATTATCGTAAATTACTTTCCAGTAATCGAAGAAATAATCATCCATCAAAATTTTTATGGCACTCTTTAAATCAGTCTTAGAGTTAAGAGCAAAATCCTTCTTTTCAAGAATGCCTTCAAATACAGATTTAATTTGACCGATAAAATCGTCTATCTTAAAATCAGACGTACCAGTCTTATCTAAGTTGAAAATACTGTAGGCGTTGTAAGATGCTTTTCTTCCGTCGCTTAAATCCAGAATTTTTTCTCTTAGTTTAGGAAAATTGACACGAGGTATTCCATCGATCTGCAAATTATCATTTTTCAATAATTGCGTCCGATCTTTCAATTCATTGATAATTGCATTATATTCCTCAAAATTCTCTCGGTAGGAAGTGAAAAGTTTATTCTTTTCATTAGCTAAGGCAGCCTCGTTATTTTTTATTTCAACCTTGAATTGGTTTATTATACTCAGTTTTTGCTTGTCCTCAACAATCAGCTTTTCAAGATCTTCTATTTGCTTTTTTATTTCTAGATTTTTCACAAATGGCTTGAGTAACTCCTTCAGCTCTAAACTTCGCTTGCTTTTAAGCATAAATAGCGTTTTGAAAACATTATCATTTACGAAGCGTCTTTCTTCATCAAGTTTTATTTGTTCGATTGCATTTTCAATTGAAGTTAAAGCAGAGTCCAAGAAATTATATGCCTGTTCATAATGCACCTTAATCTCATCATTTTCCAACGAACTTAATATCAAGTTTTTTTTCTGAACTAATTCTTTCAGTACATTATTACTATCGGTATTAAAGGAACTGATTTTTGAATAATCAGATCTGATTTTCCTAATTTCTATCTCTATAAGCTCAAGCTCGCTATTGTGTTTGTTGTATTCCTTGATCTGATCTTCAGATAAACCTACGCCCTCTTTTAGTTTTGTAATTTTCTCATCATTGGATTTAATATTTGAGTTTAAAACCTGTTCGTTACCTTTTTGAACAAGATCATTCTTTAAGCTTGCTATTTTGCTTTGGATCTCAAAGAAATTATTTATTGTCGACTCCCGATTCAAGTCATTTGATTTAACTTTACTTATAAAGTCCTGATATTTAACCCGATAATCTTCATCCTCAAGTAGCAACTCTCTTACCAATTTTAAAAGTTCATTACCCTTTTTATTCTCTGGCTCTGCTAACTTCGAAAGATAGTTTTGTGGAATATATTTTATTTCTGAAAGGATGCTTGGTTGATCATCGTTTCTAGTGATTTTTTCAGTTTGGCCAGTCGAAATTGTAACCTCAAAGTCTAAACCATCTCCGAAATCATACTTATAGTTAAATGGAGAGCTCTCGTTTTTTAAAATTTTTCTGTCCGCCAACAGTGTCTTCGCGATATTGAAGAGTAGAATTGATTTTCCAGAGGATTTGCCCCCGATTATTACATTGAGGTTTCTATTGAATCTAATTGGTTCAGAAGTAAACTTCTTAAGCTGTGAAATAAAACGAACTTGATCAATTACTAGTTTATCTTCCTTAAAATCAGGCTCTACATCTTGAATCTTAACACGCTGCTCAGGTTCGTAAATAATCTGTTTAAGGCCATCAAAACTTAAATCAGCTTTCAACCAAGTAAACCTGTTGAATAAATCTATCTCCGTATGGGCATCACAACCAACTAAACAAGACTTTAAAGACCCAGTTGTTTTAATTACCGAAATGACCTCTGCTTGTTTTTCATTTGTAGTGATATTGGGTGTTCCGTTCAGTCTTTTGCCCAAAAAATAACTTATATCCTTGGGATTAGCAGAGAATACTGCATTAGACATTTGATAAATGGTTTTTCGAACTCCGTCCAAAGCTCCAGATTCACCTTCAAACAGATCGTAGTGTTTTTGCAAACCAGAATTACCATCCTTATTTGAATTGCTTACTACAACTATTGTATTATCCCTTAGCCTTGTATTCTTATCAAAAAGGTCTTTTACAGTTTTTGGATCGATAACATAATTATCGATACCCAGTTGGAGAAGTGCTTGCTCATTCTGTAATTCTGGTTTAAGTTGCCTACCATAAGCTATAAAACCATTTCTGTTCATTTTAAAACGATCTTGGTTTTCGATAGTATTAAAAAAGTCGTTATCTAACTCAGAAACATAATCTGGATTGAAGATACAATGGATGTTGATTAGTTTTCCAGCTCCTGTCGATGGCATCATTCTTAATTCAACATTGGGAAAGATAAATATATCTTCTACAAAAATGATTTCGTCTTCTGAAAATGATTTCGTACCCGTACCATCGGTTTTACCCCGTATAAGACTAACATATTCGATTGCTTTACGATAATTATCTATTGTAAAATAATCAGTAATTCCAATTGCCTTAATATTTTTATTAATCGCTTGTTTAAAGAACACGCAAAAAAACTCATCCATACTTGAAGAAGTAAATTGATCGTTTTTGTTTGTTCCTTTAGTATGGACATGCAAATTCCATTTATTCCATTGAGAGCCTCTCATTCTATTACTTTTTTACCAAGATAGTAAAATCTTTTTTAACAGATAGGCCATGAAAAAATGAAGATTTATAGGGAATTAGATGTAATTATCGCCCGCAAGGGCCGCCCGAAATTTTTGACATAGCAAAGCACTAAGAACAACCTGTCCTTAGTGCCTAATTCGTCTTTTAAGTGCTTTTAATTTAACGCATTTACGCCACGCTCGCATAATCATAGCACAAATCAATTGTTACCTGTGCCTTTCCCAGCGACCAAAAGATTATGAATCATTTTCCTTATAGTTTCTCCGAAATTAAAGTTGAAAGATGGAGTGATTGAAAACATTAATTTTCTACTGTGTCGTATTTTTAAGTGAGTAATGAATTCAAACAAATATTAGATTATCTTTTGTTTGAGGCAAGGAACTATAAAGTTCCAACCACTTACCTTTAATTTCTTTGGAATGTTTGTTTGTTTTCTAAAAATCCGTATATTTAAATAATAGCAATTGCAACTAAAAAATACAAACAAAAAGGTGAGCGATTCGGTGAGTCGCTTTTTAAAAACCTTCCAGATAGCCTTTAAACGCTGAAAACTGAACGAAGTTCACATCCCAGCGGGATCACAAGAAGAGGCTGTCTCAAAAATAAAAACAAGACAGCCTTCTCGGAATTTAATTTGGCAGAATACCAAAAATGGTCAGACTCGAATGTAAAAAGGGCAATTTTCAATTTAGAAAATTGCCCTTTTTGGTCTTATTAAAGA
>Ga0157371_10000125_pt1 | contig 116695 bp, 118 predicted proteins | sample C45metaG_FD_113462 | JGI IMG/M metagenome (GOLD analysis project Ga0157371, IMG submission 113462) | Corn rhizosphere microbial communities from Kellogg Biological Station, Michigan, USA - C4-5 metaG | ecosystem: Host-associated > Plants > Roots > Rhizosphere > Soil | place: USA: Michigan...
AGGGGCGATGTCACGTTGTCTGCGGCTTAACGGTTGGCGGATAATTGGGCGGGATGAGCTCGACGACGATCAGTTACAAGAACCACCGCTTTCCGCCGCAGATCATCGCCCATGCGGTTTGGCCGTATTTCCGGTTTCCATTGAGTCTGCGGTTGGTCGAGGAAATGCTGTTGGAGCGAGGCATTTTCGTATCTTACGAAACGATTCGGCGATGGGGCCGTAAATTCGGGGCGGCTTATGCCAAGCAGTTGCGCAGAAAGAAGCCGTCACAACAGGATATCTGGTATTTGGACGAGGTGGCGATTTCCATCGGCGGCCGGAAACATTGGCTTTGGCGTGCCGTTGACCAGGACGGCTACGTTCTCGACGAGATCGTCCAAGCCGGCCGCGATACCAAGGCAGCCAAGCGATTGCTGGTCAGGGTGCTGGCATCAATTTGGCGTCATAGCCTATCAAATACACTCGCAGGTAAATATGGTATCATGTCCAATCTCGAATTCGCTCCCTGACCTCAAACATGGATTTGCTTTCGGCGCTTCCTGGCGTTATCTGCGCCAACGGCAACAACGCCGCTTGCTCATCCTCATCGAGGTATGACGCAAAAGCGACAGCCTGGATGGCTTCCTGCTCGCCAGCGAATATCCTGAGGAAACCCTAGAGAAATTTCCTGTCCACGCCCAGATCGAGCGCGCCTTCGTTGTACGCATCTCTTAGGAATTCCTTGATAACTTCGGCGTTGATCATGGCTGGTCTCCGGGCGTTAGCTGGAATTCTGGAACGACGCTGGCAGTCGTCAGGCGTACTTCAGTTCCGGACCGTCAAGATGATAAGGCACAACAAGGCAATCGGCAGGAATTCCCCATTCCTTGTGCAGCCGGTGAATCATCTCGACAGTCAGAGCACGCTTTTTGTTCAGCACTTCGGATGCACGAGAACGAGAAGCGAACAGCGTCGCGAGGTCACTCTGGCTGCGTCCTGTCAGCTCCATGTGGGCCTTGATAAGTTCAATCGGCTCGGGTGCATCGATGGGGTAGTGCTTGTCTTCGTACGCTTCGATGAGATCGGAAAGGACATCGAAGCGCATACCATCGGTACTGAAAGGATCGGGCGGGTTATCGAAATACTGGCTGACCTCTGCAATGGCCCATGCGAGGTCATCATCGTTTCTGATGGCGCGGATGTTGTCCATTACACTGTCTCCGGGTTAAATCTGGTCATATTCCTCGTAAGTGCCAATTGATCAGCACTCGTTTGTAGGGGTAGGCGACGTGGACAATGAGCCGGTATTTGTTGCCCGATATGTCGAAAATGATGCGATTGTCGGAAACGAAATCTACCGTCGCGCCAAATGTTGCCTTTACATCGGCCGGCGTCGTCCATTCGGCCTTGCTGACCATCGCGTGCCACGTTTTTAGAGGCGTCTCGGCGTGAGTGTGAAGCTCCCAGAATTGTCTCAATGTAGACTTGGCGATGATCTGCATAATCTTGGTCTACCGCATTCCCAAATTGGGAACAAGAGGGGCATTGGATGCGGATAATAGCAAGTTTAATCTCCGCAATTATGCGGATTTTATCGTACTTAATCTCCGCACGGCGCTTCAATCAGTGATGCTAGCTGGCGTGATGAGATGAAGAGGCTGGTCGATCTCATTCAAATCGTGCCAAGAAATTGCTTTGGTAAGACAATCTCCCAACCGAGGAAAATTGATTAGCAGGGTCGCTGGTTCATATCCTTTCAAGGTGCTGTAATTGCGACCTAATCATTAGTTTGACAAACTTTGCCATCAGCGAGTATGCTGAGGCATTAAGGAGACTTGAATGGCGACGATGAATGTATCTCTCCCAGACCTCATGAAGGATTGGGTTGAAGCACAGGCCAAGACTGGTCGATACTCGAACGCGAGCGATTATGTCCGGGACCTGATCCGCAGAGACCAAGCGCGTACGGATAAGATTGCCGAGATGCAGCGATTTGTCGACGACGGGATCAGAAGCGGAGTTGGTAGCCGTTCAACGGAAGAGTTGTTTGCTTTAGCCACTTCTCGAGCTGACATCAGCCGCGGACGCGCTTAATGCCATTTAGCCTATCTGTCCAAGCGGAAGAGGATATTATTTCCATTGCAGAAGAAGGCATCCGCATCTTCGGAGCACTAGTCGCCAGACAATATCACGATGAGCTTTTTGCCTTGCTCGAGCTCATCGCCACCAACCCAAGAATGGCACGCGAACGCCATGAGATTTCTCCTCCTGTCAGGATCCATCCTTTCAAGGCTCACCTTGTCGTGTACCGTATCATCGAAGACGGGAGCGTATTCGTCATCCGCATACGGCACGGCCATGAAGATTGGACGGGAGATTCTTTCTAAACAACCACTTCGCCGAAATTACAACATACTGGTCGTAAGTGCGTATCTGATCAAGATCTAGACTAAGCAAGATGGTATCGATGAGCTGCCGTAGCCGCACTTCAAGCGGGATTTCTTGTCGACAGCTGCAACATTAAGCGGTTACAGAGCTGTTGTTGCGACTAATGAAACGTACGCGCATCAACGCCAAAGGTCGACAGTCTTGACCGTTCAGGAAGACTTCATACCCTGAAGGCAGCTTCTTGAAGTTGATCTCCATCCATTCTCCCGGCTCTACATTACCCAGATAAACTACATTCCGTGAGGCGATCATCCCGGTATGCGTCTCTCCTGCTTGGAACAATCCCCGGTCAGCTAAAGCGCTGTAGCTCGGGAAATAAAGAAGTCTGGCGGCATTGAAGTCTGTCGCCGGGCACGGCAGGACCATCTGTGTTTGTGACATCCCGGAGAGTTTAAAATGGTTGTTGCGAATGTCTCGCGTGGCGGCCGAGGCCATCTCGGCAACGCGACGAACCGCGAGGGGCGCCTCGGGCGGCATCGCTAGCGCTCGCGGGCTCCGCCGGACGACCGATCGGTTGATCCCGGGTTCAGACCGTCCCACGAAGGTTGATACCAAAATCATTCGACCGACAATGTTGCTGCCTACGTAGATGCGCAGAAGCGACGCTAGACGCCCGTGACCGACGCGGAAGAGACCCGCGGCCAGTGTCATCTCCCCGCCCAATCGTGGAAGATGAGGTCTTACGAACTGCAAGCTGGTCGCACAAAAAGCCGCGTAGAGTGGCTGGCCCTCTGAGCAAATGAAAACAGCATCCCGCTGCCCCATAGCGCGTGCAATCAGCCGCCAGTGCAAATCACCCGCACGTCGCTTGAGCCATTGCTCCGAAATGCCGCTGTAGCCCATTTCCGCCATTCCTAGCACGTGGCGTTCGATGAGCTCCGACCCCTCGTGCCTGGCGAGCTGAACAGTGCTCATGCGGCCAGCCTGTTCTTTTGGAGTGCTACTATTTGTTCGGCGAGATAGCGGCTGTCCTCGTCGATGCCAAGAAATCGGCCGGAGCCCCATGTGTTCAGCCAGCCAAGACCAATAAAGTACAGACCAGGTGCATCGGTCACACCGCGACGGAACACCGGCTTGCCTCGCTGATCCAGGCAGTCGACCTTCAGCCACGAATAATCCGGACGGAAACCGATCGCCCAGATGATCGATTTTATGCCTGCCTCCGCCAAATCAACTTCGGTGATTTCTTGAACGGGACGCCAGACCTTTTCGAATGGGGGCTCCTTTGGAGCATTAATTGCGTGCGCGGCGATCCAGGCATCGATCTGCTTGCGAATACCCATATAGCTCCGGTCAGCGTCATCGAGGTTCTTTTCGAGGTCGGGCAGGAATGCCATCATCGTGCCCGAGGCACCCGCGACAGATCCGTACAGCCGCACCCCCTCCAGTGCATATTTGCGCAGATCGATCTCCTTGCCGCCGTCGCGCCCGGACATGTAATGGTTGGTCTGGGTCAAGGCTTTGATGGGATCGGGATGGGTATCGATCGTGACGGCATACGTTCCTGCATCGTAAAGCCAGTCGGTTGCGTCGCGCCCGCGGTATTTGCGCGGGCTGCGCGGAGCGGGCCCTACCGCCAGGTGCACTGGACGACCTTCCAGATGAAAGTCGTCCATGATCTGCACGCCAGATTGCCCTGTGCCCACAATCAAGGTTCCGCCATCTGGTAGTTGCGACGGACGCCGGTAATCGCGCGAGTGCATCTGTAGGATAGTGGCGTCCAGATCTGCTGCGTAGGACGGCACGATTGGATTGTCGTACCCACCTGTCGCAACCACAACCTGGTCCGCAGTCAAGTTGCCAGAGCTAGTCTCGATCCAGTATCCACCACTGTCGCGAGGCGAGACATGCGTGACGTCCACCCCTTCGCGGATCGGTGGGCTGAAGCTTTCTGCAAAGCCATCCAGATAGTCTACGATTTCTTGTCTGAGCATGAAGCCATTCGGATCCGCTCCCTTATAGTGCCAGCCGGGCAGCCGGCACTGCCAGTTTGGTGTGACCAGACAGAAACTGTCCCAGCGATTGTTGCGCCAGCTTTCGAACTTTCGGTGGCGCTCGAGAACGATATGCTCGATCCCTTCCTGCATCAGATACCAACTGACAGAAAGACCAGCCTGGCCGCCTCCGATGATGAGAACTGGAACGTGCGGTACAGTATCGTCGGTCATAACAAACCCTTTCATGACATCGAGAGGCAGGTGACCCTGGCGTCAGCCGGCTGAGCGGCAGCTGTCGTTTCAATCTTTGCCAGTTGGTCGAGTGCGGATGAGCAGGCGAAGCCGAATTTCGCCGCGACGCGGTCTGATGCCTCGTTCAGCCCGGTGCGGGCACGGTCGACAAATTCAGTCAGCGGATAGGTGCATCCGGCTTCGAGATGGTGCGTTATGGCGGTCGAGGGCGAGTAGCAGCTCTCCTCCGTCCCATCAGGCCATCGGATTGTAAAGCGTACTTCAGGCATGGGCTATCTCCTTTGCAAGCGCGATATAGGGGGCTGCCGCGTAGTCCCAGAACGTTGCCCTGGCGCCACCGCTCGTCAGATCGATCCGGGAGCTGTCCGTTGCGTGACCGATGACAGCTGCGCTGATGTCCCGAGCACCAAATACTGAGCAGACCTCGTTTGCACGTTCCCGCCGAACTGAAAGGAGGAAGCCAAAACTCGGAAATGTGCGCAGCCAGCGCTCGACTGCAACCCCTGCCGGAAGCGGGATATCAGCAAGCTCGATGTCGAACCCGCAGCGAGATGATTCGGCCAACATAAGCGCGGTGCCGACAATCCCGCCCTGGCTGATATCCTTTCCTGCATCCACCAGTCCAGCCTCGGCAAGCTCCGGCAATATCTCGTAGTCGCCGCGCAGCCGCTCGTGAGGCGCGTCAAGGGCTGCGCACCAGTTGTCGAAGCTTGGCCGATAATGCCCACGGTGATCGATTGCGGCGACGAGCACATCTCCAGGGACGGCTGCAAAGCTGGAAATCAGCCTCTTCGCGCGTCCCGTCACGGATACGGCAAGATTGAGATATTTGCTGCGGAGGTTGGTATGCCCGCCGACGATCGGTACGCCGTAGGCCATCGCTGCATCCCGTAGACCTGTAAGCAGGGGTTCCGCAGACGCCGCGTCCGGTGCCCACACCGCATCGAGCAGCGCGGTCGCACGCCCTCCCATGGCAGCGATATCCGATAGATTAACCATCACGCCGCACCACCCGGCGAACCACGGATCGTCCTGCACGAATTGCGGCATAAAACCTTCCCCCGCAAGCAAATCCCAGGTGCCATCCGGAGCGGGAGTTGCGGCGGCATCGTCGCCCGGCATTCCCGGTGTTCCGGAAGATAGCGAAAGCGCGCGTGTCGTGGCCGCGATGTCGAGCTTGCTGCGGATCGATGGATGCTCTGCAAGCGCCGTCGCCAGGGCGGAGGGTTCCATTACAATCTCCGTGCTCTTGCCGACCAGCCGATGGCCGGGTCGCATATGGGGGGATAGTGCTCGAGTGAAGCCAGCATATGCATGTGCCGGACGCCATGCAGGTCGATCTCTCCTTGCGGCTCCCAATGCAGCCGGCGAAAAAGAGGTACGTTCTGAAGCTGGACATGGGCGTGAAATTCTAGGCATCCGATGCCGTTGGCGGTGCTTACCGCAAGCCTGATCAGCTCCGCACCCAATCTTCCGACTTTGCGATATGCGGGAGCGACCGCAAGGCGCGAACCCCACCAGATGCCGGGTTCTGGCTCATGGATCCTGACAGTGCCCACGACGTCCGCAGGCTCGGCCGCCAACGTGGCGATTGCCGCAAGGGGGATGGCACGAGCGTCGATTTCGTCGTGGTCGCTGCCGACGAAGATGCGCTGTTCCTCTACAAACACCTGGTGTCGAAGACGAGATACCCCTTGAAGTTCCCAGGTTTCGGTTGCTGCCCGGATGATGAATTCAGGGCAGATGAAGGTGGAGTGATCCATGAGGCTCATGCCGGGATCCTCAGTTTCTCGTAAGTTGAGAGCGCCGAGCAAGCACCGCATTTTCCGCAACCGGCCTTGATATCCGAGGCCTTAAGTCCGCCGTCGATGATGATCTGCGATAGGGGAGCCAGGATGGAGGCCATGAAATCGGATTTCGGTGCGGGGTGACTTTCTAGCGGTGTGCCTGAGATAGGCACGAACGGGACGACAAATGGGTAGACGCCCATTGCAACCAATCGCGTGGACATATCCAGGATGGCTTCACGCGTATCGCCAAGACCCGCCAGGATGTAGGTCGAGACCTGACCCCGCCCAAACACTTTGACTGCGGCCTCAAAGCTGGAAAAGTATTTTTCAAGCGGAACGCTTGCCTTGCCCGGCATGATCCGATCGCGGACTTCAGGTGTCACCGCTTCAAGGTGCATGCCTAACGCGTCTGCGCCGGCGTTCTTCATTCGCTCATGCCAGACATCGTCTTCCGGAGGCTCGCATTGCACCTGAATCGGCAGGTCGACGACGGCCTTAACCGCGCGCGCACTCTCGGCCAAAACGGCAGCACCGCGGTCCTTGCCCGCAGGTGTGCCAGTGGTCATCACCATGTGCTTGACGCCGTCGAGTTCGACGGCAGCCTTTGCGACCTCTGCCAGTTGCGCGGGAGTTTTGTGCGCGACAGTCCGGCCGGCGGCAAGGCTTTGGCCGATCGAACAGAACTGACAGGTCTTCTTGCGGCTTTCATAGCGAATGCAGGTCTGCAGAATGGTCGTGGCAAGTACGTCGCGCGAATGAAGAACTGCGATCTTGTTGTACGGAATGCCGTCTGCCGTGATCAGATCGTAAAAACGCGGCCGATTGGGAAATCGAATTCGGGCGACTTCTGATCCTTCCCTGGTGATGCGCGCGCGGCCCTCGGCATCGGGCGCTTCCACGAGATAGGGACTGTCGAATGCGGGTGCGGTATGTACCGGCACCATCACGGTTGTGTCTCCGAAATTGACCGCCTTATGGTCGGAAGGACCTGCGCCACCGCGCCTGCTCTCGTGGCCGGCACGCGGATCGACGAGACGCATTCCTCGTGTCTGGAGGTCGTTGATGAGTTCCGGATCTATCGATGGCAGCTCACGCATCCTGAACATCCTCAAATAGCTTGTCTTGCTCCGCATCGGGAAAATCGCCTGAAAGGCCGACCTGCTCGCGTGCGCGTGCGTGCGTCGTGTCATGGACAAGGTGCAGCAGTTCAGGCCGAGCATAGTGTCCGACCGAATCCATCATCCGCTTGCGCTTGGTAATGAGCCGCATGTCCAGATCGCCGATCAGGATGCCTTCGCCCGAGGTCAGCGGCGGTACGACATGGCGTCCTTCCGGCGTGATGATGCAGGTCATGCAGCCATCGCGCAGCCCCTTTTGCAAGGCGGGGTCCGGATGAATAGATGCGATCTGCTCCTCGCTCAGCCAGCCGGTGGCATTGACCACGAAACAGCCCGATTCCAACGCGTGGTGGCGCATGGTGACTTCGATTTGCTCGCCGAATATCGGGCCGACCAGTGAGCCCGGGAAATGAGAGGCGTGAATTTCCTCATGCTGGGCCATCAAAGTATAGCGGGCCAGAGGATTGTAATGCTCCCAGCATGCCAGGGCACCCACGCGACCGACGGCAGTGTCGACAACCTTCAGGCCGGAGCCATCGCCTTGGCCCCAGATCATCCGTTCGTGATAGGTCGGCGTGATCTTGCGACGCTTGAGTTTCACGCTGCCATCCGCGTCGAAGATCAGCTGAGTGTTATAGAGCGAGCCGTGGTCGCGCTCATTGACGCCAAGGACGATAACCGCATTGCGTTTGCGCGCGGCGTCCGCGACGGCCCGTGTTTCTGCTGATGGTACCGTGACTGCTTCCTCATAAAGCCGAAGATGCTCAGGGCCTTGCTGGACAGGTGGCAGAACGAAGCTGAAATAGGGATACCAGGGCACGAAGGTCTCGGGAAATACGATCAGCTCGGCGCCTTTGTCAGCAGCTTCGGCGATTGCATTGAGGACCCGCTCGACGGTGCCGGCGCGTGACGTCAGGTCGGGCGCGATCTGGACTGCTGCGGCACGTACTGTTTTGGGCATGACTGGCTCCTTTGAATAACCTGGAACGGCGCACCCCGTTCGCTGCCGAACGGGGTGTTGAGGTCAAATCAGACGGTCCATGTGTCGATGATCAGGGCGTTGGCCTTTTTGTGCAGAAGCACGCAGTCCAGGACGTCCTGAGGCAGGATCGGGATGATGCCGGGGATCAGAGCCGGTTCGCCGTGCCCATAAAGGGCCTGCAGAGCGAAACGACACGCATAGACCTTTCCGCCCTCCTTCATGAAGCGCTCAAGGTTCTTGTTGAAGTTCAGATGGCCCGGGAACGCTTCATCCCCGAGCTTGGGGAAACCTCGCTGGATCCCCAGTGTGACGCCCGGCCCGTAAAGAAGGATCGAAGTCTCGTAGCCTTTCCGCTGCAGGCGGATGGCATTGAGAATGTTCACAAGCCCGATAGAGCCTTCGAACGCCACGGTGTGGAAGGTAACAAGCGCCTTTTCACCAGGATCGGCTTTTACGTCCTCAAAAACCTTGGACTCGTAGTCGACAAAGAAGTCACCATCCTTGTGCGGCGGCTGCGTTACTTCAGGCATGTCTGCATCTCCTTAAAGCGGGGTTGATGCAGAAACGATACGAAGGAAATTGAATGAATCAATAATCAGTTCAATGTCCATACAATAATTTTTCTCAATTTTGTAATTTTGCATTCTCAATATGCGAACTGCCTAAGAATACAGCGTAAAAGACGGACATGTGCTAAAATTCTGGGCGAGTTATTGTCTCGAATTTCAGCTTGAAAACACAATTTTCTATCCATACAATATGAAACAATCTTAACTCGGACGCGAAATAAAATGTTGAAATGGATCCCGCAACTCCGCCCTGACGGCAAGCCACGTTATCTTCAAATAGCAGATGCGATAGAACTGGCGATCAAGCGCGGCGATATCGCGGCCGGTGACCGACTGCCACCACAGCGCACGCTCGCCGAGCGTCTTGGGATCGATTTCACGACCGTCAGTCGCGCCTACAACGAGGCGCATTCGCGTCGCCTTGTGGAGAGCCATGTCGGGAGGGGCACCTTTGCCCTTGGTCGGCCGAAGGAGGAGCATCGGATCAATCCACGTCGGGCCGGCGACGAGGATTTGTCAATGAACATGCCTCCCGAACCTCAGGATCCGGACCTTGTGGCGCGGATGCAGGATGGGCTGCAGACTGTCTCAGCCAACCTGATCTCTCTTCTCCGTTACCAATCCACGACCGGAGGCGAACAGGATAAAGCGGCAGCGTCTTCATGGCTTTCAAAAAGAGGGATGGTGCCAAGTCTTGAACGGATTGCAATAACACCCGGAGCGCATGCGACGATGACGGCGCTTCTTTCAACGATGACGAGACCGGGCGATGTTATCCTGTGTGAGGCTGTGACGTATCCCGGTCTGAGAGCGATCGCAGCTCGTATGGGATTGCAACTCGTGGGAATTCCGATGGATGCTTCTGGCGTTATGCCGGATGCGCTTGACGCTGCTATTCATTTGCACCAGCCGAAGGCTCTTTATCTCAATCCGACGGTTCAAAATCCCACGACGTTGACCGTTCCACGGGACCGGCGCATGGAAATTGCCGAAGTGCTTCTACGCCACAGGCTCCCCTTGATTGAGGATGATGCATATGGCTTCATTCCTGCCGCAGCACCTGTTCCCTTTGCTACTCTGGCTCCCGACCTCACCTGGCACATCGGCGGTTTGGCAAAATGCCTTGGCGCAGGCCTGCGCCTCGCCTATACCGTTTCGCCTAGCGCAAAGGCTGCGTATTCCCTCTCCCAGGCAATGCGAGCTAGCGCTGTAATGCCGTCACCGATATGCATGGCGCTCGCGACACGGTGGATCGAGGATGGGACAGCCGACGCGATCCGCCGGTTTGTCCGTTCGGAAAGCGCTTTTCGCCACAATGTTGCGGTTGACACTCTTTCGGGGCTGGACATCAAGGGTGAGCCGGAAGCCTTCAACATCTGGCTGAAGCTGCCAAAGGGGGCGAGCAGGGCAGAACTGATGGGGCGCATGGCAGGGCGCCATATTGGCTTGATGCCGTCGGACGCATTTACCGTTCTCGGCACACCTGACGAGCATGTCCGGGTATGCCTCGGCGGCGTCATCAATCGCGAACAACTGCGCGCAGGGCTGCTATTCATGGCGAATTCGCTTTCCGGCTCCGGCTGGATGGGCTGACGACATTCTCGTTACACTACCTGATGAATTTCTCACTATCGTCGGGGAGATGATCGTCGCGTTTGGGCAATCCACCTTCTCTGCAAATCCCCGCCTGATGTTGACGATAAGATGGAAGCCGTATTCACTCGCGATGGGTTCCCGGCTTTTTATTTGTCCATAGAGTGAGTCGAAGTGAAGCGCCTTGTAAGGAGCGAGCCTCATCCATTTACGGAGCCTTTCCCCGGCACTTTCAGAAAAAGCAGGGGGTAGGCTTGGAGATCTCTATGGTCGACGAAATGTCTTTCTGGCTGGAATGGTCGAGTTTGCGGCCGCATCTGCGGCAGGGCGACGATCTTGCACTCGTGCCTTATGGCCGTTTCGACCTCGACCTGAATAGCCGATTTTCACGGCAAAGCCTGCCAGATTTGAAGGTTGATCGTGAGCCGCCATACTGATCAGTTTTCACCTCGAGCGGACCCAGGCTTTTGCAGCGAGACGAGAGACGATGCGCGAGGACAGCAGCTTCCAGGCACACCGGAAACCAGGATGGTTTTGCCGTTACCGCCTATGCCTCGCTCGCCTTCGTCGGGCTTGGCGCGGATCCCTCGAAACCGGACTGGGGTTCAATGCTGTTCGAATATCGCGAGTTCATCTTCGATCATCCAGGGCTGATGATCTGGCCTGGTGTGGCGATCGCCATCACGATTGCAACGCTCAATATCGTATTCGACGCTCCCAACTGATCATTTCGCCGACTTGAACACACAAAACTTTCTTGAACATGGTCGCAGCCGTTGAGCTTTGCCCAATTCGAGTGTCTCCGATCGCGTTAAGCTGCGAAGTGCCCGAACGCAGCGGAGGCTGCACACGCACTAACAAGGAAGGTGGGCAGCGGTTGATTATCCAACCATGCATTTAACTCCTTGCGCGGCATCGGCCCTGCGAACAAGTAGCCCTGGAAGTGGTCGCAACCAAGTTGGATCAATAGTTCACGCTGGTCGGGCGTCTCCACACCTTCGGCCAAGGCACACATGCCCATGACATGCGATATCTCAATGATTTTGCCGAGAAGCTGCTCTGCGCTCTTTTGCATCGTAGCCTCGATCAGAAACTGCCGATCGATCTTCAGTTTGCGCACCGGGAGGGTACGCAACGTTGCCAACGAGGAGTAGCCCGTTCCAAAGTCGTCGAGCGCCCAAGAGGCGCCGCTGGACGCCAGCACTTCCATACGCTCAAGCACAGCCGCAATATCGGTGGCCAGTGCAGTTTCGGTGAGCTCGAACTCCAGCAAGGACGGATCAATGCCCGCCTCACGAATGATCCCCGAAACCGACGACACCAACGAAGGATCCTGTAGCTGGACAGGACTAATGTTTACCGCGAGCCGAAGCGCTTGCATGCGCGGGTTGGCAGACCAGTGACTGAGGGTCTCGCAGGCCTGACGAAGCACTTCCAACCCAATCTCGCATATCAGAGTGCTTTCCTCCGCGAGATCGATGAAGGCATCGGGTGACAGCAGCTTACCGGACGGATGCCGCCAGCGCACGAGCGCCTCGGCACCAGTTACAATGCCGCTATCACGTACCTGTGGCTGAAAGTACACCTCGATCTCGCCGTTACGGACGGCCCGACCCAACTCGCGCTCCAGCCGCAGGCGCTTTCCACTATCGATGCGGTAGATGGCAAACACCACGGCCAGCAGCAGCATCGACGTCGTCGTATTCAGCTTGGCACCCCATGCGCGCACCTCCAGTGGCGGCGAGATAGCTGGTGCAAGGGGGTCCAGCGCGCCCATCGCGAACGCAACAAAAGCGGCGATACAAACCAGGGGGAAGATCAGCGTTCCATAGCGCTCGTGCCGCTCGAAAGTAAAAGCCGCTCCAGCGGCAAGCGGAAGCAGAAATAGGTGGGCCGACCGAGGAACCCAGGCAATGGGTGCGTCGATCAGCGAAATAGCACAGACGACCACAAAAACCCCGTGGGCAACGACAAGAAGCGATGAGCTATCGCTTCGCTTGCTGCGATGGAGGGCGAGCACTCCCACGCCGGTCAATCCGATGAACACCACCGACAGCTCGTAGCGACCAAAATAGAGGTAGCAGAGCGTCCACGCCAGCCCGAGACCGATGCAGGCCACGCCAGCCAGCTTGAGGATGACCGCCACTTTCTGTCTTCGCGGCTCACTTTGCAATCTCATCTGAAGCGGAGGCAAGTCCGCCGGGACCCCATCTTCTTCTCTTCTCACCATTCGTCGAGGCACCTCGTGTCGCGATTCGAAGGTGATATCTCCGACCGCCGCGGGATTCATCGGCGCGAGTGTCGACGAGACGACCGCGACCGTATCCGCCAACCCAGATAGCTGGATTTCTACTGAGCGACCAGTTCTTGATCTCATCAGGGCTAACAAATATTTTTATCATAGAAGCAAATTTCATCTAATCGGGTGCTAGCCGGGTGATGTCAGGTTAATTGGGAAGAGTGCGCAATGGGCAGGCTTGCGTCTGCTGTGTTTCTTGCGTTTTCGGCGGCTATGTATGGAGCGAAGATGGTTTCGCGGAAATAGACCTCCAGCGACTGGTCGCTGACCGCCTCCACCAGCTTTCCGATCCAGTCCATGCTGATGCCGTATTGCCAGCGATCGCCGGGATCGAACTCGAGCGGTGCCAGGAACGCACCGTTTTTGCAGGTCGCTATGTCCGGCATTCCTGTAATCTCCTGATAGCGGGTCAGCGCATCGCTCCAGATCGAATAGGTATAGCCGGAGGTGTGGGTGAGCAGGTGACGCTTTCCGTCGGGCTGACGTGGATTGAAGTATGGGATAAGCCGAGCTAGCTTCGTCCCATCATCATCAGAAGAAGTGTAACATGAAGCGTGTTTTCAATCCTCCCTGCGTGCGCCAACCATTCGGCGCTTATAATCACGGACTGCTGGTGGAGCCCGGTGCGAGTCTGCTCGTCACATCTGGGCAACTGGGGATTGGCCCGGACGAAAGGGTCCCACCAGACGTCTCGTCACAAGCGGAACTGTGCTTCAAGGCGATTGGCGCCATTTTGGAGGAGGCGGGCATGACATATGCGGATGTTATACGCATCTCCGGTTTCGTTACCAAGCGCGAAGACTTTCCAGCCTATATGGCTGTTCGTGATCGTTTCACCCTTGATCCTAAGCCGGTTTCGACTTTGCTTGTGGTTGGCGGCTTCACCCGCGAGGAATTCCTGGTTGAGGTAGAGGTTACCGCCGCCAAGGTTTATTGAATGTTCAAAAGGTCATAATTTTTAACGCATTTTCTAGAGACGCTGCATTTCCGCACGAACTTTTGCCAGAAATCTGGTGCGGGTCTGAACAGTGCAGTTATTCATGTCATAATGCGCGAGATAGGTGACGCCCTTTGCCGGTCTGGCGACCGCGCGCAGCACGCGCGTCGCCATCTTACGAGGCGGGTCGCCAGCAAGCAAAGCACGCCAGCGATTTCCCCCATAGGTCGTCACCACAACGATTTTCTTGATGTTGGTCAGCTTGCGGGTGAGTTTACCCCGGTCGCCTTCGTCCATATCGAAGGTGACACCCGGCAGCCAGACGCGATCAAAATAGCCTTTAAGAATAGCTGGCCATCCGAAGTTCCAGACGGGTGTCACAATCACCAGCGCATCGGCGGCGCGCAACCGTTCGACATATGAGCGCACTGGCTCGATATTCGTTGGCACGATGTGGTAACCAAGGCGCTCATCGCGTGTCAGCACAGGATCAAAGTTTTCCGCGTAAAGATCACAATCGTCCACCTGATGTCCCGCCTTGCGCAGGGTGCTAAGGGCCTCGTCATGCAAGGCCGAGCCGAAGCTTGATTCAACCGGGTGAGAGTGGAGGAGCAAAATCTTCATCAACCACCCACCTCTGCCAAACCGGGGAAGAGATAGTTCTTACCGCTTTTGAAGTCGAAGTCGGGATTTTCCCAAGCGATCATCTTGCCAGGATTGAGCAGGCCGTTAGGATCGGTTTCCTTTTTAAAGGCGAGTTGAACCGTGTCCGTCTGCTTCATCCCACCTTCCTCCAGCGTGTAGCGGTGTGGATTGAAAATCGGGCAGCCGTTGTCCTGATGGATCTTTATTATCTCCTCCAGCCGTTCCTCCGTGGTGAAGCGCACGAGCGGTAGGCCGGAGCATTGGATGCGACCGTCGAACTTTAGGAACTCAAGGTGCCCCGGAACTTCATCGCCGAAAATTTCGGTCATCTTTTGAACTTTGGCGACGTGATCGGGACCCGGATATTGCACCTGAAGATAAGTGAAGCTCGGGTCAACCTTCAGGGCGCGCAGCGTTGTGTGGTTCCAAGCGAGTTCATAGGCATGAGGGATGCCTTTCATGCTTTCAACCTTGTCGGAGCGGAACAGGATTTCGCCGCGTTGCCGTTCGGTGAAAGCGGCAAAGGCATCCATGGATTGGGGTGCGACCATGAACACGCAGATCGACTGGCCCCGATGGCGAATGAACGGTTTGTGTCGCGGAAAATAATCATAGGGGATGGGTGCCGCAATCGGCGCAATTTCCTTTACCAGAATACCGTTTTTATGGGCCACCGCATCGCCAAGCCGGACCGCGTCCATGTAGTCGTCGTAGCCGACGAGAACGTCCACCCAGTCATAGGCCGGGGCCAACGGCATCTCCACTTCGACGATAATCCCGTTTGTGCCATAGGCATGGGTCACTTTTTGGAGGTCCCAGGCTGTAAGATCAAGCACGCGGGGTTCGGCTTCCATGGTGACGACGCGCAAGCGAAGGATGTTACCCAGGTCACGCAACCCACCCCAATGGATGGACCCGACACCGCCGGAACCTCCAGCGATAAAGCCGCCGATCGTTGCCGATTGGGCAGTGGACGGGTGGAAGCGTAGTTCCTGATTGGAATGCGCTCTTGTCTGGCGATCCAGCTCGGCGATGAAAATGCCAGGTTCTGCGATGACGCGGCCGCGATGGATTTCCTTGACCGCATTCATATTGATGAGATTGAGGACGATACCACCTGAAAGCGGCATGGCCTGGCCGTAATTGCCGGTACCGGCGCCGCGCGGCGTCACGGGTACGGAATGGGCGTAGGCAACCTTGAGCGTCTGGATGATCTCCTCGACCGATTTAGGTGAAACGATCAGGTCGGCGGTTACATTGTCGAGCTGCCGTTTCAGAACGGGGGAATACCAGTAAAAATCCCGACTTTTCTGGCGTACGAGGGCAGGATTGTCTTCCGTTGCAATGCCTTCAAGTTCTTTCTTGATCTGCGCATAGTCGGCCATATGTCACTCTTTCATAAGAATGGGATCTAGGTCTCGGTAGTCCGGTAGGCGGCTGTCGATGCCCTTGCCATTACGAATCACGATGCGGTCTCCCTGCGGACGGGATAGAAATTCGCTCCAACGGCGAGCCGTAAACAGGACCAGATCGGCGGGAAGGCCAGCACCGATGCGGCCAACATCCCGTCGACCCAGGATGTCGGCAGGTGTCGTGGTCACGACGCGCGCAACGCCATCGATCGGATGGTCGAGATGAAGAATGCGCACCGCTTCTCGCAGCACCTCGACGCAGTCGAGGTCACCATAGGCATAGAATGGATCGCGAGTGTTATCGGAGGCGACGGCAATGGCCACACCGGCGCTTGAGAGTTCTTTGAACAAGGTCGCGCCACGCCAGCGCGGGGTGCGGCCCGCATGGCGGTCCTGAAGATACATATTGCACATGGGCAATGACACGACCGAGATGTTCGCCTTGGCGACCTTGTCGATGACACGCTTTACCGTGTCATCATCTTGACGCGCCAGCGAGCAGCAATGACCGACGACGACGGAACCCTCAAAGCCGAGACGAAGTTTAGCGTCGGCAATGGCCTCCAGCGTCAGGACCTCGCGATCCTCTGTCTCATCGACATGCAGATCGATATCGAGGCCATTATCGGCAGCACTGCGAAACAGGGTGTCGAGGATTTTATCCAAATCCGGCAGGAGGCGCGTCGCGCCGCCCAGCAGGCCACCATATTTTCTTGTGGTGGCTACGACGCCGTCGAAAACCGGTTTGTCGAGCACGCTCTCCAGTGGCAACAAGGCGACTGCCTGCAGGGCGATGCGATCTTTCCACTCCTGTCGAACCTCAGCGAACAGGGGAAAGGAGATATCCGTCTGCGGGGGAATGCTGTCCAGATGTGTTCGGATCAGCTTCGTGCCATGCGCGTAAGCTGCTTTCAGTGAAAACTCCATGCGCGCACGAATATCGTCATGCGACCAATGAACCACGCGGTCGGCGCGCACATTGTCGAGGGCGCCCATGAACGTACCATCGGGGTTTGGCCTGCGATCCCATACATGTCCCTTGTCCAAGTGGGTGTGCATATCGACAAAACACGGGAAGACCATGCCGTCGCGAAGGTCGGCCTGGGGCATGTCAGAGGGGGTGTCGCCCGCCGGTAAAACTACCTCGATCTTGCCGTCGGCGATCACGATGTCTGCGCAAACAAGGCCATCCTTCGCCTGACCTTGAAACCCTTCGATCGTCACCGAAGGTAATGTGGCATTCCTGAGTGCAAAACGATCCGCTTGCGGCAGCGCCATAAATCCATTTTTCATCAATTTTCTCTCTTCAGGCTGCTCTCGTGCCACCGGTGCAGGAAAAACCAGGAAATAGAGGAGGTTATGCAGAAGATGACGACGCCGAGCAGCGATAACAGCACCAGTGCAGCGAACAGTCTTGGAATGTTCAGCCGATATTGCGCCTCCAGAAGGCGGAACGCGAGGCCAGACCCGGCGCCTGCCGAACCCGCTGCGAATTCGGCGACGACAGCTGCGATCAGCGCAAGGCCGCCGCCAATTCGCAGACCGGTCATGAAGTAGGGCAGCGCTGACGGCAGTTTGAGGTGGATCAACGTTTGCCAGGGTGAGGCGCCGTAGAGGTCGAACAGGTTCAATAGATTATGATCAACACTTTTCAGGCCCTGCGCCATGTTCGACAGGATCGGAAAGAACGCGACGAGAAAGGCGCAGATCAGCAGAGCGATCTGGGTCGTCGGCGTGTAAATGAGGATCAGGGGTGCGATGGCCACGATGGGTGTGACCTGAAGAATGACCGTGATCGGATAAAGCGCGATCTCGATCCATTTCGACTGCACGAGAATGATCGCAATCCCCACGCCGCCGACCAGTGCCAGTGCCAGTGCCTGAAGAGTAATCTTGGTAGTCACCAGCAAGGCGGGGGACAAAGTTCCCCAGTCGTTATAAAGCGATTTTCCAACAGCAATCGGGCCGGGCAGAATGTATTGCGGAATTGCATAGGCGCTGATGATGGCTTGCCATATCAGGATCATCGCGATTACCACGGCGATGGGTATTGTGAGACGTAAAGCCATGTCGCGGTTGATAATCATCAGTGTCCTCCACCGTCCATGGCTTCGATCAGCATGTTGGACACCTTTTCGCAAGCCTGCCGATACTCTTCCGAGGTGCGATAATGGGCGTCTCGTTCCAGACTTGTGACGAGTGGAAAGTCCGCATGAACGCGACCCGGTCTTGGCCGCATGATTACGATCCGATTGGACAGGTAAGCGCTTTCAAAAACCGAATGGGTAACGAAGACGACGGCTATGCCGGTCTGCTTCCACAGGCGCAGCACGTCGTCATTCAGCTTTTGCCGCGTAATCTCATCAAGCGCGGCGAATGGCTCGTCCATCAGCAACAATTTTGGTTTCGTGACGAGCGCACGCGCGATCGAAGTACGCATCTTCATGCCGCCGGACAATTCGCGTGGGTAAGCATCTGCAAAATCGCTCAGCCCAACGATTTCAAGCGCTTTGGCTACGTCGTCCTTGGCAGCATTTTTGGAAATGCCTTTCAACTTCAATGGCAGATGGACGTTGCCGAACACCGTCTGCCAAGGCATCAGTGTAGGTTCCTGGAAGACGAAAGAGATGTCGCCATCCGGCAGGCCTTTGGAATTGATGCGCGAACTCGGCCAATCGATCCTGCCTGATGTGGCACTTCCGAGACCTGCGATGATCCGCAAGGCCGTAGACTTTCCACAGCCGGAAGGTCCAAGCAGGCTGACGAACTCACCATTCTCAATGGTCATGGACACGCCTGACAGCGCCAGCGTTCCGTTCGAAAATTGTTTTGATACGTCCTGCATGCTGACCAGCGGCCGCTTGCGGCCTTCGTTGCTGGCTGGCATTTTCGAAACTGGCGATAATGTCATTGCATGGCCTTGGCGAACAGGTGCGTCTCGAATTACGGAGAAACAGGATGACCACGGCTCACCCAAATGGGTGAAGCACGTGATCCAATGGCTTCATGTCATTTCTTGAGAGCCATCCCAACGCCTTTGCACACGAACTTCGTCGTGTAGGCCTGCTTGTAGTCGAGGTTGGCCGGTTCGACGCCAATCGCCACCATCTGATCAAAGAACGCCTTGTATCGTTCGTCCGTCATGCAGCCGATACCCTTCGTCGCTGCTTCGCCGGACTCGAGGATGCCGTATTCTTTCATCTTTGCGATAGAGTATGCGATCTGGCCGTCCGTCATCTCCGGATTGTCTTTCTTGATTAGATCATTGGCGGCCTTGTTGTCACCATAGAGGTAGTTGTACCAGCCCTCCAACGTGGCATCGACAAAGCGCTGGACCATGTCGGGTTTTTCATCGACCGTCTTTTGCATCGCAGTGATCATTGTCGAATAAGGTGCATATCCCGAGTCGGCGAGCAGAAAGACCTTGGGTTTCCAGCCCGTCTGCTTTTCGATTTCATAGGGCTCCGATGTCAGGTAACCCTGCTGCGCGGATTGCTTGTCAGCAATGAACGGCGCGGGATTGAAGGTGTAGGGCTTGTACTGCTCTTCTTTGAACCCTGGGTAATTTTTCTTCATCCACTCGAAATAGGTGGCAAACCCTTCCTTGCCCATGAATACGGTGGTGAGCTTGCTCATATCTCCGAACGTCTCCACGCCAGAATCGGGATGGGCCATCAGGACTTGTGGGTCCTTCTGGAAGAGGGAGGCGACACTAACGACGGGAATGCCTTCCTTGCGTGCATCCATATCGCCCAATTGGCCGCTCATATAGAAATCGACCTTTCCGGCGAACAGCAGAGCGCGATTGGCGGCGTTGGGGCCACCTTGCACAATCGTCACCTTGAGACCATGCCGCTCATAGGTGCCATCGGCAACCGCCTGGTAGAAGCCGCCATGTTCAGCCTGCGCCAGCCAATTGGTACCGTAGCTGACTTCGTCAAGCGCCGATGCCGGTTGTGCGTATAAAATTGCAGTACCCAGGCCCAATGCGACTAGACAGCTCTTTGTATCTGTGAATCTGAACATTTCGATCCGTTCCCCTGTTAACCGGCATTGTAGGCGTGCCAGCTCTCTTTCTTTCATTTGAGCGGTTGCCATGATCTTTGAAAAGCATCAAAATTCGTGCACATTGATGCCTTTACGGCATCGCTCGCCAATTGGGCCGCTGAAAATGGCAGCGCGCCTTAAAATTGAGCAAAGGACGGTCGACGTGCTCCACTCGAGAAAACTGCGTTACATCGATGAGATCGCCAGATGCGGTTCGATCCGCAAGGCCGCTGCCAGATTGAACGTCGCGTCATCCGCCATAAACCGGCAAATTCTGGCGTTGGAGGAGGAGTTGGGTGCGCCCATCTTCGAACGCATGCCGCGAGGATTGAGGCTAACGGCAGCGGGAGAATTGTGCATCGAGCATATCCGCGAAGTGCTCAAAACCTATGAGCGGATGGAAGCACGCATTCGCGGGCTCAAGACACCGCAAGCTGGCAAGGTCTCGATGGTTGCGACGGTTGGACTTTCGGCTGGGCCGCTTCCGGAGATCATAGCGAGTTTTATCGCGCAACATCCGCGGGTGCACGTCCATCTGCGTAATGACGGCCCGTCGACCACGATTTCGCCGGTGTTAGCTGGTGAAGTAGATATCGGCCTCGGCTTCAACATTCCTGCTACACCCGGTATTCGCACGCTCGCCAATTTCGATATACCGATTGGAGTCGTTATGCCGCCAGGGCACCGCCTTGCAGGAGAAGGTCCGATCGATCTTGCCGATGTCGCCCAGGAGCCTTTAGTTCTTGCACAATCGGGCACGAGTCTTCGTAACGTCATCAATCTCGCATTCGCCCCGCTTTCCGTCGCTGTCCAGCCCGTCGTGGAAAGCAACGCGTCCGATATGCTCAAGCGGCTGGTCAAGCTCGGAAGTGGGCTGACGCTGCTTAATCCGCTCGATGTTCAGGCAGAGTGCCAGCGCGGGGAACTTGTTTTTCGGCCATTGGCCGGCTCCCATTCTCGGCATCAACCGATGAAACTCTTCGCACGCTCTCGCACTTCGCTCGACACGGTTACAAGTCTTTTTGTAGAGTTTATATTGTCGCGACTGGTAGAACTTGTGGCGGAACTTGAAGCCAGGGGTCACGTGCCGCCACAGCGCCAACCGGACAAAGCCGAGGGCAGTCACTTCACATAGAGGTTGTCCAGCGGATAGTCGGACAGGTCGCGCAACAATTCGATGAAGCCTGTGACCTGATGGCGGCAGATGGCCGCGCCCTTGGCTGCGGTGCCTGCTGCCGCATTCCCGACTACGCCGTGCGGATTGAGATCATGGGCAATCCATGCCAGGGAATGGGGCGGTAGTGGCTGCAGCAGCCGCGACTGTTCTTTCATCCATTCGGCCTTCGACGTGAAATTCTGGGAGTGTTCCATCCGCACGAGATCAGGTCGAAAATGAAGCATCAAGGATGTCTCGACATCTCCACCGTGAATGCCGAATTTCTGCTCGTGCTCAGAGATCATGCCTTCGGGATTGCCGAAGCGGCCCCACTGAGTGCTAACGACCGCCATGCGATGTTTAACACGCAACTCACGCGCAACAATGCTCATGATATCGACATTGCCGCCATGGGAATTGACGATCACCATCTTGCGAACACCCGCCTCAGCAACTTTCGTACCAATCGCCGTCCAGGTCTGAATGAGGATTTCTGGGCCTAGAGACAGCGTACCGGGACCATAGACATGCTCGTTGGCCTTGCCGATTTCCTGCGTCGGCAAGACAAGGAAATCGATATCATCCGGTCGTAGAACCTTCAGTTCCGCCAACATGCCGTTGGCGATTGCAACATCGGTGGCCACTGGCAGATGAGGGCCGTGTTGCTCGGTCGAGGCGATTGGCAAGACCGCGATCGTTCTGTCTTCGGACAGGCTCGCAAAATCGAGCGTATTCAGTTCATTCCAGTAAAACGGCTTTGCCATTCTCGTCCCTGCTTTCGTCTTTACCGACACAGGCGTAAGAGATGAACGGAGGCTCGAAAAGCATTAATTTCAGTCTGCCCTGATGCCTTTTTGTGTCCGCAGATACTCTGACCTGTCGGAAATTTAGAAGTTTCGGTTTTCGACCAGCGTGATAAAAGTAATCTCGCGTATTTTTCTTGGCACCTCGCTCCTATATCCACGCATCTTTCAGCCTGGATAGTCGGGCCTCGTCTCTCTCCACGGGAGTTAGCCGCTCACTATGCGCTTGCACGCGACCTGAGGTGCTTTTTTATGTCGCATGGAATGCTCTTTTGCCTCCAGATAATGTACAGGCCATCAGGAGCTATTCAGGAGTTCAGGCCGGGTGGTAGCAAACGACGCCATCCAGCGGCATAGTGTCTCCCGAGATGGAACGATTTGGGTCAGCCGCCGCGCCGGGAAGCGATCTTCCCGGCTGTCCAACTAGATTTTGCTCTCATCCCCGGCGTGATCGCGCAGGGAAGTGGGGTCGTCATTCATATGACGTCGATCCAGCGGGTTCTTCCGCTGCACTAGGCGACTACCGGCTATGCATCAGCCAAGGGCGCGCCCAACACCTACAGCAAGAGCCTTTCCCAGGAGGTTTCTCCCAAGGCCTCCGCCGAAGCGGATTGTGACGATGAGACAATCAACGAGTATGCCGGAAGGCTGGTCTTCCATGTGGAGTTCCAGGAGCGGTGATTTGATATTCAACGGAATATTATTGTCGAAGGTCAATGCCAAAGGTATCCGCGCGGGAACGGCCAAGGTTCGCCGACAATGTTTGAGAAGCGCCTCCGCGTCGGCTTCACTTCCCGATACTAACAATATCCGATTGAACGGGAATGTTGTCTATCTTGTCGCCCAATGGCTGTTTCAATCTATGAAGTGATTTTCTGTCTGATCGGAATATGGAGTTAAAGTCACCAAACGGGCGCGGCGACCAGGTTGCACACGGCGTTGCCCAATCAACGAGACAGCCCGAAGCCAGCAGTTCCCCAGGACTGCGTTGCGGGCTTCGGTCGCGACACACACCTCCTCAAGAGCATTCTGCTTTTTAACTGGATGACGCGGCATAGCGTCTGGGACAGACATGAATGTTATGTCGGCGAAGCGCTCGCTGACCAACAATCAAAACGGGTATCGGTTGTCATCGTCTTGGCAAAGTTGTGACATCAGTTATTACATCTTTGGCAAAACCAGGAGACATCGCACTGTCACTATGGCGTCAGTTCAGAATTTCGGAGACCGAACATGACACTGGGACTTTGGGAGATCCGTGAGATCAAGCAAGCACTCGTCATTTTCTGTAAAGAGAATGAACTGGAACTCGACGATCAGAACGCGCTCACGGCCGCGCAACAGTTGATGCGTTTCGCTCAACAACGACCGGCCACCTCCGAGCAGTTGCTTCGTCAGCTGCGTTCCCACAATGCCGATCTTTCCCAGGAAGCTTCGTAGGAGGCGACCGACGGCCTTGGGTAGTGGTTTCGAGCGAGCAGCAATAGCGCGGGTACAGATTGATACAATTTCTGAAACATCCGGCATATCACCGCGACAAGCCCCAATTACGCTACGCTCAGTTACCGCGCAAATGCCATCGGCAAATGTTCAACACGGGGTTTTTAAATGATCCGACGTCCCAAGATGGTGCTCCTTCATATGGCTTTCCTCGGATTTTGCAGTTTTGCGTTACACGGTTGCAATTCGGAGGTCGAGGCGCAACAGTCTGCCACGACCCAGGATCCCGAAGTAAGCGTTCAAAAACTAGAGCAAAAGACAGTGTCTCTCACGCGTGAGCTGCCGGGGCGTACGAGTGCACATCTGGTTGCTGAGGTTCGCCCCCGGGTGACCGGCACTATCCAGCAGCGGGTCTTTGTAGAGGGTAGCCACGTCGACGCTGGCGACGTTCTTTACGAGCTGGACCCGACGCCCTTCGAAGCTGCTTACCGAAATGCCCAAGCCGCCTTGCAACACGCGGAAAGCGCCGTTCCAAGTGCCCGGGCAAGGTTTGAGCGCTACGAACGGCTGAGCGCCAGCAATGTCGTTAGTCGGCAGGAACTGGACACTGCCCGGACGCAACTGCTTCAAGCAGAAGCAGATGTTGCAGCAGCGACGGCTGCGCTTGAGACGGCTCGCATCGAACTTGACTACACCAAAATAGTCGCTCCCATAAGCGGGCGGGTAGATGGCTCAAACGTCACTCAGGGGGCGTTGGTGACGCGGGACCAAGCGCAGCCGCTGACCGTCATCCGTCAGCACGACATCATCAATGTGGATCTTGTAAGGTCGAGCGCCAGCCTTTTGGCGCTCAACAAGGCGCTGACATCCAACAGTATCCAATCAAACGGTGAATATGTCACGGTCGAGCTTAAGCTTGAAGACGGCTCGCGCTTCCCCCATCCCGGTAAACTTCAGTTCCTCGGATCAGCGGTTGCGCAGTCAACAGGAATGGTGTCGCTGCGCGCGGTCTTTCCCAACCCAAACGGGATGCTGATGCCAGGCATGTATGTGCGCGCCCTTATTGAAGAAGGCTTTATGGAAAGAAGTTTCCTTATCCCTCAACGTGCCGTGTCTCGAAATTCCCGCGGACAAGCCGTCGCCCGGTTCGTCAGCCATGATGCGAAAATAGAAGAGCGTGTTCTGACCGTCGATCGGTCCATTGGCAACAACTGGCTCGTCACCGATGGTGTGGCTGAGGGCGATCGCGTGGTGGTCGAAGGATCGCAGCGAACAAGGGTAGGACAGAACGTCCGTGTCAAGATGGTCGTCGTTGAAGATGACACGGGGGAGGTGCGCGGCGTGGAGGAGGCCCTGGCGTCATCACAAGAGCCGAGCCGCGATTCCGGGGATCTTGGAAGAACACGTACCCTGTCGCTTCAATAGGATCGTGTCATGTCGCGTTTTTTTATCGAACGACCCATCTTTGCCGTCGTCCTGGCAGTTGCGATAATGATGGCAGGGGCGCTTTCGGTCCCCTCGTTGTCGATTTCCCAGTATCCTCAAATCGCGCCGACTGCAGTTCGGATCACCGCGAATTATCCTGGAGCCGATGCCAAGACCGTCGAAGACTCGGTCACGAAGGTAATCGAACAAGGCATGACCGGGATCGACAATGTCGACTACATCTCATCCAACTCCACGGCGACAGGCGAGTCATCGATCACACTCACCTTTACCAGCGAAGCTGATCCCGATGTGGCGCAGATGCAAGTTCAAAATAACCTCCAGCTTGTTGAAGCACGCTTGCCGCAGGCTGTGCTCGATAGTGGGTTGACCGTTTCAAAATCGACGGCAAGCTTCTTCTTGATTGCTGCTCTCGCATCGTCTGATGGAAGTCTCACAGGGAATGATATCGCAGATTTCATCGATACCTCGCTCATGGACACGCTACGACGGGTGCCCGGCGTAGGAGAAGCGCGGCTTCTTGGGTCGGATCGCTACGCGATGCGTATCTGGATTGATCCAGATAAGCTTGCTCAGCACGGGTTGATGGTCAGCGACGTCACGCAGGCTGTACGCGCGCAAAATACGCAAGTCTCCGCCGGCCAACTTGGTGCCGTACCGCAGCGACGTGGCCAACAACTTAACGCCACGGTTACAGCCGGCAGTCGTCTGCAAACCGTAGAGCAATTCGAGGCGATCATTCTCGAGAGCGATGCAGATGGATCAGTTATCCGCCTGAGCGACGTTGCGAAGGTGGAGCTGGGTGCGGAGAGTTACACCCTCTCAAGTACCTACAGTGGTACGCCAGCGGCCGGGGTCGGTTTCCGATTGGCGTCAGATGCGAACGCGCTGGACACTGCGGAAGCCATCCGGGCCGAGATCGAGCGGCAGCGGCCGAATTTTCCGGCCGGCGTGGATGTACATTATCCGTTCGACACCTCGCCTTTCGTCCGATTGTCGATCGAGGGAGTGGTGGTGACGCTCATCGAAGCCGTCGTTCTCGTGTTCGTCGTGATGTATGTGTTCCTGCAAAATCTTAGAGCGACAATCATCCCCACGATGGCCATTCCAGTCGTGCTCTTGGGGACGTTCGCCGTTCTGGAGCTCTTCGGCTACTCCATCAACACGCTCACGATGTTCGGTATGGTGCTGGCGATCGGTCTCCTGGTGGATGATGCCATTGTGGTCGTGGAGAATGTGGAACGGGTCATGGAGGAAGAAGATCTCGGCCCGCGCGAGGCGACAATCAAGTCGATGGACGAGATCAGCAGCGCGCTCATAGGTATCACAACTGTCCTGGCCGCAGTCTTTATTCCAATGGCATTCTTCTCCGGCTCCGTCGGCATCATTTATCGGCAGTTTTCTGTTACCATCATCACGGCCATGGTCCTGTCTGTCCTTGTCGCGCTGGTGCTGACGCCCGCCCTTTGCGCATCCCTCCTGAAGAGACCGGTCCACGGAGCGGCAAAGGCTGCGCCGTTTCGATGGTTCAATGCAGGGTTCGCTCGCTTTACAAACGGGTATCAAAAAGCCACTCAAGTTCTGCTTCGTCGCATCGCCATTGGCGTTCTCATGTGCGTAGCGATCGCTATTGGAGTGGGCCTCTTGTTTGCCAGGCTGCCTTCTGCATTTCTTCCCGAAGAGGATCAGGGACGCCTTGTGACCGCAGTACAGTTGCCGCCAGGCGCGACGGCTGACCGTACACGGCGGGTTCTCGATCAAGTTATCGAATACTACCTGACAAACGAGCGTGATTACGTCGAGGGCATATTCGGATCTGTCGGCTTCAGTTTTGGCGGGCAGGGGCAGAACGTTGCTACTGTATTTGTTGCGCTGAAGGATTTCGAGGAAAGGCGCACTCCTGAGGCGTCGGCCGCGGCGATTGTCCAGCGGGCAATGGCGGCTTTCACCAAGATATCCGACGGACGTGTCGTCGCGCTAAATCCTCCTGCGATCCCAGGCTTTGGTAACAATAGCGGTTTCGATTTCTTCCTTCGCGACACGGGCAACGTCGGACACGAGGCTCTCATGTCTGCCCGCAACCAGCTGCTGGGCGTGGCAGCGCGAAACGACCGGCTGTCAGGTACGCGCCCCAACGGGCAGGACGACACGCCTCAATACTCGATCGATATAGATCGTGAGCGCGCAAGTGCGATGGGTATCAACCTGTCGGATATTGACGCGACTCTGTCTACAGCCTGGGGGGGCACATACGTCAACGACTTCCTCGACCGAGGCCGCGTGAAGCGGGTTTATGTCCAGTCCGACGCCGAGTTTCGTATGCAACCGGAGGATTTCGAGCGCTGGCATGTCCGCAACAATCTCGGTGAAATGGTTCCTTTGTCGTCCTTTTCGACCGGGAACTGGAGTTTTGGGTCACCAAGATTGGAGCGATATAACGGCGTGTCCGCAGTTCAGCTGCAGGGTTCGCCCGCAGTTGGGGTAAGTTCCGGGCAAGCGATGGAGGAGATTGATCGCATCGTCGCTGATCTTCCAGCGGGCTTTTCCCACCAGTGGACCGGCCTGTCAGCGGAGGAGCGTCTGGCAGGCAATCAGGCTCTCCAACTGTACATCATCTCTGTCATCGTCGTCTTTCTCGCGCTTGCCGCACTTTACGAAAGCTGGACGATACCCTTTTCTGTCATGCTCTCGGTCCCGGTGGGCATTTTGGGAGCACTGATTGCAGCAAGCCAGTTCGGCCAGCTGAATGATGTTTACTTCAAGGTGGGGCTACTTACGACGATAGGACTGACAGCAAAAAACGCAATCCTGATTGTCGAGTTTGCGACAGCGGAAGAGCTGAAAGGGAGGAGCCTTATCGAGGCGACAATCGAGGCGTCCCGTCAGCGCCTTCGACCTATCCTTATGACCTCCTTTGCCTTCATCCTGGGAGTCTTGCCCCTGGCAACTGCCTCGGGCGCGGGGGCCGGCAGTCAAAACTCTATCGGTATCGGCGTGATGGGCGGGATGATTACCGCGACAGTTTTCGGCATATTCCTAATTCCGGTTCTCTTCGTTGTGATCCGTAAACTTGCCCGCATCACAAGGTCAAACTCCTCTCGTGTCCAATCGATTGCGAACGCACCGGCGGAATAGGATCCCAATCCTGAAGCTGGCTCACCGGGAGCTGGGTTCCGCATAAGGTAAACGCAACGTGGCTAGCGCGGATTTTGCTGGTGACGCCAGTGAACCATTATGGCGGCGTCGTTGTGGTGTGTGGAAGGTAAGGGATGACGGCGAAGTGAACTGCCGGTTGTGATAATATGATCCTCCATCTGCGTTCGGATCTGGCCGGCGACGCGACGGGACATCTTGGAGAGCGTGAAGGGTGCTGTATGAACGAGATGATGATGAACCTGGATCCACTGGTAACCGCGGAAACATGGAGGAAGAGTGGCCGCGAGGTCGCGATCGCCACCGTCATCGAGACATGGGGTTCGGCGCCGCGGCCATCTGGGAGCCATCTGGTGATTGATAGCGACGCCAATTTCGAGGGCTCGGTTTCCGGGGGCTGCGTGGAAGGTGCCGTCATCGCTGAGGCACTGGAGGTCATTTGGACTGGTGAGGCAAAGATGCTGGAATTTGGCGTTGCTGATGAGACGGCCTGGCGCGTCGGCCTGTCCTGCGGCGGACGCATTTGCGTCTATGTGGAGAGGCTTGGCTGATGGAGCTTGCGACGCTAGAGCGGCTGAACGCCTATAGGCGGGCACGGGTTGCGGCTGCATTGATCACCGATATCGGCAGTGGCGATGCGAGCGTCATTGCAGAAGGTGATGAGCTTGATGGTGGTCTCTGCGAGGCGGTGGCTTCCGCGTTCCGCTCCGGGCATTCCAGCGTTATTGAGATTGACGGTGGTCGCTATTTCCTGAACGTTTATCTGCCGCCACCCGATGTCGTAATTATCGGCGCCGTTCATATCAGTCAGGCTTTGGCAAAGATGGCAGCAGTCGCTGGCTTCAGTGTCCGTGTCATTGACCCGCGGACGGCATTTGCTACGCCTGACCGTTTTGCCGGGATCGATTTGGCGGCTGACTGGCCCGCAGACGCGCTGAAGGACAGGCCGCTCGACACTTACACTGCGCTCGTTGCGGTGACGCATGATCCGAAAATAGACGATTTCCCGATAGCGGAGGCCTTACGTCGCCGTTGCTTTTATGTCGGGGCACTCGGAAGCAGAAGAACCCATGCGTCGCGTCTGGATCGGCTGAGGGCCGAGGGCTTTGCCGACGAGGCGCTCACTCGCATCAACGGGCCCGTCGGGCTGCCTATCGGGGCTTCCAGTCCGGCTGAGATCGCGGTCGCCATTCTCGCGCAGATCATCGAGGCGTTGCGAACGCGTGCTATCATACCGCGGAAGGGCGACATTCTATGACATTCGGCGAATTTCCAGTCGCCAGTGCGGAAGGGCTAATGCTGGCGCACGCGGTCCAGTTGCCGGAGCGGACTTTGGGCAAAGGGCACCGTGTTTCTCCAGCGGATGTTGAGGCACTCAAGCAGGCCGGTATCGCCAGCGTCACCGCAGCCCGGATCGAGGATGGTGACCTCGACGAAGACGAGGCGGCCCGCCGGCTTGCGGCAGTTATCGCTCCGGACCACCTGCGTTTCTCTGAGGCCGCGACCGGACGCGTAAATGTCTATGCCGCCAGTGACGGGCTCTTCGTCGCAGATCGTCATGTCGTTGATCGCGTCAATCGGATCGACCCAGCGATTACACTGGCCTGTCTCGCCGATCATGTGCGTGTCCGGGCAGGCGATATGGTGGCGACGTTCAAGATCATTCCGCTTGCCGTGCCGGGTAACAAGGTGGAGGCCGCTTGTGAGGCCTTGAGAACGACCGTGGCCTTCGAGGTCAAACCGTTCAGAGAATACGTGGTGTCGCTTGTCGCCACCGAGCTGCCATCGCTGAAGCCCGCTGTCATGGACAAGACGGCGCGTATTCTGGTGCGCCGGCTTGCGGCATACGGCAACCGGCTGGAACGCGAGCAGCGGGTGGCTCACAGACAAGATGCCGTTGCCGCCGCCATCGACCATGTGATTGCTACCGCTGAACACTGTCAGAAGCTGATTATCATTTTTGGTGCATCGGCAGTCATTGATGAGGACGATGTGATCCCCGCAGCTATCCGCCAGGCGGGAGGCGAGGTTCTGAGCGTCGGCATGCCTGTCGATCCCGGCAACCTGATTGTCCTTGGACGAATCGGCGAGACCTATGTCATCGGAGCGCCTGGATGCGCGCGGAGCCCTAAGGAGAATGGCTTCGATTGGGTTCTGGACCGCATTCTTGCAGGTGAGAAGCCGGATGCCCGGGATTTGTCAGGTATGGGTGTTGGCGGGTTGCTGATGGAAATCGAGACTCGGCCGCGGCCCCGCGAAAGCTCCGAGGAACATGGCCGGGCGGCGACTGTTGCAGCGGTCATTCTGGCTGCCGGTAAGGCGAGCCGAATGGGCGAGGGCGGTGCTCACAAGCTGCTGGCCGAATTCGATGGCGAGCCGCTGGTGCGCCGTACGGCGAAGACTGCTCTTGCTGCCGACGCGGCATCCGTCATCGTCGTGACAGGTCACCGGCGAAGCGAGATTATGGCGGCGCTGTCCGGACTGGATGCGGCGGCTGTGGAGAACCCTGACTATACATCCGTTATGGCAAGCTCGCTGATTTCCGGATTTTCAGCTCGAGCAGCGCGCGATGCGGATGGTGTGCTTGTCATGCTCGCCGATATGCCTGGGGTGAAAGTAGGTGATCTCAATCTCCTGATTGCAGCGTTCCGCTCTGCTTCCGGACGCGCAATCGTCCGCGCCGTCTCGCGCGGAAAGCGTGGCAACCCGGTCATTCTTCCCAAGTCGCTTGGCGACGCTGTAATGCGACTTGAGGGTGATATCGGCGCGCGACATATCATCGAGACATCGGGGCTACCGATTATCGACGTGGATATCGGCGATGCGGCGCATCTGGACGTGGATACTCCCGAGGCCGTTCAGGCGGCCGGCGGGGTTTTGACAAGATGAAGTCATCGCGCCTGCAATTCTGTGCCGAGCCATCGAAGTCTTGATCCAAACGTGCGGTAAATTGCGCTTTTCCGGGCCAGCAGCTGCGCGGCACCTCGTTGTCCGAACCGTCGGCTGCTGTGAAACTTTGATACACTTTTCCGGCTACGAAGACGTGGTGACTTGATGTATTCTCCACGGTAAACAAGGACATCACAATGGACGCGGCCGCGCATATAGTTGTTGTCGATGATCACGGTGATATCCGGGATCTGGTCCAACAATATCTTGAACAACAGGGCTACAGGGTTACAGCCGTAGAAGGCGGCGCGGCGCTACGCCGCCTGTTGGAAAAACAGACAGCTGACCTGATCGTTCTTGATGTGATGATGCCAGGCGAGGACGGGCTTTCGGTATGCCGTCAGTTGCGAGCGTCAACCGCTACTCCGGTAATCTTCCTCACCGCTATGGCAGACGATACTGACAGGATCATCGGCCTGGAACTTGGCGCTGACGATTATCTCGTCAAACCTTTCAATCCGAGAGAACTCCTGGCCCGCATTCGAGCAGTGCTGCGCAGATCCGGCAACCCCACTATGCCGCTCACTGCGGCCAACTTGAAGAATGTGCGAGTCGGGCCTTGGCGCGTTAATCTCGGCCGTCAAGAGATCTCCGGTGAGGACGGTGTCGGAATTCCCTTAAGCTCAGCGGAGTTCCGCCTTTTGAAAGTTTTCATCGAGCGACCCGGGTTTGTTCTGAGTCGAGAGCAACTGCTCGATCTGACCGTCGGTCGCACTGCTGACGTCTTCGACCGCACTATCGATAACCAGGTCAGTCGGTTGAGAAAAAAAATCGAAGACAATCCGAAAAATCCGTCCATCATTAAGACGCACTGGGGCGGCGGCTACAGCCTCTCAGTGGAAGTGGCTCCCGAATGATAAAAGAATGGACAAAAACTCTCGCGGCGCAATTCATCGGCTTTACCCTTGCGGCCTTGCTCATCGCTCAAGCTATTACATTCGTCATATCATGGAATGAGCATTGGAAGGCAGTGGATGCCGCCGCCAAGAGCGAGTTCTTCAGCCGCACCCGCACAATAACGCGTCTTGTCAACAACGCCGTTCCAAGCACCAGGCAGCAGGTGCTCACCGCGAGTGAAACTGGGGACTCGCGTTTTTGGATAAGCGATCGAGATCCGGCTAGCGCGGCGACGTGGAGATTGCAGGCGGTTGACCACTTCAGCCGACCGCTCGAAAATTACGTCGACCTTGTGCGGTTTTTTGAAGGTGGAACCGCCGTACCGCAGATACCGACGGCAAAAAACGTAGCGTCCTCGAACCGTGGACAGGAATGGAAGGCGCCCCACCAGGAGCTATGGGCGCTTCCGCAACCAGTCAAGTATCTCTACTTCGATGGAGCTCGCGGATATGGCATGGCTGTGAGGCTGGATGACGGCAATTACCTAAACGCTGCTTTTTACACAAAACAAGGCAGCTGGTGGACCTCTACCTCCCTGAGTTCGCTTGTTTTGACGGCTGCCGTGCTTGCTTTCATTGGCGTTCTGGTGGGCAACCGTATCGCCAGACCTCTCAGAAGTTTGGCAATCGCTGCAGAGGCTCTGGGACGTGGTGAGAACCTTCCGCCACTGGAGGAATCCGGACCGGAAGAGGTCAGGCGAACCGCATCTGCGTTCAACCAGATGCAAGCCCGCCTGCACAGGTTTATCGACGACAGAACGAAGATGCTGGCCGCTATCGGCCATGATCTGCGCACACCGCTCACCTCTCTCCGGTTGAGAACGGAGTTTGTCAAGGATGAGGACATTCAACGGAAAATGCTCGCGACCATTGAGGAGTTACAGAGCATGACCGAAGCGGCGATCGCTTTTGCGCGTGGCGAGTCAACGGAAGAAGAAACCCGACCGATCCAGCTCGAGGCGTTGATCGGCAGCATATGTGACGATCAGGAGGATCTGGGGCGACCCGTGACTTTAGTTAGTGCCGACAAGATTACGTATCGTTGTCGTCCGGACGGATTGAGGCGTGCGGTGCGCAACATCGTCGAGAACGCTGTCCGATACGGCGGCGAAGCCAAGGTACTCATTCATCAAACGCCGAGCACGGTCGATATCATTGTAGAGGATCGAGGCCCGGGCATTCCTGAGAACATGAGAGAAAGAGTTTTTGCTCCATTTTTCAGATTGGAAGCATCTCGCAATAAGCAAACCGGCGGGATCGGGCTCGGCCTGGCGATTGCGCGTGCAGTTGCTCGTCAGCACGGTGGCGACATTACGTTCGTCACCAAGGAAAAAGGGATGCGCACCGTAATTTCTCTCCCACGCCATGACGATGGCGGAGCGAGCAGAACTACAGGTGCAAAACGATGGAACGTCGGCGCCGCGATAATTCCCATGCGACGTCGCCGACAAGTTACCCCGAGCTCATCCTGATCCACGTTTCTGGCCAGTCTCCCGGGGGGCTTGGTCGCTCAATCCCGCACGCTTAGATCTCAATTCAGCTCCGTAACTCAGGGGAGCTCCTTGTCTTCGTTTGACGTAACCAGCCGAGCTCGGAGCAGCGGGCTGATGTGCGGCGCTGCGGTTGTCGTCCGCCAAGGCGAACCTGCCGCCGTATCGTCGCCAGATGTGTGAGCTCTTCGAGTTGCATTGAACCCAACCTGTCACTGCTGACGCTCATGAATATCAGAAACGATACTCGCTAGATTAACGGGGAAATGCCGGACACGCACGCCACAAGCATTGTAGATCGCGTTCGCAAACGCCGCAGATGCTCCGCACGCTCCGAGTTCGCCCACACCTTTTACGCCAACGGGATTGGCGTCGAGATCAGGCTTATCTATCAGCATGATGTCGACATCGGGCACGTCGGCATGTACCGGCAGCAAATACTCCGCCAGATCACCGTTCACGACATTGCCATACCGCGGATCGATCTCTGCGGCCTCACGCAGAGCGGCGGAAAGGCCCCAGATCATGCCTCCAAGCAACTGCGAACGGGCGGTCTTGGGGTTGAGAATCCGCCCTGCTGAGAACGCGCCAAGCATTCGCCGGACCCTGATTTCTCCGGTCAACCCATGCACGCCGACCTCCACGAAATGCGCACCGTATGTGTGGCGCGATTTCTGGTCCCAGTCGGTGACCTGAGATGACGCTGGAAGTTTCCCCGCCACAGACAAGCCTTGGGGATATTTCGCCAGAATTTGACCGATAAAATCGTTGCCTGCGGAAACGCCGGCCTGTTGCATAAGGCTAAGGCAAGCGTCATGAAGCGCGGCTGTCGTATTCGATGCTCCCCAAGAGCCTCCCGAACCGCCTCCGGTCGGCAGGCTGGAGTGCGCGAGATATACATCTATATCCGAAACCGCGACGCCCAGCACCTCTGCGGCGAACTGTGCGAGGATAGTGTAGCTTCCGGTGCCTATGTCTGTCAGATCCGACCGCACGGCCACCCGGCGTTCTGCAGTTACGCCCACTTCCACTTCTGTCGCGCCCTGGAAGTGGACGCGTATCGCCGAGGCCATGCCCATGCCTATCAGCCAGTGTCCGTCGCGGCGGCTGCCGGGCAGGGCCAGGCGTTGAGACCAACCGAACCGCTCCGCTCCGGTTCTCAAACATTCCGTGAGGCTACGCCCGGTGAGCGGCACTCCGCTTTCCGGATCCATTGCCGTATCATTTATAAGTCGTAGCTCGACCGGGTCCATGTTCAACACTTCGGCCAGCTCATCCATTGCGGATTCGACTGCGAGCAATCCCGGGAGTTCTCCGGGCCCACGGACCGGTTCACCGTTGGGCAGGTCCAAATGCGTTCCCCTATGACGCGTCATGCGATTCGGGCCGGAATAAAGGGAGCGTGTCACTGTGGCTGTCTGCTCGAGAAACGGGTCTCTGTCATTTGAATAGATCAGAGCCTCATGGCCGATGGCAATTAGCTTGCCTTCAGCATTGGCGCCAAGTCGCACGCGCTGCCGCTGCCAGGGCCGCATTCCCAGCAGGCTGAACATCTGCTGTCGGGTCAAGCAGACCTTGACCGGTTCATTGACCATCCTGGCAGCGATTGCTGCTCCCATAATGTCGGCATGGACCGCGAGTTTCGATCCAAACCCGCCGCCAACGAAGGGCGCGGAGACAACCAAGTTTTCAGGCTCGATATTGAGGGCGGCTTTCAGAGAAACGCCGATATAGCGGAGGGTCTGATGGCTTGTCGTGAGATGGAGCGTTTCGCCTTCCCATCGGGCAAGCGTGCTATGCGGCTCCAAAGGCTGCGAGAAATGCGGTGGTGTCTCGTACGTCTGATCGACTTTGAAGGCAGCGCCGGTATAACCTGCATCAAAGTCACCGTGGTGGGTGAAGGCGGGAAATCCGGCATTGGCAAGTTCAGGTTCCGTGACGGGATTCCCTTCGGCATAAGCGAAGCTCCCCGTCATCGATCTGTAGCTGACAACAACGGCGTGAGCAGCGTCGCGCGCATTCTCAAACGTATCCGCGACCACGAGTGCAATAGGTTGTCCGAAATGATCGATACTTGTTCCAGCAAGAATCGGACGCGCACGAACCGCAAAGCCTGGGGTCTGAGGATCGAGCTTCCCCTGCTGCGGTGCGTTTTTGTAGGTGATCACAAGACGGACGCCCGGCATTGCCTCGGCAATCGACGTGTTCAGGGTGCTAATTTCACCTTTGCCAATCGTCGCTGTTGCAAAAACGCCAACGAGCGTCTGATGGATCGCTGCCCTCTCGTACGCGTAGATCGCGGAGCCTGTGACTTTCTGCGGTCCATCAAGCCTGTTAATTGATCGACCAACAATTCTCGTCTCGGCGTTCGGCGTGTCCATACGGGTCATCGGCTTTGCTCCTGTGCGTCGATCAGCGCTGCATGCAGGGTGCGTTGCGCTAGCGCAATCTTGTAACGGTTGCGATCGGTTGGCCGAGCGCCCTCCAGAATGATCGCTGCGGCATCGCGAGCGACCTCCTCCGGCGTGCCGGGTCCGCGACGCTCGGCAGCCTCGACACGCCATGGTTTGGCGGCGAGTCCTCCAAAAGCCAGGCGTTCGATTGTCACGCTTGCGCCATCCACGCGAGCGACTAACGCGACGGAAACCGTGGCGAAGGCATAGCTCGCCCGCTCGCGCACCTTGCGGTAGACATGCACGCCGCCGAGCGGAGCAGGAACCTCCACCGCAGTGATAATCTCGCCTGGACGAAGAGCCGTCTCGATGTGGGGTGTATCGCCAGGCAGGCGATGGAAATCAGCGATCGGGATGCTGTGCTCACCTTCGGTACCGAGGACATGGACCACGGCGTCGAGTGCTCGCAGGGCAACTGCCATATCGGAGGGATGTGTTGCAATGCAGGCATCACTCGTTCCGAGTATGGCAAGATTCGCCGAGGTCCCATTCAGCGCATCGCAGCCGGAACCCGGCTCGCGCTTATTGCAACCCATCGCAGTGCCATAAAAATACGGGCAGCGTGTACGCTGCATCAGGTTTCCTGCAGTTGTTGCTCGATTACGTATCTGTCCGGATGCACCTGCAACAATTGCCCGCGTGAGGACGCCATATTGCTGCCGGACGATTTGGTGTGCTGCGAGATCGGTGTTGCGGACCATTGCCCCGAAACGCAACCCGCCGTTCTCAACGCCTGCGATCGTATCGAGCCCCAAACCGTTGATGTCAACGAGTTGCTGCGGCACCTCGATCTGAAGCTTCATAAGGTCGAGCAAATTGGTGCCGCCTGCTATGATGCGAGCATTGGCTCGTGCTGCCAACGTGGTGACGGCGTCTTGCAGGGTGGTCGCGCGATAGTAGGTGAACGGCTTCATCCGCGCTGCTCCTGAACCTCGAGGATGGCAGCAATGATGTTGGGATAGGCTGCGCAGCGACAGAGATTTCCGCTCATCCTTTCTCTAATCTCCTCGGAAGAGGCTGATGACGGTGCCGCAACATCCGCCGTAACCGAACTCGGGATGCCGGCAGCGATTTCATCGAGCGTCGCAACCGCGGAGAGGATCTGGCCCGGGGTGCAGTAACCGCATTGGAATCCGTCTCTCTCGATGAAAGCAGCCTGCATGGGATGTAGGTCCTCTGTGCTTCCCAAGCCTTCGATTGTCAGGATTTCGCTGCCTGTAAGCATGACCGCCAGGCTAAGGCAGGAATTCATCCGGCGGCCGTCGATGATGACTGTGCAAGCACCGCACTGGCCATGGTCACAACCCTTCTTAGTGCCGATGAGCCCGATATGCTCTCGTAAGGCGTCGAGCAGGGACGTCCGCGTGTCGATCGTCAGCTCGCGAGCTTCGCCGTTGACGTGGAGTTCAATATTGACAATATTTTCTGAGGGCGTCTGTGCCATAGCCGGCATTCGCACAAACGTCATCCAGCTCATGCTAGCACCGGTCGCGATACCAAATCCTGCTCCCTTGTTGAAATCCCGGCGAGTGACCTCCAGGGGGCGATAATCGTTCGTCATCTGCTTTTCCTCCGTGACGAGCCTGATTGTCCCAAGGCAAAGACGTTGCGGGCTTCGCTTTCGATCGGGCCATTGCTGCCGAACGTGCGACCGCGCTGACATTGGCAGTCAGTCGTCGTCCGGATAGTCCTGAATTGTAGGAGTGATTTTCCAGGTCTTACAATACCGGCAGCGCTAACGTCTCTGGTTAGAATAACTAACCAATGCGCTATCGAATGGCGCTGCGACGGCAGGACACCATATCCTTCCTGATGTAAAAGTCGGAGCGCGAGATCAAGCCTGCATTTTTTACTAACGCACGCCTGCCTAACCTCGGCGTTACCGGCGAGGTCGACGGGACAATAACTTGTAAAGTTATCGTGATTGCGCGGGTTCTTCCAGAGAAACGCTGGATTTAGCGTGCGGAGGTTTGCCGGGCTAAAACCGGCGCAAAGGCGAGCTGAGATAATATGCCCTCGCGCAGTCCATCACGACGCGACGATAGAGCCTGCTCTTTAATGGTTCAAGGCGATTAAAGGCGCTTTGCTCTAAAACGAAGGCCATACGCAAAGTCGGCACAAGTTAAGCGGCAAACGCTTGTTGCCAACACGCCAGGCGCTGTTGTTGGGATCTACTGGTTTTAAAGGAGACTGTCATGGCGAGCCTGGTAAACGGTTCTAATGCTGGGGCGAAAACCCAGGCTACGGGCAAGAGACGTGTCGACGTGCAGGTACCAGGGATTTTCGAGAGGTTCGGAACTTGAATCCAGTTGGCTTCCCGCGATGGCCGCGAGCTCATAGATGGAGGAGGGCGCCTCGTCGGCTAAGTTTACCACGCGTCGATCGAAGACACCCTCCAACGCCAGCTTGACTGCCTGTGCGATGTCACGATGGTGGATCGTGCTCATGCGTTGCGCCGGATGCCAAGCCCTGACGTGATTGGGAAGAGACTGAAGATGCCCGTCACCATCGCCGTAGACGAAGGGGAAGCGCAGGATCGACCAGTTCAATCCGCTTTCAAGTAGTTCCTTCTCCGCGGCCACCTTGCTTGCGGGATAGGTGTGCAGGGGATCGACCGGGTCGTCTTCCCTTCCCGGGTGCGGATTGTCCTTGTTGTAGACATGGCTGGTGCTCGACATGATGAAACGCGCGTCAGGAGCATGCTCCTTAACGGCGGCAATCAGGTTGCGTGTCCCGTCGAGGTTGCTCTTCCAGATAAGATCTGTGTCTTGTGTGCGAAACACGGCGGCCAGGTGCACAATAGCGGAAACCCCTTGGACGACGTCTGTCAGGGTCGAAGGGTCGAGAATATCACCCGTCGCGCCTTCCACTCCTTCGGGGCAGTTCTTGCCCACCCGAAGCAGGGCACGGCAGGCAAAACCAGCCTCCACCAGCCGTGGCACAAGTCGCTCGCCAACGAGCCCGGTGGCTCCGGTGATCAATACGGTCATTTGCTCAATCCTTTCGCAACAGGGTCTGCAGTCGTTCGGTCGCTGATTTGAGAACACGGACGGTCGTGGCCAGATCGGCCTCGTCGATCCCGCCGAAGGCGACGTCGTGAATGAAAGAAAGGTCGGGAATTCTGCGCCACAGCGCCTCACCTGCAACTGTCAGAGTCAGCAGACGTTGACGATGATCGCCTCCATTCGCGGTCTGCACGACCAGATCCTTGCGCACTAGGGTTGCGATGATTCCGCTCAGGGTCGCGCGTTCAAGTTCAAGTGCGCGACCGAGGTCTCGCTGGACGGATGGGCCGTTGTTGACAAGATACCAAAGGACATACCATTGCGTGGATCCCAGATCGAAGGGCCGCAAGCGCTCGTCCATGAGGGCCCGACCCGCGAAATAACACCGCTTCGTCCATGCCCCAACGGAAAGATTTTTGGCGTCCGCCTGAACGTCCATGGAGACATGCCTATCATTTTGTTCGCTACCATACGATAATTGCAAGGTAGCGAACGAATGTCAATGCTCGATGCGGGCGGATTCGAATGAGGGGATATCAGGATGCTGGGCCAGAAAGCTGGACAGCCGTCTTGGACGCAAGCGACGCGGCTACGGCCCCAAGGTGGCCGGAGCCCTCGGGTTCTGCATCGTAGTGGCCAGACCCGGTAATGATCGCGGTGACCACGATGTTCCCCTTCTTCATCGTGACTTGTCCACCTCACGCAGGAGGTCGATGAAGGCTCGTAGTGGTGACGGAACGTGCCGGCTGCGCGGGTAATAGAGCGCCAGCCCGGGTGTGGGCGGGCACCAATCATCAAGTACGGTCACCAATCGACCGGACGCCAGAAAGGGCCGCGCGAAATAGTCGGGCACGAAGGCGATGCCGCGCCCGTCTACCGCCGCCTGCACGAGAAGATCATTATCATCGAGGGTGAGGTTGCCTGGTACGTCTATCGCCACTTCGGCGCCACGTTTTGAGAACTCCCAGCGATAGCGCTTCCCGCTCGGCAGACGCTGGCGGATGCAGCGGTGCGCTAAAAGGTCGTCGGGCGTATGCGGTCTTGCTCTGCCCTCGAGGTAGGATGGCGCTGCCACGGCGATGAAACGCACGTCGCCGCCGAACTTCACCGCGACCATGTCTTTCGGAACAGCTTCCAGCAGGCGGATGCCGGCATCGAAGCCCTGCTCCACGATATCGATGAGCCGACCTTCCGAAACCAAATCAAGCACGACGTCGGGATAGAGATCAAGAAATCGCGGAACGACAAGGGTGAGCAGGATGCGCGCGCCGCTCTTGTTCGCATTGATCCGCAGCGAGCCGATAGGGGTACCGCGTTCCTCGGATATGGTATCGAGTGCTTGATCGAGATCCTGCAGAACCGGGTCCAGTCGTGCGAGCAGGCGAGCGCCAGCCTGTGTCAGCGATACGCTACGCGTGGTCCTATTGAAGAGCCGTATTCCCACTTTTCCCTCGAGTCCGATGATCGCGTGGCTAAGGGCGGAGCGCGAGACGCCCATGATGTCGGCAGCTTTGCGGAAGCTCTGGTGATTGGCCACCGCGGCAAAGGCGGCAAGATCGTTCAGGCTAGGGCGTAACATTCGTGATTTATCCTCACCACCTTATCTCAAATTGAAGATCTTATATCACCAATGCTGTTGATTTACATTCAGAGATGAACAGATCAGGAGTTTCAATGTTAAAAACATGGTTCATTACCGGTGCCTCTTCGGGGCTCGGCCTCGAGATGACACAACAGCTGCTCGATAAGGGACACAGGGTGGTCGCCACTGCCCGCCGTGTGGGCGCGCTGTCGAAACTTGCGCAGAAATACGGCGGCCGTCTCGATATCGTTGAGCTCGATCTGGTCGAGCCGCGAAGCATTGACGCCGCCGTTAAAGGAGCATTTCAACGGCAAGACCGGATAGACGTGATCGTCAGCAACGCCGGCTACGGCCTGTTCGGTGCTGCGGAAGAGCTCGCGAATGAGGAGATAGACCGGCAGATCGCCACAAACCTTGTCGGCTCCATCCATTTGATTCGCTCAGCATTGCCTCATCTTCGAAGGCAAGGCGGCGGGCGGATCGTCCAGGTTTCGTCCGAGGGTGGGCAGATCGCTTATCCGGGCTTCAGCCTCTATCACGCGACCAAGTGGGGCATCGAGGGCTTTATCGAAGCCGTGGCACAGGAGGTGGCGCCTTTCGGCGTCGACTTCATCATCGCCGAGCCCGGGCCGACGGGCACGAATTTCGGAGCCAATCTTGTCCATGCGGAAACCATGGATGTTTACGATGACACCCCGGCCGGCGCCGTTCGCCGGGCGATCACTGACGGCAGCTTCGAGATAAAGGGCGATGCGGCACGAACGGTCGCCGCAATCATATCGGCCGTCGAGAGCGAGAAGCCGGCGCTGCGACTGGCGCTGGGCAGCACGGCCTATTCGTCCATCTCCGAGGCGCTTTCCACGCGTCTGTCCGCTCTTGAGGCGCAGCGTGAAGTGGCAGATTCCGCCGATAGGCAGGATCTGTGAACTGCAGCGGTCTGGAAACAGACCTCGAGAACAGGAAAGAAGATAACATGTCCATTCGACCAGCTATATTGGCTCTCGCCATCAGTGTCTCGTCTTCTGCTTTTGCGCAGACAGCCGCTGAAAACCAGGTCGCAGGCACCTGGCGGATGATGTCGGCAACCATTGATCCTGGCGGCAAAAACATCGCTGCCTATGGAGAAAAGCCCAACGGTCTTCTCGTGTTCACCTCCGACATGCACTTCGTGGAAGTTCTAACCGACGCCGACGTCCCGCGGTTTGCTTCCAATGCTCGCGGTGAGGGAACGGATCATGAAAACCGCATGGCTATGTCACGCAGTATCGGGTTTTTCGGAACATACACCGTTGATGAGAAGGGTGAGTTCAGCGGAAACCGTGTCGAAGGGGCGACTTTTCCGAACTGGGTCGGCAGCGTACGAACACGTGAAGATCTTACGATGGTCGTGGAGGGCGACCGCATGACCGAACAATTTCGCAGACCGGAAGGCACTGAAATCAGGATCGAATGGCAGCGTGTCAAATGAGGTACCGAAGGGCGGTCTTCCGCATAAGGTGTCAACCTTACGCGCGCCCGCCCTTCGACTATGATCAAAAGCGAAGTTGAGTTGCCCGGAGGAGAGAGCCATGCTTTTCAATCGCCGTTAAACGTTCAGGGCAGGAGCCGCAACCGCGCTGGCGTTTCAGCGCCTCAAATCATGACACGCGCCGCCTTCGGGTCCATCCCGCCGAAATCGGATATAACCAACACGGGATTTTAAAGCTTCGCGCCTGGAGGGGGCTGGGTGACGTCATCCTTGACGGCAGCCGACGACATCAAAGGACCGATGGAAGGCGATCGTCCGGCGTTCAGCGAGGCGCAATATGTCCTCGGCCAAGCAGAATGGGACTTCTGGGCTTCAACTGACTTTGCGGGAACGCCGGCCACCATGCATGCGACGGCCATTCGGAGAACGATCCTACCACTCAGAGCAAAGATGGCCTTCATCGGTACGGATACATCGATAGCGCCAAGTATCGCAAGCATGACCGCCGCCTGACCCACATCGCGCACATGGCATCTCTATTAGAATCGGCAGGCCGCAGCCTGTGCGGGATTCACCGTCTGGGTCCGCGACAATGGCAGGACATCGAAGCCTCGCGCAAAGAGTTCGATGCGGCCGAGTAATGCCGAATTTGGAGGAAGCTTCGATCTGCTTCTACGAAAGCTCCTGGCCAATTCACCGCGGTTCGAGGACGTCCTTCGCGCTCCAGTCGTAGCTTCTCATGTAATCGAGGAACGCACGCATGGCCGCGCTCGGAAGGCGGCGGCTGGGGTAGTATAGGAACCAATGTGGCAGTGTGGGACTCCAGTCGGAGAGTAGCTCTACCAGTCGGCCATCTTGAAGATATTGTCTGGCGTAGTCATCGAAGACATGTGCAATGCCTCTGCCGGCCAGGGCAGCCTGTAGTTCATTGTGCGCTGAACTGACCGTCAGGCGGCCCGTTGGGGTGACTTCGATCTCCTCGTCGCCTTCGGCAAATCGCCAGGTGACAAGCGTGCCTCCGGGGAAGCGACGCTTAACACAGTCATGATGGACAAGTTCGTGCGGCGTCTCTGGTTCTCCGCACCTGTTGATATACCCGGACGAAGCGACGATTGCATAGCGGAGCGCGGGGCCAAGCGGGAGAGCGATCATGTCCTGCGCCAGTTGCTTGCCGAACCTGACACCGGCATCGAAACCCTGTTCCACAATGTCGATGACGGCTGCATCGCTGATGATTTCGATCTTCACCTCGCGGTATACCTCCATAAAATCGAATACCAGTGGGCAGAGGAAGTGATCGACTGCCGGCGCCGGCGCGTTGATCCTGAGGGTCCCTGACGGACTATCGCGCAATTCATCGACCTCTGCGATAGCGAGCCTGATGTCGCTCAAAGCAGGCGCGAGACGCTCCAGAAGACGCTGTCCTGCCTCCGTCGGAGACACGCTCCTCGTCGTTCGATTTAGAAGCCGGATGCCCAGAGCCTCCTCCAGGGCATTCATTGTTTGGCTTAAGGCCGATGAAGAGATGCCTCGCTCGAGTGCTGCCGCGCGAAAGCCGCCACAGCGCACGATGGCAACAAACACGTCGAAACTGTCTAGCCGAATGGGATTCATTGCGAAGTTTTTCTAATCAAGTTGATAAACGTATTGCAGGTTATCAGATCAATGGCGCCGTGTCATGATCCTGCTAACTGAAGGGCTCCCGCAACTCCCTCCTCGCTTCGGTATGATCGAGGAGCAAGACGAGGCAGAACGCCCAATGAAGAAGGAAAGACAGATGAATGCCTTCACTCTCAATAGACGCACCATCATGCTGTCCGCTGTTGCAGGCGCGTCAAGCATGATCCTCCCGAGGCTGGGCGGTTTGGACAGTGCCCACGCTCAGACGTCTTCACCAGCAGCCGGCAACCCCGGTTATTATCGCTTCCGCGTCGGAGAGATAAGCGCAACGGTCTTGAGCGACGGCGTGATTGGTGGTCCGCCACGCATTTACGCCAGTGATGCCCCGGAAGCCGAGCTTCAGGACGTGCTGCGACAGGCATTTCTGCCGACCGACCACATGACGCTTAACCTCAACACGCTGCTGATCGAAACTGGTGGTCGGCGGATTCTGATCGAAGCCGGCGCCGGCAAGACCATGGGTCCAAATGGCGGCCGCATCTTCGATAACCTCGCGGCAATCGGCCTTGACGCTTCTGACATTGATGCGATCGTGATCTCGCATACTCACCCTGACCATGTCGGCAATTTGAGAACTGCAGACGGCGGCAAGGCCTTCCCCCGGGCCACTGTGTTTGTCCCGAAGGCGGACTGGGACTTCTTTGTTCGCACCGATCCGGATCTCTCCTATATGCCTGTGCCAGAGGATTTCCGGACGCGATTTGCGGCAAACATCAAGAACAGCCTCGAGCCCTTCAGGAATGATGTCGAACTATATGAGGCCGGCGCCGAGATTGTGCCGGGATTAGCGACGATCGTCGCGTCCGGCCACACTCCAGGCATGGCCACTTTCCTTGTCCATTCCGGAAATGACCAGCTGTTGCTGACCGCAGACCTTGCCTATCATCCTGTCGTCAACGTCGACAGACCCTGGATGCCGGGCCCCGACCGCGACAAGGAAACAGCCCTTTCCTCCCGTCGCCGCATTTTTGACAGGGCGGCCACCGAGCGTATGCCGGTTCTTGGCTTTCATTATCCCTTCCCGGGTCTCGGCCGAATGTTGAAGACTGACGGCGGCTATGCCTGGGTCCCTGCCAACTGGCAATTTTGAAGTCAACAACAATCGAGCAGGAAATCGCCTATGAATCAGTCAAAGATCAATCGTCGCGGCTTTCTCGGCACGGTGGGTGCGGCGGCAACCGGGCTTGCACTCGCCAGCAGCACGACCGCGCAGGCCCAGGAAACGAATGCGTCGTCGGCCGCTCCTGCTTCTAACCCGGAGGTGCTGACCCGCACCTTGCCTCGCACCGGCGAACGGGTGACAGCTCTCGGTCTCGGCACCTTTCTGACATTTGATTTAAAGCCAGGTGATCGCCGCGATGCCCTTCGACAGGTGTTTGAGCGATACGTCGCCGCAGGCGGGCGCGTGGTCGACACATCGCCGCTCTACGGTTCGGCAGAAGTCAGCGTCGGCCAGTTCATGGGCGAATTTGAACGATCTGACGAAATGTTCCTCGCCAATAAAGTCTGGTCGACAGGCGAGTATCTTGGAGACGAAAGCCACGCCGTTGAGAGCTTTCGACAATCACGCATGCGGACATGGAGAGACACGATCAATCTCATGCAGTGCCATAGCATCACCAATGCCCCCGTCATCATCCCACTGATGAAGGCTTGGAAAAAGGAAGGTCTCGTCCGCCATGTCGGCGTGACCCATCACGAGTCGGTGGCACAGGACCAGTTGCTGGCGATTGTCCAGCGCGACGATGTCGATTTTATCCAGACCAATTACTCGATCTTTAACCGCGACGCCGAGCGCCGCCTTCTGCCTGCCGCCGCCGACAAGGGTGTTGGCGTCCTGATCAATCTGCCGCTCGAAAAGGCGCGGCTGATGAAGGTGGTCGAGGGGCAACCGCTTCCCAGGTTCGCTTCCGAGTTCGGAGCGACCAGCTGGGCTCAGTTCTTTCTGAAATGGGTCATGGCACACCCTGCCGTCACGAGCGTGCTCTGCGGTACGTCGAACCCTGACCATATGAGTGACAATGTCCAGGCGATGACAGGCCCGCTTCCGGACGAGCGCATGCGTGCTCGGATGGTCGCGCATATGGAAACAATTCCCGGGTTCGGCGCCATTGGTACGATGCCGTGGTACCCGGGCAAGGAGAATATGTATTCCGGCCTCATCCGAGAGGCACAGGCAAACGCGGCGCAGCGCTTGCGATAAAAATACGCGGGCAGCTCGCCCTTGAACTCACGGCACCGGGAGATATAGTCTTGCCCTCCACCAGACGGTCTCTTCTAACCGCATTTCTAACGTTGCCTGTCATTGATGCCGCGCGCTCGACGGTGTTTGCACAGACTACTTCCGAGCTGCCGCTGACCCCCCACTGTCGTGACGGGGAGGATCCGACGCTTGAACGGGAGGCAGGTCCCTTCTTCAAACCGAACTCACCGCTCGAGCGCGATCTTTATTCCGACGCACCCGGTGGCGAGAGGATCACCGTTGCCGGGTTCGTCTTCGACAATCGCTGCCGGCCGCTCGCCGGCAGTCTTGTTGAGATTTGGCATGCGGATGAGAAAGGTGACTACGACAGCGTTGGTTTTCGCCTCCGCGGGCATCAGTACACCGACCCCCAAGGGCGCTGGTGGTTCAACACCATCATACCTGCGCTTTATCCTGGCCGAACACGTCACTTCCATGTCAAGGTCCAGCGCCCGGGCGGGCGACTTTTGACGACACAACTATTTTTCCCTGATGAAAGCAGAAATGCGGGAGACCGGCTGTTTCACCACGCGCTCCTCCTCGACCTTAAGAAAACGGACGACGGACGCTTTGCGCAGTTCGACTTCGTGGTTTGAGCCACGGAATGCAGCGCAAGCATAAGCGCCGGGATTAGTCGGGTATGACATCCATTCGCCGATCAGATAAGCGACGAGATGCTTGATGTTCAGGCGATGCGGGATGACATAATAATCTCGATGATCACGGTATCCACTGAACGCTGTCTTTTATGACCCTGGCCGGGTTGCCCGCGACCACAGCGCCCGCAGGGACGTCCCTTGTAACGATGGCGCCGGCCGCGACGACGGCGCCATCGCCGATAGTAACGCCCTTGAGAATGACGGCTCGCATTCCGATCCAGACATGATTTCCGATCCTAATGGGTGCATTCTCCGGACGGCCAACGATAGAATGTCCGTCCCAGTCGCGGATGATTACTTGGTCAGCTATGAAAACCTCATCACCGATGGTGATTTCGCAACCACATGAGATCCAGGAATGACGGTTGGCAAACCCGCTTCCCAAAGTCAGCCTGGCACCACTTTGCACGCCAATTGTCCCACCGGAATGCAGGGTAAACTGGCCATTTACAATGAGCTCACCGTCTTTTTTGATCACGAGTTGCGTCGTCTCGGCAACGAGACCTTTCCACCCTTCGCCAACAATGATGGTTCCCGTTCCACCGACGCTGCCGTTTACCTCAGCATGCCCTTTTCCCCTCAGTTTGATAGACTTGGGCAACCGGATACTTGATAAACGACGCAAAACCTTACTGATCATTGATTGCTCCAATAGCCCTCGGCCAAGCCGCGTCACCAGGTGCGATGACTTCTCAGCCCCGGACGCATGCTTGGGCATGCTACGAAGGGAGCGCCGAAAATCCATACCTAAACTCCCAAAAAACTTGCCCAATTCTCTCATGGAACCCCAGGTGGAGCGCACTCCCACAGACTGAGTTTGAGATCGTCTCGCGACAGAATGACATCAAGGACGTCGCGACTGGCTTCGAGCTATCGCTTGAAGAGTAACTGAATCGGTAAAGTCTTCACTAGCGGCGCAATTGTCCAAAGACGAGACTATGAAAGGCGCCGCGGCACCCATTTGACCGAGTGACCGGAAGCTGCTTTTTCCTCCGGCCAGATGTTGTTGCCGTGAACAAATCAAGCGTTGAAGCCGGCGTCTACACTGAGTATCGCGCCGGTGATCAGACTTGCAGCAGGACCAGCCAGAAACGCCACTGCGTTGGCAACTTCACGGGGTTCGCCAAATCGGCCGAGCGATGTGAGGCTGCGTTGATAATCAGCATTCTCGCCATTAGCGGGGTTCATGTCCGTGTCGGTTGAACCGGGAAGGACGAGATTGACGGTAATGCCTTGGGGCCCAAGTTCGCGCGAAAGACCCCGGGTGAACGACAGAAGCGCCGACTTCGACATTGCGTAGGCCGTAACGCCGGGGAAGGGGACGCGCTCAGCCAAGGAGGAGCCGATCGAGATGATCCGCCCGCCCGGTGAGAGATGCGGGATCGCGGTCTGCGCGAAAAGGAGGGGAGCGCGAACGTTCACATCAAGCATGGCCTGCAGGTCGGCCAGGGCCAAATCAGCTGTCATGCCAGCGGTTCCGATGCCTGCGCTGTTCACCAGAATATCGAGTCCCCCCAGTGTATCGACCGTCTGGCTGACGGCGCGACGGATGGCGTCCGGGTCGGCGCTGTCGGCCTGAATGGCAAGCGCGCGCCGGCCTTTGTCCTCGATGGCGCGAACGACCGATGCAGCCCTGTCTGCGGAGCGCTGATAGGTGAACGCGACATCCGCGCCATTCTCAGCAAGGGCGATCGCGATCGCGGCGCCTATTCCCCTCGAGCCGCCATTCACCAAGGCGCGTTTTTCAAGCAGTTCCATGATTTTTCCTTTTATGCAGTGATCGATGCATAAATAGCTAAAGCCATTGCAAATGGCCGTCAACCGATTTATACAGTGGTCGATGCAAAATGATATTTCGCCCCCTCCGGGGCATTCAGAGTCGACCCACCGTACACGTGGCCGGCCGCGGGAATTCGATCGCGAGGCTGCGCTCGCCGCCGCGACACGGCTGTTCTGGATCAAAGGCTATGAAGCGACCTCGATCACTGAACTGACGGATGCGATGGGAATCGGCACCAAGAGCCTCTATGCAGCCTTTGGCTCGAAGGACGCGCTCTATGCGGAAGCGCTCCAATATTATTACACGACCTACGAGGGGTTGGTCTGGACGCGCTTCAGGGCTGCTTCTACTGCGAAAGAGGCGGCTCTGGCGTTTCTTGAGGATTCCGCGATCGCCATGACCGGTGGCGATTGCGATCTGCCGCACGGCTGCATGGCGACGCTTGCCACCGTGGGCAGCGAAGGACACTCCGAATTGGGCGAACTCATGCGAGCCACCCGTGCGGGTGGTTTCGACATCCTCAAGGCGCGCTTTGACAGAGCAAAGAGCGACGGTGACCTTGAGCCCTCCGCCGACACAACAAGGCTGGCGAGATTTTTGCAGATCGTCCAAAGCGGCATGGCGATCCGCGCCCGCGATGGAGCTGCTCGCGCCGAACTGCATGCTGCGGCGGGAATGGCGCTCTCCGGGTGGGATACTATAACTGCTAACGTTGATCAGGACGTGCAGGACATGGGCTGACCTTGGCTCGAACCGATAAGAACGTTGGACGCCTGACCGTTGCCTCTCATCCGAAGCGCTACGAGCTTTCCGCGAAGCGGCTTGGTGAACAGCCGACAGCGCGTGTAAAGGCGGTGCTGAATGCACTCGCCGATTTGTAGCCAACCGAGAAGGCGATCTCCTCCACCCTTGCCGTTCCAGACTTGAGCCCCTCCTTGGCAAGCGCCATGCGCCACCGCAACAGATACGAGATCGGACCGATCCCGACGATGTCACGAAAGCGCGTGGCGAAGGCAGAACGCGATACACCGCAAAGCCTTGCCAGCGAGTTGACGGTCCATTCTCGCCCGACATTCTCGTGCATGGCACGAATTGCTTTGGCCGCGATGGGATCTCGAAGGCCGGCAAGCAGGCCGCGGTTGGCCGGGTTGGCAGTTTCCGGAAAGCCCAATGTTGGCGTCCTGAGAATTTCGACGAGCGCCAGTTCGACGAGGCGGACGATGATGAACTCGCTAGCCGCTCCGGGATCGCGGCCTTCGGATTCCATTAGCGTGAGCAGGTTTTGAAGCCGGTGAAGTTTGGGCGAGCGGGAGGGGATCTGAACAATAGACGGGAGAAGCCCCGTCAGGAGATCCTCGTTTGCCGCTGAGAACAGAAATTTTCCCATGTGAAGCGAAATCGGCCTTTCCTGACCGGAGCCCAGCTTCAAGCGTCCCTCCTGTTTAGCGGCCACCGCTGCGATGCTGTCCAACGGCTCTACTTCCTGGCTTGAGGTCAGTGTAAAGGGAAGTGTTGTCCGCAGCAGCACAAAGTCGCCCTTTTCCAGCCACGACGGATCGCAACCAGGTCGTATCAACTGGCATGTGCCGTCTTCAATCCAGAAAAACAACAGGTCTCCCAGCGCTGGAAAGCTCAGGCCCCAGTCACCAGCGGCGTCCATGCCTCGGCCTAGCAGGGCAGCGCGCGGCCGAAGCAATCGGACAATATCAAGGAATGGATCCATTCTTGGGCTTTAGATAAAGTAGTTCGGGGTTTGCGTTATGGAGCGTGCAGAAGCGATAGCATATTTTGCCGGAAGACTGAACGAGGCCGAGGCCTCCATCGCCGGAGAACTATAATGATTAAAGTCACCGCCGCTGATATCGACCGCTTTTTTGCCGAAGATGACGGCCAGCCCATCGTTATGCTCAATCTCCTTCGGTTTAAGGCCGATGGCGGCAGGCAGCGCTATCTGGAATATCTCGCGATGGCCGGTCCAATTGTCGCCCGCTACGGTGCGGAAATCCTTTTCGCCGGCGATGGCTTGGCTGCACTCTGCGCTGAGCCCGGACAATCCTGGGATGCGGTGGCTCTGGTGCGCTATCCGAAGCGGACAGCCTTCGTCGACATGATCGCAGACCCGTCCTACGCCGTTGCCGATCCAATTCGGATGTCGGCGCTGGAAGAAGCGGTTCTGCAGCCGATAGAGGCGATGAAGCTTTGAGGGAGGCAATCACGCACTTCCAAAAGGCTTGAAGGCCGTGTCACTCTTCGCTCGCGCGGTAGTGTGAAGGAAAGGGCGTTGAGTGCCCTTTCTAAAATGCATGTCCGTGCTGTTGACGAAATGCTGCTAGAGCAAATCTTCGATGCGTATTGGCAGGCGCCGGATTCGTCTGCCGGTCGCATTGTAGACGGCATTGACGACGGCTGCGGCGGCTCCGACCATCGCGACTTCGCCGAGACCTTTGACGCCCGATATGTTGAGATTGAAGTCCGGTTCATCGATGAAATCGACGTCGATCGTGCCGATGTCGGCGTTGACCGGCACGACATATTCGGCGAGATCGTTGTTGAGCACGCCGCCGAAGCGAGGGTCTGTTTCACTTGCCTCACGGAGTGCCGCACCAATTCCCCAGACGACACCGCCCCTGACCTGGCTTTCCGCTGTTCGCCGGTTCATGACCCGGCCGCAGTCGGCAACGCTGACGAAGCGTTTAACGCGCACACGCCCGGTTGACCTCTCCACGTGAACTTCGGCGAAATGGGCGATCCAGCTGAAGGCCATAAAGTCGGGATATTCCGGACCGGTCGTGGATGGGATGCCTCTGCGCAATTGCTCGATCACTTGCCCGTCCTTGCCGAGAGGAATCGTGTTGACAGTAACTTCTAAGGATGGGCGACGGGTTCGGGCAAGCTGGACATGAACCGGTTCTTCCGACAATGGGGCACCCGTGAGAACGCTCAGCTCTTCCCGCAGTTTCATGGCGGCGCTTCGCGCTGCTGGCGCGACGCTGCCCGTTCCCCATGAGCCGGCGGTTATATGCTGCGGCGCATGTCCGGTGTCTCCGATGCGGATATCGAGCTTGGCTGGGTCCACGCTGAGAATTTCGATAAGCTCAGCAGCGATGACGCTGCGGATGCCTTGTCCCATCTCGTGACCGGAGGTTGCGATTTCGCACCGTCCGCTTGCGAAAAGACGAAGCGTTGTTACGGCGGCCGTCATCGATCCCTTGTAACTGCCGCATGCGACGCCGAGGCCTATGAGGTCGCCATTGTCTGCCACCCGCGCTCCCGGTTCGCGCATACGTCGGCTCCAGTCGAACAGTTCTGCTCCACGCCTCAGGCAGCCCACGAGATGGCGAGAAGAGAACGGCTTGCCGGTGATCAGATCGTTTTGAGCATCATTGTGAATGCGCAGCTCAACAGGATCTATTCCTACGGCTTCCGCCAGCTCATCCAACGCGCATTCGGTGGCGTAGCTCGAGGGATGCTCGTGTGGAGCACGCTGGTGGCCTGGGGTTTGGGTGTCAATCCGGATGATCCGGTCGCTTCCGGCCCAGGAACCGTAGTCGTACATTCGAGGAGGGTTGGTACCGTGCTCACAGCCAAAACCATCATATCGGCTGTTCTGCTGGACCGATTCATAAAGCCCGGCCAGCAGGCGGCCTTTTGCGTCAGCACCGAGCCGAACGCGATGGCGGCTCCTTGGGCGGTAGGACGCCGTATGAAACAACTGGCCGCGCGGCATCACGAGTTTTACCGGGCGGCGTAGCAGGGAAGCGGCGCTGGCAACGAGCACGCTCTGCTCCTGAATACCATTCTTCTGCCCAAACCCTCCGCCGGTGTAAGGGCTCACGCCGCGTAGCCGGGCAGGTTCCAGACCCATCATGCCGGCAAGGCCGCCAGCAAACGCCGCCGCTGCCTGCGTTCCTTCATAAATTCTGAGTTCGCCATCCTCGAACGCCGCGGTCGTCGAAATGAGCTCAATGGGATTGTGATGCTGTTGGGGATGGAGATACTCTACATCGATACGATGATTAGCTCGGGCGAAGGCAGCCTCCGCGTCGCCGTAAGAGAACTCGCTATCGGGCTCCGGCTCGCGGCTCGCACGGTCGTCCTCCATTGCCGCGCTAAATGGCTCTTCGGCATATTGAACCTTGACCGCTTCTGCGCCTTCGATAGCCGCCTCCAGCGTCTCGGCGACGACAAGGACGACCGGCTCTCCGCGATGGCGGACGACGGGACTCGTCATCGGCTGGTAGCCCTTTCCGGGACGGCCGTAGGCGCCACGGGCAGCAGGTGTCGTCTTGATCTGCGAGAAATCGTCATATGTGAAAACACGCACGACCCCCGGCACCTTCTGTGCGGCGGCTGCGTTGATCGCTTCGATACGGCCCTTGGCGATTGTCGCCGGTACCGCCATCGCATGAAGCAGGCCGGTGATCGGCTGATCCGCCGCGTATAGTGCGCGACCAAGCACTTTTTCAAAGGCATCGACCCGAGGGCGATCTGCAGTCCGTTCTTGCGTCATTGAATCTTCCTTCCAGCGATCATGATGGCATCTGCAAGGGTACGAGCGCCGAGTTCAATCTTGAATGCGTTGTGCTCTCCTGCCCGGGCGTCGGCGAATGCGGCTCTGCCAGCCGCCAATGCAATCTCCCTGTCAATCGTTTGAGCGTTCAAAAGCGCCTCCGCCTCGCGCGCCCGCCAGGGGCGAGTGGCAACGCCGCCAAGAGCAATGTGCGCCTGGCGCACGTGTTTCCCATCCATCCGAAGCGCCACGGCTGCCGACGCCAGCGCAAAGGCATAGGATTCGCGGTCGCGCACTTTGAGGTAGGTTGAGTTTCTGCCCGCTACCGTTTTCGGCACCGATATCCCGGTTACGATCTCGCCGGCTTCGATCGCGAATTCGAGATGTGGTGTGTTACCAGGCAACCGGTAAAAGCCGGAAATCGGGACCGACCTGGTTCCGGCGGGACCGCTAATCTCTATCGTCGCGTCCATCGCCGTCAACGCTACGGGCCAGTCACCGGGCGAAACGGCGTTACAAGCGTCACTGGCGCCGAGAACGGCCTGCCCGCGATCGACTCCACCGATTCCCGCGCACCCGGAGCCAGGCTCGCGCTTGTTACACGGGTAAGCACCGATCGCACCGTTTCTGAAATAGGGGCAGCGGGTTCGCTGCAGCAGGTTGCCGCCGACGGTTGCCATGTTGCGAAGTTGCTGGGAGGCAGCTTTCGAAAGGCTCTCGGCGAGAACCGGATAGTCACGGCGTATGACATCATCTTCGGCAACGTCCGCCATCAGCGCTCCAGCCCCGAAAAACAGAACGTCGCCACGTGTATCAATCCGGTGAGCCCCTTCGAGGGAACTGATGTCGATCAGGTGAGCAGCGCGTTCGACGCCAAGCTTCATCAGATCGTACAGCGTTGTGCCGCCGGCAATGTAACGTGCCCCTTCGCCGGCCGCAGCAAATGCTTCGATTGCTTCCCGGACATTCCTGGCTCGGACATAGGATAATGACCTCATGACTCAGCCTCGCTCAATCTGGGGAGCTGCCTGCTGGATCGCAGCGACAATGCCGACATAGGCTCCGCATCGACAGATATTTCCGCTCATATATTCCCTGATGTCTTCAGGCGTAGACGCATGGCCTTCCTTCGCGCAAGCAATCGCCGCCATGATCTGACCGGGCGTACAGTAGCCGCACTGCAACGCATCGTGGTCGATGAATGCCTGCTGCATGGGATGTAGAGCGTCCGCGCTGCCGATTCCTTCGATGGTAGTGACATTGCGGCCGTCGACCTTGGCGGCGAGTGTCAGGCAGGAAGCGACCCGACGTCCGTCGATGTGGACAGTGCAGGCGCCGCATTGACCGTGGTCGCATCCCTTCTTGGCACCGACAAGACCCAGTCGCTCACGCAGCATATCCAGCAAGGATGCCCGGGCATCAATTTCTAAGGCGCCGGGCTGGCCGTTGATTTGAAAGCTGACCCTAACCGTCGCGCCGTTCTCTGGCGTGGGTTGTGGGACCGAACCTTGTGCCTTTGCAGCCACTGGCAACATTCCAGACATTGAAACAATCGTTCCAGCCTCTAACACCTGTCGTCGGGTGACTTCGAAAATCTTGCAATCATGCGGGTCTGACATCTGGATTTCGTCTCCTGTTGGAATGCAACAATAGTGGGCGTCATCCGTTTCGGCGTGGAAGTCCGAAATCGCATTCCTTTCCAGAATAAATCAGGTGAGTCGCAAAGATTAGTCGGGAAATTCGGCGCGGACTGATTAGCCACGCTTTGCAATCGAAAAGCCGGCATTCATGTCTCTGTTCAAAAATGGCAAGCGGCGAGTTGGCGTTCCCGACAAGGCGAGAATGGCGTTCGCAACAGCTGGCGCAATCGGTGTTACCCCTGGCTCGCCCATTCCAGTCGGGCTTTTATCAGAAGCAATGATATGGGTTTCGACAGCGGGCATCTCGTTCATCCGAACGACCGGGTACTGGTCAAAATTCGTTTCCTGGATGATTCCGTCCTTGAGTGTGATTGCACCATACAAGGCGGCGGATAGACCAAAGCCGATCCCCCCTTCCATTTGGGCGGCGATCTGGTCGGGCGCAACCGCGATGCCGCAATCAACGACGGCTACTACCCGACGCACGACCGGCCGGTCGTTGAGGAGCTGGACTTCAGCGACCTGTCCGACGACCGTTCCGAATGCCTGGTGGATCGCCATGCCCCTTGCCCAACCGGCTTCGAGCGGGGTGTCCCAGCCTGCCTTGGCGCAAAGCTCGTCAAGGACCGCAATTCGGCGCGTATCACCGGCTTTCTGATAGAGAAAGCGGCGATAGGATGCCGGATCCTTGCCGGCCCGTCGCGCCAGTTGATCGACGATGTGCTCCATCACCATGGCGGTGTGCGAATTGCCCACCGATCGCCAGAACCCGACGATTACCGGAAATGCCGGTGTGAAAATCTTGCCATCGACGGTCGTTGCGGTGGAAAGATTAGGCGATTCCGCGATACCCTCAGTCGCTGTGAAATTCGGTACGAGAGGAAGCAGGTTCTGGCAAACGCAATGGAAGCGCCAACGTTCAGGAAATCCGTCCGAACCAACCTGAACCCAAACGCGATGGTGCGACATCGGTCGGAAGTAGCCCGACCGCATGTCGTCCTCGCGGCTCCAGATCAGTTTGACCGAACGGCCCTCGACGCGCTTTGCAATCCGTACACACTCGACAAGATAGTCAGAACTCATCGCACCGCGGCGGCCGAATGAACCGCCGGCGGGGATAACCTCAATGTCGACTCGGCCCGGAACGGTCCTTGCAGTGAGAGCCGCCTGAACCTGGTCGACCGTCGCCAGATGCGCCCCCGATGTGATCGCGACATCCCAACCATCGACCTTCGCGACGCAATCGAGCGTTTCCATCGGGGCGTGTGCGAGATAGGGGAAATCGAATGTAAACTCTAAGACATCGCCCTCGAAGGGCGCTTCCGGCGATTGACCCGTTGACTGAAAGCTGCCGGGCTCGACGTCGCTACGACCGGCAGCGATGTCGTGGAAGTAGGCGGCAAGATCAGGAGAGGAGCGTCTCTCGGCTTCGCTATCGTCCCATTCAATACGTAGCGCGTCGCGTCCACGTTTGGCGGCGAACGTCGTCTCGGCAAGTACGGCAACACCCGTCTCGATGGCGAAGACCTGACGCACTCCCTTTATTTTCAACGCGTCCGATGCATCAAATCGCATCAGTTTTCCGCCAAAGCGGGGACTGTGAGCGACCATTGCAACGAGCTGGTCCGGACGTTGGATATCCTGTGTATAAATCTGGGCTCCTGTGCTCTTTGGAAGGCTGTCCTTTCGCCGCACACGTTGCGTTCCTATCAGCCGATAGTCTTCACGCCGTTTAAGGATCGGCGTCTGGGGCGGGGTCTGACGGGACGCGTCGGCAAAGAGTTCACCGAAGGTCGCCGTTTGATCAGAGCCAGAATGGGACAGGACACCGTCGCGGACGATGATATCAACGCTCTGCACGCCCCAGCGAGCCGCAGCCGCCTCAACAAACATGGCGCGCGCTGCAGCACCCGCACTGCGCATGAGATACCAGTTCGAGGCGACGGAATTCGAACCGGCTGTCATTTGAACACCATAGGCCCGGAAATTGGTGCGCGCATCGACCACACGCACCTTGTCCCAATCCGCGTCCAGCTCTTCGGCAACGATCGCGGCGAGACCGGCGTGGATGCCTTGGCCGAGCTCTTGCTGCTTGTTGACGATCGTCACCCATCCGTCATTGGTAATGCGGATAAATGGTCCGAAGGCGCTTGGCGCCGGATCGCTACCGCCACCCTGCAGGATGGCGCCGATCGCCTGCATCGGGTTGGCCGCTGCGTAGGCGAGCACCAGCGCACCACCCACCATTGATCCACCCAGGATCAACCGTCGGCGCGTCATCCTAAATCGCGGCTTTTCGTCTGGGGAGTCGTTCACGGACATTCTCCTATTGCCATCCTGCGCCCACTTGATCTTTTCATGGCGGGCACGCTGCACCGGTATCGAGCCAGGCCTTGATCAACGATCCGAAGGCTTCCTGGGTGCCAGGTGCGGGCTTGCGGTTTGCGCCCGGATGCCAGGCCCAGCCCACCAGTTCGTCCTGCGTCATGTGATGAAGCAGTTCCTCACGTGTCATGTGTGACCGGTCCGGATCCAGGAGTTGCCTGCAGATGTCACCGAGCGTCTTGCCCTGCCAGGCCATCTCGATCGGAGCGAGTCTCCATTTGGCGTTTCCAGGGACGCCGGAGGCTTCGAAATTTTCGGCCTGATGACATGTTGAGCAACGAAGTGTCGGCGCGCCGCCACCGTCGGCGCCACGTGTAACCCAGGGTGTATGGGCGCGCATCGCTTCTGTCTGGGTCGGACGATCTGTACGCGGATGGCAGTTCATGCAGCGTGGATGCTCGATGACACGTCCGGCTTCCCTGAACAGCGCGATAGACCGCAAGGTCGGATCGGCAATCTCATCGAAACCCGACACCTGACGCAGAAGATCGAGTTCCGCGGGCCGCAGTCTATTTTCAATCGCTTGCGTTTGCGGCATTGTTCGCGGGTAGAGGGCGTAGACAAGGCCGGCGGCCGCCGCGACACAAATCATCCCAAATGTCCACCCAAATGCAACTTTCGCCCGGCGACGCCATCTTCTTTCCTCGGACCGGCGTCGTGTCATGTCGCCGTCCCGAGCATTGCCGCGGCGTGGTGAATGGCCGCACGAATCCGGTTGTAAGTGGCGCAACGACACAGATTGCCGCTCATCGCAACGTCGATCTCCTCGTCCGTGGGCTTTTTGATATACTGCAGCAGCGCAATCGCGCTCATGATTTGGCCGGACTGGCAAAAGCCACATTGCGGCACATCGAGCTTCACCCAGGCATCGCGTAGCGCGGCTGCTTCTGCGCCGGCCATTCCCTCGATCGTCCTGATCTGTGCAGATACAGCCGATTTCAACGGGATCGCACAGGACCGAGTGGGCTCCCCATCGAGATGCACGGTGCAGGCGCCGCACTGCGCTGCGCCGCAACCGTACTTGGTCCCCGTCAATGACAGATTATCGCGAAGCACCCACAGAAGCGGGGTTTCACCGTCCTCGTCAACATCATGGGATCGGCCATTGACCGAAAGTGTGTAAGACATGGAATAATCCCTCTGATAACGGTGAGCTTAGGATCGGGTAACCGTGATTGGATATACCCGATCCGACAAAAAACATGCCTGATCCTCTCGGCGGTTGCCGGTCCAGGCCGCTACGGGCGTTGGGACCGAAATATCAGCCGCAAAAGTCAGGTAGCGAAGGCGACGAGGGCCGCTCGCTGTCAGGAGCGAGCCGGATGCTGAGAGGTCGGCTCTCGCCGTATGATTTTGCCGACCTGCGCACATGAAAAATTCCGCGAAAATCAAATTCGGAAGGTGGAAAAAGAAAACCATAAGGGCGCCGAGCCAGTCGCTCCAGTCCGCCATTTCATCGAAAGATCGTGACCACAGAAACCACCATACATTATTCGGTACAGCCAAGAGCCGATTGTCAGTACGAAGAGGCGGTTCGTCCAAGGTGCGATGCAGCTTATATTGGGCCGATCTTGCGTAGGTAGAAAAGCCTCGCACCCAGCAGAACGAGAATGGTGCCTGCCAAGAAATGGGCGCCGATAGCGCGTGTCGACAGCCACGAGGATGGGTCGTATAGGCCGGGCAGTGCCTCGTTCCACCGATAAATATCCCACTGACAGCGGTTCCGCCGAAAAAGCCAACAATGTTAGCGGCGCATACAAGGACGCTCAGCCAGCTGACTGCCACGAGCAATCCTGCGCCTTGGCGCGCGGACAGAATGTAAAAGCCGCGACCAATCTTGATGACGGCCGTTATTGTGCCCGATACAAGACCATAGTGCGTCCGAGGAGTGGCGTGCCCGCATAACCTCGCAGTTCGAGCGCACCATCTCGCATCGATGCACGCCCCGAATAGGTGCGCCCCGACGATCCATCGTAGAATTTTCCGTCTTCCCAGCGGCGATCTTGTGCATCCCATTTCAGGTCAGTCAGGAAGGTAATGCTCTCTAGGGACCGGCTCCTAAGTTTGGGGTCAGGATTGTGGACGTCTTTCTTGAAAGTCTTACCGTCTGCTTCCATAAGCCGATTGCCATAAATGACCCGCGCCGCATAGTTCCCGCCAGCGTCGAATACTTCGAACTTGAAGTTGCCATCCTCAGTTTCCCAAACGCCCTCGATTTCGCTTGACGATGAAGCTTGAGCGAGAGCCGCGGTCAGCTGTAATCCGGTCAATCCTGCCGTAACCATGATTGCCAGCGTAAACTTCCTGATTTTCGATTTCAGCATATCGACGTCCTTTTTCGTTGATGAAGAAAGGCTAATGCGAACGCTCCTGCTGTAGAATGTCTGAAATCGGAAATTATCTGCCTGATCCTCCACGGGTGGTCTTCCAGAACATCGTTGACTTTTACGTTCTCTGGGGCTGCGTGTCGGTGGTCGTGGACTTAAAGCTTGACGTGCTTCACCCAGTGTGGCCCGGAGCAGGCATCGCTGGCCAGTCGTATAAGGCGACAGCACCGCGCAAACCAGGGCCGTTCATGACCTTTTTAGGCGACCGGTCGCGAAACCAGAATGTGACTGCGACGACGGCGGTGCGCGTGCGCACGGTGGTGTCCAAGAATCTCGATAATTCTGACATAGCGCCGGGCATCAAGTAGCAGGTCACCGCCTCCGCGTCCGCGAGGTCGCAAGCATAGAAGTTGCTTCTCATTACGGAGACGTTACGAAGATGCCTGGTCCGGACCCAGGCCACGAAGCACGGAAAAGGGGAGATCTCTACCCCTTTGATATTCGCGCCGGGGAAAGCCCTGTTGAGTGCGATCAGGAGCGAGCCCCATCCGCATCCAAGATCGTAAATCACGGCTAAGTCAGAAAGGTTCGCATCGCGTAACAGAGCGATCACATCGGCTGCCTCCGTTTCCGCCAGCGGCCACGATGGCACTCTCGTCAACGCATGGAAGAACAATAAAGAAAGGCAGACCGACGACACAGCGGCAAGCAGAAAGACGGAGAATGCCTGTTGCATTTGTACTTCTCAAAAAATCAGATTCGCCCGGCGCTAAAGGACGGGTCTGAGTCATTATTGATTGTCCGATGCCGATAAGCCAGCCAGCGTAAATTTGGCCATGCGGGTCGCGCTCGTGCTGACTAAGACGGATTTCCCTGCCCCTCAAGCAATTGATCCTGATGCGCCCGATCGACAGCTCTTCGCGGTCTTCGTCGAGTGATGCGATAGACGGCTGCGGGTGGAACATTGGCGAGGGTCCATCCGACATGCGTCGCCTTCAGTCCGAGACGGTCGAGCAATGGTCTAGCAATCGGGCATCGCGGACCGTAGGTGAATTGATAGAATGCCCCGCCATGGCGGAGGTGCAAAAATGCTCCCTCCAGGATAGCGTGCACTTTCCGCACCGGCATCGATAGAAGGGGAAGCCCACTGACGACAGCACCCACAGGCGTTGAGGCGTGAAGCGGTAACTTGCGCAATTGAGCCGCATCCATCTGGACAGTTGTTGCGGCTGGAAAACGGGCGCCGAGTTGGTTCGCAAACTCCGCACCGTACTCGACCAGCACGAGATTTTCTTCGGCAACACCTTGCTGTAGCAACGCTTTCGTAAAGACGCCGGTGCCGGGACCCAACTCGATCACCGTGCCCGTCTGCCCGGATATCTCGGCGGTCATAAGGGAAGACAACGCGCGCCCTGATGGTGTGACGGAGGCGACACGAAGGGGCGCGGAAAGCCACGCTCGAAAAAACATAAACGCGTCTGCGGTTCGATTGGTCATCGCTTGCTTGCTCCCATATCCGAGCGCGTCGAATATCGTTGCTGGAGCCGCCATCCCAAGGCAATGAGCAGCTCTGCGGCAATAAGCAGGATCAGTATTTTCAGCGCGAGTGCGGACGAATTAACGCCGGGGATAGTCAGCACAGCGAGATAGCCGGCTGCAATAAACAACCCGTTCCACAGGACAATGCCGACTGATACGCCAGCGACAAACCGTAGCGCACTTGTACCTAAAAGCCCCGCCGCCACCGGCGAGATCAACCGGACGGTGGGAATGAGTTGCGACAGGATCGTGAGCGCTCGCTCCCGATGGCGCAGGGAGGACAGTGTCCAGTCGATACGCTGTCGTGATAGTCCCACCCATCCGCCGAAAGAGTAGAGAAGGGATGTCGTCCGTTTTTTTCCGACTGCACGCACAAGAAGATAAAGACCGAGAGCTCCGATCGAGCTTCCAACCGTGGTGCCGATAACGGCAGTGTGTAGCGACCAGACCTCATCGTCGGCCGCAATGCCAATGGCGACGAGAACTCCATAGGAGGGTAGGGCAGGCAGAAAGCGTTCAGCAAGCCCGATCGCGAGGAGACCAAATATGCCGTATATCGCAATCCAGTCGACAAGATTTCCGAGCGGGTCCATCTCTCACCCCTTCCGTGCGATCGTTGCTGCGCCCGGGCTAGAGATTTCCAACGCTGGAGCTTGTGCGGCGAACGACACCCCGGTCAGCTTTTCCGAGATTTCCCACAGCTTGTGCGCCACATGCTTTTCCATCGCTTGTTTCGGAACTTGTGCCTCGGTGGGGTGTCCACGGGTTTCCCCGAGCCTATCGGGGCCGTAATAGCCGCCACCTCGGGCCGTTGGAGATGTTGCTGCAAAAAGAGTGGGTAATGCGCCTTGCGCAACGGGCTGGAACAGAAACCACATCAACGACCTGAGAACGCCCTGGGCGCTTCGGCGGCCAGGCCCGTTGTGCAGCAGATCCGTGCGGGATATCCCCGGATGCGCCGCAATACTGGTGATACCCCAGCCCGCTTCCTGGCTCCGCCTTTGCAGCTCGAAAGCAAACATCAAACATGCCAGCTTCGACTGGCTGTAAACAGGCATGGGCTTGTAGCTCCGTTCCGCTTGCAGATCATCGAAGTTGATGGCGGCGCTTGCGCTGCGGACAGCAATGCTGGAAAGCGTAACGACGCGTGGGTCTTGTGCCCGGATGAGCAGCGGCAGCAGGGCGCGCGTCAGGGCAAAATGGCCAAGGTAGTTGGTGCCGAACTGCAGTTCGAAGCCGTCCTTAGTCGTCTCGCGGACCGGCGGCGTCATCACGCCGGCGTTGTTGATGAGAACATCGATATGGTCGCGCGTTTCTTTCAGTCTTTTGGCCAGTGCCTCGATCGACGCGAGGTCTCCAAGGTCGACAATCTCCAGTGTAACCGAGGCCTGAGGCAGGCGTTCCTTGATGCGCCGGACAGCGTCGGCGCCCTTTACCGGATTGCGCCCTGCGATGATCACGTCGCTACCGGCTCGAGCCAGCGCAAGGGCATCTTCAAAGCCCAGACCACCCGTTCCGGTGATCAGGATTGTCCGGCCCCTTTGAGAGGGCATATCGTCAAGTGTCCACGATTTTGGCATCGTAATTCCTTTCTGTATTTCTGGGGCAAGAATTGTCCGCCGAAGACGCACTGTTCGAGGTAGGTCTCCGGCGGACAGAAGGTCGCCTTGGGGGCAGCGACCTCTCGAGGATCTGGAAGGGACGGTTCCGGATCCGAGCCTATGCATTGAGATCGATCGGTTCACCGCGGGGCGGCCTCACCGCAACCTCACGCGTTCGCTGCATCCATGCCGGATATTCGGGCGTGATCTTGCTGACTGTATCCAACTCGGCGATTTCATCCGCACTGAGCGTGATTTCTGACGACCCAACGCTGTCATCGAGTTGCGCGACCGTCTTCGCCCCAACGATAACGCTTGCCACGTGCGGCTGATGCAGCAGCCATGCCAGCGCAATTCTTGCAACGCTGACGCCTTTGACAGCGCCGATGCGTTCCATGACGTCGATCACGTCGTAAGCTCGATCCATAGTGACCGGCGGAAAATCGAAAACAATCCGGCGACTACCCTTCTCTGCCTGCCGGTCACGGCCGAACTTGCCACTAAGCAACCCGCCTGCAAGCGGACTCCAAACAAGAAGGCCGAGTTTTTCGGCATTGATCAGCGGAACGATTTCCCGCTCGATATCGCGACCTGCAAGCGTGTAATAGTTTTGCGAGGTGGCGATCTTCGCAATCTGGAGGCGTTCGCTGTGGCCGAGAGCCCTCGCCATCTGCCAGGCCGACCAGTTCGACACGCCCACATAGCGAACCAGACCCTGTTTGACGAGCGCATCCAATGCAGCAAGGCTTTCCTCGATCGGCGTTACGTTATCGACGTTATGGAGCTGGTAAAGATCGATGTGATCAACCTGCAGTCGTCTCAGGCTGGCTTTGACGCTGTCGAAGATGTGGCCACGGGAATTGCCGGCGTCATTCGGACCCTCACCCATAGGCCCACAGACCTTGGTTGCGATAACCACATCCTCTCGTCGGATCCCGAGGTTTTTCAATGACTTGCCGATCATCTCTTCTGACGCGCCACTTGAATAGATATCGGCGGTATCGATGAAGTTGATCCCGTGATCGAGTGCACGGGCGATCAGTACCTGAGCGCCGTCCTGTTGAACGTTGCCCATATTGGCCCAGACCCCTTTTCCGCCGAACGTCATCGTGCCAAGGCAAAGTTCCGAGACAAAAAGGCCTGTATGTCCAAGTGTGTTGTATTTCATGACGAACGTGTCCTTACAGTATCTGGTTGGGAACCCACGGCGGCGCCTACACCCCGCAGTGGCATCCATCAGGCGATACCGCCATTTGCGAAGATGTTTTGGCCATCGATCCACGCCCCATCCCGCGAGCAGAGAAGGCTAATGACATTGGCGATGTCTTCCGGCTGGCCTAACCGGCGAAGCGGTGTCGCTTCCGGTATGCCGCGAAGCGCCTCTTCCCCATGCTGGCGAAGGAGTTGCGTATCGACGGCGCCGGGCGATATGGCATTGACCGAGATGTTGCGGCCACCCAGTTCCTTTGCAAGGACGCTTGAATAGATTTCCTGCGCCGCCTTGGTCGCAGCATAGGCTGCTGTGGCGGGAGGGCTCATTTTGATAATACTTGAGCTGAGGCTGATGATCCGGCCTCCGTCGCGCACGCGTCGTGACGCCTCGCGCAGGACGTTAAAGCTCCCTTTGACGTTGGTGGCCATCATCCGGTCGAAGGCTTCGTCGGTCATCTGAGCAAAAGGACCGACGTGCATGATCCCGGCGTTATTGACGACGATGTCGACGCCGCCGAAGGCGTCGTCATTGGCGTCGAAAAGAGCTTTGACCGCAGCAGGATCCGCAACGTCCCCCTGGCGAACGATGGCGCGACCGCCAGCCGCCTCGATGTCGCGAACGACCGCGTCGGCAAGATCCCGGTTCGTCAGGTAGTTCACCGTCACGCCATACCCGTCCCGCGCCAGACGCCGGGCGGTGGCTGCGCCGATGCCACGGGAAGATCCGGTGACAATCGCACCGCGCTTGTCGCCAGCGATAACTCCAGCATCTGATGATTGGGCTGATGCAAGGCCAGTCATGGCAATGGCGGATGGCACCGCCGCCGCGAGGGCGAGGAATGTGCGCCGGGAGTTCTCTTTATTGGACATTGGAATGTCTCCTGAGAAGTTTCGAATGTTTGAATCTGCAGCGGGAGTTTGTAGTCAGGGTTGGCGCAGCAAGACACTAACCCTTTGATTGGTGACGAGGAGCGTAATGCCCGCGAGAACGGTCGACAAAGGCACGATCAACAGACCGAGGCCGAGCCCGTTTGGAATGTCGGCTGCGCTTGCAGCATCGCTGACAATGCCGACGATCAGGGGCCCCAGCGCCGGTCCGGCGAGGCCAGATCCAATCATGACGAGACTGGTCGCCTGGGCCTGGCGTCCCTGACCGGCGATGAGATGGGCGGCTCCAAATCCCCAGGGCAGCATAAACGAGAAGGACAGCATTCCAGGAACGAAGAGCGCAACGGACACCCAGCCAGCCGGAGCAAACAGGGCCGCAGTCGTCGTTGCGCTGGCAATCAGGAACAGAATTGCCGGCGGGCCGAGCACCTTGCCGGTGCCTGAGCGGACTGCATGGTCAAACCAGCGTCCGCCACCCAGAGTACCGATGATCCCCATCAGCCCTTGCAACATGCCGAACGAAACGCCGACTTCTGTCGCGGTAAAACCATATGTGCGGATCAGAAACGGTACCGAAAAAGCATAGAAAGGGGCGCCTGCGAAGCCCAGGAAAACGGTAGCCGTGAACAACCAGCGGAATGCCGGGGACGATAACATTTCAAGGCTTGTGCGCAGAAAGGGTTCGTCGCGCGAGGCTGTTGCTGCAAGAGGGGGAGTGGGACCGGCGACAAGAATTGTCAACAAGCCGACGAGGATACCGATGGCTCCGGCACCGATCAAGACGATGCGCCAGCCGAAAACATCCGCCATCGTGCCGCCTGCGGCAAAGCCCACCATAGTGCCCAGCGGGATGCCCATTGCGAAGAGACCAATTGCAAGTCCCCGGCGCTCGGGAGCAATTTTGCGGACGATGAGAGCATGACCCGACGGCACTGCGCCAGCCTCCCCGAACGCAACACCGAAGCGTGTGAGGGCGAGAAACATGAAACTGGCGGCAAACCCGCCAAGGGTCGTCATGGCGCTCCAGATGAGAACGCAGGATACGAGCACAAGACGGGGAGACCCCCGATCCGCTGCACGGGCAAGCGGCAATGAGAGCAGCGCGTAGCAGACTGCAAACGCGAGCCCCGTGAGCACGCCCATCTCCGTGTCGGTCAGCGACAAGTCCGCTTTGATTTTTTCCGCTAGAATGAAAGGCAGTATCCGATCGATCTGTGAGAACGCGTTGATCAGAAGAAGTACCGCGCATATCGCGGCCATTCGCAGGCCCTTCGCGTATCCCGCAACGGGCGCTCTGGGCGGCGCTCGTGTTGCGGAGGGGTCTATTGACCGGTCGATAAATTCTGTCATCTTGAGGTCACTCCTCGCTCGGTTGCACCCTTAAGCTAGATGGAGTGTCCAATGACCAGAATGCCCGAACCTTCAAGAAACTTGCCTATTCCTGCAGAAGAAGCCAAAATGCCGGCAGCGAGCCGCGTTTTGCGGTGGCCCCTCAAACAGTCGGAGCCACGCTTGAACACGCCGCTGCTTTCTGCCGTTACAGCCTACATCGAGGACCAGGGCGGCGGCCAAGGCCTGTTCCCGACGGCCATAGAAGGCTTCAACATCGTCCGCTCCTTTCAGTCGATGATGCCGATGCGAAACATCTATCGCCCGTCGCTTTGCGTTGTACTGGAAGGCGCAAAGGAGTTGCAGTTCGGCGAGGAACATCTCAATTACCGCAGCATGGAGTGCCTGGTCGTCAGTGTCGGTGTCCCGGCGACCGGAAGGATTGTGGAGGCCAGCGCCGCAACACCATACGTCGGTGTTTTGATCGACTTCGACGTGGCAACGGTGCGCGAAGTTCTCGAACAGATGGATGCTCCCCCAGCGCAGTCTGAGGCGACCGGGCCTTGCGCTTTTGTTGCCGAGGTGGATCAGTCGCTGGCCGACTGCATTCTGCGCCTGGTTCGACTGCTGGCAACGCCAAAGGCAATACCGATCCTGGCGCCTTCGATCGTTCGCGAGATTTGCTATTGGTTGCTGAGCGGCCCGCATGGCGGGGAAATCTGCAAGCTCGCCTGCCCGGAATCGAACATCGAACGTGTCGTAAGGGCGATATCCGCGTTGCACACTAACTTCGCGGAAACGTTACGGATAGATCAACTGGCCGATGTTGCCAGGATGAGCCCGTCTTCATTTCACAGGCATTTCAAGGCACTGACCTCGATGACGCCCCTCCAGTTCCAGAAGCAATTACGCCTGCTGGAGGCGCGCCGCCTGATGGTCACGCAGGCTGCCAATGTTGCTGAAGCGGCCTACAAAGTCGGGTACGAGAGTGCGTCACAGTTCAGCAGAGAATATTCCAGAACTTTCGGCGTAGCGCCCAAACAGGATGCTCTGAACCAACAGCGCCTTCATACAGAATATGCAAGCCGCACCGTAAGATCCGCCTAGCCGCTGAGCTGGAGACCTGCAAGAACATGTAAGTCGGCGGGAGCCGATCGCGTACCGCTGGATTGGCCGTAGCTATGGAGAAACCGCGATCGACAAAAATTGCCCCCGGCTACGTCAGCCGAGGGCACACATCAAGCAGTCAGGCTCTTAGCCAGACTTCACGTCGACCCGAAATCGATGCCTACCTCCTCAACAGACTGAATACAGCCGCCCGATGCCCAACCAAAACAGTCCCTTGTTCGATAGGATTTACTGGCGCACCCTGCCACTCTTCCGACAAGCTGACACAAGCGACTTCCGGTCTGATTGGTGGAGTGAACGCTAAGATCTTCTACGCTGCTCAGAAACTATTCGTCTGCTCATTTGGGCTTCCTGATCTAACCATTTATGCAGGTACTCGTGTCGCTATCTCCAATCGTTGAGCTGGGAACATCTACGATCCGCAGGCTTTTCAGCGTTGGCAGCTCAATTTTCAGGAATCGGACTGCCAGTCGTCTTAGTTCGTCGATGTTTCCGCTTTTGGAGTCGTTTCTCTTACCCTCCTTCACGAGGCGTTCGCCAGCTTGCTGCAGGAACTCCCAGACGTCGTTCGCCAAGCCATCGGCATCCTCACGCCCTTTGTAGAGGGCGTGAGGAAAATAAGGCATCAAAACGTGTTTTTTCGGAAACACGGATCACAATCTTGAGAGGTTGTTTTCGGCTGAAGTCCGCTTAACTCAGTCTAATGGGTGAAATAGTGGGGTGGTCCATGGAAAATACATAACTTAATGATATAAAAAGATATTCAATTAATCTTCGTGGATTTTTGAGGGCGGCGGCGTCCGCCGGGTGCATGTTCTTATCTGGACCCAGTATGAATCCGGACAGGGAATTATACAAGCTAAGGGTGTATATGCTGCGCTGCAGCAATTACGACTTTTCGCGCTTGTAATTTCTGCTGCTGTCGGCAGGCTCAAAGCCTCTCGCCGTGCTGCCCGGGTTCGCTGCGGACAAAACTAGATGCGTGCACGCTTCTCTTGAGGTGACAGAGTGCAGAGACGCGGTCGGGTGCTTGGCGTAATACCCTTTGTGCAACGCCAACATGCCTCCCGTGGAAGCAAAGCGACATGCCTGAAGATTGAAAGAACTTGCCTGATCATGCGAGACAAAAGAAAGAGAGGCCATTCCACGTTTTTAGCTAGAGCGGTATGACTGCCGCGCAGCTGACGCACTGACTACAGCCCAGTTTGGAACAATCGGCCAGAACGGAGTTCAGTGTTCGCCTGTTTCGGCGCCTACGACAGGGGCAAGGCCAAGCGAGCAATGAGTAACCGTCTCTGATCGATCATGGCGAAAATGCCTGGCTGTTTTGGACGCTGCGGCTGGCGTAATCGCTGTAGAGACGCTGTTGGTTGATGGCATCCTGTTTAGGCGCGACTCCGAATTCCCGAGAGTATTCACGACTGAATTGCGAGACGCTTTCGTAGCCGACCTTATACGCAGCCTCTGTGACGTTAGCGGCCTCGGCCACCATCAGCCGCCTCGCTTCCAACAGGCGCAATTGCTTCTGGAACTGAAGAGGCGTCATCGAGGTCAAAGCCTTAAAATGCTGCTGGAATGAGGAGGGGCTCATTCGGGCAATGTCGGCCAGTTGCTCCATTGGCAATGTCTGCGCGAAATTCACATGTAGAACAGAAACGGCTTTAACTACACGCGCGATATTCGATTTCGGTAGCGCCAGCTTGCAGATTTCGCGTCCATGCGGCGAACTCAGTAGCCAGTAACAAATCTCCCGCATCACCGACGGGTATAGAATCGGGATGGTCTTCGGCACCTTCGTCATCCGGATGAGACGCATGATGCAATCTGCCATTGGATCGTCCACCTTGCCTACAAAAACACATGGACCCGGATCCATTGTCGGGGATGGTGGGATGTCCATCTGTGCGAAAATCTCGCGCATCATGGCAACGTCCAAATCGATGGTTACTCCGACAAAGGGCGCTTCCGGACTTGCTTCAACGATCCGACCCTTCGCCGGAAGCTCGATGCTTACTACCAGGCATTCCATCGCACGGTAATCAAATCTGCTTTCGCCGAAGTAAATTTCCTTTGCTCCCTGAAGCACGACGCACAGGGAAGGCCGATAGAGTGCCCGCATTGGCATCATTGTTTGGAAAGAGCGAACAATATTGAAACCATCGATGAGCGTTGGAAACAAGCCCTCACCGCCGCCTTGCTCCTCGATATAGGCGGCGACGGTCGTAAGTAGCGGCGACGGCAAGCAAGGCTCCGATCGATTGCGCGGCCACTGGAGGAGGCAATCTTTGAGTGACAAACTCGTGTCGCCTGCAGGGGCAGGTAAGTTTCTTGGAGGTTCTGGCATTTCAGTCATTTAACACCCCTGCTGACTCGAAATTGGCAAACGCGCAGGAAGCAAGCGTTTTTATTCAGTCGGCATTGTCCCACATGGCGTGATCTCAGATCCAATTCATCCATAGAATTCCCCGGTTGAACTAAGTTGTTGAGGAAAGCTACCGTGAGGGTGTCGCACAAATTTCGCAGCGTCGATCCAAATTGTAACCAAGTGTATCAGTTGAGCCGGGGCGGAATAAATATCGTCAACTCGAAGCTCCGTTTTGCTTGGCGACCGTCGGGATCACTACCTGTGATGTTTGAGAGCCATTAGGTTTACTCGGCCGCATCCGGGAAATGTTCATAATCGACTGTAGAGTTCGAGGCTGCGATAGCCCGTACAAGATCGATAATTTTTCGCCGACGCCGGACATGTCCTATCTGTAGGAAAGCCTCCGTGAGTAAGATTGTCTCATGAGCGAGGCGAGGGTCCTCCGGCTTGATGCAGCGGATCAAATCGTGGCCGTGTTGAAGTCCCGGCCCGGCAAAAAAGCTCCGGACGTCCACATGAAGGACGCGGGCGATGTCGGTAAGCATGCTCGCAGAGACCCGGTTGGTACCTTTTTCATATTTCTGTACCTGCTGAAAGCTCACACCTATGCCGGCACCAAGGTCGGATTGAGATAGTCGGCTGAGCAGGCGCGTTTTCCGGATAGCTTTACCGATTTCGATGTCGGTAGCGTTAGGTTGATGTTTCATGAGCGCTTCCTTTAAAACCTCAGTCTAGCTTGCGGTCAGGTTGTCGTTGGTCGTGTCAGACGCAGGTTTCGGAGCCAGTTCGCCTGTCACAGAGGCGTTGAACAGTTTCCGTTTGGAGGTGCCCGGAACCCACGTGATTTTTCCCAACACATGAGGCCGCGATTTCTTTTGTCCGCTTGTCTTCGAGATCGCGACATTCGGGGTGTGGCGGCGCGTGGCCGTCCTTCAGGCCGCGTAGATCATTATGTTCAAACCGGCAGCTCAGATGAACACATCATTTAGCCGAGCCGACCATTCCTGTGGTCTGGGGGAGTCTGAAACTGTCGGCCTGTATCAGTCAGGCCACTACTGAGTTCAGCGTCAAGCCCAATCCAACGATCACGGCTACGAGCAAGGCGTCGGCGAGGAAAACCCGGGCAATATCGTGCCGGGCAGGGCGCAGACGGCTCACATAATCTTCGCGGAAATGTTCCATACCTGTCTCCTGTCAAGTTCCACGACCCGTCAAGGACGGGCTGGCGGGTTTGAGCTATCGGTTCGATTTCGATTGAGAAAAACTACAATGCATGTGTCGTGAAAATTTCGCAGCGCAGGTTGAAATTGTAATAGAGTGTAACGGGATAAGCCGTTCCACAAAGCGCTGTCAGCTCCACAGCGGCATCACCAAGTCCGTCAGCGCAAGAACCTTTTGGAGCGCAAATAAGCGCCTGTGCGGGGTTAACGTTTGGAGCGCACCAACGGTGCGGCACGCAACTGGGTCCACATCTCGACCATCCACCCGGGTTATTCCGGCGGAAGTTTGCTTACGTTAGTTATGGATGCAGGCTTTTCCTCGCGGAATGTGATCTCTGCTGCTTTAAGGCTGTTTTTTACCAGTCGTTGGTTCAAATCGCGTCAAGGCGAACGCCCCTAAAGACAACCCCTAATCTAATTGCCGATCTGGCGAAGGACCACGGCCTTCCCACTAAGAAGCCATGCCGAATAGTTAGTAGCATTCAGAGCTGCGGCCGCATCGCCCGTGTCGAGCTGACGTTCTCAATCAGGGTTGCGACATGAAGGATAGTCGATTCAGCCTGCCACGCACGCCGTCGCAGTGTGGGACATTGCGCTCAGGTCAGGATCTTGCCTCTCGCTATCGGCAAAGCCTACGACGCAAAAGAGAGGAACTTCAGAGCCTAAGTTTTAGAATCAGGCGGGTCGATGGTTCGTGCCCTTTCAAGAGCAAACTCATTCTCTTCACTAAGGCAGATAGGCATCGCCGCCCCTGGCGATGATGTCATCTTCGCTGAGGGAACGGTGCCAGTGCGAATAGAGCACAAAGCGGTCACGCGGAAGCCCCACTTCCTTCTTCAGGTGACGATGAATGGCCTTGAAGGCTTTGTGTTCACAGCCACCCCAGAAGAAGACGCTCTTTCCGCACGTCGGCCATCGAATGGAGCCAATTGCGTCCTGAAGCAGCGTCGTTGTTCCCGCACCCTCGCCGTTGCGATACAACCATTGGATCGAAACGCCGCTGGAAGAGCAGAGCGGCAGTTCGTCGGCGGGCGTATCGATTTCAATTAAGGCATGGCCGGCTGCCGTCGCCGGCAGATCTTCGAGAATTCTGGCAATGCCGGGCAATGCAGTCTCGTCGCCGGCGAGAACGTAGAAGTCCGCCGGCCCCGGGCCATTCGCCGCAGGGCCAAGAATGCCGACGACATCGCCTGCCCGTGCATCCATCGCCCACACGGTCGCGGGGCCGGGGTTGGCATGGAGCGCGAAATCGATTGTGATTGTATGTCTTGCCGTGTCGATGAAGCGGATCGTATAGACGCGCGTCGGAACCGCAGTATTGTCCGGCCAGACGACATGCCCACGATGGTCGAGTAGCGGCCAGCGTGGCGCGGCCATGTCGCGTGGCTGGAAAATAAGACGACAGTGGAGCTGGTCTTTCCGGTCGTAACGTTCGAGGTTCTCGCTCTCGAAAACGATCCTGCGAAAGCCGGGCGACAGGTCCTCAATGGTCTGCACCCGCAAGATGCGCAGATCGTCGGGCAAGGCTGGATCCGCATGATCGCCTTCCCATTGAATATCGAGATTTTCACGGGCGGCGATAAAACCGATCGGCCCGACCAGAGCATGTTTCAGCCGATTCAGTCCGCCGGGATCGGAAGCTTCCGCCGTCAACCGAAAACCGTTTCCGGTCGCCTCGAATGTGGCGTCGCCGAATGGCGAATGGATATGATGAATGCCACCTGCCTTCTTAACGGTCATGTCGTGAGTCGCAATCGATTCAACAATCGGTTCGATATAGTCGTCGATCTTTTCAAACTGGACCGCGGCATGTGCGCGGTATCGGTTGTTGGTGGTCGATGGCATCGTGCGTGGCTCCGTGTCTCAGATCGCCGCCCACAGCGGTCCCTTTATGGGAAAGGCTGCAAAGTCGCGATTGATGGTGTCGAGAATGGCGGTTGGATCGACATCGGCACATCGATCCGGATGCAGCCATCTGGCTGCCTGGGCGATAAACAGCACGTTGAGGGGCATGTTGGTAATCAAGCCGGTCCAAATCCCGTAAACACGCTTTGAACGAACGCTCGGCAGATGTTCGAAACTCGGGCGGCCCTCAATCAGATGCTGCAACCCCCGTCGACCCTCTGCGGCGTCGATTCCAGGGCCGATGGACGGCCGACCGCCAGAAGCCCAGCCGCCACCGGATGCGATGTAGACCTCATGCGGTGTGGCGAGAAGATATTCGAGCGAGAGTTTCTCAAACCAAGGCGCGAGCACGCCAGGAAGCGGTTGACCACCAGCCAGCGCCAGCAATTCGCCCCAGTTCTTTCTGCCCGCCGCCCAGCAGCAGTCGTCGAGCGTCGACTGGACCTCCAGATAGGTCGTGACGGGCTTCGCACCGGAAACGCGCGTCGCAATGTCCGCCAGTTCCTGCTCGACAAAGGCGATGTAAGCCTCGGCTTTGTTTGAAGCACCCAGAAGTGTTCCCCACATGCGCATAGATGCTTTCATCGCATCAACCGGGCCGATTGCCCGCGCCTCATCGTCCGCGTTTGAGGAGGCGTCGCTGAATACCACGGGAATGCCGATCTCCTGCAGCCTCTGCAGCAGGGAATTCTCATCACCCAGCGGTGTCATGAAGGCTGTGGTCACGATCAGGTCAGGAGACAGGGCGATCAGCCCTTCAAGGGAAAGCGTGTCCGGGCTCAGCGTCCCGACCGTGCTGACGGAATGGCCGTTCAGCAGGATCGTCTGCAATTCACCGCTGTCGATCCGATCGACGGCGGCCCAACCCACGACTAGCGAAGCAGGATCGCGATGCAGGAGCGACATCGTGAGCAGGTCATGCGCCTCCAGCAGAACGATTCTATTCGGCAGGGCAGGGAGGTGCACCTCGCGCCCCGCCATATCCCTCACGGTAACCGGCTGCTCGGCTCCAGCGGGCTGAATGCCGGAAAGGATGCCGGCTGCCGCAAAGGAGATGCAAAAGCCTCGTCTCGTTATGATCACGACGACATCACCATTTGTACCTGAGGCCGGCGAGCACCGTGCGGCCGTTGCCATATTGGCAATAATACTCGGAACTGCAGGAGGAGTAATAATCCTTGTCGAGCAGGTTGGTGACGCTCAGTGTCGCCTGCAGCCCCTTGAGTTTCGGGTTCGTTGCTCCAAAATTATAGCGAAGTGCGGCGTCAAGCAGGGTGTAGCCATCGGCTTTCACCGTGTTGGTGTCGTTACTATAGCTGGAGCCGACGAAACGCATTCCTCCACCGATGCTTAAGCCCTCCAGCGCACCGGAATCGACGGTGTAGTTCGCCCAGAGAGAACCGTAGTAGCGTGGTACGGCCTGCGGCCGGTTGCCTACGATCGATGTGATGCCGGAATCGGAGACTTCCGTATCGAGCAGGGAAACCGCAGCGATCAGTTCGAGATTGCTGGTGAGGTTTCCCCTCGCCTCGAACTCCAGCCCGCGGGAGTGGATCTCACCCTGTTGTTCATTGAAGCCTGATGAGGCGTTGTAATAGACCACATTCTGCTGGCGAATATCGAAAGCCGAGAGCGTGAAGATCGCGTCCAGTTCTGCCGGTTGATACTTGATGCCCGCCTCATACTGCTGCGCTTCCATCGGCTTCAACGGGCTGCCGTTAGCGCCGACGCTGGTGGAGGGTTCGAACGAGGTGGAGTAGCTGACATAAGGCGCTATGCCGTTATCGAAAAGGTAAAGCAGGCCGGCGCGATAGCTTGTTGCGCTGTCGGATCGTTTCAACGATGTTCCGGAGAGGAGATTGTCAGTATCCTGACGGGCCCAATCGTGTCGCACTCCGAAAACGCCGCGCAGCCCGCCAATCTCGATCTGATCCTGGAGATAGATGCCTGTCTGGCGAAGTGACTGATCATTGTCGATCGCCGTCATGAACGGACCGACCGGTCGGCCGTAGACCGGGTTTGCCACATCAAGCGGCGTCGCTCCGCCCAGCAAATATTCCCAGCTACTGCTTGAGCGCTGAATGTCGAGGCCGGCAAGAAGCGTATGACCGATGGCGCCAGTTTCGAACTTGAATTCAGCCTGGTTGTCGAAGGAAAAGCCTTGGGCGTCCTCGATGGAATGGACGGCCCAGCGGGGAATAATACCCGTCGCGGACATTGGCCCGTTCATCTGCAGCGAACGCATATCGCTGTCCACGCCGGAATACCGGAAGTTCGAGCGGATGGTCACCTGGTCATCAAGCCGGTGCTCGAATTCGTAGCCTGCACCATACTGGGTGCGCCTGAAAGCGTCATAATTCGGATCCCCGACATTGAGGTCCCGACTAAGGAAACCGGCATAGCCTGCTGGCGCCAGAAACTTCGGATAAAGTGAGTTGAAATAGCCCCCTTCCGGATCGCGCTGATAATAGCCTGAAACAACGAGCGAGGTATCCTCGTCCGGCTGCCACTTGAGGGACGGTGCAATGCCGAGACGCTTTTCATCCACCTCGTCATAACGTGTGCCGGAGGAGCGGCCAACAATGCCGATGCCGTATTGCCATGTTCCATCCGTGGGGATCGGACCGGTGGAATAAAGACCGCTCTGAACCCTTCCATCGGTCCCGACTTCAAGCCTGGCCTCGTTTGACTGCACACTTGATGGCTTGCGGCTGACCTGATTGACAAGGCCGCCGGGGCTTACCTGGCCATAAAGAAGCGCTGCCGGTCCCTTCAGGACGTCGATGCGCTCAAGGAGAAAAGGATCAATCGAGGGTGTTGCAAAGGCCTGACCACGTTGAAGTTTCAAGTCATCCAGATAATTCACATAATTTGTGGCCGTGCCAAATGCGCCGAAGCCGCGTAAAAATACGGAATCGTAACGCGAATTCGAGTCCCGATCAGACAAAACACCGGCTGTGTAGCGCAGCGCTTCACCGACCGTTTGCGGGTTCTGGTCGTCGATCTGCTTGCGCGTTATGACCGTAACGGATTGCGGCGTTTCGGCTACAGGTGTTCCGGTCTTCGTTGCCGACCGAGTGGACTTGGCGACGATCGCCGCGGATGTTCCAGCCGCCCCGGCATTGCCGTGGACGACGATTGTTTCCAATTGTGTGGCCTGCTCCTGCGCCAGGGCATGGGTCGCCAACAGAAAAGTTGTGGCTGTCAGAATGTTTTTAATGGAAAGACCTTGCTTCACGAATTCGCCCTCATGGTCGAAGCTTGGGAAATCTGCTAGAGTGAATAAATCAAACGGGACCGTCCTGTCCAGTTAATATGAAAGCGTTGGTCAACTTTTATGTTGGCAATCCTGCTGGACGTCTTCAAACAGGACAAGCGCGGGCGAGTGCGGAGGAAATCTGGTGTCAGAAAGAACAAACGCGACAGCGCGGGTCGGTCGTCCCTTGAAGGCGGAACAGAACGCCGCAGCCGAACGGATAATCGACGCTGCGACCACGCTCTTCGCCACGCGCGGCTTTGCCGGCACCTCCATGGAGCAGGTCGCGTCGCAGTGCGGGGCAGGCAAGGATACTGTTTATCGCCGCTTTCCCTCAAAAGTCGCGCTGTTCGAAGCGGTGGTGGAACACGCACACGCCCGAGCAGTGGCGCGGCTGAGAGACTTACCGATGGTACAGGGCAACGCTCTTGAGCGCCTGCGGGCCCTGATGCGCGAATTGCTGCATATCAACATGGAGCCGAACCTCATTGCACTGAAGCGTATCACCTTCAGTGAAGCTGTCGTGTTCGAAAAGAAAAGACCGATCCCGCCGCAGCCCGATCCGATCATGAACCGGCTCGTCGATGCTGTACAGACGGCGCAGGATGCGGGCATGGTTGCGACCGGGGATGTGAGCCTGATCGCCAGCCATCTCATCCACTGTCTTGTCGCAATGCCCACCTCATCCGCGATGATGGGCAGCGCCGAATTTGATACAAGACAGTCTGTCGATCTCCATTTCGACAGGACCTGGAAGTGGCTCTACCAAGGGATATCGGCAGACAGCTAACGGCAGGGGCGACCATTTTTGTGGAGAGTTCTGTAGTTTGAAATCGAGCGCGCTGTCGCAAATCTTCCAAAGCCTGGTACCCGCCACGTCTGGCGCTCCGTGCCTCTTTGTGATGCCACGATCCAGCTGCGAATGATTTGGATGTTCCGAGCTGGCTCCTTCAGAACTGTCGATAAATGAACGCTATCTCAATTTGGATATTGGAATGGGTCATTTGGTCCCACACCCAAATCGGTCGTGCTGTGAAGCCAAGATCTTGGTTAGCATACGAATCTTGTACTGGGAATTTCGTAATAACGGGGTCGCTGGTTCGTGTCCTTTCAAGTGCACGATGCTGGCAGCGCGGTTTTGATGGGCCACTCGCGGCCCGCACGCAATGATCGCTTCGCACCCCACATCCGGTTATTTTGAGTCTGCTGCACCCGGCTGAAGTTTGTGTTGAGGGAGCGCCTCGGGAAATACAAGTATACATGGGCTACCTGTGCGCATAAAGATATCGACATGGATGGATTGTGAAGGTGCGTATCGTCATGGAATTAGATCCGATTTGCTTCTCCTCGGACTGCGCCAGCAGGACACTCTTCGATCAGATCGCCGACAAGTGGTCCATGATGGTTCTGGCGGTTCTGTCGGACGGACCTCATCGGTTCAACCTCATCCGTAAGCGTCTGGAGGGCGTGAGCCAGAAGGCTCTGACACAGTGTCTCCGCAAACTGGAACGCAACGGCCTCATCACTCGTCGCATCGTGTCCGTATCGCCGGTGGCTGTGGAGTATGAGATCACCAAGCTGGGCCAAACACTGCAAAAGCCGTTCGGCGAGCTTCACCGGTGGACGCTGGACAAGCTGCCGGAGGTCAATGCAGCGCGAGAAGCCTTCGACGCCCGACGATCAGATGACGGTTTCAGCGGTATTCAGCTGGGAAAACGGGCTGATTGAGCCCAACCAAGACGGCGACCAGGTATCCTCAGACCTACCAAGGCGATTTAGGGTGCCTGATTGACAGCAAGTCTACAAAGTATACCTAGGCGTCCAGATCAACTGGAGCGTCAAAATGACTGAGTTAAAATTGCTGACCCCGCTGAAGACCGAGATGTTCGAATTCAAGAACCGCGTCTTCATGGCCCCGATGACAAGAGCGCGGTCACCAGACCATGTGGCGAACGAGCTCACCGCAACCTACTACGCCCAACGCGCCACCGCTGGCCTGATCATCTCAGAGGGGACTCAGATCAGCGAGCAGGCGATCGGCTGGACGAATACGCCGGGAATCCACACGGCCGAGCAGATCGAGGGATGGCGAAAGGTCACCCGGGCCGTGCACAACGCCGGGGGCCTCATCTTCGCCCAACTCTGGCATACCGGCCGCGCTTCTCATCCAGACTTCCATGGCGGAGCCTTGCCTGTCGCGCCTTCGGCTGTGCCCTTCAATAGCCAGGCTTTCACGCCCGAGGGGCCAAAGCCGACCGTCACCCCCCGGGCTCTCACCCTCGACGAGATCCACAGTACGATTCGGGACTACGAGGCCGCCGCGCGTGCGGCCAAGGCCGCTGGTTTCGATGGGGTTGAGGTGCATGGCGCCAACGGCTATCTGCCGGCCCAATTCCTCGAGGACGGTTCCAACAAGAGAACGGACGCCTATGGCGGCCCTGTCGAAAACCGCGCCCGCTTCCTGCTCGAAGCAACCGACGCCGCAATCCGGGTATTTGGGGCTTCCCGTGTTTCGGTCAGGCTCTCGCCCCGGATACCCTACAACGACATGGGCGATAGCGACCTGGAGGGCACCTATATGTTCGCCGTCGAAGCTCTCGAAACGAGGAAGGTGGGCATTCTTCACTTCATGGAGTCGGCGCAGATTCCCGAGGGTCTCAAGCTGCTGGCGCCCGAGGCGAGAAAGCGGTTCTCCGGCTTGTTTGTCGTAAACGTTGGATATGACCGAGAAAGTGGCGAGCGGGCGATAGCAAGCAATCTGGCGGACGCGGTGACGTTCGGAACTCTCTTCATTAGCAACCCGGACCTGCCCGAACGCTTCCGTCAAAATGCCGCATTGGCGCCGTCCGACCCGTCCAGCTACTACGTGGGCGACGAGCGAGGCTATACCGACTACCCACCCCTCGGCTGAAGCATGTCAGGCTAGGCTTCATCTGCTGTCCCGTCGCTCACTCCATTACGGACAGAGTGGCGGGATCGTCGTGAGAGCAGTTCCTGATGGGTCTAGATCGTAACGAGCGGCTGCGAAGTAGTTCAACCGTTCCTGGGCGATAGAGGTGGAGGATGGGGCGATGGCAGCCCGGAGGCCATGAATGGTTCGCTCGACGTTTTTTGCAAGTGCGCCCTCAGTTTGGGCAAGGCCATTTCAGTGACCATCGACGCCGATGCCGCAATGGCCGAACTCGACAAGGCAGCAGATCCTTCGATGTTCGCTCGAGCCTTTGATACCCCAACATCAGACAGCCCCGTACGACACCCTTCCCGACATTCCAAGTGGGCCAGTTACTTGATCTGGCGCGGTTATCTGCGAGTTTGCATTTGAAGTAGTGGCAGGTCGACGGGCCGATTCCGTCCAGGGCGGTTGGTACGCACACTAAATGCCTGCCTCGTTGATGAAATCCAGTTCGGATGACACCCAAGCTTCGCCGCGACTTTGTGACGTTCCGATCGGATGGTCCTAAAGAATAGTCAACTGTGATCAGTCGACAGCGTTTAAGTTGAGCGTCGAACGACAAGCTCTCCCCGAAGAGTTACCGTCTTCAAAGCCGTGCTCCCCTTGATCATACTCAGAATTGCATCAATCATTTCGTCGCGCGGTTGCTCGTAGGTGGTAATGCCGTATCCGAACGAACCGGATATCTCGTAGTTGTCGAAACCCACTATCGCAATATCTTCAGGAACTTGAAGGCGAAAGTTTGCTCGGATCTCATCCATTGCGCCCATCGCCAGAATGTCGTTTTCGCACATTAGCACATCGACGCGATCTTGCGGTGAAGTCTCGCTTAAGTACTTCCTCACCGAGGCCGCACCAGCGTCCAGACTGTATTTTTCCGCGCTCATTTGGACGATGTTTTGGATGCCTTTTTCCGCCCAGAACTCCGTGAAGTAATGGCTTCTTTTTAAAGCCGTGGACAAAGCGGCAGCACCGCTCATGAAGCCCGGGCGTTTGTATCCCTGCGCATGAAGGTGGTCGACGATCTCCCTGAGAGCAAGTTCCGCGTCGCAGACAACCGCTGGCACGCCGTCGATCTGACTGTCACGTGCAAGCACGAACATAGGCGGCATGCCGCGTCCGTGCTGCAGGTCTGTCAGGGTTTCGTCGCGAAACGCTGTACCAAACAGAATGATGGCATCGACCTGACGCTGGTCCGCATGGAGAAGTGCGTTCACATGGTTAAAGTGGCTATTGATATTGATCAGCATCACGACCAGGCCTGCGGCCTGGAGCTTTTCGGTAAGCGCCTCAAGGAAAGGGAGTTTTTGCGGATTGGAAAAGTCATCCACGAAGACAGCGATCTGCCCCGTCGAGTTGGTGGCAAGGCTTCGTGCAAGAAGGTTCGGCGTGTAGTTCAAAGCTGCAGCGGTCTCCAGTACCTTCCGCTTGCTTTCGTCGGTAATCGAAGCTCCCGGTGTGAAAGCGCGTATCACAGTCCACTTGGAGACTCCCGCCGCATCTGCCACCTGTTTAGCCGTTGCTCTCTTCCGCATAAACTCTCCGGTAATGGAACATAAATTCCATTTTTTTGATTCAGTGAAATGAATGCTTGCTTTTAACGCATTCTGACATAACATGCACCTGCTTGCACCCGGTAGCAAACACATTTGCACCCGGTAGCATTCGAATTCGTCACTCAGAGGAGTGGGTGACATTGAGGAGGAAAAAATGAAATCCATTTGGAAGAATTTCGCTTCTGCGGCTATTGCCGTGTCACTGATTGGCGCTTGGTCGGTTGGCGTCAAAGCCGAGGAGCAACCCAGCATCATCGCCGTCACTCATGGACAGGCTTCTGACCCCTTCTGGTCGATCGTGAAAAACGGAATGATGCAGGCCGGCAAGGACATCAATGCCAAGGTTGACTACCGGGCACCCGAGACCTTCGATATGGTCGCAATGGCTCAGCTCATTGAGGCCGCAGTCAATCAAAACCCGGCGGGCATTGTAATTTCCAATCCCGATCCGGATGCACTAGGCCCGGCGATTGCCAAGGCCATCGCAGCCGGTATCCCCGTCATTTCCATGAACTCCGGCATTGCCGCAACGGAAAAGCTTGGCATCAAGCTTCATGTTGGCCAGGACGAACTTACCGCAGGGGCCAAGGTCGGCGAAAAACTCAAGTCTCTCGGCATGAAGCATGTGCTGTGCGTAAACCAGGAGGTGGGAAATGCCGCCCTTGACCAGCGCTGCGCAGGTACCGCCAAGGGCTTCGAAGGTGGAAAGGTAACGGTCCTGCCGACTTCCGCCGACCCGGCGGAAATTGAATCAAAGATCCAGGCTGCTTTAACCTCGGATTCTTCTGTCGATGTCGTGCTTGGCCTGTCGGCACCGCTCGTCGGTGAGCGAGCGGTTGCTGTTGTCGAGAAGATGGGCAATGGCGACAAGGTTAAGGTCGCTTCTTTCGATCTCTCGGCCAATTTCCTGAAGGCTGTTTCGGAAGGCAAGGCGCTTTTTGCCGTGGATCAGCAACCCTATCTCCAGGGATATCTGCCAGTCACATTCCTCGCGCTGAATGCAAGATATGGCACGATTCCTGCTGGAAACGTTGCCTCGGGTCCGAGCTTTGTCGAGAAGGATACCGCCGCTTCGGTGATTGAGAAATCCTCCCAGGGTATCCGCTGAGCGGGACCCATCCGGCAGCTCCCGCACCTCCAGCGGGGGCTGCCCTCATCGCCCGACATCCGATCCGCGTGAAGCGTGAACGGCAGCCGACGGCGCACGTAAACAACTGACATCTGAGGTACGACCATGACGCTGGCCAACGAACAGAACGGGTCCCCGACTCGATCCGACGAGCGCCTGAAAAAGGTTTCGACTTTGACCGCGCTCGCGCGACGTCCGGAACTCGGCGCAGTCGCAGGACTGGTGCTCGTCACAACATTCTTCATGCTGACCGCAAACCCTGCCATGTTCACACTTGCAGGCGTTGTAAACTTCATGGCGCCAGCTGCTCAACTGGGGATTCTCGCGGTTGGCGCGGCACTCTTGATGATCGGCGGCGAGTTCGATCTGTCGATCGGCTCGATGGTCGCGTTCGCAGGGCTAGTTTTTGGCACGGCCCTTGTGGTCCTTAATCTGCCGCTCAGCGTCGCGATCCTGATCGCGCTTGCTTTCGCCGTGGTCATCGGTGTCACCAACGCCCAGCTCACCATGCGCACCGGACTTCCATCGTTCATAGTAACGCTTGCGTTTCTCTTCATTCTTCGTGGCCTCACGCTCGTCGGACTGAAGTGGGCGAGCGGCGGTTCAACACAGCTTCGCGGCATGAGGGAAGCTGTGGCGGACAGTCCCCTTGCGCCGCTGTTCTCAGGCGATGCCTTCGCGGGCCTCTTCACGTGGCTTGGCAGTGCAGGCGTCATCGAGACCTTCCCCAATGGAACGCCGAAAGTCCCCGGTATCCCCGTAGAAATCCTGTGGTTTGTGCTGATTGCACTCGTCGCGACCTGGGTTCTGCTGCGCACGAGGTTTGGAAACTGGATCTTTGCATCCGGAGGCGACCCGAAGTCAGCTCGCAAGTCGGGTGTTCCCGTCGCGCGCGTAAAGACGACCCTTTTCATTGTTACCGCCATGTGCGCCACTCTTGTCGCGATCCTCACCGTGCTTGATGCGGGTTCAACGGACGCACGACGGGGATTTCAGAAGGAGTTCGAAGCCATCATTGCGGCCGTCATCGGCGGATGTCTCCTGACTGGAGGATATGGTTCGGCAATCGGTGCGTTCTTCGGATCGATCGTCTTCGGCATGGTCTTGATCGGTCTCACCTACACGTCAATCGACCAGGATTGGTACCTCGTCTTCCTCGGCGGGATGCTGCTGATTGCGGTTATTTTCAACAACATCATTCGCAAGCGTGTGACGGGAGAACGCTGATGAGCACGACCCAGACACCACTCGTCGAGGTCAAGAACCTCGTAAAGCACTTCGGCTCGATTATCGCACTCAACGGCGTTTCGCTGAGTGTTCACGCAGGAGAGGTTCTGTGCCTCCTCGGAGATAACGGAGCCGGAAAATCAACTCTGATCAATACTCTTTCCGGCGTTCACAGACCGACATCCGGCGACTTCCTCGTCGAGGGGAAACAACATCTCTTTACCGGGCCAAGAGATGCGCTCGATGCCGGGATTGCTACCGTCTACCAGGATCTGGCGATGATCCCGCTGATGTCTGTCACAAGAAACTTCTTCATGGGTCGCGAGCCGCTGAAGGGCTTCGGTCCGTTCAAATACATGGACATGGAATTCGCGGATCGCGTGACCAGCGAAGAAATGAAGAGAATCGGCATCGATGTTCGTGAACCCGGGCAGGCCGTCGGCACGCTCTCCGGTGGCGAACGTCAATGCGTGGCGATCGCACGCGCCGTGTATTTCGGGGCGAAAGTCCTCATTCTCGATGAACCGACATCTGCACTCGGTGTTGCGCAAACCTCGATGGTCCTGAAGTACATCGATCAGGTTCGTCGCAAAGGTCTGGGCGTGATTTTCATTACCCACAACGTCCGACACGCTTTTGCCGTCGGCAACCGTTTTACAGCTCTGAACAGGGGAAAGACGCTTGGCACATTTGCCAAACATGAAATCAGCCTCGATGGCCTGCAGAACCTGATGGCCGGCGGCAAAGAGCTCCAGTCGATCTCCGCGGAGCTGGGCGGCACCATCTGAAGACACTTGGAAGCATGAATTTTGGCCCGGCGCGTTCGCCGGGCCTTGGGACAGTCATATCCAAAATCCAGGGAACCACCCCAAATGAGCAGTACGAATAACACCCCGTTTCCGTTAGCCGCCTGCGCGGAGATGCTGTGGCGGGACAAGCCTATCGAATGGCGCGCTTCCCGATTGAAGGAGCAGGGATTTGGCGTGGGCCTCTGGAATTGGCCAGAGCACGACATCGCCAAGCTCGAAGCCACAGGTGCGACCTTCACAATTATGAACGGTTACCTGACCGGGCGCCTTACGGATGAAGAAGGTGCAGCCGAACTTTTGAGAACCGCGCGCGAAACAGCTCAGATCGGTAAACGTCTTGGCGTGCAGCGCCTCAACCTTCACGGCACTGGCCTCGGGGATCGTGGACTACCGATTCAGCCTGTCGAGGTCGTCACGGGAGCCATGTGGCTGAAGGCTCAGGATACGCTACGCCGAATCGTCGACCTCGCGGAAGAAGAAAACGTGGTTTTCACGCTGGAAAACCTCAATCTTCCCGTCGATCACCCCGGCGTTCCGTTCGGGCGCGCCGAAGACACGTTGGCACTCGTATCGAGCATCGACCACCCGCGCCTGCGTTTGAACCTGGACCTCTACCACGCGCAGATCGGTGAGGGGAACCTGATCGAACTTTGCCGCAGGAGCCTGCCGTGGATCGGTGAGATTCAGGTGGCCGATGTACCCGGGCGATTTGAGCCGGGCACCGGCGAAGTGAACTGGAAGGGGATCGCAAGAGCCCTGAGCCACATGGGCTACTCCGGCCCGATCGGGATGGAAGCATGGGCATCCGGAGATGCTGACACCGCGCTTGCTGCCTTCCGCGAAGCCTTCACTCTCTGATTTCAAAAACAGGACTAAAAATCATGACCAAGGTCAAAACAGTCAACGTCGGACTTATCGGGGCAGGGCGCATCGGTTCGTTTCATGGTGAGAGCGTCGCAAAAAGGCTTGTGGACGCGGAGCTGATAGCCGTCGCCGACCCCGCCCCCGGAGCCGCTGCAAAGCTTGCGGAGAGGCTGGGCGCCGACGCTTCTTACACCGACGTTGCAGAAATGCTTTCTCACCCCGGTCTGGATGCGGTCATCATTGCGACACCCGCACGCTTTCACACCAATATCCTCGTGCAGGCTGCGGAGGCCGGCAAAGCGATATTCTGCGAGAAGCCAATGGCGCTCACGCTTGAAGATGCGGACCGCGGCATTGCAGCCGCAAAGGCCGCAGGCGTTCCGCTGCAGGTCGGTTTTAATCGTCGCTGGGACCAGGCATTTGCCGAAGGCCGCGAAGCGATCGATGCCGGAAAGGTCGGCGCAGTTCAACTCATCCGGTCGCTAACGCGTGATCCTGGTCCGTTCGGCGGCGACCCAGGCAGGATTCCTTTGTGGACCATCTTTTATGAAACGTTGATCCACGACTTCGACACCCTGCTTTGGTTGAACCCCGGCGCAAAGCCTGTCGAAGTGTTTGCAATGGCAGATGCGCTGGTTCGCTCGGACGCACGCAATACAGGCTTCCTCGATACCGCCGTCGTCAATATTCGTTTTGACAACGGCTCGATCGCGGTTGCGGAAGCAAACTTCTCTGCAATGTACGGCTACGATATTCGCGGCGAAGTATTCGGCTCCGGCGGAATGGTTGCGATGGGCGACGTACGACGTTCTAGCATGACGCTGTTCGACGCTACTGGCGTATCCAACGACACATGGCGGCGCGATACGGACCACTTCGTTCAGGCCTATACGGCGCAGCTTGCTTCCTTTGTCGATGCGGTTCGTAACGGTGTTGTTCAGAATGCACCAACAGGAGCCGATGCGCGCAACGCTCTGGCGATTGCACTTGCTGCGATTGAATCCGTGTCGAAAAAACAGCCGGTTCCTGTGAGTTGAAGGCATAGATGGCAGGGGCGGATAGTGCTCCTGCCATCACATAGGTATTGGAAAAATCAGCCACTCAGAAACGCATCGGCGGGGCGAAAGACAATCGTCATGGCAACGAAATCAACAGTTCAGAAGCCCAAAACAGTATTTGATTTGAGAAACATGCTTGCGGTCAAAAGCTTGAGGCTATCGAGCCATCAAGAGAGAGTGGCGCGAACCGCTGTCGCCTGCCCGGAAGTCGTCGCCTTCGGGACAGCAAATTCCCTTGCTGTTTGTTGTTCCGTCACCCAGTCGACGGTGGTTCGGTTGGCGATCTCTCTTGGGTTTGAGAGTTACCGCGAATTCAGACGCGTTTTCCAGCAGCATGTGAAACTCAACGCAACCTACAGATAGGGGAATCGGTCCCTGAGTCTCGCCGTACACCTACCGTGAGGGAAAGCTGCTATTGCCAAGTTTGTTAGCTCGTGTCTCGCCGCTCGGATAGGAGCACACATTATCACTAATCAACATCGTGCATGTTCGGCGCAGGCGCGAAAAGTGTCGGTTCACCCGGTCGAGGTATCTTCACCATAAAGTTCTGTTGCGCCGGCGAATTGCCGTGAGACTAGCTTGGGCGGCAAACGCCGGGATAGGCAATGCGTTCCGCTCAGTTGAGCACAGTTTCGATGCGATCATCCGTTGTGACGTTGACCTGGACTGACATGCCCTCGTAGTCAGCGGCTGTTCCGTCGTAACTTCCCCACAAAGGAACTGCCTGCTTCGGATCCCGCGCCACCCCAACACGGATAAGATCACGGTTGCCCACGATACCGTTGGTTGGGTCGAACTCAGCCCAACCGGCGCCCGGCAAATAGATCTGGCACCACGCATGGGTGGAACCGCCGCCAAGGGTGGTGGATCCGTCTCGGTCTGGAACGTAGATATAGCCCGTGACGAACCTGGCCGCGAACCCAAGTGATCGAGCGGCCTCCATCATAAGTAGAGCGAAGTCGCGGCAGGTTCCCTTGCGAAGCTGCAGCGTCTCGGTCGGCGCTTGCGTTCCATGCTCTTGTCGTCGGGAATAGATGAAACTTTCATGGATGGCGTAGCATAACGTCATCAGCAGGTGCCCGGTTTCAGTGGGTTGCCCGGCTCGCACGAATTGGCGCGCCCATTTACCGACCTGATCATGTGGATCAGCGTAATGGCGCTGGATGGTTCGTTCCAGATCCAGCGCTTCGTCTGGATCATATGAAAACGGGTAAGTCAAAGCGTCCTGATCGATTTGCAGATCAATTGCGACATAGGGTGTATGGTCAAGGCGAATGACGGTTTCGAAGCGGAGCTCACGTGAGGGTTGAGCAAAGCCGATAACTGCGACGCAGTTTCCGAACACATCATGGATCCAACGAAGATAGTCCGGTTCCGGGTCGATGAGGAGTCGGGAGCTCAGCAGCGTCTGATCGAAACTGTCTCTCGGTCTGAACAAAAGTCTGTGCTCTCCGAACGCAACCGGCCGTTTATAACGATATGACGTGACGTGTCGGACGGTAAATATTGTCATCGATCACCGGGGGGTACGAGGTCCAGGACGGCTGGCACCGTATCACTCTAAAGAAGCACATGCATTGTTACATCGTTCCAGCTGGCATGAGATAATCCGCGCGGGCGATGGCCCCCAACCTATTGGTGACAATCCGGCTGAGGTTGAAAACCGTGATGCAGCCTATCAAATGTCCCTAAGAAGCCCACGCCTAATCCACCTTGAGCCCGCCCGATGCGTTCGCGACGTTAAGCTAAAATCACTCTTTGTCCACTTTCAGCCGAAGCGAAAGATAGTTTTAAGTCGAAACTTCCGAAGAGGTCGTGATAACGCAACGGTCTGTCAGGGTAGATTACTACTTCCGCGGTGTGGGGGTCAGCGGTTCACCTCTCATCAAGAGCAAAAAATGAACCTGTTACCCGTCTCAACGGCAGCGAATCTCCTAAGTCAAGCGTACTTTCGCCCGTCTCGAACGCTGAACCGGCGAGCCGCCTTAGCTCGACTGGGCGGCCGTGCTGAGCTTGCGACTTCCTTCAAGCAAATGACGCTGCAAAATTGCACTTGCAGCGTCGATATTCCGATCTCTGCAAGCCTTTAGCAGAGCACGGTGCTCCTCCTGCGATTGCTGCTCATAGTCCAAGCTGGATAGCAATACACGTACGTAGCGGTCGGCTGCATCATGGTGGGTAGCGATAAGGCCGATGAGCCGCTCATTTTGGCAGGCGCCGTAAAGTGTCATGTGGAACTGCTTATTCAGCGTCCCCCAACGTCCCACATCCTTCTCAGCGTCGATCTGGGCGAGAAATGTTGCCGCCCTGTCCAAATCGGCTGTCGTCAGCCCTACATATGATAGGCGCAAGGCTTCCGTCTCCAGTAGCGAGCGAATGGAATAGATCTCCGCAATCTCCTTGGCATCTATTCTTGCCACGAAGGCCCCCTTTGTCGGGTGAATGGTTACGAGGCCCTCGCTTTCCAGAAGCCTCAAGGCATCACGCACAGGCATGCGGCTGAACCCAAATCGTGCGGCCAGCTCGTCTTGTCGGAGCGCGACGCCACTGCGAAGCTCTCCACCGGAAATCGCTTCCCTGAGAACCCTTGCGATACGATCCGCCACGGTCTCCGGCCGGATGGTTTCAACATTTATTGCGACGAAATCGTTCATGGCCAACCTTCTCCGAGACAGCAATCATCTTGATCATGCCAAGCAACCTCGTATACGAGTATACCGCTCAGGAGATTTTTGCCATGCCCTTATCAACAGGCGTCGTTCCTTATTTCAGTCAGTGGGAAACACCGGAGATGACATTGCCCGTGCTTGCCGAAGGATCTGCGGCGCTGCTGCGCGATCCGCTCTGGCGGCAATCGGGTGCCGAGACGATCGAGGAATACGCGCGCTGGGCGGTCAATGTCTGCGGCATGGCCTGCCTGAGGATGATCCTGGCAGCGCGGGGCGACCTGCATCCGACGCTTGCTCTCGCCCGTGCCTGCACCGCCTATGGCGGCTATGTCGTCAACGAGCTGGATGCTTCGATCAAGGGACTGATCTATGCGCCCTTCGTGACCTATGTGGGCGAGCGCTTCGGGCTCTCGGCAGAAACGATGACGGGTGTCGCAACAGAGAGCATCCCCGGTCTGCTCGCTGAACGCCCGTTCTTCATCGCCTCGGTCAATAGCGGCATACGCTGGCCGGAACGCATGCCGCCCTCAAAAGGCGGGCATCTCATTCTGGTGACGGCAGCCTCGGCTGATACGGTCCGTTTCCACAATCCATCCGGTCATGATGCTGCGAGCCAGGCGGATGTGCTGCTACCGCTTGCCATATTCGACCGCTTCTTTGCCAATCGCGGCATCGCGATCGGCTTCTGACATCTATTTAGACTATTTAGACACGAGATTATTTTGGGGGTTTTCATGACATCTTCCCGCGGCAAGCTGCGCATCGCCGTTCTCTTCGGCGGCCGCTCGGCCGAACACGACGTCTCCGTCATGTCGGCGACGAATGTCGTGGGGGCACTGGAGCCCTCGAAATACGAGGCGGTGCCGATCTTCGTGACGCGGGAAGGCGAGTGGCTGCTCAGCCATTTCGAAAATGGCGTGCTCGCCAGGCCGGCAAACGGCACCGAAATCGCATTGGTGCCCGGCGGGCGTGGGCGGATGATCGCCATCGACGGCGGCAGGATGAGCGATGCCGGGAAGATCGATATTCTGTTCCCGGTTCTGCATGGTATTTTCGGCGAGGATGGTTCCGTGCAGGGACTGGCGGAGGTGGCCCGCGTGCCACTGGTTGGCTGCGGCATCCTGGGTTCAGCGACAGCGCTTGACAAGGATATCGCCAAGCAGCTGCTGCGGGCGGCGGGGTTACCGGTGGCGCGTGCTGTTACCGTGCATGCGGATCGGGTGCCGTCCTTCGACACGCTTGAGATCGCGTTGGGTTTGCCGCTGTTCGTTAAGCCGGCGCGTCAGGGGTCTTCGGTCGGCGTGCGCAAGGTTTCCGGCAACCAGGAATTTGCGCCGGCGCTCGCGGAGGGCTTCAAGCATGACCGCAAGCTGCTTGCCGAGGAATTCATCCGCGGCCGCGAGATCGAGTGCAGCGTGCTTGAGGACGCCAAGGGTGGCCTGTTCGTCTCTCGCCCGGGTGAGATCATCCCGGCCGAAAGCCATGGCTTCTATAGCTACGACGCGAAATATATCGACGACGATGGCGCGGCGCTGACGGTTCCGGCAGAGCTTCCGCCAGAGGTTGAGACGAAGATCCGCGAGACGGCAGCACTCGCCTTCCGGGCGCTCGGTTGCGACGGTATGGCGCGCGTCGATTTCTTCCTGACCGAGGACATGGCTTTTTTGGTCAACGAGGTGAACACCATTCCGGGGTTCACCGATATCAGCATGTATGCGAAGGCGATGGCGGCAAGCGGCGTCAGCTATTCTGAGGTAATCGACCGGCTCGTTGAACACGGTTTTGCGCGCGCCGGCCTCTGAGCCGCAAAATGCCTCTTCCCGGTGTAGTAGACATGCACCGGGAAGAAAAACGCCGCAGCTTCGTCTGCTCTTGTGACAAGAACTGGAATAAGCCGGATTAATTGCCGTTGCATGCCTGCGTCTGCTGTGTTTCTTGCGTTTTTGGCGGGTATGTATTACATAACTTATTGAAAATTGGTGGTGATAACGATGTCTAGCGTTGCGATTAAGGTACTGTCGACGGTGAACGCCCCTTACGGGACGAACCTTTCGGCTGAGCAACTCGCTTCGAAGATTTCGGATTTTGCGAGCGTTGAGAATTTCGATGCTTCGGCATTCTCATTCTATTCCGAAGTGAAAGCCGAGCTCCAGCACCAGTTTCTGGATGAGATGGAAATCGACCACGGTACAGCATCCGAGATTGCCCAGAAATTCTCGCAGCTAGCTGGATATCCCCTCGCCCTAGCCGCCTGAGGGTTGTCCTGATGAGCCAATGGGAAAGCCTTTTCGACCAGGCTGCGTCAATTATCAATCAGGCGAACTCTTCTTTTAAACTCCTCGATAGCTGGACTTTCGGGGGTGGCACCGCCCTTATGCTCCAGATAAACCATCGTGAAAGCTTCGATATCGACATTTTCGTCGATGATCCGCAGGTCCTCCCATATCTGAACCCGACAACACAGGGCTATACCCTGCAGGTGAACCCAGATGAATATGTTTCGGACGGGACGCATGCGTTGAAAATCGTGTTCGCGGGCATCGGTGAAATTGACTTCATTTGTGCTCCAAGTCTGACCAACGATCCAACATCCCGTGTCGCAGTACGTGGAATCCAAGTTGACCTTGAGACCCCGGGCGAAATCATCGCGAAGAAGGTTCACTATCGAGGATCCTCTCTTCAGCCACGTGACATGTTCGATATCGCGTGCATCGCCAAGGCATGCGGCGATGGATACGTTCTCGAAGCTCTCTTGCCATTCAAAAACAGGGCCGCCGTTGCATTGGCAGTCGCCGAGAGAATGGATGCAGGCCTCGCTAGCACAGTTATGGGGAAGCTTCAGTATAGAGAAGGATATGCGGGTATTTCGAAAACTGCTCAAGCGACGACAATCTCGCTTTTGAAAGCGGTGTGCGATCACAAGCCATCGGTATCCGCAGCGCCTTCCTCTACGTCTCCGCGCTGATTTCTCCGCAACTTGGCGACCTTAGCTATACCGCCGTTCGGTCGATCATTCTTTCGGTGCGCATCATTCTGATTAGCCAGCAAAACCAAGTTAGGGCGGCGCCAGCGAGTGTGAGTGAATTGCGTCGCAAATGCTTAGCCAATCCACGACGCGTGGACGACGGTTCGAATCCGTTCAAGAGCCACAATATTGCTGGGCGTCCTGCGTTACTGGGCTAATGAGAGGCTTGCGCGTGCGGGTAAAGTGCCGCACCAACTTTTTGCGCTGCGGCCGCTAGGCGCTTATCTCTTGTCCACAAGCTTGATCGCCGGTCGAGCAACGTTGAAGTCAGTAAATACGCATCTGTGTAACCAATCCCCATGCTGAATATCGAATGACGATCAATGACCGTCATTACTTCCGCATGGGTCGCGATTAGCGCCTCGCGTTGAGCTGTTAGGAACTCTAAAACTGCAGCCCGCTCTCTTAAGCTGCCGAGCGCCAATTCGGCTACAACGAAAGGGTGGCAGAGCAGCTGGTCATCATTGATGATTTTTCGTAGTTCTGAGTCATCGTATCGAAAATGATCTATCCAGATCGAGGTGTCTACCAGGATCACTTTGCCACATCGCTCCGTCGGCGAGGCGACGCTTCAGCCTCAGGCATAGAGCCGCCAAGCGCGATCAGCCGTTTGCCGGATTCCACACGCACGAGTGTCTCCAGCGCTTGCCGCACGAGAGCTGCTGTTTCCTTGGTGCCCGTGAGGGACTTGGCCCGTTCCATAAGATTGTCGTCGATATTTATGGTTGATCGCATATTCGAGCCCCCGTAAATGAGTAGCTCGTATGGCACCATTTGGTGCGAAAATCCACGACTCATTGCGTGCGGCCAACATCTTCATGTTTCACGGATGGTTGATTCGTATCCGTTCAAGGCGTGGGTATTGGTGTTTTGGGGACATGCACTTAGAAATAACGCGCATCCTCTCAATAGCTTCAACGCCGAAAATCCAAATGATTGATACAAAGGGGGGCTGTCGATCCCGGATCCCAGCGCTACCGTCGCCTCTCTGATCGGCTGGGTGAGGTCGAGCCCTTTTTCGACCTTGTTCCTGAGCGGGACGACGCAAGATCCATCGTCCGTAGTAGGCCCATTGTAGTCACGGCACGTGCTGCAAGGGCCGACCAGTGTTGAGAAATTCGACTACTCGGAAAATCACCTCGCGAAGTAGCGGGTCGGTGTTGTTCCCAATGCCTTCTTGAACATGACGATAAAGGCGGTAGGGGATTCGTATCCCAAGTCGCTCGACACCCTCTGGACCGTCGCGCCGCTGGCCAGTTCGCGCAACGCGATGACCAGATGCAGTTGCCGCCGCCATCGGCCGAAGGTAAGTCCCGTTTCCTGGACCATCAGCCGCTTCAAGGATCGCTCACTCATGGCAACGTGTGTCGCCCAATCCACGAGCGTGCGACGATCGCTCGGGTCCGCCATCAGGGCAGCGGTGATCGCGGCGATTTTGGGATGGCTGGACGCGGGTAAGTCCAGCCCCTGTATCGGCATTTGCGCGAGTTCGTCCAGCAAGACCTGCACCATACGGCCGACATGATTGTCCGGAGGAGAATTGACGGGTACGTCCGCCAGTCGGAGGATCATCTCGCGGAGCATCGGTGACACAGACAAAGTACAGCACTCATGAGGCAGTGTCGCTGCGCCTGGTTGAACGAACAGATAGGACAGGCGTGCGTTGGACGTCACCTGGTTGCTGTGGGGCACGCCGCCGGGTATCCAGACTCCGCAGTCTGGTGGGACAATCCAGATGCCATTTTCCGTCTTGCAGGTGACGGCCCCATGCAGGGCCAAGATGAGCTGCCCTTCCTTGTGCTGGTGCTGGGGTACTTCAGCCTCATAGTCATTGAAGTCGAGGCGAACAGCGAAGGCCGGACGATCCGACTGGTCGAGATCAATGTCATCGTAGCAGGAACGCAGCAGTTTTGCGGATTGGCCCGATTTCGAGATCATTTGGCACTATCTCCAAATTCGTACGCACAGCAATAGTCTACTAATCGGCGATCAACAACCGCAAGGAGACTGTCATGCGAATTTCTGTCGTCGGTGCCACGGGACGAGTTGGCGCTAAACTTACCCGGAACTTACTGAAGGCCGGGCATCAGGTTAGAGCATTGTCGCGAGGTGGCCCCGCGCTGGGCGCGCTGGTCGAGCTTGGTGCAGAGCCATTTCTGGGAAGCTTTGACACCGGAGAGGGAGACCTTGACCAATTTTTTCAGGGGGCAGATGCCGCGTTCCTGATGGTCAAGACCGATTGGAACAACATCGAGGGGCATTACCCCGCTGTCGCCAAGCGCTTTGTCGATGCGCTCGAAAAATCCTCTGTCAAACTGGCCGTGAACCTGACGGCCATGGGTTCGGACGTGAAGGGGAAAACGGGCCATTTCGAATGCTTCCACGATCTGGACGAAAAGTTAAACGAACTCGGCAACATCGATTTGGTCCACCTGCGCGCCGCTTGGTTCATGGACGACGTATCGGCGTGGACGGGGCCGGTTGCCAAATACGGTCGAATTGCCTGGTTCTGCAAACCCGATTTGAAAATGCCCTGGGTGGCGACCGATGACATTGCGTGGCTGGCGGCCAAGGAATTGACCAATCCGAGGGGCAGACACCGCGTATACCTAGAAGTAGGCTCGGAAGATGTCTCGATGAACGAACTGGCCGAAATCATTGGCAAGAAGATCGGCAGGCCGGTGGATTACCGATACATCGAAACGACCCGTAAAGACGTCGAGGCTGAATTTCTGGCACGGTTCGGGACGCTGGAGAAATGGCAGGACGACACCCTCAGTGCTGACGCTTTGAACAGTGGCATCGCAAGGTTCCATGGAGAGCACGAGTATCGTCCGAAATTGCCCACGACGATGGAGACGTTCATTGGTGATGTCTGGAAGACCCGCTATCTGGACGCGGTCAAAGCGGGAGAACAGCGAGAAACGTTTTTCATGTGGGCTGCCAGAGACTAGCTATGGCGGCTCTTTTGAACCGTCCCCCACGCGTTCCACCATCCAGGATGCTACCGCAAATTGTTGATTTGCGGTAGCTAAATGAGCGAAATTTGCGCAGCTTGGCCATCAAACCGAGATCACACCACTGCACTACGGATCAGTCTTTAATTTCCATCGCCGCGCCCTTGAGAGCTCAACGAGTTAACTCAAAGGATTTCTGGTTGGGATCCAGTCTGCTGACTGTCGCTGCTCAGCATTTCAACGATCGGTTCATAGCCGTAGAGAGTAGCGAGGCTCAGTGGTGTTAGGCCCGAGTGAGTTTTCAGATCACGGCGAGCACCAGCGCGCACAAGGGATGCAACTGCATCTACGTATCCATGCCAAACAGCATCGTGCAAAGCGGTCAGGCCATTGTAAGGACCCTGCGCGTCGAGCTCAATCTGTGTGTCCCCCTGTTTTGCTGCTGACGTCAGAATATCGATGTGATCCGCCTTCCCAAAATAGGCAGCATCGTGAAGTGGCGAACCGCGCATGAGACCGATGGTGCGGCGAGGATCTGCCCCAGCATCCAGCAATACGCGCACGATTTCGGCATGACCTTCGCGAACTGCAAGACCGAGAGGCGTGTAGTCGTCATCGAACGTCCCGGTTATCGGCACCCGAACCTCAAAATCCGCGCCATCTGCGATCAGCCGCTTCACCTCCTCAATATTTCCGGCCTTGACTGATGAGATGATTGACAAGCTGGCGATGTGCTTTTCATCCGCCTCATCTCTTTCCTCAATCAGCGCTGCGATTGCTTTCAGGTCGTCATACTTGGCGATGTCGAGCGCGGTCTGTTGCCAGTAATTCCGTATCGTGGTGCGCGCGCGGCGCGACAGCAAAACCCGCACAACAGCTTCGTGCTTGTGAAGCACGGCATCCATCAATGCGGTATTGCCAAGAACTGGCGATTGCTGATTGATGAAGGCTCCGTGGTCAAGCAGAATCCCGATCACGTCGGCGCTGCCGGACTGTGCCGCTTTGTGGATTGCCGTTGCTCCCATTCGAGGGTCCGCCGTCAGCACGTCCGCGCCGGCAGTAAGGAGCAAAGCAACAGCTTGTGCCTGCCCAAGCGCAGACGCGATCATCAACGGCGTGAGACCATCGGGGCCTCTAGCGTTAACGTCCGCCCCGGCGTCGATAGCTTCTTTGACCGAAGCAAGATCGCCTGTACGAAGTGCGTGAGAAAGTATCATGGTTCTATGTTCCTTGATCGATTAGACAGTTGCTGAAACGGCGGCATTCAGGCCGTTCAGGAATTTGATGATTTCGGCATTCACGCGTTCGCGGGCCTCATGATGAGGCCAGTGACCTACACCTTCCAGGCGCACGACATCGACGAGCCCGGGCGCTGTCTTGCGCATCTCTTCCACGGTGGGTGGGACCGGGTGGAACAGTCGGCACAACCCATCTGCATCGCCCCAAATATAAAGCGATGGCTGCTTGATCAGTACGTCCTTGTACGCGGCGAGATGCTCAAACGTCGCCTGCACGCCACGGTACTGGTTCAGACCGCCTCTGAATCCCGTTCGCTGGAACGTGTCGATGTTGTGCTTCACATAGGCTGGATCGGCCCAAGTCGGCAGCACGTCAGGGGCAGGTCGAAACATATTCCGCTTTGCGTCGATGGGGTCCCAGCCGGTTCCTTCGGCGGGTTCGCCCGAGAGCCAATAAAGTGCACTCGGAATAGTCTTGCTGGCATCACGGATACGGTCATCCGTCTCCGGCTTCATCATGTCGAAAGCATAATAGAGATCGCCGAGACCGCGACTGCGTAGCAAGTCCCATGTACTCAGCTCGCCACGCGGCAGGAACGGGATGCCGAGCGTTATGATGCCGTTGAAACGATCCGGTCGCATGACCATCGCCCGTTGTCCGTGGTCGGCACCCCAGTCATGGGATATGATGGTTGCGGTAGGCACCTGCAACGCATCAAGGATGCCAATCAGGTCGCCAACAATTAGGGCCCCGCTGTAAAGTGCGGGATCGTTCGGGGCATAGCTGTCGCCGAAACCCCTCATGTCGAGCGCGATCGCGCGGTATCCGTTTTCTGCGACAACTTGCATCTGGCTACGCCACGTTTCCACAGTGTCTGGAAATCCGTGCAAGAAGAGCACTACTGGACCGCGGCCTTGTTCAACCACATGGAAAGAGGCACCGTTGGCCTCGATTTGCGAATGGTGTACGGGATGATCCGTGGCGGCTGATACTTTATGAGTGTGGTTCATTTTCTGCTCCAGGTTATGCTTGATCCGAGCCTTGCAGCGCGTGTTGGATCGGCTCCAATTCAATGACTTCACCGCCTGATGCGCGAAGCCGCTCAAAGTATGTGGAGTGGTCGATGAGCTGGGCCGGGAAATAGAGGCCCGGTCGGGGCGTATCGCCCGCGAGACCAGCCATGCGTTCAAGAACGAGCGCTACACCCAGACCCGTTAGCGGCATCTGCCCGCCGGGGTGAACGATCGCGTGACGTTTCCGAAGCTGCTGCCCGGCGTGATCCAGGCCCGAAAGGTTGATAATGATTTCAGTCGATACCGGTCCGCCATTCCGGCGGGTGGAGCTCATTCCAATGGCCAGGTCGAACCGAATATCGGGAGCGCCGGTTGCGTTTGCCAACAACAAGACGTCGTTTGGCGAAAACACGTTCGCGTCCAACTCGGTGCCGTCGATTGCGCGCACCTTCGATCTGGTCTCGGCGCCATGGTACCATCGCCACGCGCCAACCGTTCTCAAAAGAGCGGCAGCACCCGCATACATCTGGCGCTCAAGATCTGCATTCGCTGCAGGTCCGAACGCATCCTGTTCATCGAGCACTGCCTCGATATGAATGTTTTCCAGACGACCAAATTCTCGGGCGAACAAGAGTGACGGTACGCTTGTCGCACCAACGAGCCATTCTGTACCAAGGACGACTGGCGCGGCGGTAGGTCTCTGCATGAATGTAGCAGTTTCCAAGCCCAGCTCGCTTATGCTTGGTGAGATGTTGACGTGCCCAACGCCCAATTGTTGGGCCCAGCGGAGAGCTGCCCCGGTTTTATCCGTAAAGAGCGTTGCGACCGCCGACACACGTTGCTCGCCTAGCCCCAGGTCAGAGGCAGTGAGGTCCACTACCACCGCAGACGCGCCGTCGACAGCTGCTGCTGCTCGTATCGCGCGTTGTTCGTCGCGACCGCCAATGAGGATTGGTACATTAGGATATTGCTCACGCAAGAAGCGTGTGGCCCATCGCCCAACCTCGCCGGCGCCGCCGATAATAAGTATTGGGTCGTGGAGACTTCCAGAAGCTTGTAACATCACGATACCTGTGGTTTACTGATTCCTACACATGGTAGGTTACTAAAAGTAGGTATGCAAGTGGAAAAGCAAAAAGCTGCCATCGACAATAGGACTAAAGGCCGACTTTCGAAGTCCGAGAGGCGTCAGCAGCTACTAGAGACGGCGCGCCTGATCGTTCGGGAAGAAGGTGCTGATCGGCTGACACTAGGTCACCTGGCAGTGCGGGCGGGCGTTTCCAAACCTGTGACCTACGAGCACTTCGAGACCAGGACGGGTTTGTTAATTGAACTCTATCGTTGGATAGACACCGAACGCATTGCCGCGTTTCGCACACTTATGGCTCAGGGAAATCGACCGGCGAAACAGACTATATTGGCTTTGGCTAAAACTTATCTGGCCTGCGGAACCGACCAAGGTGACGAATTTCATGCTGTCGGCGCAGCGCTTGCAGGAAGCGAGGAGAAAGCCAACGTGTACCAAGAGCTAGTCGATGCTGTGATCGAAATGTTCATGGATGTTTTACGGCCTCACTCAAACTTTCAGCCGGAATCGCTGGCATTGGCCTGCGCGGCATTGGTTGCGGCAGGAGACGCGTTGACAAGCGCTGTTACACGGGGAAACTGCTCCGCTTCCGAGGCCGAGGGGGTGTTTTCGAATCTTATTGGAGCTGTGGCCCAGGGTAAAGCGTAGGTAGAGGTGCCGCTTCATATGGCCGAGAGATAGCCGAGTTGAGGGAAGAGCATTCGCTGCCGAACTCTTCGGACATATTTATACGAGAAAACACCCAGCGCTGGCTCCTATGATGTCGACCTCCATAGAGCCGTCCTCGGACCGACTGCATCGGGAAGAAAGAAGCGTGCCAATGGTTAAATCCCCTCAAGAGCCAAGGCATAACCTTGCAATGTAGTGGCCCCATAAATATCCGTAGAGTCAGTCGCACTAAGCTGACGAACCAAATCATATTGCTAATGCACGACCTTGGTCCTCTCTTGACAGCAAGTGTCATAAAATGAAGTTGCTGCGATTATAGATATGCACGAAACCCATTTTCGCTAAATTGGCGTTCGAGATGTTGGCCTTTTCGGCCGATGGCACTTCGGTCTCTACCACGAAAGTCGACACGCCACGGTCTGCGCCTTCCTTTAGACGAGCTTGAATTAGGGCCTTTTGTGAACCTCTATTTCGAAAGCTCGGCACGGTCGTTCCACCGCCGAGCCACGCGAAGGATCCTGAAGCGAACATCGCTCCTGTTCCCACGGGTGTGTCTCCATCCAACGCGTAGAAACAAGACCATCCGTCGCGTCCCACGATTGCTGCCCATAGAGCAGTGAGGCTTTCCGGAAAGCCAAAACCGGCACACATCATGGCGCCGAATACCTCGGCTTCGTCGGGCCGAACTTTTCGTGTTTTCACGGTGCCTGGCGATGGAAGAGGGACCGTGTCCGTGGATCGCCGAAGCTTCGCCCATCCAGGTCCGTAGGCAACCAACCCCTTCGTCTCGATCCACTGTGTCAGCTCGTCCGATGCAGTGTCGGCATTGACTTGTAAGAACCGGTTCCCCGTCTTTCCCCTCATCCAGCTGTAGGCCTTGTCGAGATCTTCACGTGTGGTGAGGCCAAGGATACGGTTGAGGCCGATCGCAGGCGCGCTCGGTAGTGAGATCGTGCATCCACCATTCATGGAAACGCATGCGAACCGCTCCTCGTCCGTCAATCGGCCGCGGGCGGCCTTGTGCAGATCAATGAAAGCTTTGGCCTCAATGGCATCCTCCTGCGTGAGGCAGGGCTGATCAGAAGAACAAGAATCCAAGAGAGTACTCCAAAGGCCGACACTTCGCCGAAAGCAGATAACGGAACTGTCGGATTAAAAATAGAACAATTTCATCGGCGAATCCTGCACGCCCGTTTGGGCCAGAAATGCCGTTGATGAGGATTTGCGCCGACTTTGGCGTTGAGTGATTTAAGCGAGCTAGACGATCTTCCAACGCCATCGAAGATCTGCGAAGAGGCCTGGCAACCTTCATCTTGAGCCAGCCTGCGGTGCAACCTGTCTCCATACGCCTTGAAAACTGGCCAGGGCGGTATATCGTTAAATTTTTTAAATTGTGAGAGCAGGGTGTCACACGATCTCGGGTTACAGACATTGTCGAAACAGACCGCTTTCCAGTTTGGAGATTTCCGTTTTCTGCCAGAAGCTCAATCCCTCCTGTACAAGGGGCAACCCGTCGGCCTCGGTGGGCGAGGTTTCGACATTCTGACCCTGCTCGTGGCGCGGGCGGGCGAGGTTGTCAGCAAAGCCGATCTGTTTGCGCATGTATGGCCAGATTATATCGTCCACGACCATAACCTGAAGGTCAATGTCGGCAACCTTCGACGCTCGCTGGCCGAACTTGATCCTTCCATGGAGTACATCGCAACCATTGCTGGGCGAGGTTACAAGTTCGTCGCCGCCTTGGAAAGCGATCGCCCGGCGCCAGCCCGGCAAGTGGTTGCCAGCACAAGCCGTCATATCGCGGCACCCCAGGTTCGGCCGCTCCTCGGCCGCGATGAAGCGACCCGGCAGATTTCGGAAAAGCTTGATCAAGCGGGTTACGTCACCATCGTCGGGCCAGGCGGCGCGGGAAAAACGTCTCTTGCGGTTACGGTTGCTGAGCAATCCTGCGGGGCAAACGAAGCCATCGCCTTTGCGGATCTCTCGACGCTGAGCGACCCGCGATTTGTGGTTCCGGCGATCGCGTCTGCCCTCGGCGTGTCGCTTGGGTTTGATGATCCCATCGCAGGCGTGATCGACGTCCTTCGCAGCAACCGGCTGCTTCTCATCATCGACAATTGCGAGCACGTTGTCGCGATGGCCGCGACGATCGTTGAGCGGATATCCGCGGACGTTCCTTCGGCGCGGATCATTGCGACCAGCCGCGAGCCGTTACGGACGCGGCACGAGCAGATTCATTTTCTCTCAGGATTGGCTTATCCGCACCAGACGACGACAATGTCCATCAGCGACGCGCTACAGTTTCCGGCAATCCAGCTGTTCATTTCAAAGGCGTACGGTTTAGGCGATATAAAGCCTACTGATGAATATGTCCGCAGTGTTGTTTCGATCTGCTCACGGCTGGACGGCTTGGCACTCGCCATCGAACTGGCCGCCGGTACGGCCAGTGTTCTTGCACCCTCGGCGCTCGATGACCTCTTCAGGGATGGCTTTGATACGATGAACCGGGGAGCAAGGGATGCACCCTTGCGCCACCAATCCTTGGAGGCGACGCTCGACTGGAGCTATCGGCTTCTTCCTGACCGTGAGGCGGTCTTGCTCGGTCTGCTTTCGGTATTTTCCGGCCGTTTCAACTCCGACGACGTGGAGGCGATGTATTTCGCCGGCGCCCTGGAGCCGATGACCGGGCGAGACGCACTGTCGCAGCTCGTGGCAAAGTCGCTGGTATCAGCGGAATACGACGGCGGGACTGTGCATTACAGACTTGCCGAAAGCACGGGTGCCTATGCCGCGCGGCGTCTTTCAGGTTCCCTCTACAGAGAGAAGGCAAGACGACATTTTGCCGTTCGAACAAAGGACAAGCTGCAGATTGCCGAACGGGATTGGTCGTCGCAGACATCTCGCGAATGGCTCGGCAAATATCGGAGGCAGATCGACGACGTTCGCGCGGCCATCGGTTGGGCGTTTGATCCCGCAGGCGATGCGGCTTTGGGTGTCGAATTGGTGGTCGCTGCCTTGCCGCTGTGGCAAGAACTATCGGCGTTTAGGGAAATGCTAGAGGCCATCGACCTTGCCGGGTCAAACAGCGCTGCCCTCATGGGGCTCGCGCCACTGGGCCGAGCCAAGCTCTCCACGGCTCGGGCCTGGGCCATGACACTGGCGCGCCACATGCACCCGCAAACCGATGATGCTTGGCGCGAAAGCATCTTTCATGCGAACGGGTCGCGCGACGCGGAATTTGAAATACGATCGGTGTGCGGACAGGCCGTTTTTCTGGCCTATTCCGGCCGGCCCCGCACGGCATTGCGCAGCATGAACGAGTTTGCGGCAGCAAAGGCTCTGGACTGGACGACGGCGCCCGACGGCAAACGACTTTTAGCGCATATCAAGATCTATGCAGGCGAGTTCAATTCGGCATCGGCCGACCTGGAGGCGCTGATGGATGATTGGGGTCACCTGGAGGAGGGGCATGGCTTGTCCAGGTTCCAGGTCGATTTGCCTGCCGGTATTCGTTTCTCTCAGGCATTTCTGTCTTGGTTACAGGGTGATTCTGATCGTGCCTTCCGGCTGGCCGGTCAGGCGATCGATCGTGCCGCCGATCTCGATCACATGATCTCCTTGGGCAATGCAATTTCGCTTGCGGCCCTTCCGATCGCTTTCGTGGAGGGTGATCTCGAAACTGCTTCGCGGCTTCAGCACCAACTGGCCGACGTCAGCCGGCGAGAAAGCGTCGGCATTTACGAGGGGACAGCCAAGTTTTTCGCCGGTGCTATCCAGTCCTCTCGAGGTGAGCAGGCAGGCTTTACCCTGATGCAAGACAGTATCAACGGATTGCTTCGGGGGAACTGGCGTGCTCGCGTCCCCTTCTACCGGAGCCTGTTGGCGGAGGCATATCTTGCCGCAGGCGAACTGCAGCTTGCGGAGGATAGTCTGCGCGCCGTGCTTGCAGAAACTGGCATACGTGAAGAGCGTTGGTGGCATCCGGATCTTTGGCGCGTTGCGGGAATGATTGCAGCCGGAAACAGTCGGCCCGACAAGGCGATGCGCTATTTCCAGACGTCATTGGATCGTGCCCGCGCCATGGGTGCAGGTGCTGCTACCAAACGGACCCGGCTTGCCATCGACGCAACGGACTTTGGTTGACCTTGCTGCACTCACCCTGGGTTTGTGCTTAGTCTTTTCGTCGCAAGTCGAGGCGCTCCCGCAGTGACGCATTTTCCTGCTCAAGCTGAGCGACCTTGTCCAGAAGATGTCGCGAGGCGGCCAAAAATTCGGCTTCGGTGTAACGCGGCACGATATGCTGCGGACAGTTCCAGTCGAACGCCTCGAGCTTCAACCTGAAAATGCGTTCAGCCTTGGCTCCATAAGCACCATCGGTGATGGCCTCGGTAAGTAGCGGATCGGCGTCAAGGGCCAGCTTCTCGGCACGGGCATAGATCTTCAGCCGGGTGCGCGCGGGGTAGTCGATCAGGAACAGGCATGTCCGGTCGTTTTCTGTCAGATTGCCGGTGGTGATATATTGGCGATTGCCGCGGTAATCGACGAAGGCGAGTGTGCGATCGTCGAGGACCTTGAGAAAGCCGGCAGGCCCGCCTCTATACTGAACGTAAGGCCAGCCTGTTTCCGAAACGGAGGCCATGTAGAAGCTGTCGCGTTGTGCGATGAATGCAGTCTCCTGTGCCGTGAACCGGTCGAATTCGCGGTGTCCCTTGAAGTCGGACCAGAAATGATCCGCTCCCATTTCCGCTTGCGCCCTGCGAACTGAAGGCGTGATCGCGATATCCATGAAACCGTAACTCATATCATATCTCCCTAAAGTGTGGTCTGTTCGCAGGGCGTCGGATGCACAAAGTACTAGATTGCCTCTCTAGCGGCCTGCTGCGCGCGGGCATAGCTCTCGGCCACGGCGGCATAGTTCGGTGCGGCAAGACCGTAGAGCTTGCCAAGCTCGGCAGCCTCGGGACGCGCCCAGGTGCGGTGAAGCTCAGACAGCAATGCATTGGTAGATGTCGGCTTGACGCCGCCCTGCACGAAGCGGGCAAGTGAAATCCGCGAGGCCATTTCGCTCGGATCCCCCGAGGCATCAAGCACCGCATAGACATCGTAGCCAGCAGCGCGGGCATCGAGCGCCGGAAACATCACACAGACACTGGTCCAGACGCCGGCCATGATGAGAGTTTTGCGGCCGGTTGCGCGAACCGTTGCGACGAAATCGTCATTGTCCCAGGCGTTTACTTCTCCCTTGCGCGGCACATAGTCGGCGTGCGGCGCCAATTCATGGATCTCGGGCATCAGTGGACCATTGGTGCCGGCAGGTTCTGAAGCAGTGGTGATCACCGGGATGTTCAAGAGAGTGGCGAGCCTGGCGATCATCTCCACATTCCGGCGCAGATCAGACACGGATATGTCCTTGACCGTCTGGAATAGCCCCGACTGGTGGTCGAGAAGCAGGATCAGCGCGTCGGAGGGATCGATGAGGGCTGCGCCGCCGCCGGTGGGAAGGACGCTCGGCTTGGATTTGCTGTTATACATGGTCATTTTCCTTTTCTTGGGTTCCAATTAACGGATCAGGTTTCGGGCGAGGAAGTCGTGCATGACCGGGATCATCTCGTCCGCCTTGTCCTCCAGGGCGAAATGTCCCGTATCAAAAAAATGAAGCTCGGCTTCGGGCAGGTCGCGGAGGAAGGCGCGTGCGCCTTCCGGCAGGAAGATGGGATCATTTTCGCCCCACAGGATCAGGGCCGGCGGCTGATGGGCGCGGAAATAGGCGTGGAAGTCGGGGTAGAGCCCGACATTGGTCCTATAGTCGTAGATGATGTCCAGCTGGATGTCCGTGCTGCCCGGGCGGTCGAGGAAGAGCTGATCGTATAACCATGCCGCCGGATCGATCCGCGTCTCATCTTTTGTGCCAGTGAGATATTGGAAACGTGTCCCGTCAAGCGATAGAAAAGGCCGCAGCGCGTCGCGGTTTACCGGGCCGTTGTCGGCCCAGTAAGCCCGCGTCACCCCCCAGAAATCCCCCATGCCGTCTTCATAGGCGTTGCCGTTCTGGACGATCAGGGCGGTCACCCGATCCGGATGCGCGAGCGCCAGACGAAACCCGGTTGGCGCGCCATAATCCATGACATAGAGCGCGTAGCGTTCGGCGCCCAGCTGTTCGAGGAGACCGGCGATGACATCCGAGAAAGTGGCAAAGCTGTATTCGAACTCGCTGGAAGACGGCATTGCCGACAGACCGAACCCCGGAAGGTCGGGCGCAATCACATAATAGTGGTTGGCAAGCGCTGGGATGAGGTTGCGGTACATGTGCGAAGAGCTTGGAAAGCCGTGCAGCAACACTACGACCGGGGCGCCTTTCTCCCCAGCCTCGCGGTAGAAAATTTCCACGCCTTCAACGCTGGTGGTTCGGTGATGGGTGACGGGCCGGGTCATTGTCCGGCACCTTCGGTCGGCGTTGCGGCCAAGGCGGCGGCTGCGATGAACGCCGCGACGTCCTGCGGGTGCGACAGCATCGCGGCGTGACTGCTGTTGATCTCGGTGATCGCAGCACTCGCACGCTTGGCCATCCGGCGCTGCGCGCTAGGCGGCACCATCCTGTCGGCGGAAGCGACGAGATAGAAGCTGGGTTTGGTCTTCCAAGCTGCGTGGGTAAGGGGTGCTATGACCGCTGCAAGGCCCCAGGGCAACTGCGCCGCCGCCATGAAGCGCGTGGTCGTGATGTCGACATCGGCGGCAAATGCTTCCGGAAAGCTGGCAGGATCGACAACGAGGTAGCCGTCCTGCGGCGGCAGCAACGGTGCCTTCGTTTCGCCGGGCTCTTCCGGAGCTTCGTTCAGAGCGGCGACGGATTCGCCCGCATCCGGCACGAAAGCCGCGATGTAGGCCAAAGCCTGGACTTTCGGGTTGACGCCAGCCTCGGTGATGACGGCTCCACCGTAGCTGTGGCCCACCAGGAGAACCGGGTGGCGAGCTGCGGCAATCAGGCGCTCGGTCACGGCAACGTCGCCTTCAAGCGAGGTCGTCGGGTGTTGAGCGACGAGCACTTCAAAGCCGCGGTCGACAAGTTCGCCATGGACCTGTTGCCATCCGGAGCCATCGACAAATGCGCCGTGCACGAGGACGATCGAGAGGGACGGCGCACCAGCTGTCTGGGTGCCCGAAACGGGATTGGTCATGATCTTTTCCTTTGATGGGGGAAGTTGCGGGGCTGCTGGCCCCGCGGAACGGATTGGCTATCGATCAGTTGCAAACCTTGCGGTCGAGGAAATCCCGGATGAGCGGCGCCATCACATCGAGCTTGTCTTCGAGGGCGAAATGGCCGCTATCGAGAATGTGCATCTCGGCATTCGGGAGATCGCGAAGATAGGGGTGCGCGCCAGGTTCCGGAAAGATCTTGTCGTTCTTGCCCCAGACGATCAGCGTTGGCGGTTGGTTGTCGCGGAAGAAGGCCTGGAATTGCGGGTAAAGCGGTACATTGCTGCCGTAGTCGCCCAGGAGATCCAGCTGGATGTCCTTGTTGCCCGGCCGGTCGAGCAAGGCCTGATCGACGACCCAGTTGTCGGGGCTGATATGTGAGACATCGCCCATTCCGTCGGTATACTGGAATTTCGTGGTTTCGAGCGTAACCAGACCGGCGAGCGCTTCCCGGCGTTCCGGCGTCTTCTCGGCCCAATAGGCCTTGATCGGATCCCAGAACGCGGCAAGGCCTTCGGTATAGGCGTTGCCATTCTGCACGATCAGGGTTTCAACCCGCTCGGGATGTTTGAGCGCGAGCCGGTATCCGATCGGTGCGCCGTAATCCATCACATACATGCTGTAGCGATCGGCGCCGACTTTTTCCGTCAGCTTGTCGACGACGTTGGTCAGGTTCTCGAATGTGTAGGAAAATTTGGTGTGGTCGGGCGCATCACTCTGACCGTAGCCGGGATAGTCAGGCGCGATCACGCGGTAGCGGTCTGCAAGCAGCGGAATGAGGTTGCGGAACATATGGGACGAGGTCGGAAATCCGTGCAGAAGCAGTAGCACCGGTGCGTCTTTGGGGCCTGCTTCACGATAAAAGACTTTTACGCCATCTATCGTCGTGTTTTTGTACTGAATGACGGGAGCGGCTTTCGCGGCGATGACTGGGGTGTTCGGCACGCAGCGGGCTTCAGCCGCAACGGGAGAGATGGCCATGAGAAGTGCGACAGTGGCGAGCAGATGCTTTTTCATGATGCTTTCCTTTTCCAAATTGGGTGCCGATCCACATCAGCGCCTCTGGAAAAAGGACTAGCACCGCCGGTCCTCGGGCCTGGGATAAATAAGGGTAAAAAGTTGAACAGTTGGCCGTCAAAGCACTAACAATGAGCAGCGTGAATGGCTCGATCCAAACGAAAGCCGATCCGTTTAAGCAGCCTCATGGGAAGCTCTCCACGTCTGCGGTTCTTTAAACGACCGATAGCTTTGACGATCATAGAGAGTGTTTTTGCGGTAGAATCAGCGTGATAGGTTCTTCGGTTTGCCGGTTCTGGGTTTGATTCTTGTCAAGGCGTATGATGCGGAGTATGTCCAAATTGAAAGCGGTCGCAAACAATGAGGACTTGCTGCAACGCTGCATCTGCCTGCGCACCAGACCGGCTAGTGGCAAACCAGCAGTCACGACTTGACAACCTCACTCTGCATCTTGTCGCGATAAAGGGAACGGTAACGCGCCGGCGATTGGCCGATGGCGCGGCGGAAGCTGGCGGCAAAAGCGCTGTCGGATCCATAGCCGAGCGACTGTGCAATCCGTGGCAGTGGCTCGTTGCCACGCCGCAGCCGGGCGGCGGCAAGCCGCATCCTCCAGTTCGCGAGATAGTCGATCGGCGGTGCTCCGACGGTGGCACGAAATCTTTCGGCAAATCCGGAGCGGGACTGGCCGGCAAGAGACGCCAGTGCTTCTACCGTCCAGCGGCGCGATGGATCGGCGTGGATGGCCCGCAGTGCCGGCGCCAGACGAGCATCCGCAAGGCCGGCGAGCCAGCCGGGATGCTGTGATGTCTGGCGCGCCATATAGGCACGCAGGACATGGATAAACACCAGACGCAGCAGGTCGTTGCAGGCGACGCGAGCACCCGGTGCTGCGCTGTTCCACTCCAGGTCCAACTGTTCGAGCAGCCAGCCAATCGGTCCGGCCTCTTCGTGGTCAATCACTACAACAGGCGGCAGGGCGTCGGTGAGGAGTGAGCCATCGACGGTATCGAGGTTGACGCTGCCGCCTAGGAGCACGAAATCCCGACCATCGCCCACTGAGACATCGAGATTACCCCCAGCGAATACCTCTGCCGCTGCTATCGGCGTCACGTTGGGATCGCTGCAAAGCGTAAACGCCTTGCCGCTGACCACAAGACAATCGCCGGCTTCAATGCGCAACGGTGCCTCTCCCTCCGAGATCAGCCAGGCAACGCCTTCACGGACTGCATTGAACTTGAGGTAGCCCGGTGGTGGAAAAGCAACAGACCACGCGCCTCCGGCTGCAAAACGCACGGAGAACAGCGCACGCGCATCGATGGCGCTGAGCACGTCGGACAGGGGATCCTGGATGTTTTGGACGATCACGACAGAAATCCGGATCCTGCAGGCTGGGGACTCCGAGAAGCTACCCGATATAGGGGACGGACACCAGAGCCACAAATGAAGGAGTAACAACATGTCCGAACAGAAACCTATTGGATCTCGTTTCAGCGCATCCAGCACGGCGCGCGAGGTTACCGAGGGCATCGATCTTTCCGGCAAGACGGCGATTGTCACCGGCGGCTATTCCGGTCTCGGCGTCGAGACGACGCGGGCGCTGGCAGGTGCCGGTGCTCATGTCATCGTACCGGCCCGCAATCGCGAAAAGGCCGGACGCACACTTGCCGGTATCGACAATGTTGTTATCGAAGCGATGGATCTTGCGGATCCCGCATCGGTTGCCGCCTTTGCTGGCAAGATCGTTGCGACGGGCATGCCGATCTCAATCTTGGTCAACAGCGCTGGCATCATGGCAACGCCGCTTGCCCGTGATGAGGCTGGGCACGAGAGCCAGTTTGCCACCAACCATCTCGGCCATTTCCGATTGGTTGCAGGCCTGTGGCCAGCCCTTGTCAAGGCAAACGGCGCGCGGGTGGTCTCGGTATCTTCGCGTGGCCATCAAATCGGTCCAGTCGATTTCGACGACATTGATTTCAAGGCTCGCCCTTATGACAAGTGGCAGGCCTATGGCCAGGCGAAGACGGCAAATGCTCTGTTTGCGCTTGAACTTGATCGGCTTGGAGCAGGGTGTGGCGTACGGTCATTTTCCTTGCACCCGGGCATCATCCTGACCGATCTCGCCCGCCATCTTACCGAAGACGAGATCAACTCTTTTGATGTCTACGACGAGAATGGCAATCGTCGAGTCGATCCATCGCGCGATCTCAAGACGCCGGAACAAGGGGCAGCAACAAGCGTCTGGGCAGCAACGCGACCCGAACTCAACGGTATTGGTGGCGTCTACTGCGAAGATTGCGAAGTCGCCCTGCCGCAGGCGGAGACGGATGGGACCAGAGGTGTGGCGCCTTGGGCCATGGATCCACAGGCTGCTGAACGGCTCTGGCTGCTTTCTGAGCATTTAACGGGCTTGTCAGTAGGTGATCGTCGAGGCTGAGCGCATATCGGCACACGAGTGATTTGCGGTGTTGTCAGGCGAGGCCTTCGGTCAGTCGAAGGCCTGCTACATCGTGGTCAGTCGGTTTCACGCAGGAGTAAAACAGCGGCTCACCTTCATAAACACTCTGAAGTGTTCGATCCGGATAATGCCTTCCGTGTCTGGGAGATGGCGACCGGGATGGTCGCATCTGCAGGTCGAAACACCCTGTCGGACCTCGACGGCCCGGCAGGGAGGTGCCTATGCGGTTGCACTGCTCGCGCGATCACGCCTTGGCTGCAACCGGAAGCCGGAATGGCGCCCCGAGACGATTGAACGCGTTCATCGCAGCGATCGTGATCGTCAGATCGACGAGGTCCTTCGGTTCGAAAGCTGCGGCTGCGGCGGCATAGGCCTCGTCCGATGCTTGGGTCTGGCTGACATTCGTGACTTCTTCAGCCCAGGCCAGTGCTGCTCGTTCCTGGTCGCTAAACAGGTGAGGCACCTCATCCCAGACAGGAACAAGCGTGATCTTATCGACGGACATCGTCTTGCGCAGATCGCGACTATGCATGTCGATGCAATGGGCGCAGCCGTTGATCTGCGACACGCGCAGGAAGACGAGATGAATCAGCTCCTCAGGCAGGTTCGTTTTCTTGGTGACGTAGTGATGCACGCCGAAGAGCGCCTTGGCACCCTCGGGGGCGACTTCGGACCAGTTCATGCGGGACATGTTGTTTTCCTTTCTCGTGGACACGGTTCTCCGTTCGCCGGAGAAACCGTCGTTGCGTGTGCTAGGTGAGGGGGTAGGTCTGGTAGGTAGCGCTACGGCTTTCGCGGTGTCGTCAGGGCGGTGTCATCGGTATCGACGACGAAGACGGCAAGCAGCTTCGCCGGCTCGGTCTTGCTGGCGTTGGCGCTGACGTCGTGGCGGTCGCCCGGCAGCTCGGTGAAGTTCTGCCCGGCGATGAAGGTCTTCGTCTCGCCACCGTTCACGGCGCTTAAGATGGCGCCTTCGAGAACCGTCGCATAGATCAAGGCGGATTTTGCATGCGTGTGAGCGGAACTGTAGCCGCCGGGGCCGTACTCGACGAGGACGCCCTTCACGCTCTTTCGGGGAACGTCCGGGAGGGGATGCTCGTAAACCAGCGTCACCTTCGCGTCCTTCGTATCATATGCAAGTCCAGGCTTGGCGACGTCATGAGCGGAAGCTGTGGCCAGAGAGACCGCAAGGGCTGAAGCGGCATGGAGGATGGTCTTCATGATTGTTTCCCTCCTATGTTCTGAGCCACTCGGCGATCGTGATCGCACCCTTGATGTAGTCTCCGCCGGGAACCAGCGAGCCGGCGACAACGGAAGCGCCGAAGTAGTCGACGGCGGCGTCGGCGTTGACCGGACGAGCGTCGCTCTTGGCATCGAGATAGGTCCGGATGAAGGATTCGAACGGTGCCCGTTCGGGCCCGGCAAGATCGACGGATGCGTTCTTCGGCTCCCCGAGCGCGGCTTCCACCAAAGCAGCGGCGACGTCGTCGGCCGCGATCGGCTGGAAGTCGATATCCGGCACTTTCACCGCGCCGTCGGCCGAGTAGGCGCCCACCAGTGTCTCCGTGAATTCGTGGAACTGTGTCGCGCGCACAATGGTGTAGGCCTGGCCCGATGCTGCGACGGCGTCTTCTTGGGCGAGTTTGCCGGCCATGTATGGGTTCGCGGCGAGGCGGTCCGCGTTGACGATCGAGAGGACGACGTGATGGCGCACGCCCGCGGCTTGTTCGGCACGTGTCAGGTTTCGGCTCGACTTGTCGAAGAAGTCGGTTATGACGGCCTTATCGAAAGACATCATGTTCGACACGTCGATGACGGCGTCGGCGCCCGCAAGCGCCTCGGCCAGTCCTTCGCCCGTGTAGGCATTAATCCCGTTGCGGGAGCTTGCGACGACGGCTTCGTGGCCGGCGTCCTGTAGCAGCTTCACTGCCTTCGAGCCGATCAGGCCCGTGCCGCCGATGACGACGACCTTCTTCATCTTGGTCATGGTGCTTTCTCCTATGACGAGGCGCGATTGCCCGTCTTGCGTTCGTGGAGTTCAAGGAAGGCGCATCCCCGGGCGGCGATACCACCGTCGTCGGCTGCACCAAGGTCCGCCAGAAGGTCCGCGACGGACACCTTGGCGAGTTCTGCGCGATAGGCCTTCTCGGCTTTCAGCATCGCGGCGTTGATTTGGCAGGGCTTAGTGAAGTAGCGCGCCGGAAGTGGATTCGGCCCGCGCTGGCGGATCTCGGCGCACCGGAAGGCGGGCGCTGGTCCTTCGACCGCGAGGACGATGTCGAGCATCGTGATGTCCTTTGGCGCCTTGGCCAGCCGATATCCACCTTCGGACCCGGCGTCGTTGCGACGATCCCGGCGCCGGAAAGCGCCTGCAGATGCTTGAGGAGGTAGCTCGTCGATACGCCGTGGAGTTCTGCCAGTGCTGCCGCCGACAGGACGCCGTCTTCGGACAGCCCCGCCAGGAATGCCGTGCAGTGAATGGCCTGCTCGACGCCTTCGCTCAGTTTCATGGTGCATCTCCTAATCGTGGATATAAAATATCCACGATTAACTTCGATGTCAATCCGGGATCACATAGACCGTTCAAAATTCGGAATATGACAGAAAACCGCGCTCCGGCGGCCGGGGCTTGCCACAGTCAGGAAGCTCGCACTCTCATCGACGCCCGAACATGTTGCACTTGCCCCGGAATATTTCCGCCGCAAGGTGGGAATTTAATTATTGACTGATCAATCAATAATTGGTACGTCGTCCGCATGGCAAGACCGAGAGAATTTGACCGCGACGCAGCGTTGGAGAAAGCCCTGAGGGTGTTCTGGGCAAAGGGATTTGCCGCGACCTCTACCGATGATCTGCGTGTGGCGATGGGCATCGGCAGACAAAGCCTCTACGGCGCCTTTGGCGACAAACGTACTCTTTATCTGGAAGCGCTGGATACCTATCAGCAGCGGACAAACACTGGGCATGTCATGAGGTTAAGCGGCCCGACATCGCCTATAAAAGGCATCGAAGACCTGCTTTCCGGTCTTGTGTCGGAAGACGATTGCGAGCGGGCGCTGGGATGCATGGGGGTTGGATCAGTCGGCGAGTTTGGCGTGACAGACCCGGACCTTAATTCGCGCCGCAACTCTGCCAGTGCGGCGTTAGGTCGACGCATATTGGAGAGAGTGTTGGAGGGCCAGCGTTCGGGGGAAATCAATCCCGCTCTCGACGCTGAAGAAACTACCGCGTTCATTCAGATGACGATGACCGGCCTGCAGGTGGCTGCGCGTGGCGGCGCAAAAGCTCTCGATCTGAAGGCGATGGCACGATTTGCAACACAGCGTCTAAAACCATAACGCGGCCTCCGCAACAAGGAGGCTTTTCATTTGCTCAATTATGGACTGATCTGTCAATAAAAGGAGAATCCCATGACAATCGAAGAACGAAAGACCGCCCTCGTATTTGGAGGTGCCCGTGGTATCGGCGCCGCTGCGGTCGAAAGACTTTCAAAAGACGGCTACGATGTCGCCTTCACATATGTTTCGCGACCGGACAGCGCAAAGGCGCTCGTGAACGAGATCGAGAAGAGTGGGCGCCGCGCGGTGGCCATCCAGGCCAATAGCGCAGATGCTGCCGCCATTCGTGGCGCGGTGGCAAAGACTGTCGACATCTTCGGGCCAATCGACGCCGTCGTCGTCAATGCAGGGATTTTGCGGCTCAACAGGGTGGATGCTGTCACTCTCGAAGAGCTCGATCTAATGATCGACATCAACATCCGCGGCGTTTTCTTGTCCATCCAGTCCGCAGTGCCGCACATGAAGGATGGCGGCCGCGTCATAACGATCGGGTCGAACACGGCGGAACGGACTGGAATGGCGGGAGCAAGCGTCTACCAATTCTCCAAGGCTGCGGTCGCAGCGATGGTGAAAGGCTTGGCCCTTGATCTGGCTCCGCGGCGCATCACCGTCAACAACATCCAACCTGGTCCAACGGACACTGACATGAACGCCGGCGCCATTGAGATGTTGTCTGACCGCAGCCCCTTGAAGCGCGTTGCCGACCCCAAGGAAATTGCGGGAATGGTGGCCTATCTAACGGGTCCCGACACGTCTTTCATGACAGGATCGAGCCTGACAATCGACGGAGGCTGGGTGCTATAAATTCAGCGCTCCAGGGGTAGGGCCGTTCACAGCGGCCCTCTCCACCACTCCGGCATCTTTCCTCGTGCAAAAGTCTGCTGGGCAAAACTCACCGGCGGTCAATCTTTTGGCTTATCGCGATGCAATTCGCGAGTTCCACTCAGTCCAAGAGCTCCCCGCGTATCCGGCATCACCCATGAAAATCGTCAAGAACGATCTTGCCGAACACTCCGCCGGCTTCCATCCGGCGATCGGCATCCGATGTAGCTGAGAGTGGATACAGTGCCCCGACAACGGGCTGAAGTTCTTTGCCCATCATTGGCAGCACATCGTCCCTGAACCGGCGGATCATAGCTCTCATTTCTGAGCGAGATCTGGATTTCATGGCCGTGCCCAGCAATTGTAAGTGATTGTGAAGGACAGTTCCGAGCGGAATGATGGCGTTCTTATCTCGCCCCAACAGGCCCACTTGGACAAGCCGACCACCAGGAGCAAGACTACGAATGTTGCGGACGAGGTAGGACCCGCTGACAAAGTCGATGATCAGATCGACCCCACAGGATGCCGTCGCATCGACGACCTCCGCCTCGAAGTCCGACCGCTGATAATCGAACACAGCTTCGGCGCCCTGCGAAAGCACGTTCCCGATGTTGCCCGCCAAAGCGGTGGCTAGCTAGGTTGCTCCAGCCGCTTTGGCGGGCTGGACTGCCGCCGATCCGATGCCGCCTGCAGCAGCATGAATGAGAACGGTCTCGCTTTTTTTCGGTTCGTCCGAGATGTGCAAGAGCCTCCCAGCCCGTGACGAAGCTCTCCATGACTGCGGCCGCCTCGATGAAGGACATTCTGGTCGGAATGGTAGCCGCCATCCCGCCGCCGACAATCCCCATGACACGGTCGCCGACGGCAAGGCCGGTTACTTCGTTTCCGACGGCTGTCACTTCTCCCAGCGACCTCAAGGCCGAGGATGTTACTGTCCCCGTAAGTCTGAGCGCCATAGACGCCTTCACGTTGAAGAAGGTCTCCGCGATTGACCCCGGCCTGTCGGTTTTCAGCTGGGTTTAAGCCAGTTTTTCATTTGGCATTGTAACAACACATTGCTTCTATGGTATTGACCGAAAACTTCTTTCCGAAGTGAGAGTGGATCTTTTCGAAATGGAAGAATGGATCATATTCGTGCGATAACCAACAGCCATTTGTCGCCGAGCTTGCCGATCGATCGCTTCCGGATTTCATTGGCAAAGTGCCTGTCGAATTTCTCAGCCCAAAGTCTCACGGTCTGACGAGAGACGATGACCCCACGAGCTGCCAGCACATCCTCGGCCATTCGCAGACTGAGCGGAAACCGGACATAGAGCTAAACGGTATGGGCAATCACGTCAGGTGGAAATCGGTGGCGACGATAAAGAGGATCACGGGCAAGTCTGGTCATGTAGCCTTATTCGACGCCCTGTTAACGTGACACTGCCTTCAGTAGCACTTCCTTCTTGCACCACCAGGATCAGGCAGAAGCCTGTGCACCTAGACCAAACGAGACCATCGCCGCTTCACACGCACGCGTAAACCGCATCGACGGACCTTCTTTGCCGACGGCAAGTTTGCTGACGCGTGCTCCCTCTAACAGCATGGATAGCGTATCAGCCAAAAGTTCAGGATCGCTTACACCTGTCGAACGACAAAGATCGGCAAGCCGGGAATGCTGTTCCATCTTCAATGTTTCTATTATCGCATGTGCAGGGTGCCCTTGCTCTTTCAACTCTACCGCAGCATTGGCCAAATCGCATCCATAGGGTTCGCTGGAAAGACATTGTGCGCGCGCTTTAACCCATGCCGTGAGCTGAGCCCTCGGGTCGCCCGGGTTCTCTTTTTCGAGATCTTCCCAGGCTTTATCGAGCGTTCGAGAACTGTGCTTGAGCGCTTCACACACAAGATCGTCCTTGGAACCAAAATGTCGGTATAAGGTCATCTTGTTGGTTGAGGCGGCTTCGGCAATGGCATCAACACCGATGCCGCGTATCCCATGTTCACGAAACAGTTGGCAGGCCGTTGACACAATCCGGTCACGAGGTGCGATTTTCTGCTCAGAAGCACGATCAGATGTCTCGGATTTCATGAGTTTAATTTTTACCCTCAAGCGGTGTTGACATGCGTGTTACCGATCGGTAACTATCACAAAAGTTACTTACCGGTAACACCTTGGCGCGAGCCCGTCAAGCAATCGCCCGCTTTCACAGCTTAGGAATTATCGAAAGGAGACTGAGATGAGACAGACGATAGACGAGATGACGCTCGCCGAGATTTTCGCAGATCCACTGATCCGTTCAGTCATGCGCGCCGATGACGTGGGCCTGGACGATTTCAAAGAGTTGATGCATTCAGCGGCGACGTCCTTGACGACACGCGATGGCGCAGCATTCGCTGGACAGTTTGAAACGAGCGGGCCTGCAGCTTCATCGAAGCGTACACTCGTAACCGCCGTACAGCCCTTGTTCGCAGGTTTCTTTAAGCCTTGCGCTGCCCATATGTGAATGTGGCCTGCATCACCATCCCACAGGTCGGGCTTATCCGGGGTGGGATGGCTAATCGCACGCTGATCTTTCAGATATTGGTATCTCCTGCGCCCGTTTGGGCATGAAGAAATTGTAAAGTATTTAACTATAACTAATCGCAAGAAAACCAGCGAAGCACGGCCGTGGAACAATTGGTTCTAGTCCGTGTTTTGCGAAATGCGGCCCGGCGTTTCCGCCTGTTGGCGGGGCTGTCGTTTCGCCCGCGGAATGGTGACCTGCCCGTATTTGAAGGGGGCAGGCCGGCGTTTTTCGGCGCATGCATGATGCAGTTGCGATCAGAGCCGATGATGCGGCTACCGAAGCCTTGATGATCGAGGTTACGCGACGTGCAATGTCAGTCTTGCCGAACACCTCCGGCACGGGGAAGGAGCGGTATTCATGCCCTGAGGTTATCCGTGTCATTTCTCCAGAATGCCAGTATCCGCACCAAAATTCTGTCGCTCATTTTACCGCTCTGCATCATCGGTCTGGGTGCAACAGTATATATGTCCGCCCGTTACAAAAACGCGGACACGCTCTATTCAGAGTTCATTGCCGGCGATAATGCCGCGCTTGTCGAGCTTTCTCGCGCCAACCGCAATCTTCAGGCGGTGGCTTACGGTGCTTATCAGGTAATGGCATACGACACCTCCATACCGGATTTCGCCATCGCCAAAGGCGAGTATAATACCGACAAAGGCGAACTGATCTCGCGATTGAACAACGTCAAGGCCATATTCCCGGAAGAGACGGCCACAATCGACAAACTGCTCAAACAATCTCAGAGCATCATCGCAACCACTGATAAGGCCGTCGAGCTTGGCTCCGCTAATCGTAATCAGGAGTCCGCGGCGGAACTCCTGAAGGCTGATGGGCAAATTCGCGCGGCCGGAAACGAAATAGGCTCTTTGCTGGACAAGCTTGCCAAGGGTGTTGCAACAGGCAGCGACGATCTGACGGATCAGACGAATTCCACGATCCTGACCTCGCTTGTTGTGGTTGGCATCAGCTTTGCAACCGGCATCATTCTCGCACTTTTCGTGGCCTCACGTGGCATCACAACGCCGATTGCCCGGCTGCGGGAGCGCATGGTGTCGCTGGCAGGCGGCGATACGGCAGCCGAGATCGATGGCATGGACCGCAAGGATGAAGTCGGCCAGATGGCGGTTGCTGTTCAGGTGTTCCGCGAGAGTGCGATCGAGCGCATTCGTCTCGAACAGGAAACCGAAGCCAATCGCAGCCTTTCGGAAAAGGAACGCATCGCGCGCGAGCAGCAGAAGGCCAAGGAAGCTGCCGACGTCAAATTTGCCGTCGACAATCTTGCAACCGGTCTTTCGAAGCTTTCGGATGGCGATGTGTCCTACCGCATCGGCCAGCCGTTCACGGCGACACTCGACGGCGTTCGTAACGACTTCAACATGTCCGCCGAAAAGCTGCAATCGGCATTGACCCGGGTTGCGCAGAATGCTGGTGGCATCGGCGCGGGCGCAAACGAGATCAAATCGGCCGCCGACGATCTGGCCAAGCGTACCGAACAGCAGGCAGCAGCCGTGGAAGAAACCGCTGCCGCTCTGGAAGAGATCACCACGACA
>Ga0157371_10000128_pt1 | contig 116349 bp, 98 predicted proteins | sample C45metaG_FD_113462 | JGI IMG/M metagenome (GOLD analysis project Ga0157371, IMG submission 113462) | Corn rhizosphere microbial communities from Kellogg Biological Station, Michigan, USA - C4-5 metaG | ecosystem: Host-associated > Plants > Roots > Rhizosphere > Soil | place: USA: Michigan...
AGTTGCGCCGCCTGCTCCTGCAGTGAGGTGCTGGCCGCCGCCGCCTGCTCGACCAGCGCAGCGTTCTGTTGCGTGACCGCGTCCATTTCGGTCACCGCCTGGTTGATCTGCTCGATGCCGGCATCCTGCTCCTGTCCGGCAGCCGCGATATCGCCCATGATCGTGGTGACGCGCTCGATGCTGCCGACCACTTGCGTCATGGTTGCACCCGCCTTGGAGACAAGCTCGTTGCCGATATTGACTTTGTCCAGCGAGTCGCTGATCAGGATTTTGATTTCCTTGGCCGCTGCAGCCGAACGCTGCGCCAGATTACGCACTTCGGACGCCACCACGGCAAATCCGCGCCCCTGTTCGCCCGCACGCGCCGCTTCCACTGCTGCATTCAATGCCAGAATATTGGTCTGGAAAGCAATGCCGTCGATGACGCCGATAATATCGACGATCTTGTTTGACGTAGCGCTGATCACGCCCATCGTCGTGACGACTTCGGCAACCACTGCGCCGCCCTCGCGGGCAATCTCCGACGCCGACCGTGCCAGCGCATTTGCCTGATGCACATTCTCGCTGTTCTGTTTGACGGTCGAGTTCAACTCTTCCATCGAGGATGCGGTTTCCTCCAGCGCGCTGGCCTGCTGCTCCGTCCGCACCGACAAATCGTTGTTACCGACCGAAATTTCCTTGCTGGCCGTGGCAATCTCGTTGGCGCCTGAACGGACCTGACCGACGATGTCCAGCAGATTCGCAGTCATGTTCTTCAACGCCGTCAGCAGCGTGCCGATTTCATCGGTACTGGTGTGGTCAATTCGTTGACGCAGGTCGCCGCTGGCCACTGCCTGGGCGAGCGTGAGCGCGCGGTTGACAGGCACGGTGATCGAGCGAATTGTCAGCACAGCGACGATCGTCGCGGCAATCAGGGCGCCGATGGTGAGCGCAATGGCGATCCAGACTGCCGATTGCGCATCGGCCCGCACCTTCGCCCCTTCAGTTTCCATCAGCGACGCCTGGAACCTCGACATGGCATCCAGGGCGGCCGAGAATTCTGCCTGTGGTGATGTGACCTCCTTCAGCAAATAGGCACCCGCCTCGGTGGTTTTCCCTTCCCGCAACAATGCCATCGTCGCGGTCCGTGCCACACCGTATTTTCCACGCGCCTGACTCAGCGATTGGAACAGGGCCTTGCCCTTGGGCGTATTGATCATGCTTTCCAGTTTGGTCATGAACCCGTCGGTCCTGTGCACGGACTCGGCGATCCTGTCGACGATCGCCGCGATCTGCGCTTTTTCGCCCGCGCCGAGGATGATGGCATTGCGCAAGTCGCGCGCCTGCACATTGATCTCGGTTTCGATGGATTGGGTCAGCACGACCTTGACGTAACGGTCTTCCAGGATGAAACCGATGGCCTGATTCGACGCGTTGATGCGCGTAATCGTCACAGCGGCCAGTATGGTCAGGAAGACCATCAGCAGGCCAAATCCCATTCCCAAACGCGTGGCGAGTTTGCAGTTAGTCAGTCTCACAATCTTCCTTCCAAATCGGAATTGATCAAACGCCCGATGAGACCGGGCCTACATGAAGCCAGGAGGTCAAAGATAATTTCTCCCAAGAATCAAATTTAAAGTCAGTATTTGTTTTAATCAATATTTTTGATCTAATATCGGCTTAAATTGATTTTTTGTTGTTTTTCTTTTTATTTGATTTTTAACTTTTGGGCTGACGGGCCTGATACGCGGCGTCGGGGTGATGGAGCAGCCAAGCGGTATTCCACGCTTTTGTCATTTATGCCATGATTCGTCCGTACGCCATGGTGGCGGACCCGGCCACGGCCCGGAATGCCCGGCCATAGGCCTTCTGCTTGTCATGTCAGATATATTGATCATCCTCGTTCTGATCCTCTTGAACGGGGTGTTCGCGATGAGCGAACTGGCGCTCGTCTCCGCAAAACGCATGCGCCTCGAACGGCGCGCGCAGGAAGGCAGCCGCGGGGCGCGCAGCGCCATCGCACTGGCCGACAACCCGAGTCATTTCCTGTCAACCGTCCAGGTCGGCATCACGCTGATCGGCATCTTCACCGGTGCCTTCGGTGAAGCCTCGCTCGTCACGCGCCTGCAGCCGCAGATCGAAATGGTGGGCTTCCTGGCGCCATACGCCTACGAGATCGCGCTCTTCATCGTGGTGCTGGCCATTACGTTTGTGTCGATCGTGCTGGGCGAACTGGTCCCGAAACGCATCGCGATGCGCCATCCGGAGACGATGGCGACGCTGATTGCCCCGCCGCTGTCGGCCCTGTCGCTGATCATGTCGCCATTCGTCAAGGTGCTGTCGCTGACGACTGAAGCGATCGTGCGCCTGTTCGGCATCCATGACGCCAAAGAGGAAGCGCCAACCGAAGAAGACATCGCCGGCATGTTCAAGGAAGGCACCGACGCTGGCCTGTTCGAAAAGACCGAGTACGACATCGTCTCGCGCGCGCTGCGCCTGGACGACCGGCACCTGAAGGCCTTGATGACGCCGCGCGTCGACCTGATCATGATTGACCTGGACGCCGAACGCCGCGACACGCTCGAACTGATCGCCTGCCATACGTATAGCCGCTTCCCGGTCTACCGCGGCGACCGCGCCCAGATCCTGGGCTTCGTGAAGGTGCGCGACCTGCTCGCCCAATCGGTACGCCACGGCTCGCTCGAGGCGGTCAATATCGAGCATGCCGTGCAGGACGTGCTGTTCGTGCCCGAAACCGTCGGCGCGATGGTGCTGCTCGAGCTGTTCAAGAAAAACCGCGCCGAACTGGCGCTGATCGTCGACGAGTACGGCGACATCCAGGGCATGGTCACGCTGTCGGACGTCATGAGCGCGCTGGTGGGCGACGTCACCGTGAACGGCGAAGAAACCGATCCGGACGCCGTCCAGCGCCAGGATGGCAGCTGGCTGCTCGATGGCGGCGTGGATCTCGACCGCTTCCGCGATGTCTTCAACACCACCGAGCGCTTCCCGGACGAAGAACTGGGCGCGTACCACACGCTGGCCGGCTTCGTGCTATACCAGTTCGGGTATATCCCGAAAGCATCCGAGTCGTTCGACTGGAACGGCTACCGCATCGAAGTCGTCGACATGGACGGCAACCGCATCGACAAGCTCCTGATCGAACAGCTCGCGCTGCCCGAACCAACGCCGGCCGAAGAATGATCCTGGCGCGCTGACGCCAATGGATGCCATCCGGCTGGGCCCGCTGTACCTCCCGATCGCGGTCGCCCTGTCGCTGGCGGCGGTGCTTGCTGCCACGCTGGTTGCAGAATGGTTCCGGCGCCGGCGCGGCATCGACCCGGGCGGCGCGCTCTGGAACATGATCGTGGCCGGCTTCGTCTCGGCCCGTCTCGTGTTTGTTCTGAAGCACCATGCGATCTACCTGGCGGCGCCGCCCACCGTGTTCGACATCCGTGATGGCGGCTTTGAATCGGTCGCCGGCCTGATCGCAGCGTGCGTGGTCGGGGCCGAGCTGACGCGCCGCCAGGCGGCACTGCGGCGGCCCGTGCTGGCCTGCATGCTGGCCGGCTGCGCCGTCTGGTTCGGCGGCACGCTGCTGAACCAGGCATACACGCCGCCCCATACACCACTGCCGGACCTGATGGTGCGCCAGCTCGACGGCCGCGAAGTCGCGCTGCGCAGCTTTGCCGACCGCCCCGTCGTGCTGAACCTGTGGGCCACCTGGTGCCCGCCCTGCCGGCGTGAAATGCCGGCCCTGATCGCGGCGCAGGCGCAGCATCCCGACATGGCGTTCGTGCTGGTCAATCAAGGCGAGTCTGCCGCCATCGTGACCACTTATATCGAGCGCGAGCGCCTGCGCTTGCCAACGCAGTCGGCCACGATCGTGCTCGACCCGGGCAGCCAGGTCGCCGCGCGCCTTGGCGCGGCCGGCATGCCGACGACGCTGTTCTACGATGCGGCGGGCCGCCTGCGCACGCGCCATGTGGGTGAACTTTCGCCGGCCACACTGGCCGACAAGCTGGCCGCGATCCGGCCCTGAGCCACGTTTGTGGTACAACATGGCGCTACCGAGGAACCCATCATGCAACTGAACCCGATCCAGCTGTTCGACGCCGAGTCGTCCACCTTCACCTATATCCTGGCCGCGCCCGGCGCTGTCGACGCGGCCATCATCGATCCGGTCGACCGCCATTTCGCACGCGACCTGGCGCATCTCGAACGCCTTGGCCTGCGCCTGACGCATGTGTTCGAAACGCACGCGCATGCCGATCACGTCACGTCCGCCGGGCGCCTGCGCGCGCACACGGGCGCGAAAGCCTGCGCGCCGAGCGGCTGCGGCATTGCGCCGGCGGAAATCCAGCTGCAGGACGGCGACCGGATCGGCTTCGCGGACGGCGAAGAAATTGCGGTGATCCACACGCCGGGCCACACAGCCGGCAGCATGTGCTACCTGTGGCGCGGCAACCTGTTCAGCGGCGACACGCTGCTGATTGGCGGATGCGGCCGCACCGACTTCCAGGGCGGCAGCGCGGGCGAGCTGTATGACAGCGTCACCGGCAAGCTGTTCACGCTCGACGCCGTCACGCGGGTCTGGCCCGGCCACGATTACAAGGGCCAGTCGGTCTCGACCATCGGCTGGGAACGCGCGCACAATGCCCGCCTGGCCGGGCGCGAGCGCGCTGACTTCATCGCGCTGATGGCGGCGCTCGACCTGCCACGCCCGGGCCTGATGGATGTCGCCGTGCCAGCCAATCGCAATCTGGGCCTGGCGCACAGCGTGTAATTGCTACAGGCGAAAAAAAGCGCGGCCGAAGCCGCGCTGTTCCAACCGTCACCCGATGAGTGACAGTTCTTGCATCAGCACTTAGTAACGCCAGGTCTTCTTTTGGGCGACCGGCCGTTTCATGACCTTGGTCTGAAACTGTTTCCACAGCAGGCCCGCCAGGGCCATCATGATCATCTTGCGCATGCTTGTCTCCAGTGAGTGTCGGCGAATTGCCATCACCGCCAGCATAGCGTGCCAGACAAAACCGTGGCGCGAGTTTGCCGCGTCCGGCCGATGCAGTAGAATCCCTGTCTTTATAGCAAGATCAAGAAACCGATAATGGACGACGGGCACCACCAACTCAAGCGCGGGCTCAAGAACCGCCACATCCAGCTGATCGCCCTGGGCGGCGCGATCGGCACCGGCCTGTTCCTCGGCATCGCCTCGACCATCCAGATGGCCGGCCCCTCGGTGCTGCTCGGGTACGCGATTGCCGGCGCGGTCGCCTTCCTGATCATGCGCCAGCTGGGTGAAATGATCGTTGACGAACCGGTGGCCGGCTCGTTCAGCCACTTCGCGGACAAGTATTGCGGGCGCCGGGCCGGCTTCGTGTCGGGCTGGAACTACTGGGTCATGTACATCCTGGTCAGTCTCGCGGAACTGACGGCGCTCGGTATCTATATGCAGTACTGGTTCCCGGAACTGCCGACATGGGTCTCGGCACTGGGCTTCTTCGTGCTCGTCAACCTGCTCAGCCTGTTGAACGTGAAAGCCTTCGGCGAGCTGGAATTCTGGTTCGCCGTCATCAAGGTGGCGGCCGTGGTCGGCATGATCGTGTTTGGCCTGTATCTCTTGATCGGCGGTGGCGCCGGCCCCGAGGCGGGCGTGTCCAACCTGTGGCGCCATGGCGGCTTCTTCCCCAACGGCGTGGGCGGTCTGGCGATGGCCATGGCGGTGATCATGTTTTCGTTCGGCGGTCTGGAACTGATCGGCATCACGGCCGCCGAGGCGGACGACCCGTCGCGCACGATCCCACGCGCGACCAATAACGCGCTGTACCGCATCCTGATCTTCTACATCGGCGCGCTGGCCGTGCTCCTGATGCTGTTCCCGTGGCAGAAAGTCGTCACCGGCGGCAGCCCTTTCGTGCTGATCTTCGCCGCGCTCGACAACGGCTGGGTCGCCAACGTGCTGAACCTGGTCGTGCTGACGGCCGCGCTGTCGGTCTACAACGGCTGCGTGTATGCCAACAGCCGCATGCTGTTCGGTCTGGCCGCGCAAGGCAATGCGCCGCGCGCGCTGATGCGCACCAACGCACGCGGCGTGCCGCTCAATGCACTGGCCGTGTCGGCCGTGGCCACCGGTTCGGCGATCCTGATCAATTACTTTCTGCCGGAAGAAGCGCTCGGCATGGTGATGAGCCTGGCCGTCGCCGCGCTCGTGATCAACTGGGCGATGATCTCGTGGAGCCACCTGCGCTTCCGGCGCAGCAAGGACCACACGGGCGAGACGACGCTGTTTCGCAGCCCGTGGTTCCCGCTGTCGAACTACGTGTGCCTGGCGTTTGTCGCCATCCTGCTCGTGATCATGGCGATCACGCCGGGGCTGCGCATCTCAGTGATCCTGATCCCGATCTGGCTGGCACTGCTGGGTCTGGGGTTCTGGCTGCGCGAGCGGCGCGCCGCTCTGCCGGAATAAACCTGGATGCGCTGCGCTCTCAGGGGCGCAGCGCCGCCGGTTGTGCGGGCGCAGTACGCGTTTCTGATGTCCGGGTCTGTGGCAAAAGCGGTATTTACAGCGCGCGGCAAAACTGTACAGTGATTGGCTGATCTGCTCTGTCGTTCCATTGCCAAAGGACTGCCATGCACCAGCCTTTCAAGTCGCGCTACGTCACCTTCGTCACCTGTTTCACCGCACTCCTGCTGCTGATCCCGTTATCAGCCGCCGCCCAGGACGAGACAGGCTTTTACGCCAGCGCTTACGGGGGCGTCCCCGCCGCGCCGTCCACAAGCTTTTCGGAGTTCCGTCCTACCGGTCCCGGTGTTGGGGGCACGGCCAAGTTTGGTGGCGGTCTTGGTTTCGGCGCCGCCGTGGGTCGTCGCTTTGGCAATGGGTGGGCCGTCGAGCTGGCGTGGGACGAGCGCGGCAATTATCTCAGGCGCGTCGGTGGCGTCTCAGTCGATGGCAATATCTTTTCCGAACTGGTCCTGTTGAACGGCTATTACCGGTTCCCGGCCAGGGGCGCGCTGCGCCCATTCATCGGCGCTGGTCTGGGCTACGTTGTCGCGCTGGATATCGACGTCGACCGCAACGGCTCAGAGCAGGAGTATTCCCGCAAAGGCGGCGTGGCGGTACAAGCCATCGTGGGCGCCGAGTACAGCCTCGCGCCACGCTGGCGCCTGAGCGGCGATGCGCGCTGGACGAGCGTCGACAGTGGCACGTTCAAGGCCTCTGATGCTGGCAATGTGTTGATCGGCAAGCCGAAATATCGACCTGCCTCGCTCAATCTGGGCGTCACCTATTTGTTCTGAGCAGCCCGAGGCAAGTCCAACCGCCTTTCAGCGGCCTTGCTGCATGGCATTTAAGCACCACCTTCCCGCTTCAGCAGGTTGGTGCTGCGGGGTCTGGAGTTCTGGCTGCGCGAGCGGCGTGCCAGCGTCACGCCGGCGGCAGGTCCCCGATAAGCACCAGCAGGTCGGTCACACCGATGTCGGCGCCGGCCTGCGTCAGCAAGGTGCTGGCCTGGCCGCGGTGATGAGTCTGGTGATTGAAGAAGTGCAGCAGCAAGCTGCCGAACGGCTTGCAGAACGTGGCGCCACGCGTGTTGCGGTAAGCCAGCACGTGGTCCAGATCGGCCGCCGTTACCTCCGCCGCCAGCGCCATGATGATCTCGTCGATCCGCTCGCGCTGCACGCGCAGCAGCGGCAGGCTGTCCCCGTACGACTGGCGCAGGTCGACCGGAATCGCCGCGCCGCGCAGCGTCTCGAGCGCGCGAAACTCGCTCGCATGGCCAGCAAAGCGTGACAGCCAGATGCTGTCGGCGGCGACCAGGTGATTCAGCGTTCCCAGCAATGATCCAAAGAAGGCGCCACGGTCGGCAACCACTGCCTCATGCGGCAAGGTCGCGGCCGCGTCGTACAACTGGCGGTTCATCGTCGCGTTGTAGCGTGCCAGCAGAAGGATGTCGTCACAGGTCGGCATACTGTCTCCGGTCATGGGGGAAACTCGATTCTCTCACCCGCGCGTCTTTCCTCCGAAAATTAAATTGCTGCATCGCGTTGCCCGCACTGCCTGGCCGCAAACACAGCATGACGCTGCACAAGCCCGCCGTTTCGTCTGCGCACAGCGCTCCCGTATGGTGCATAGCAATATGAAAATAGTTCGCTGCAGTTGACGTAAACGTCAATCAGCACGCTATGATCTTCATGCTGCACACCACCTCACAAGGGAAAGCACATATATGAGCCAGAGCAATCCTCTGTCGCTGCACGTACCGGAGCCTACCGGCCGTCCGGGCTGCAAGACCGATTTTACGTACCTCCAGTTGACCCCTGCCGGCGCTGTCCGGCGCCCGCCCATCGATGTGGCCCCGCTCGAGACGAGCGACATGGCCCAGCAGCTCATCCGCGTGCTCGACGAGCATGGCAACGCCGTTGGCCCATGGGCCGAAGCGCCCGACCGCGACCTGCTGCGCTTTGGCCTGCGCACGATGATGAAGACCCGCATCTTTGATGCGCGCATGGTCATCGCCCAGCGCCAGAAGAAAATGTCGTTCTACATGATCAGCCTCGGCGAAGAAGCGATCGGCACGGCCCACGCGCTCGCGCTGCAGGACGGCGACATGAATTTCCCGACCTACCGCCAGCAAAGCCTGTTGATGGCGCGTGAAGTGCCGCTGGTCGACATGATCTGCCAGCTGCTGTCGAACGAGCGCGATCCCCTCAAGGGCCGCCAGTTGCCGGTGATGTACTCGGTACGCAGCGCCGGCTTCTTCACGATCTCGGGCAACCTCGCCACGCAATACCCGCAAGCGGTCGGCTGGGCCATGGCCTCGGCCATCAAGGGCGACACCAAGATCGCATCGGCCTGGATCGGCGACGGCGCCACCGCCGAATCCGATTTCTCCACCGCCCTCACCTTTGCCCACGTGTACCGCGCGCCGGTCATCCTCAACGTCGTCAACAACCAGTGGGCGATCTCGAGCTTCCAGGCGATTGCCGGCGGCGAGAGCGTGACCTTCGCCACGCGCGGCGTCGGCAGCGGCATCGCGTCGCTGCGCGTCGATGGCAATGATTTTCTGGCCGTGCTGGCCGCCTCGCGCTGGGCCGCCGAACGCGCGCGCAGCAATCTGGGCCCGACGCTGATCGAATGGGTCACCTACCGCGCCGGCCCGCACTCGACGTCGGACGATCCGGCGCGCTACCGCCCGGCCGACGATTACGCCCGCTTCCCGCTGGGCGACCCGATCGCCCGCCTGCGCCAGTACCTGACCAACCTGGGCTGGTGGTCGGACGAAGAGCACGACGCGACCCACACGGCGCTCGAAGCCGAGATCCTGGCCGCGCAAAAAGAAGCGGAAAGTTTCGGCATTCTGGGCGACGAGCGCGCACCGAGCGCCGCGACGATGTTCGAGGACGTTTATAAAGACATGCCGGAGCACTTGCGCCGTCAGCGTCAACAGCTGGGGGTATGAGCATGGCACGCGACGATTTACCAAAAGATGCGGCCACCGTGCCGATGACCATGATCCAGGCGCTGCGCTCGGCGATGGACGTGATGATGGAACGCGACGACAACGTCGTCGTTTATGGCCAGGACGTCGGCTACTTCGGCGGTGTGTTCCGGGTGACTGACGGCTTGCAGGCGAAGTACGGCAAATCGCGCGCATTCGACGCGCCGATTTCCGAAGGCGGCATCGTCGGCACCGCGGTTGGCATGGCCGCGTACGGCCTGCGCCCGGTGGTCGAGATCCAGTTCGCCGATTATTTCTATCCGGCGACCGACCAGATCGTGTCCGAGGCGGCGCGCCTGCGCTACCGCTCGGCCGGCGAATTCACGGCCTCGATGGTGATCCGCATGCCTTGTGGCGGCGGCATTTATGGCGGCCAGACCCACAGCCAGAGCCCGGAGGCGTTCTTCACCCACGTCTGCGGCCTGCGCACCGTGATGCCGTCGAACCCGTACGACGCCAAGGGCCTGCTGATCGCGTCGATCGAGAACGACGATCCGGTGATCTTCCTGGAACCCAAGCGCCTGTACAACGGTCCGTTCGACGGCCACCATGACCGGCCTGTCGTGCCATGGTCGGGGCACCCGAAAGGCGATGTGCCTACCGGCTACTACACGGTCGAACTGGACAAGGCAGCCATCGTCCGTCCTGGCAACGACGTCACCGTCATCGCCTACGGCACCATGGTCTGGGTCGCTGAAGCCGCCGCCCGTGAATCGGGCGTCGATGCCGAAGTGATCGACCTGCGCAGCATCTGGCCGCTCGACCTGGACACGCTCGTCAAGTCGGTGCAAAAGACGGGCCGCTGCGTGATCGTGCACGAGGCCACGCAGACGAGCGGCTTCGGCGCCGAACTGGCAGCGCTGATTCAAGAACACTGTTTCTACCAGCTGGAAGCGCCGATCGGGCGCGTGGCCGGCTGGGACACCCCGTATCCGCATGCGCAGGAGTGGGCTTATTTTCCGGGGCCCGACCGTGTCGGCGCGGCCCTGAAACGCGTGATGGAGGGTTGATCATGGGAATTCATGTCATCAAGATGCCGGATTTGGGCGAAGGCATCGCCGAAGTGGAAGTCGTGGCCTGGCACGTGCAGCCGGGCGACACGGTGCGCGAAGACCAGGTGCTGGCCGACGTCATGACCGACAAGGCGACGGTGGAGATTCCATCGCCTGTCGCCGGGACGATCACGAGCCTCGGCGGCGCGATCGGCCAATCGCTGGCCGTTGGCGCCGAACTGATTCGCCTCGAAGTCGCCGGCGCCGGTAACATCAGCGCCGACAAGGCCCGCAAGGAACCCGTCCAATCGGGCGCGGCGACAGCGCCGGCCGAAGAAGTGGCTGAGCCGCAGCTCGAGGCGGTGGCGGCGCATGCCGCAGAAACATCAGCACCGGCCGCTGCGCCAATCAAGCCGGCACCCGCTCCGGCAGCCAAGCCTGCGCCAGCCAGGGCCGGGTCCGGGTCCGGAGCCGGTGCACCATTGCGCGCCGACGGCGAAAAACCGCTGGCCCCGCCGGCCGTGCGCCAGCGCGCCTGGGACCTGGGCGTCGAACTGCAGTTCGTGCCCGGCAGCGGGCCCGCAGGCCGCATCACGCACGCCGACCTGGATGCCCACGTGGCCGGGCGCCGCGGTGGTGCGGCGGGTGGCGCGATGGACGAACGCTATGCTGAACAGCACGGCGAACACGCCACGCAGATCATCGGCCTGCGCCGCAAGATCGCCGAGAAGATGCAGGAAGCCAAGCGCAACATCCCGCACTTCACCTATGTCGAAGAAGTCGACGTGACCGAACTCGAAGCGCTGCGCCTGCAACTCAATGCGCGCTATGGCCAGGAGCGCGGCAAGCTCACACTGCTGCCGCTGCTGATGCGCGCCGTGGTGCTGGCGCTGCGCAGCTATCCGATGATGAGCGCGCGCTACGACGACGAGGCCAACACCCTGACGACCTACGACGCGGCCCATATCGGCATCGCGGCGCAGACCGAATCGGGCCTGATGGTGCCGGTGGTGCGCCACGCCGAATCGCGCGACCCGTGGTCGAGCGCCGCCGAGATCGCGCGCCTGGCCGAAGCCGCCCGCAGCGGCAAGGCCACGCGTGACGAGCTGACCGGCTCGACGATCACGATCACTAGCCTGGGCGCGCTGGGCGGCATCGTCACGACGCCCGTCATCAACCGGCCCGAGGTCGCCATCGTGGGTGTGAACCGCATCGTCGACCGTCCCGTCATCCGTGACGGCGCGATGGTGGCGCGCAAGATGATGAACCTGTCATCCTCGTTCGACCACCGCGTCATCGACGGCATGGTGGCCGCCCAGTTCGTGCAGTCGATCCGGGGCTACCTCGAATTTCCTGCCACCCTGTTCGTGGAGTAAGCGATGGAGACGATGAATACGACCCTCCTCATCATCGGCGGCGGTCCGGCCGGCTACGTGGCGGGCATCCGTGCCGGCCAGCTGGGCATCCCCACCGTGCTCGTTGAAGGCGCGCAGCCGGGCGGTACCTGCCTGAACATCGGCTGCATTCCATCGAAGGCGCTGATCCACGCGGCCGACGAGTACGCCAAGACCGTGCACTACGCGGCGCAGACGTCACCACTGGGGATCAAGGTGGATTCGCCCAGCATCGACCTCGAAAAAACGGTGGCCTGGAAGGACGGCATCGTCAAGCGCCTGACCGGCGGCGTGGGCGCCCTGCTGAAAAAACAGGGCGTGCGCGTGGTACGCGGCTGGGCGCGTGTCCTCGACGGCAAGACCGTCGAAGTGCAGCCGCACGAGGGCAGCGGGCAAGAGCCGGTGCGCATCCGCTGCGAACACATGCTGCTGGCGAGCGGCTCGCATGCGGTCGAACTGCCGTTCATGCCGTTCGGCGGCCCGGTGATTTCGTCGACCGAGGCGCTGTCACTGAGCGAAGTGCCGCGCCGCATGGTCGTGGTCGGCGCCGGTTATATCGGGCTGGAACTGGGTACGGCGTTTCGCAAGCTGGGCAGCCAGGTCACGGTCGTCGAGGCGGCCGAGCGCATCCTGACGGCCTATGATGCGGACCTCGTCAAACCGGTTGCCAGTTCGCTCGAGCGCCTTGGTGTCGAGGTGCGCCTGGCCACGTCGGTGCTCGGTATGGAGGGCGAGCGGGTCAAGGTGCGCGACGCATCCGGCGTGGAAGCCTATCTCGAGGCCGACCGCGTGCTGGTGGCCGTGGGCCGTAAACCAGCAACCACCGGTTGGGGCCTGGAACACCTGATGCTCGACATGAACGGGCGCGCAGTCAAGGTCGACGAGCAATGCCGCACGTCGATGCGCAATGTCTGGGCGATTGGCGACCTGACCGGCGAGCCGATGCTGGCGCATCGCGCGATGGCGCAGGGCGAGATGGTGGCCGAGATCATCGCCGGCAAGCGGCGCTGGTTCCATCCGGCGGCGATTCCGGCTGTCTGCTACACCGATCCCGAGATCGTGGTGGCCGGCATGTCCCCTGGCGAAGCAGCAGCGGCCGGCATCGACGCCATCAGCGCGAGCTTCCCGTTCAGCGCCAACGGGCGGGCGATGACGATCGAGAGCACCGACGGTTTTGTCCGCGTCGTCGCGCGCAAGGACAATCATCTGATCCTGGGCTGGCAAGCGGTGGGCGTCGGCGTGGCCGAACTGGCGGCGGGCTTCACGCAGTCGATCGAACTGGGCGCGCAACTGGAAGACGTGGCGCGCACGATCCACGCCCATCCTACCCTCGGTGAAGCGGTGCAGGAAGCAGCGCTGCGCGCGCTGGGCCACGCACTGCACATCTGACGCAGGTGCCGTCCCGTCCAGGGACGGCGCTTCAGCCCTGCATTCCTTTTATTGCCGCTGATCGGCTACGCGCTGGTGGCCGGCGCGACGCGGGGCCGCTTTGACAGCGCGGTGCCAAGGCGCAGCGCCGCCGCGACGGCCTCGTCGATTGGCGGCTCGTAGTTGCATGCGATCCAGCGCATCGCAATATGAATCACACCACCGATCACGCCTGCCTGCAGCAACTCGTCGTCCATCAGATCCGGCGCCACCAGGCGCGTGACAGCCAGACCAAATTCGCGCAGCGATTCGTCGAAGGTTCGATCCACGGCAGCACTCACACCACGGATTTCGACGAGGAATACGCGTGCCGAACGAGGGTCGCGCTGGATCGAAGAGAAATAAGCGTAGAGCATGGCTCGCGAGCGCGCAACCCGGCCACCGCGCGCGGATTCTCCCGCCAGCAGCACTCTTTCACGCACCAGATCGGTGATGAAATTGTAGCTGTCGATCAGGAGCATTTCGCTGTTTGCGAATGATTCGTAGAAGTAGCGCTCGGTGAGACCCGCGGCGTCGCAAACAGCCTTGACGGTCGCGTTGTGATAGCCCCGCTCGCCATATACGCTGATGGCGCCGGCAATGAGGCGGTTACGCCGGTCGGCGCGACGCTGCTCGGGCGTCTGTCCGCGATAGGAGCGAGTGTTTGATATCTCTTGAGTCATTGCAACATTCTGACACATTATCACTAAAAATGATGACAATCTGCCATGTCAGTCATTGCAACTGGGTCAAGGGCGTGACACTCCCATGGGCATTGGATTTTCTCCCGCGGACGGCACGTAATCGACGCGCCTGCTGTTCAATTTCTCTATGCAAACAGGGTATTGGCAACAGCTCCGGTGGGCAAACCTGAATCTACCGGATCGAAGCTGCCAACAGTTGGCATCATGCTCTCGGCGATCGCCGAACACCGTTATCTGGCAGACAAGGTGACCAGATTCATTCTAGTCCACCTATGCCGCTTCGGCGAGGCTTTACTAAAAGCAGAAACGGCGGCGGCGGATGCTGTAACGCGATCCGCCGTCCCCGGCCCTGCAGCAGGTCATTGCTTATTTGCTGTCCGCACCTTTGCCAGCGCGGTCGCTGGTACCGGCAGCGGCGGCCTGGCTACCTTGCGTGCCATTCTCGTCGGTCTTGCCCTGGAAACCTTCATCGGCCTGCTCTTCGGTCGAGCCGCCGGCCAGCAAGTCATCGGTGCGACCGAGCTGTTGCAATCCGCCGCCACCCGTTTCGGCCTCGCTCTCGCTATTCGTTCCCGGCGCTGCCTGCTTACTGCCGCTGCCGGCCACGTCACCGGTCGAGCCAGCGCCCATGGTGGCGACACTGGTCGTGCCGGTGGTGAGCTGGTCCCAGTTACGGCCCTTGACGTCCTGATCCTTGTTGTCGTTATCGATTGGCATGCGGTGCTCCTGATGTGTGATGAATATGGCTATCTTAGGCCGATCGTGCGCCGCCGCCATAGGCGTGTGCGCCCGTTTGCTGTAGGACTGGGAGCGCACTGCATGCATCTTCCAGACCGCATGGCAATCAGCACCACTACGGAGTTGCGGTTTTGCCTCAGTGCAACATTTCTGCTATTTGTCGCGGTATACTGCCGATCAACCGCATGCCCGGCGCCGCCCGTGCGAGCGTCTTTGCGCATTTCATCATCCGCAGCCCGGTCGCCGGCGCTGCACCACTGATTTTCAGGACCATCCCCATGAAGAACCTACCATTAGGCGCCCGCCTCGGGCTGGGCTTTGCCATTGTGCTGGCGCTCCTCGTCGCACTGAGCGCGACCGCCCTCACCCGCATGGACGAAGCAGGCAGCAAGACCCACCGCCTCGTCAATACCAGCATGAAGAACCAGCGCAATATTGCCGAATGGCGTCGCAATATCGAAGTCAACACCGCGATCAACGACACCGTCTACCACGCGCCGGACGCGTCGATCCTGGACGTGATCGCAGAGCGCCGCGCTGCCATCACGGCGCGTTCGAACGTCCTGCAGCAGGAGATTGACGCTGCCCTTGCCAATCCGGGCGTGCGCGAACAGTTCAAGACCGTCAAGGCAGAGCGCCAGGCGTATATTGGCGCGCGCGATGCGCTGTTTGCGGCCAAACGCGCGGGCGACCAGACCCGGCTCGAGGAACTCTACCGTACCCGAGTGACCCCGCAGACGGATTCGTACCTGGCAACGGTACGCAAGTTTGCCGATATGCAAAGCGCGGCCACCGGCGTCATTGCAACGACCATCCTCGATTCGTACGCCAGGACCAGGGTCATCCTGTTCACGCTGGCCGGGGCTGCGCTGCTGCTGGGCATCGGCTGCGCCTGGTGGATCACCCGCTCGATCACCCAGCCGCTGCGCAGCGCAGTCGCAGTGGCCGAGCGCGTTGCCGCGGGCGACCTGACCAGCAGCATCGAGACGGGCCGGCGCGACGAAGTCGGCCAGTTGCTGGACGCGCTGGGCCGCATGAACGGGAACCTGGCCGGTATCGTCGGCCAGGTGCGCGACGGTACCGCGACCATTGCCCACGTCTCGGGCGACATCGCCAGCGGCAACCAGGACCTGTCGGCCCGCACCGAGCAGCAGGCCGGCTCGCTCGAAGAAACGGCCGCCTCGATGGAAGAACTGACATCGACCGTGCGCCAGAATACCGAACACGCGCACCGCGCCAACAGCCTGGCCGCCACGGCTGCCGGCGTGGCCGGCGACGGCGGGCGCATCGTGGGCGACGTGATCGGCACGATGGGCCGCATCGACGCGTCGTCGCAGCGCATCGTCGACATCATCGGCGTAATCGACGGGATTGCGTTCCAGACGAATATCCTGGCGCTCAATGCCGCTGTCGAAGCGGCGCGCGCCGGCGAGCAGGGCCGCGGCTTCGCCGTGGTTGCCGGTGAAGTGCGTACGCTGGCCCAGCGGTCGGCGGCCGCGGCCCGGGAAATCAAGGGGCTGATCGATGATTCGGTGGCCCAGGTACGCGAAGGCACGCGCCAGGTCGACCTGGCCGGCACGACCATGCAGCAGATCGTGCACAGCATCGGCCAGGTCACGGTGATCGTGAGCGAAATCGCCGCCGCCAGCGAAGAGCAAAGCGCCGGCATCGAGCAGGTCAATACCGCGCTGGTCGAGATGGACCGTGTCACGCAGCAAAACGCCGCCCTCGTCGAAGAAGCCGCCGCAGCGGCCGACGCGATGCGCGAGCAGGCCAGCCAGCTCGCGTCGGTCGTGGCCACGTTCCGCCTGGAACCAGCACCGGCGCGCGCCGCGCGCCTGGCGCCACCGGCATCCCGTCTCGCTTTGGCAGCCTGAGCCGCTGCTAGAATGCCCGGCTGACGGGATCACGGGAAGGAACAGGCATGGGTATCGGTGTGTTGTGCGGCTTGCTGGCTGGCGCCATGTGGGGCATCGTGTTTATCGCGCCGGCCTATCTGTCCGCGTTCACCCCGCTGCAACTGACCGTCGGGCGCTATCTGGCCTACGGCGTCATCGCCCTCGTGCTCCTGGCCCCGCGCCTGCGCGCCCTCCTCGCCAGCCTGTCCCGGGCCGACCTGTACGCGCTGGTGCGCCATGCGCTGGCCGGCAACCTCGTGTATTACGTGCTGCTGGCGTATGGCGTGCAGTATGCGGGGGTCGGGCCGACCTCGCTGATCGTCGGCATGGTGCCGCTGGTGGTCACGCTGCTCGGTCGTCATGACCATGGCGCCGTGCCGCTGCGGCGCATGCTGGCTCCACTGCTGCTGGTCGCGGTCGGCATCGCCTGCATCAACATCGACACCTTCATGCATGCCCCGGTGGATGCCTCCGGCATCGCCATCGCCGGCGGCGTGCTGTGCGCCACCGGCGCCTTGCTGTGCTGGAGCTGGTACGCGCTCGACAATGCGCGCTACCTGAAGAACAACCCGCGCTTTGGCAGCGGCGAATGGTCGGCGCTGTACGGCCTGGCCACCGGCGTGCTGTCCCTGGTGCTGGCACCGTTCGCGTTCTGGGACATCAGCGGACCCGTAGCGGGCGAGCGCGACTGGACCGTGTTCTGGGCCTGCAATGCCCTGCTGGCGCTGGGGGCGTCGGTCATTGGCAACCATTTCTGGAACGTGGCCAGCCGCCGCGTGCCCGTCACGCTGACGGGCCAGCTGATCCTGTTCGAAACATTGTTCGCGCTGCTGTACGGCTGCATCTATCGCGGCGCCGGGCCGCGGCCACTGGAACTGGCGGCAATCGCGCTGCTGATCGCCGGCGTGGCCTGGTCGGTCAGACTGCACGGCGCCGTTGGGAATGACAAAATCATCAGTCCTGGTGCCGAGCTTCATTGACAGACTATTCAGTCAACGCGCTGACCGTTGCGTACAGGTGTCATTTTTGTTCAATTAACTTCCCGGGACTATTTCGCCTCGGGATGTACTGCTAGACTCTCGGGCGTGGAATTGCCCAGCGCAATTTAATTTGCCACAAAGAACAACATTGGACACGCCTTGCCCAGGACGGGCACGCTTTGTCCCACCGGGAGTCTTCGCAATGACAGCATCACCAATCCGCCCAGCGCACACGCTGCTGGCTGCGGCCGTATCGAGTATCGTCTGCAGCATCGCCACGGCGCAAACCATGCCGGCACATGACAGCGGCCTAGCCATGCCGGAAGTCGTCGTTACCGCGCAGCGTACCGAATCGCTGGCATCGCGTACGCCGCTCGCGATCAGCGTCCTGTCCGGCGAACAGCTGCGCGACCTTGGCGCCGACAGCCCCGGCACCATCGGCCCGCGCCTGCCGAACGTGTATATCGACCAGGCCTTCTCGGGCCTGCGCCTGACGATCCGCGGCATCAGCAACAGCGACACCACCGACAAGGGCGACCCGTCGGCCGCCTTCATGCTCGACGGCGTGTATATCGCACGGCCTGCCGGCCAGAGCGGCAACTTTCTGGACGTCGACCGCGTCGAAGTGCTGCGCGGCCCGCAGGGCACGCTGTACGGCCGCAACACGACTGCCGGCCTGGTCAACGTGATCTCGAACCTGCCGACCGACCGCTTCGAGGGCGCCATCGGCTTCGAAGCGGGCACCTACGACCGGCGCAAGGTCGACGGCGTCATCAACCTACCGGTCAACGACATGCTGGCGCTGCGCGCTGCCGTGAGCAAGCTGACGCATGACCCCTACCTGAACAACGGCCAGGGCACGCCCCTGCGCCCCGGCATGGACCAGGATGACCGTGACGCGCGCCTGAGCGCGAAGCTCGCACTGGGCCGCGACGCCACCCTGGTGCTGCGCTACGATCATGGCCAGGCCAAAGGCAATAACGACCGCTTCGTGCCGGACACGAACTTTTACACTGGCGTGGCCAGCGGCAAGCCCGTGTACCGCGACAGCACGACCGACGAACGCCTGACCAACAGCTTCCGCCCGCCGAACATGACGCCCGTGCAGGGCTGGCAAGACCGCGTGGCGCAGGGCTGGTCCGCCGACCTGCGCTGGGATCTGGGGCCCGCTACCCTGTATTACCTGGGTGCGCGGCGCAAGCTGGACCAGGAGCTGCGCCAGAATTACTATTACCGCGTGGCGCCACGACTCGCCCTTGGCGTGATCAACAACTACGACAGCCACAACGCGCAGGATTCGCACGAGCTGCGCCTGGCCACCAATGGCGCCGGCCCGCTCAGCGCCCAGGGCGGCTTGTACTACTTCAGCGAAACGTCCGACACGTCGTACGCGTTCCAGGGCCTGCAAGCGGTCGGCCTGCCGCCGTACTACGCGTTTCCGCTCGTGACCGAAGCGCGCAGCCGCGCCGTGTTCGGCCAGTTGACCTGGCGCGTGATCGACGGCCTGCGCCTGACCGCCGGCGCACGCCGCACCGAGGACGACAAGGACCGCGTCGGCTCCACCGATTTCCGGCAAGGGCCCGTGTTCAACGCCGCCACCGACCGGCGCCTGCTCAACGCAGCCGAACTGAACACCGCGCGCACGACCTGGCGCCTGGGCCTCGACTACGACCTGCTGCCCACGACGCTGCTGTATGGCAGCCTGGCCACCGGCTACAAGGCGGGCGGCTTCAACGACGGCTGCATCGCCGGCACCACCGCGCTGGGCATCGCCTGCCCGGCGGCCGTGGCTGTTTCGGAAAGCGCGCTCTACTACCAGCCGGAAGAACTGCGCGCCTGGGAAGCCGGTGTCAAGTCGCGCCTGTGGGGTGGCCGCGTCACCGTCAACGCCGCCGCCTTCGTGTACGACTACACGAATCTGCAACTGAGCGGCACCGCCATCGTCTCGGGCGCCCCGCGCATCCTGACGGGCAACGCCGGCGTCGCCCGCTCGCGCGGCCTGGAACTCGACGGCGATATCCGCGTCGGCAGCAACGGGCGCCTCAGCTACGGCGCGACTGCGCTCGACGCGCATTACGTGACCTACAACCCGACCCCCACCGCGTCATGGGCGGGCCGCAAGCTCGATCGCGCGCCGAGCCATGTCTATACGCTCGGCTACGAACACCGCTTCGGCGTGTTTGGCGGGCAGATGCATGCGGGCGTGTTCTCGCGCCGCAGCGCCGAGTATGTGATCACGATCCCGAGCCAGCTGCTCGAATACCGGATCCCGGCGCACACGACCACCGACGCCACGCTGCGCTACGCCCCGGCTGGCGGCGCCTGGAGTCTGCTGGCGCGCGTGCGCAACCTGGAAAATTCGGTGCGCCCATCGCTGATCGACAGCTTCGGCATGACCACGCCGACGGCGCCGCGCACCGCCGACGTGCGCCTCGATCTGCGCTTCTGATCCGCACAGCCAGCTCCCCTTACGCCAGAAGGAACGCCGATGGACCGCATTGCCCCCGAGTTGCTGTCTCCAACCCTGCGCGCCGACCCGCCCGCCGATGACACCGTGGCGCGGATGCTGGCCGGCGCCAGCGGGCCGGCGGAGCTGTCGGCGCGTATCGCGCAGATCAACGCCGAACTGGCGCGCTGGCAGACCAATGGCGCGCTGGCGTCCTGGCAGCCTGGCCCCGGTCTCGATCCGCGCGCGGCCGAGGCGTTGATCGACTACCTGGCCGCCTGCCAGCACTTGCCGGCGTGGACCGACCAGGCGGCCATCGCGCGCGCCGAGACGCTGTTCATGGACATGAGCATGCTCTCGTGCACGCTGCTGTTCTGCGCCAGCCTGCCCGAATGCTATGTGCTGCCCGACCTGTCGGCCGTGCTGCACGCGGCCGGCCAGCTCGAGGCACATACCGATTACCGCGTGCGCTCCACTGCCGCCATGATCTTCCCCGTCATGCTGGCCGGTGGCCTGACCACACCCGAAGGGGGCGGCGTGGCACAGGCCCTCAAGGTGCGCCTGATTCATGCCACCATTCGCTACCTGATCCTGCGCGGCCCCCCGCGTGACGCCATAGACGCCCCACCGGTGCCGCCACTGGCGCCGGCCGGCAGCGGCATCTATCACACGCTGTACGCGCACGGCTGGGACACGTCCGTCAACGGCTTGCCGTGCAACCAGGAGGAACTGGCCTATACCCTGCTCACGTTCAGCTACGTGTTCGTGCGGGGCCTGCGCACGCTGCGCCTTGCACTGGCGCCGCAAGATGAAGAGGCCTACCTGCACACCTGGAACGTGCTGGGCCATGTACTGGGCATCGAACAGGGCCTGATGGCGACCACGATGTTGCAGGCGCAGCACGACTTCGAGGCCATCCAGGCGCGCGCCCGCCTGCTAGTGCGCAGCCCCGATCCGCGCCCGCTGCTGGCGGCGGACCTGATGAAGGCGATGGAAAACGAGATCCCGATCCGCCTGCTGAAACCCGTGCCGACGCTGCTCACGCGCCTGCTGTGCAAGGGCGACGCCACGCGCGACCTGGGCCTTGACGCGCGCGTGCCGCTGCTGGCGCGGGCCGTGTTTGCGCTCGGGCTGGCAGGGGTGCGCTGCGTCGACGCCGTGGCGCGCGTGTTTGTGCCTGGGTTTTCGCTCAGCCGCATGCTCACGCGCGCGCTGGGCCAGCGTTTGGTGACGCACTTCCTGCTCGACCAGACCCGGCCGCTGCGCCTGCCCGACGCGCTGCTGGGCAACGTGAATGCCACCGCCACTGCCTGGCGCACGGACCCGAAGGCATCGCACTGGATGCGCCGCCTGGAAGCCCGTCTGGCCGGACGGGCTGCGAGGCCTGATCAGCCCTGATAGCCCTTGTCGCCCTTGCAGCCCGGGAGCCGGCATCATCGGCGCAAACCCGGGCGTGCAAAAATGTTACATTCAAGAATTATAATATTGTTGCTCTCAGGGACGACCTGCTAGACTGTCAATACCGCAACATCCCGTCAACACCCGGGCGCTGACGTCATTTCGACCAAACAGTTCGCGCCTCGCACCGATGAATCCGAAGATGATGCTCACGCCAACTGTCCTGTCCCGTCTCGCTGCAGCTCTCGGCGGCGCCGCACTGCTGGCGCTGCTGCTACGGGGCTGGAGCGCCGGGACCCAGTTGCTGGTGGCCAGTTCGGTGTTGATGTTCCTGGCCTGCCTGGCCAGCGCTGCGCGCGTGCTCGGCCCGCGTCCGGCCCTCTCCCTCGTGCTGATCGCGCTGCCGATCGGCTGGTTTGCCGAAGAAATGGGCGCGAACTATGGCTGGTTCTTCGGCAGTTACGATTACACGCCCGTTCTCGGCCCGCAACTGGGCAGCGTGCCCGTCGTCATCCCCCTCATGTGGTTCGCGCTGTCGTACATCGGCTATGTGATGGCCAACCTGATCGTCTGGCAAGTCCCGGCCGATGGCGCGACCTCGATCCGCCGCAGCATCGTCATGGCCCTGCTTGCTGCACTGATCGTGACCGCCTACGACCTGGGCGTGGATCCGTACATGGTCTACAAGCTCAAGGCCTGGATCATGGTGAAACACGATGGCTGGTGGTTCGGCGAGACGCTGCAGGGTTTTGCCGGCTGGATGCTGGTGGCCTGCAGCATCGTCCTTGTGTTCCGCCTGTTGTTGCGTCTGTTGTCAGGCCAGACGGGAACCCGCCCGGCGCCGGCCACGCGCACCCGCGATGTCCTGGTCCCGCTCGGCCTGTACGGCGCCTTGATGCTGTTCGAAGCCACCCAGGGCGTGCCGGTCGAAACCCGCACCATCGCCCTGTTCGTGATGGGCATGCCGCTGTTGTGCGCCCTGTGCGGGCTGTATCGCTGGCAACTCGTTCCTGCAGTCCGGGGTGCCGTATGACGCGCTCGATGCAGCGCGCCATGTGCGCGCGGATGGCTTCCTTTGCCTGCCTGATGGCGCTGCTCGTGCTGGGCATGATGGCCGCGACGCCGGCCATGGCCAAGACCTTGCAGCTCACGCGCGAGGCCAACGTCGTCGATGCCTGGCCGGCCGTGACGACCCTGGCCGATCCCGCCAATGCGCTCGACGCACCCGCCGCACTGGCCGCCGGGGCGCGCTTTGCCCGACCGGCGACCGCCGACGCCAGCCTGGGCATGCAGCCGGGGACGACCTGGGTCCGGATCCCCGTTGCGGTGGCGCCCGATGCCACCAATGGCTGGGTGATGCAGATCGATTTTGCGCTGCTCGACGAGGTCGACGTCTGGGTGCGCTTTCCGGACGGCCTGCGCAAGGTCGCCAGCGTCGGGCGCATGCAGCAACAGTCGGGCGACGCGCTCAAGGGCCGCGTGCCCGGCGCGGTGCTGCGCCTGACGCCGGGCACGGCCTACACCGTGCTGCTGCGCGTGAAATCGGTCGGCCCCAAGATCCTGCCGATCAGCTTCATGCAGCCCGACGCGGTCCTGCCGGCCGAACTGGGCGAGCAGCTGATGCAGGGCATCCTGCTGGGCCTGCGCCTGACGCTGATCCTGTACGCGCTGGGCCAGTGGTATGCGCTGCGCGAGCCGCTGTTCGGCAAATACGCGCTGCAGGCCACCGGCGTCACGCTGTATTCGGCCGCCTGGTTCGGCACCGCCGGCCAGTATCTGTACCCGGGCAACGCCTGGCTGCTCGAACACGGGGCCGGCCTGGCCTCGATCATGGCCTCGTGCGGCGCCTACCTGTTCGTCGAGCAGTCGCTCGCGCGGCCCGGTCAGGACCGCATCTTCAGCCGCATGATGAAGACGCTGGCCGCGCTGTGCCTGGTCACCGCGATCGGCTTTGCCGCCGGCGTCATCAACCACAAATACCTGGTTCTGATCGTGGGCACGCTGGGCATCATGCCGATGCTGCTCGGTCTGCCCGGCGCCTACCGGCGCGCACGGGCTGGCGATGCGGTCGGCATTTACTTCCTGGTCGGCTGGGCGGTGGCATTCGCGGCCGCGTTCACCACTGCGCAGCTCATCAACGGCAAGCTCCCGGCGAACTTCTGGACCATGCATGCGCTGGTCTTTGGCAGCACCTTCGACATGCTGGTGTTCATGCGCATCCTGGCCCTGCGCACCGAGGCGATGCAACAGGCGATGCTGCGCGCCGAAGCCAGCACGCGCATGAAGTCGGAGTTCCTGGCCAATATGAGCCATGAAATCCGTACGCCGATGAACGCCATCATCGGCATGAGCCGGCTGGCCCTGATGAGCGAGCCGGCGCCGCTGCTGCGCAATTACCTGAGCAAGATCCTGGGCGCGAGCGAGCACCTGATGGGGATCATCAACGACATCCTCGACTTTTCCCGCATCGAAGCGGGCAAGCTGCAGGTGGAAGCAGTGCCGTTCGACCTCGACGAGATGCTCGATCATCTGGCGAGCCTGACCGGCGTGAAGACCGACGCCAAGGGCATCGAACTGATCTTCCGTGTCGGACCCGGCGTGCCGCAGCGCCTGATCGGCGACCCGCTGCGCCTCGGCCAGATCCTGATCAACCTCACTGGCAATGCCGTCAAGTTCACCGAGCGCGGTGAAATCGTGGTGGCCGTCGAGGCGCAGCAGGTCGACGACAGCAGGATCGTGCTGGCCTTTACCGTCAGCGACACCGGCATCGGCATGACGCCCGAGCAGCTGGCGCGCCTGTTCGTCTCGTTCAGCCAGGCCGACAGCTCGACCACGCGCAAGTACGGCGGCACGGGCCTGGGCCTGTCGATCTCGCGCCAGCTCGTCGAATTGATGGGTGGCGAGATCGCGGCGCGCAGCACGCCGCACGTCGGCAGCAGCTTTACCTTCACCGTGCAGCTGGGGATCGCTGAAGGCCATGCGGCCGCCAGTGCGGTACGCAAGGCGCTGTTGCTGGACGTGCGCGCGCTGGTCGTCGACGACAGCGCCACCGCGCGCGACGCGCTGGCCGAGATGCTCGCCGGCCTGGGCGTGCACGCCGATACGGCCGCCTCGGGCGAAGAATGCCTGGCGCTGCTGGCGCGCGCCGCGCGCGACGGGGCGCCGTACCAGATCGTGCTGATGGATTACGTGATGCCGGGCCTGGACGGCATCCAGACCATCCACCGGATTCACCGGCATGCCCACGAACAGGGCGACATGACGCCGCCACCGGCAATCCTGATGATCTCGGCCTGCACGCGCGAGACCGTGATGCAGGAGCAAGGCCAGGGCGACCTGCCGATCGATGCATTCCTGCACAAGCCGGTCGGCCCGGCGCTGCTGTACCACAGCCTGTTGCAGGTACTGCACCCACAGCTGGGCGCCGTGGAAACGGTCGACAACTACCTGCCGGCGCTGGCCGACCTGCCACGCCTGGATGGCGCGCGCATCCTGCTGGCCGAGGACAACGACAATAACCGCGAAGTCGCCCTCGACTTCATGGCCGCCGCACGGATGCAGGTCGATGTCGCGTTCAATGGTGTCGATGCGGTGCGCATGGCACGGGCCGGGGATTATGACCTGATCCTGATGGACATCCAGATGCCCGGGATGGACGGCTTGGCGGCCACGCGCGAAATCCGGCTCGACCCGCGTCTGCGCGGGTTGCCGATCGTGGCCATGACGGCGCATGCGCTAGCCAGCGACCGCGCCCAGAGCCGCCAGGCCGGCATGAACGACCATGTCGTCAAGCCGATCGACCCCGACCTGCTGTTTTGCACGCTGCTCAAATGGATCGATCCGGTGCGCCTGAAGGGCCGTCCGGTGCCGCAGGCCACCCGGCCCGCCCCGTCCGCCACGTCCGCGATGCCGCAGGTGTCGGGCCGGCCGCTGCCGGCGGTGCCGGGCATCGACTGGCGCATGGCGCTGGAGAACGTGGATGGCCAGCGCAGCCGCCTCGAAAAGCGCGCCGGCAGTTTCATCCGGGAATACGCGAGTGCCCCGCGCATCCTGCGCGACGCCCTGCAGGCGGGCGACCATCCGCGCCTGCAGGCGCTGGCGCACAACCTGAAATCGAGCGCCGCCTATGTGGGCGCGTTTGAACTGAGCAGCGCGGCCGCGCGTCTCGAGCAGGATCTGCGCGCGGGCCATTTCGACCGCGTCGGCGTCCAGGTGCCGGCCCTCGTCAACGCCGCCGACACGGTGCTGTCCGGCCTGGCCCAGATGGCGGCGCTGGCCTTGCCGCAAGCGGGCGACCCGGAAGCGCTGTCGCAGGTGATCGCGCGCCTGGACGGCTACCTGCGCACCGACGATGCGCGCGCCGAAGACGCCCTGGCGCAGCTCGAATCGCTGCTGGGTGCGGGGGCGCACGCCGATCCCGTCGAACAGGCGCTGGGCGCCGTGCGGCGCGCTGTGGCCGAGATCGAATATGCTGCGGCACTGGGGCCACTGGCGGCCCTGGGCGCGCAACTCGATCCGAGCCTGGAGGAGACCCGATGAATATCGATCAGCAGCAGAAGGTGCTGGTCGCCGATGACGACGCGATCAACCGCGAAGTGCTGGGCGAACTGCTCAAGCCCGACTACACGGTGGTGCTGGCCCGTAACGGCGCGCAGACGCTGGAACGCGCCGGACGCCATCTGCCCGACCTGATTTTGCTCGACGTGATGATGCCGGACATGGATGGCTACGAAGTGCTGCGCCGGCTGCGTGGCGATCCCCAGACGGCGCACATCGCCATCATCTTCATCTCGGGCCTGGACCGGCCCGAAGACGAAGCCAACGGTCTCAAGATGGGCGCGTCGGACTACATTGTCAAACCGTTCAACCAGACGGTCGTGATGGCGCGCGTGGCGCTGCACCTGCAGGTGGTGCGCCAGCGCCGGATGCTCGAGCGCCTCGCGAATATCGACGGCCTGACCGAACTGGCCAACCGGCGCCGCTTCGACGAAGTCTATGAGCAGGAATGGCAGCGCGCCTGCCAGAGCGGGCGGCCGCTGTCGCTGGCGCTGCTCGATATCGACGCCTTCAAGCAGTTCAACGACCGCTACGGCCACCCGGCGGGCGACCGCGCGCTGCGCTCGGTGGCGCGCACCACCGGCGCGGCCATGCACCGGCCGGGCGACCTGGCGGCGCGCTATGGCGGCGAGGAGCTGCTGCTGCTGATGCCCGAGACCGATGCCCAGTCCGCACATGCGATCGCCGAAGCGCTGCGCGCGGCCATTGCCGGCCTGGCGATCCCGCACGAAGCGTCGAGCGTTGCGCCGGTGCTGACTGTCAGCATTGGCGGCGCCACGTTCGACCCGGCCGGCAACGAGCAACCGTTCGAACTGTTCGAAGCGGCCGACGCCCAGCTCTATCGCGCCAAGCAGGCCGGGCGCGACCAGGTGTGGTGGCGCGCGCTCGCGCTGGTGGCGGCGTCCGCTTAGCCGGCTGGCAGCTGGACCGGCGCGTCGACGGAGGGAAGCGCGAGATCGACGCCCACCGTCGTACCGCGCGAAGTGCTGGCGATCGTGAGCGCGCCACCGGCCAGGCGCGCGCGTTCACGCATGCCGGGCAAGCCCCAGTGCCCCTGGCGCGCGCCGCGGGCCAGGATGTCGGGCGGGATCCCCTGCCCGTCGTCGCTCACGGCCAGGCGCAGGTTGCCGCCCTGGCACGCGAGTTCAAGCACCACCTGGCGCGCGCCGGCATGGCGAAATGCGTTGGACAAGGCTTCGCGGCCAATGGTAAACAGTTCTTCCTCGACGTCCGGCGCCAGCACGGGCAGCACGCCGCTGCTGCGCACGACGAAGCGCACGCCGGCCGGCGCCGCGAACTGCTTGCCCGCCTCGGCCAGCGACTGCGCCAACATCCCGTCGCGCACCGCCGGCCGCCGCAATTGCGTGAGCCGCTCGCGGCCTTCGTCGATCACGTTTTCGGCCCGCACCAGGACGTCCTCGACATCGGCGCGCAAGCTGCCTTCACCCGGCAGCTTGCCCATCAAAACGTGCATGCGCAGCACCAGCGCCTGGACGCTTTGCAGGAACGTGTCATGCAGCGTGCGGGCGATGCGTTCTCGCTCGAGCATGCGCACCTTGACGTCATGGTGCAGGCGCCGCGCGACCAGCCGCAGGCGCCAGCGGTGCAGCGCCCAGCCGATGGCCAGCAGCACGAACCCGCAGGCCAGCTGAAACGGGAGCGTCTGCGTGAAAGCGGCCTCGATGCGCAGCGCCGCGCGCGCTGGCGTGGGACTCCAGACGCCGTCCTCGTTGGCGGCGATGACCTCGAAGACATAGGCGCCCGGCGCCAGGTTCGTGTACACGGCCTGGCGCACGTTGCCGGCGTCGCGCCAGTCGCGGTCTTGCCCCAGAAGGCGATAGCGAAAGCGCACGCGCTCGGGCATCGACAGCGCCGTGGCGGTGAAGTCGATTTCCAGCCGCGGCGTGCGCGCCGGCAGCACCACCGCCGCGCCGGCAGGATAACTGCGTTCGTCCGTGCGGATGGTGCCCACCAGCACGGTCGGCGGGCGCGGGTTGCGCGGGATGGCGGCCGGGTCGATGTGGCCGACGCTGTTCGAGGTGGCGTACCACAGGCGGCCGTCAGTTGCCTCGACCAGCGATGGCAGCGGCCGGATCTGCGCCGGCATCCCCAGGTGGCCATCGAGATGGTCGAACCGTTCGGCCACCACGGCCGGGCGCAGCAGGGCAGTTACATCCGCCAGCGCCCGCGCGTCGATGCGCGCCAGCCCGCCCGTGTCGTGCAGCCACAGTTCGCCGCCGGCGCGTTCCACGATGCCCGAGACGCCGTAGAAGGCGCCGCGCCCCGTCTCGGCCAGCGGGACGAAGCGGCGGCCATCGAACCAGGCCAGGCCACGGTCGCCGCCGACCCAGATCCGGTCGCGCCCCTGGACGATGGCCAGCGTATTGCCAACCGCCAGGCCATCCTTGTCAGTGAAGCGGCGTACCTGCCCGGCGTCCAGCACGGCGATCCCGTTATCGACATAGCCGAACCAGATGCGCCCGGCGCGGTCAGTGGTGAGGGTGATCGCGGTCGGCATGCGCAGGTCGGCATGCCCGCCACCGGCGCGCCAGACGCCATCCTGCAGCACGTGCACCCCCTTGCCTGTCACCGACATCCACAATGCGCCATCCGGCGCCACGGTGATCGCCTGGACGACCTGCGCCGCGAGGTCGGGCGGCAGCGGCGTACGCGTGGTCGTGCCCTGCGCGAGGCGCCACAAGCCGCCATCGGCGGCAAACCAGAGCGTGCCATCGGCCTGGCGGTGCGTCGCGCTCGCGCGGTAGATCGGCACGTTGCGGCGTCCGCCCTGCCGGTCGACGACGAAGGTAGATACCGGGAACGCGTTTTCGTGATGGCGGTTGATGACCCATACGGCACCGTCGTCGCCCGCGAGCACGCCCGGCAGGCCGGTCTGGCCTTTCGGCAGCGTGATCGTCGCCAGGCGCGGCTCGCGTACGCGGTCGATGCCGTTCTCGGTGGCGAACCACAGATTGCCTTCACGGTCCGTCAGTGAGCTGGTCATCGACTTGCCCGAGAATCCGTTGGCCGGCATGAACTGCTGCACGGGCTTCTTCTGTTCGTCGAGCAGCTGCAGCGCATCGCCCGCATTCACCCACAGTCGGTGGTGGCGATCGATGGCATACGTCAGCATCGGCAAGCCACCGTTGTTCAGCGTGAACGGGGTCACGCTGCCGGTATCCGGGTCGAACAGTTGCAGGCCGCGAGCGCGGCTGTTGATCAATACCTGATGCTCGGTCAGGAGGTCGCCCCCATCGACGCCCGCCTGGTCGAGCACACGCCTGAATGTGTAGACGCGGCCCGATGTGCTTTGTCCGCTTTGCTCACGACGTTCGCTCCGGTAGACGCCATCGGCGCCATACACCAGCATGCTGCCGTCGCGCAGAACGGTATGGAATCGCTGCGGGCCCTCGGGCAAGCCCTCGGCGGCCGTGACCAGACGCCAGTGTTCTCCATCGAACGCAAACAGGCCGCGGCTGCCGGTGGCCCAGAAGCTGCCGTCGGGCAGATGGATAAAGTAGTACACCGCACCCTGCGGCCCGCCGCTGCCCGTATAGTGCTGCACGGCGCCAGGCGTGAAGCGGCTGATGCCGCCGAACTGGTAGCCGACCCAGATTGTGTCGCCGACCGCCTTGACAGCGGTAATGGCCGGCGAATGGAGGGGGTGGCCATACACGGCGCGGTTGCGCACGAAGCGCGCGCCGTCGAAGCTGTACAGGCCATCGGTGGCGGCGAACCACAGCAGGCCATTGCCATCCTGGGCCATCGAAAACACGTTTGCTGGCGCGCCATCTTTGCGGGTCCAGCCGGTGTGCTGAAGATCGGTGCGCCATGGGGTGGTGGCGGCTGGAGACTGGGACTTTGATTGAGACTGAAGTGCATGACTGACGGGGGCATGCGCCAACGACGTGGCGGCCAGCGTCCATGCAACGATACGTAGGCAAAGCGGGGCCATGCGGGCTTTTCGTCGATGTGCGTTCTTGTTATTGGTCGTACCGCACAATCATAGCTGGCATGGCATAAAAAGCAAGGCGCAGTCAGCGTTATCTGCTGATGACTCTGATTGCGATGTGAAACAAGTGCTCTGGCGAACTGACCCTGTCGCCATCCAGCGTCCAGCGCCAGCCCAGATAGTTAGGCAAATAGCGCGACGCGACGCCACGAAAGCCGAGCAGCCAGGCCTTGAAACGCTGGTGATAAGCGTTCACGTTCTGCACGTGGATGGCACTGTTACCGAGATGCCTGACGCGCACGCCTGCACGCAGATTGACCGCTGCGTGGGCGATTTTGTGCTTGCGTGCAAAAGCCCGATAGGCGGGATGGCTGTCGCTGACCAGCAGCGCTCGGGGATCGAGCTTGGGCAGCAGATCACGATCGAGTTGCGCCGCCGTTACCGCACCACGACCGGTAACGGCATCGATGGTGCGTCCTTCGCGGTCTCGCGCCACAAGTATACAGTCAAGCTCGCGCGAAATGCCCCGCCTGGTCGCACGACCGCCCCGGCGGCGCGCAGGCCGGTCGAGTGTGCGGGAGCCTTTTTGCGATTCGAGCAGGAATGTTTCGTCGGCCTCAACGATGCCATTCAGCGCTGCGGGCCGGTCGAGTTTGCTCCAGTGCAGGAAGCGGTGGCGCCATCGAAAAGCGGTATTGCGGTGCACGCCAACCCGGTCTGCCGCCTTGCGCACTGGAAGTGACTGGAGCAGCACTTGCGAGTACGTGAGCCATTTGGCCTTCAGCCTGAGCCGCGCGAGCGGCGTGCCGGTCAGGTCGTTGAACGTGCGGCCGCAAGCGCAGCATCGGTAGCGCTGCAGGTCATTGGCAAAGCCATGGCGGTAGCAGCGCTCATTGCCGCATCTGGGACAGCAGCGCCCTGGCGTCCTGACCTCGGTGATCAGCGCCACCACCTGCTCGAGTCCGGCCAAGGGGCGCAAAGCACCGAGCACTTGCCGGCGTTGCGGCTGGTTGAGCAACGGCAGTTTTGCGAACCAGTTCTTGAAACGCGGCGCTTTCATGATCGACTCCTGACGCTGGGGACAGGAGTAGGACCACAGTACCGTTCATGAGTTCAAAGCCCGTCTCTATTTAACGTTGACAGAGCCAAAAGCAAGGACTGCCGCTCGCCTGAACGGCAACCCTGGATGTTTCAGGTCTCGCTGCGCGACTTGAACGTCACCACGCGGTACAGATACCAGCCCAGCAGGCCGATCAGCACCGCCTTCGACACCGGATCGACATACTCGGCCACGCGCTCGTACTGGCTCTCGAGTGCATAGCCGGCGCCGGTCAGGATGCCGGTCCAGATCAGTGAACCGATCGTCGAGAACAACAGGAACTGGCCCATCGACATCTTGGCCAGGCCCGCTGGCACCGAAATCAGCGTGCGGATCGCGGGAATCAGGCGCCCCAGCAGCACCACTTTCTTGCCATGTTTTTCGAACGCGTCCATCGCATGCTCGATGTCGCCGTGGGTCACGGTCATCCAGCGCGCATGCTTGTCGGCAAAGGCTTCGAGCCGCTCCTTGCCATACACCTTGCCGGCGTAATACCAGGGCAAGGCGCCGGCCACCGAGCCGGCGGTACCGGCCAGCAGCACGCCGATCACATTCAGCTCACCGCGTGCAGCGACGAATCCGGCAAACGGCATGATCAGCTCGGACGGAATCGGCGGAAAGATGTTTTCCAGCGCCATCAGGGCAAAGACGCCCAGATAGCCGCTCTTTTGCATGAACTCGGTGATGAACTCGAACACGGGACGTACTCCATATCATTGGGCAGCCTCTACGATACCAATTTTCAAAAAAGACATCTGTTCTGCTGCGCGCGCCAGACGTGGGGTGACAGGCCGATGACATCGTGGAAGCTGCGGGTGAAGTGCGACTGGTCGCAAAACCCGTGCGCATGCGCGATCGTCGTCAGCGGCGTGCTGGACGCGACCATGGCGTCGCAGGCGGCCGCCAGCCGGCGCCGCAGCACGTACACGCGCGGCGGCACGCCGACGCTGTGCTTGAAGGCGCGCGTGAAGTGGCTCACGCTCAGGCCAAGGGTGGCGGCCAGGCGCTCGGTGCGCAGCGTGGCCGCGAGATTGGCGTCGATGTAATCGGTGACGCGCTGGATCTGCCAGTGTGGCAGGCCGCCATGCTGGCGCGGCGGCGGCGAAGACAGCTGCATGAAATCCCTCCGGAAAGTTCGGTGACGATCCGGATGGTGCAATGGCGTAGCCGATGGCGACAGACCACGATGGGGCGCTGCTACCCCCCACGAAAGTGGGGGTGCGGCAGAAACGTGCCGCGCCTAGATCTCGAGAAACCCGCGCTCGATGCCGATCGTCACCGCATGCGTGCGGTTGTTCGCGCCCAGCTTGTCCATGATGCTGCGCAGGTGGCCCTTGACCGTGTCCTCGGACAGCGTGAGCAGGCGCCCGATCTCCTTGTTGCCATTGCCGCGCGCGGTCAGCTCGAGCACCTGCAGCTCGCGCACGGTGAGCGTTTCGTGGCCCAGGTGGCGCGCCAGCTCGCCGGCGATCTCGGCCGGAATATACCGGTGACCGCCCGCCAGCACCCGGATGGCATCGGTGAGTTCCTTGCGCAACGAGCTCTTGAGCAGATAGCCCTGCGCCCCGCTCTTGATCGCCTGCATGGCGCGCGCATCACCGCGGAACGTGGTCAGGATCGCCAGGCACGCCTGCGGAAACTCGGCGCGGATCGCGACAATCGCCTCCATGCCGTTCAGATTCGGCATCTGCAGGTCGATCAGCGTCACATCGGGGCGCAGCGTGCGGTACAGCGCCACGGCCTCATTGCCATCGGCCGCCTCGCCCACCACCTGAATGTCTGTTTGGCTGTGGATGACGGCGGCGATCCCCTCGCGCATGAGCGGATGGTCGTCGGCGATCAGGATCGTGATCGGGGCAGTTCGTTGATGCACGGCGGTCCTCTTCTGGTTGTGGTCACCCGGATAATGCCGTCACCCTGCGGGGGCGTCCAGTCATGACACTTGCGGCGCAGCCCGGTCCGGCGCCAGCCACATCGCCGCCAGCACGACATGCAGCACGGCGGCGAGCGGCGCAGACCACGGCGAGACCGCGATGGCCAGCGCGTACATGCCCACCGACACCTGGTTTTTGCGTGCGTGCCAGGCTGGCGCATGGGCTGCGCCATCGCTCGCACCGAGCCGCCACGACAGCAGCAGGAACGACAAAGAGCACAGCAGCAGCACGACACCGTACAGCGCGACCGGCGCCGGCGCCATCGGGTGTTCGCCGGCCCAGGCCGTGACGAACGGAATCAGCGACATCCAGAACAGCAGGTGCAGATTGGCCCACAGCACGGCCCAGTCCACGCGCCCGACCCGTTCCAGCAGCGCGTGGTGGTTCACCCAATAGATCCCCACGTACAGAAAACTCAGCGCATAGCGCAACCAGCCCGGGATGACGCCGGCCACGTCGGCCAGCGTCGTGCCGTGCGGCGGCTCGAGCTCCAGCACCATAATCGTGATGATCACGGCGATGACGCCGTCGCTGAACGCTTCGAGCCGGGCTTTGTTCATGCAACGGCCTCGAGCGACGGCACGCACAGGTGCAGCACCAGGATCGCCAGCGGCACGCTCAGCGCGACGAAGCCGAACGCCAGGAACAGCCAGGCACCGCCGGCGCAACCGGCGGCAAACCCGCACAGCGGCCAGAAGAACTTGCTGCAGCGGGCTGCGGTGGCGGCATCACCCGCGCCGCGCAGGCGGTCGACCGTATCGATCACCAGTTGCGTGACGTTCCCGGTCATCATCGACGTGGGCGCGAGATGCGCCAGCAGCAGCTTGCTGGCGGCGCTGTGCGCGCCCATCGCCGCCGCGCCGAACAGGCCGGCCGCCATCGCCAGCGCCGACATCGTGCGCGCCACCGGCTCGGCCAGCATGCCGCACACCATGAAGCCCGTCAGCAGCGCCAGTTGCAGCAGGTACGATGGCCGGTGCGCGCTGGCGCCACGCCGCTCGCACGACGCGACCAGCAGCCGCGCGGCAACGATGCCGGCGATGAAGGCCGGGAACGCCAGGATCTTCAGCAGCGACGGGATCTGGCCCGGGTCGGCCAGTGACGCGCCCAGCAACACGAAGTTGCCGGTCACGTGCGCCGTGAACAGGCCGAACAGCGCCATGAAACCGAGCGTGTCGACGTAGCCGGCAAACAAGCCCATATTGAAACCATGCAGCCGGGGCGGATGTGGCGGCGGCATGTCAGGACGCAAAGCAGCTGCAACCGAGCGCGCCCCAGAACCCGCTGTAGCTCGACACGGGGATGTTTGATTGGCGCGCGTGGTCGTGGCTGTGCGCATGCACGCCGCACGGGCCGCTGCACTGATGCGGCAACGCCATGGTTGGCTGTGCAGCCGTCTTGCGCCAGTGCCCCGGCACGCTCGCCACCGGCGACCAGTCGGGCAGCACGGGAATCGGCGGCAAGCCAAGGTCACTGAACTCGGCCGCGCCGTAGACGATCCGGCCACCGACCACCGTCAGCACCGATTCGATCGCCTTGATGTCTTCGGCATCGACCGTGAAGAAATCGGCCGACAGCACGGCCAGGTCGGCGAACATGCCTTCGCGGATGCGCCCCTTGCCGTCCTGCTCGTTCGAAAACCAGGCGCTGCCGGCGGTCCACAGTTCCAGTGCTACCTGGCGCGGCAGGTAGCCGGCGCTGCCGTACAGAGCCAGGCCGCCGACCGTGCGGCCGGTGACGAGCCAGTACAGCGCCGTCCACGGATTGTAGCTGGCTACGCGGGTAGCGTCGGTGCCGGCGCCGACCGGCACGCCAGTCGCCAGCATCTGCTTGATCGGCGGCGTGGCGGCCGCTGCTTCGCTGCCGTAACGGTCGACAAAGTACTCGCCCTGGAACGCCATGCGGTGCTGGATCGCGATGCCGCCGCCCAGCGCCGCGACGCGGTCAATATTGCGCTGCGTGATCGTCTCGCAATGGTCGAACATCCAGTGCAGGCCATCGAACGGGATGTCGCGATGGACCTTCTCGAACACGTCGAGCATGCGCGAGATCGATTCGTCGTAGGTCGCGTGCAGGCGAAACGGCCAGCGCTGCGTCACCAGGTGGCGCACGACGCGTTCCAGCTCGCCCTCCATGGCCGGATCGAGATCCGGGCGCGGCTCGAGAAAATCTTCGAAGTCGGCCGCCGAGAACACCAGCATCTCGCCGGCGCCGTTATGCCGGTAGTAGTCGCTGCCCTGCCCTGGCGTCACCATGCCGGTCCAGCGCTGGAAGTCTTCCAGCTCGCTTCCCTTGTGTTGCGTGAACAGGTTGTAGGCGATCCGGATCGTCAGCTGGCCGGCTGCGTCGAGCTGCTCGACGACGGCGTAGTCCTCGGGATAATTCTGGAAGCCCCCGCCGGCGTCGATGGCACTCGTGATGCCCAGGCGATTGAGTTCGCGCATGAACTGGCGGGTCGAGTTGACCTGCAGGTCGTGCGGCAGTATCGGGCCCTTGGCCAGCGTAGCGTACAGGATCATCGCGTTGGGCCGTGCGATCAGCATGCCGGTCGGGTTGCCGGCGCTGTCGCGCACGATCTCGCCGCCCGGCGGATTGGGCGTGTCCTTCATATAGCCAACGGCGCGCAGTGCGGCCCGGTTGAGCAGCGCGCGGTCGTACAGGTGCAGGATGAACACGGGCGTATCCGGCGCGGCCGTGTTGATTTCGTCCAGCGTCGGCATGCGCCGTTCGGCAAACTGGAATTCGTTCCAGCCGCCCACCACCCGCACCCACTGGGGATTGGGGGTACGGTCGGCCTGCGCCTTGAGCATGCGCAGCGCGTCGGCCAGCGATGGCACGCCTTCCCAGCGCAGCTCGAGGTTGTAGTTCAGGCCACCGCGAATCAGGTGCAGGTGCGAGTCGTTCAGGCCGGGCACGACGGTGCGGCCATGCAGGTCGATGACCTGGCTGCCTTCTTCGCGGTGGCGCATGACGAGATCGATGTCGCCCACCGCGATGAAGCGCCCGTCGCGAATCGCCACGGCAGAGGCTTGCGGCTGTTCACGGTCGACCGTGTGAAAGCAGCCGTTGATCAGGATGAGGGCCGGCGACGCGGCGCGTGGGGTGGCCATGGTCGTTACGCCGGTACGGGCGCCAGGACCTCGTGCGTGCCAGCCGCCCGCGCCGGCGCGTTGTGCACCATCGTGTAGGCATAGTCCACGCCCATGCCATAGGCGCCCGAATGCTCGGTGACGATCTTGATGACGGCGTCATAGGTCTCGCGGCGCGCCCAGTCGCGCTGCCATTCGAGCAGCACCTGCTGCCACGTCACGGGCACCACGCCGGCCTGCACCATGCGCAGCATCGCCATGTCGTGCGCTTCCTTGCTGGTGCCGCCCGAGGCGTCCGAGACCATGTAGATCTCGTAATCGCCTTCGAGCATCGCGCACAGCGCGAACGTCGTGTTGCACACCTCGGTCCACAGGCCCGCGACGACGACCTTCTTGCGGCCATTGGCCGCCAGGGCGTCGCGCACTTTCTGGTCGTCCCACGAATTCATCGACGTGCGCTCGAGGATCGGCTGGCCCGGGAACACGTCGAGCAGCTCGGGATAGGTGTGCCCGGAGAACGAGGTGGTTTCGACCGTCGTGAGCGTGGTCGGGATATTGAAGACCCGGGCCGCCTTCGCCAGCCCGACCACATTGTTCTTCAGGACCTGGCGGTCGATCGACTGCACGCCGAAGGCCATCTGCGGCTGGTGGTCGATGAAGATCAATTGCGAGTTCTGCGGGGTCAAAACGTCAAGTTTCGGGTTGGTCATGGTGGTCTCCCTGTGATGGTGGATGGTTCGTCGAATCTGGTTCAGCCCTGGCCCGTGGCGGGCGGCTCGTCGGGCCCCGGCGCGGGCGCCTTGGCCGCAACGCCGGTAATGCGCGGGGTGCACTCGCTGGCGAACCAGCCGGCGGTCACCGGGGAGCCGTCGAGCAGGCGCTTGGCGACCGGCACGATCTGCTCGCCGATCAGCATGCCCAAGAGGCCGATCAGCGCGATGGCGGGCGGCGCGGGCGAGCGCACGTTGATCAGGCCATACAGCAAGCCGGCCAGCACACCGGCGCCCAGCGATATCAGGTACATGGCCTGCTCCTTGACGTACATTGGGTTGTGATCGGGCCAGAAGCGGCGCCTGACGGGATGAAGTATCGCTACCCGCCCGCCGTGGCGATAGAATCAGACTGCTATTTTTCGCGCCCGGGGCTTGGTGGCGCCGGCGCTTGCCGCTACCATGGCTGGATACCGATTCCAGGATGCCTACTTGCTCAAGCTCAGCCTCGACGCCCTTCAGATCATCGACACCATCGCCCGCCGCGGCTCGTTCGCGGGCGCGGCCAAAGAGCTGTTTCGCGTGCCGTCCACCATCTCGTACACGGTGTCCAAGCTCGAGGACGACCTGGGCGTGCGTCTGTTCGACCGCTTCGGGCCGAAGGTCACGCTGACGCCGGCGGGCCAGGCATTGCTCAAGGAAGGCCGCTACCTGCTGCGCGCCGCCGGCGACCTGGAGTCGCGCGTGCGGCGCGTGGCCTCGGGTTGGGAAACGGATTTTGCGATCGGGATGGATTCGGTGCTGGGCGCGGGTGGCCTGCAGCAGGACATCGAAGCGTTCTACGAAGTGGCCGACCACACCCGCCTGCGTATCGTGCGCGAGTCGCTCGGTGGCACCTGGGACGCCCTGCTCGACCGCCGCGTCGACCTGCTCGTGGGCGCTGCCGGCGACGGACCGTCGGGCGGCGGCTACACGGCCGAACCGATCGGCACGAGCAGCTTCGTGTTCGCGGTCGCGCCGCACCATCCGCTGGCAGCGCTGGACCACGCGCTCGACAAGGCCGATCTGCTGCCATACCGGGCGATCACGGTGTCGGATTCGGCGCGCGTGCTGGGCGCGCGCACCGTGGGCATCCTGTTCGGACAGGCCACGCTGGCCGTGCCCGACATGCGCACCAAATACGAATTCCAGGTGCAGGGGCTGGGCTTTGGCTTCCTGCCCGAGGCCTGGGCCAGGCCGGCGATCGCGCGCGGCCAGCTCATTGAAAAACAGGTGGTGGAACCCAAGCCCGACGAAACCTTTTACCTGGCCTGGCGCAGCACCGAGGATGGCGCGGCGCTCACCTGGTGGATCGACCGGATGCGCACGAGTTCACCATTCGCGCGCATGGCCGTCGATCCTTGTACCGCCGTGTAGACGACACACACATGACACGCCGCCCCGGGATCGGGGCGGCGTTGCTGCCATGCTGCCTGAGCGTGTTACTGCGGCAGATCAAACACCAGCACTTCGGCTGCCTCGGCCTGGCCCAGCGTGACCGCCGGTTCGCCGGTGATCTTGAGGGCGTCGCCACCACTCAGCGCCACACCGTTGACCGTGATCTGGCCATGAATCACATGCACATACGCCTGGCGGCCATCGGCCAGCGCATGGGTCGCCCCATCGGCGCCGTTGAAGATGCCGGCATAAATCGATGCATCCTGGCGGATCGAGACTGAGCCATCGCGGCCATCGTTCGACGCCACCACACGCAGCTTGCCGGTCTTCGAGGCCGTGTCGAAGTGTTTTTCTTCGTAGCGCGGTTCGGCGCCGATCTCGTTCGGCTCGATCCAGATCTGCAGGAAGTGCACGCCTTCGGTCTTCGAACCATTGAACTCACTGTGCACGACACCCGTACCGGCACTCATTACCTGCACGTCGCCGTAGCGCAGCACCGAGCCGTTGCCCATGCTGTCCTTGTGCGCCAGGGCGCCTTCGAGCACGTACGAGATGATTTCCATATTGCGGTGACCGTGCGAATCGAAGCCGCGGCCTGCCTCTACATGGTCATCATTGATGACGCGCAGCGGGCCAAAACCCATGTGTTTCGGATCGTGGTAATGACCGAACGAAAACGAATGCTGCGAGTTCAGCCAGCCAAAACTGGCGCCACCACGTTCATTGCTTTTACGGACGTTCAACATCATGTGCTCCTTTCGTGTTTGGATCATCGAGCTGCTCGAATCTTGATGCCGTTGCGGGCATTTGCTGATTCTTGCCTTGTTCCCGATGCGATGACGCTATTATGCGCGCCACCGGCCATGATGAAAAACGAGTTATCTGCCGTCGTATGATCGATATTTTCGATTATCGAATCCCCATGCCGGATTTGATCGAACCGATAGCGGCAATCGAGCGGCTGGCCAGCAACGGCCAGCCGCTCGACGTTTGACGCGGGGTGCCGCGGATCAGAACTTCACGGCCGCGCGCGCATAGTAGTAACCACCGTTGATGCCATATGGCGAGAACCCCGGGTAGATCGTCACCGCACCGTTGTCCAGATTGGCGCGCTGCTCGGCCAGCGTCAGTGGGTTGACCTTGTCCGGGTACTCGTTGAACAGGTTGTTCGCGCCCAGCGACACGCTCCAGGCCTTGCTGATCTGGTAGCTCACTTCCAGGTCGGTCAACAGGCTGGCCTTGATCCGGTTTTCGCGATACACCGCGCCGTCGGTCGAGAACTGCTCGGATGACTTGCCGAAGTAATTCTCGCGCAGGTTCACGGTCCAGTCACCCATGCGCCACAGGCCGCCCAGGTTCAATCGCACCTTGGGCGAGGCCGTTTCCAGATGCGAGATCGCGGTGGCGTCGAGCAGCGTCTGCGCGCCCAGCTGCGTTGGCGCCTGGTTGATCTTGATGACCTCGACCTTGTTGTAGTTGGCTGCGGCCGACCAGTCCACGCGGCCGTAAGCGCCGTAGTTGCTGCTCAGGGTGGCGACGATTTCGGCGCCGCGGCTGCGGGTATTGACCGCATTGGTGAAGATGTTGATGCCGGTCTGCACGACGGTCGGATCGAGCACATTGCCATTGGCCAGGATCGCCGCCGTGACGGCCGGCGAATTGATCGCGCCGCCCGAACCATACAGCGAGCCGCTGCCGACGATGCGGTCGCGGATCGTGATCTGGTAGGCGTCGAGCGTGACGGACATGCCGGCCACCGGATTGAGCACCAGACCCGCGCTGATATTGGTCGACGCTTCCGGCTTCAGGCCGTCGATGCCCACCAGGCGCGCGCCTGGCGAATTCGGCGCCAGCTGCACGAAGGCGCTGCGCGGCGAGACGTTGGTGGCCGAATAGAACGATTCGGCCAGTGTCGGCGCGCGAAAGCCGTTGCTGTAGGTGGCCCGCACGGCCACGTCCGGCGTGAAGTCGTAGCGGCTGGTGAGCTTGCCGACCTTGGCATTGCCGAAGTCGCTGAAATCCTCGAAGCGTCCGGCGATGTCGACCGTCCAGCCGGCCACGGGCTGCACGGCGATATTCGCGTAGACCGCCTTGTTGTTGCGGCTGTGTTTGCCGGCGTCGGTCAGCGAGAAGCCTGGGAACGATTGCGCCCCTTCCTTGTAGCGCGATGCGGCGTCGCCCGCAACGATCGCGTAGGTGTCGCGGCGATGCTCGAGGCCCAGCGCCAGCGTCAGCGGTGTGGCCATGCCGGCGTCGAACTCGCGCCGCAGGTCGAGGTTGTTGGTCCACTGGCTGGCCTGGAATTGCCCGGCCTTGAAGGACAGCGGCGTCGCGCCCGTATCGGCAAACAGCGAGATATTGGCCGAATTGGCCACGCCAAGCTTGGCCACGTCCTTGCCGTAGGTGCTGGATACATCCCAGTTCCAGTTGCCGAACACCTTGCCCTTGATGCCGAACGTGAACGCATAGTCTTCTTCGTTGAATGTCTCCTGCGGGCTGAAACCCAGCGGGTAGATGGTCGGCAGGCGGTTGGGCATGCGGTAGTTCTCGAAGGCGCGCGCTTCCTTCTTGCCATAGGTGGCAAAGCTGTACAGCTCGGTGTCGCCGCCCAGGTCCACGCCGAAATTGGCGGCGAAGATGTGCTGGCGGTACTGGGCGTCGCCCTGGATCTTGTTCAGGTACGGGTAGCCCGGCGCATTGACGAGCGACGGCATCGCTGCCATCGTGGCCGGATCGACGACGCGCGGATCGATCCCGCCGCGCTCCGAAAAACCGTGGTACTTGGTTTCCGCCGTCAGCGACAGGTAAGCGTTGGTGAATGGGGTGAGGCCGATATTGGCCATGCCGTCGCCCGTGTGCCCGCCGCCGTCCATGTAGCCACCGCCATTCACGTTGGCGCTGCCGCCGCGGTTGTTGGATTTGAGGATGATGTTGATGACACCGGCAATGGCATCGGTGCCGTACTGCGCGGCCGCGCCGTCCTGCAGCACTTCGACACGCTCGATCGCCGCCACCGGAATGAAGTTCAGGTCGGCTGCGGCGCCGCCCTGGAAGGCACCGGCCAGCACGGCCAGGTTGGCGGTGCCGTGGCGGCGCTTGCCGTTGACCAGCACCAGCGTGTTGTTCGGCGACAGGCCGCGCAGGCGCGCCGACAGCGTCATCGCCGCCATGTCGCTGCCGAAGGACTGGGCATTGAGCGACGGCAGGTTCTGGGCCAGGGCCTGGATCAGGTCGGGCTGGCCGGTGCGGGCCAGCGACGACGTGTCGAGCACCTGGATCGGCGAGGCGCTGTCCTCGACCGTCAGGCCGGCGGCGCGCGTGCCCGTGACGATCACGACGCCGGTACTGGCAATCGCGGGGGCGTCTGGCGCGACGGCCGCCGCCGCCGCGGTGTCGACAACTGAGTCGACAGCGGGATCGACCGCCTTGTCGGCGGCGTGGGCCGCCACGCCCCACGACAGCAAGGTGGCTGCGACACTGGTATGAAGGATGGTCTTGTACATGATGGTTCCCTGTTGGCGTAGTTTGTTATTGGTCTGGTTGGCGTGGCCCGGCGCGGGCCGCGGCGCTTACTTCTTCGCTGCCACGACTTCGATTTCCACGAGCCAGCCGGGATTGCTCAGGCCCGCCACCTGCATCACCGCGCGCGCCGGCAGGTTGGGCTGGGCGCCGCCGAAGAACTGGGTGTAGCCGGCCATGAAGCCGGTGACGTCGGCGCGCCCTTTCTGCGCCGGGTCCCCCACCAGGAACACCTGCATCTTGACGACGTCGCCCATGCCGAGCCCCATGCCGGCGAGGATCTCCTTGATCTTCTGGAGCACGCCGACCGTCTGCGTTTTGGTGTCACCAAAGGCTGCGATGGTGTCGGGGCCGGCCGCCTTGTCGACGATGGGCGGCACCTGGCCGCTGATGAAGTGGATCGTCGCGCCGGGCGGCACCGACACGGCCAGGGCAATGGGAAAATCCGAGTTCGGGATCTTGTGGCGCACGATGTCGGTGGCTGCGGCGCTGGCGATGGCCGGCGCCAGCAGCAGCGCGGCAGCCAGGCACGAGGTGGAGCGGAGAGCGGCAAAGGTCATTGGATCGTCTTTCATGGGCATGGGAAGGAAAAGAAAGAAAAGGAAGAGCCTCAGTGCTTGTTGCCGAAGCGGCTGTCGCCCGCCGGTGCGACCTGCAGCGCCGCGCGCCGCATGGAGACCTCGGTGCCGGTAATCGGCGGCGCGTGGTTGCCCCAGCTGCTGCGCGCATAGGTCAGGACGGCGGCGATATCGGCGTCATCCAGGCTGGTGCTGAAATCGGGCATGCCCCCGCGCCCCTTGAGCAGCACCTCGGCCACGGCATCGGCCGGCCCGATGGCGACCGGGCTGGCCACGAGCGCCGGGAATGCGCCGGGAATGCCACGCCCATTGGCCTGGTGGCAGGCCGCGCAGTTCTTGGCGAACAGCGTCTTGCCGTCGGCCGGCGCGGGTGCCTGGGCCTGAGCCTGGACCGCACCGGCCCACAGAACGGCGCTTGCGAGTGCAACGATCGGGGTCTTCATGCGCTGGCCCTCCGGTGCAGCATCTCGACCTGCTGCCATGCCGATTCGATGGCACCGGCTTGCCAGCCGGTCAGGTAGCTCAGGTGTTCGCCCGCAAGCAGCACCCGGCGCTCGCCATCGAGCAAAATCGGGTAGGCGCTCTTGCGCGCGGCGTCGGTCCATTCGGCCCAGCCGCCCAGGCTGTACTGCACGCGGTGCCAGGCAACCGAGAAGCTGCTCTCGTAGCTTGCGCGGTAGGCAGGAAAGATCTTTTCGCCGGCCGCGAGGGCGAACTCGGTCCGCTCGCCAGGGGTCATCCCGCTGACTTCAATGGCGTCGAGTGCGTAGTGGTAGTAGCCCAGCACGACACCCTTTTTCTGCTGCCAGCCGCCGGACGGCAACGAGATCGTGTTGATGCCTTTCAGGTCGGTCAGCACGTGGCCGCCGTAGATATGGTCGTCTTCTTCCCAGAAGCGGCGTCCCATCTGCAGGCCGATCTTGCCGACCGGCGCGTACGGGACGGCCTTGATCGCGGCCTTGAATCCGTCGGAGAAATCGGTGTCGACCATGCGCAGCACCGACAGCGGCACCGTGCACAGGCAATAGTCGGCCGTGACGCGCGAGAGCGCGCCGCTGGCCGTGTCGCGCACGTCGATCGTGACCTTGTCGTCGCCCTGGCGGATGCGCTGGACTTCGGCGTGGTAGCGGATGCGGCCGCCCAGCCGGCTGGCGAAGGCGCGCGGGATCGCGTCCATGCCGCCGACCGGCTGGAACATCGTGGCGTGCATCGGGAACTCCTGCACCGCGCTGTAGACCTTGCCGACCCGGGCGGCCAGCAGATCGTGAAACGCCAGCGGATCGGAGGGCGTGCCGGCACCCGGCACCAGCCCTGCGCCTGGGTTGGTCGCAAAGCCACGGCCGCTGCGGCCCTTGTAGGCCAGGTCGCCGGCGTCCAGCGCTCCTTCGTGCTTGAGGTAGTCGAGCAGCAGGCGCTGGTCGTCGCCCGTCAGTTGCGTGTCGAGCGCGTGGCCGGTGACCGATTTGGCCAGCAGTTCGGCGACGTGGCCGCGCATGTCGGCCTTGATCTGGGCGCCGCGCAGGCGCTGCTTCGACAGCGGCCCGCCATCCTCGAGGTACACGTACGCATGGTCATTCTCGTTGACCATCACTTCGAGCGGCACCTTGAACTGGCGCGCGTAGTACAGCGTGGACTGGTGATCCAGCGGGATGCGCCACGGGCCGTGGTTGATGTACTGGCCGGCGTCGAAGCGGCACTGCTGGGCCTCGCCGCCCAGTTCGTGCAGCTTGAAATCCTTGCGCGCCGTCTGGCAACGCCCGCCCGCATAGGGCCGCGCTTCGAGCACCTGGACTTCGTAGCCCAGCTTGCCCAATTCGTAGGCCGCCGTCAGGCCGGCCAGACCGGCGCCCAGCACGACGACTTTCTTGCCCTTGCCAGAGCCAGCGAGCACGGGCGGCGTCGTGGTCCGGGACGCGATCCCCATGCCCCAGGCATTCATCGAGCCCATCAACAGCGCCGAACCACCAACGGCAGCGGCGCGGTACAAAAACTCACGTCGGGTCAACGACGGTGTCAAACGTTTCATTCCTACCTCCACTTGGCGTTACTGAAAGACCGTGCAACTAATGGCCTATCAGCAATACCTGTGCCAAGTGGCTGATGAAATCGTCAATACAGACAATATTAAAATAAAGTACAGCGCCAATTCTGGCGAACGTAAGCCCGGCGTAAGCGCAATATTTCGAACAAGATTCAGATACAACGAATTTCCAGGCGTATTGACAAACGTGACGCAGCAGACGCGATGCACGTCGCATGCCGCGCCGATACTTTATTTATCCTGACCGCCAGGGATCCTGCTCGGGCAGCGTATCGGTCCCACGCACGTGCCAGGAGCGTGCCAAATCATCACTGCACCGTTGTGGCGTAAATACGCACTTCATTGGGTGCGATCAATATCGTCGTGTTCCAGCCAGTAGTTGAACTGGCCATAGCTGGGAATCGCGCCGGGCGGGCAGTCGGCGAAGTGCTCGCGCAGCATCTCGCGATATGCGGCCGGCCGCGAGAAGCGGGGATGGGTGGCTGCAAACTCTGCAGCAGCAGTCAGGAACAGCGCTCGCAGCGCGGCGTCGGTATTGGTGCCTGCATTGGCGCTGCTCGTCGCACCGTTGCGCGGGCGGCCGCGCTTGATGCCGGCGCTGGCCGCCCGCGTCTTGCCACGCGCGCCGGAGTTGGCGTAATCGGGCAGCAACGCGTCAATCGTCTGGCCCCGCTCCCAGTAGCGGCGCAGGTAGCGCATGAGGCTGGCGACGGAGATCCCGTGCGCGCGACTGTAGGCACTGAGCAAGGCTGCGCGCGGGCGCGGCAAATAGAGTTGCGGCAGGTCGTGGTGCAGGGCCGTGACGGCATCCCACGCCTTCATCTGCAGCAGGTGGTGTTTGCCGGATGGGGCGTCGACGCGCGGTGCGCGGCAAGGGTCGGCGAGCAGCAACCGGGCGCGCCGCGTCGAGACGTCCGCCACCAGCACCTGCAGCGGCGTGCTGCGCGGTGTCGCGCTTGGGCGCCGCAGTGCAAAGGTATAGGCCACGGACTGCGTGACGTCGATCCACAGGATCCGCACCAGATGGCCCGGGGGATCGCGGTATTCGAGGACATCGTTCTGCAAGAACATCGGCCGCTCCTGGCGTTGAGTTCATTGCTTATATGCAAAGAACGCGCCAGGCACGGTCATGGCGGCCCGCGCCGGGGCCGCCGGTGAATCATTTCTGCGCCAGAATCCATTTCGCCAGCACCTTGGCTTCGGCGTCCGTCACCTGCGGATTGGCCGGCATCGGGATCGGGCCCCAGGTGCCGCTGCTGCCTTTCTGGATCTTCTGGATCAGGCGCGCTTCGGCGCCGGCATCCTTCGCATACTTGGCCGCGACGTCCTTGTAGGCCGGGCCGACCAGTTTGGTGCCGACGGCGTGGCAGGCCATGCAGGCCCGGGCCTTGGCCAGGTCGGGGTTCGCCTGGGCGGCAGGGACGGCGGCGACGGCAAAGGTCGCTGCCAGGGTCAGGGTCAGGTATTTCTTCATGATGCTCCAGTGGCTGGGTTGATCGTAAGGCGCAGGCGCCCTGGCGGGCACCACCTGACATCATAGCGGGAAACCCCATTGGCATGGGCGGCGCGCGCTGCGTGACCAGCCTCCGACACGCTCGTCAATAAATTTTAATGGGAATGATTCGCATTAACGATTAGAATGGCGCCGTTCCGCGGAATTTACCTCTTTTTAGGTATTGACGCAGAAATTTGCTTTGAATGATAAAAAAGGACGCCTGAAGAATGACCGATCGTTTGCCTGCCCTCCAATTTGCCCGCACCCTATTGAGCCTGGCCATCGGCGCGCTGCCGCTTGCCGCTGTTGCCGCTGACCCGATTGCTGACGATTTGCCGGCAACCATGCCGACTGTGGTCGTGACGGCAGCCGGCTTCGAGCAGACGATCCGTGAAGCGCCCGCCTCGATCACGGTGCTGACCCGTGAACAGCTCGAGAAAGAGCGATTCGGCAATCTGGCGCAGGCGCTGGAAAGCGTGGAAGGCATCGACGTCGGCGCGGCCGGTGACAAGACCGGCGGCATGAATATCAGCATCCGGGGCATGCCGAGCGACTACACACTGATCCTGATCGACGGCCGGCGCCAGAACGCGGCCGGCAACGTCACGCCAAATGGCTTTGGCGGCACCTCGACCAGCTTCATGCCGCCTGTCAGCGCCATCGAGCGCATCGAAGTCATCCGCGGTCCGATGTCGACGCTGTATGGCTCGGACGCCATGGGTGGCGTGATCAACATCATCACGCGCAAGGTCGGCAAGCGCTGGGCCGGTTCGGTGGCAGCCGACTACACGCTGCAGGAAGACGACCAGTTCGGCGACGTCAAGGGCGCCAAGTTCTACCTGAGCGGCCCGCTCAAAACCGACGTGCTGGGACTCTCGCTGCGCGGCAGCACGCTGCGCCGCGACGAGGCGAATATCTCGTATGACGAGATCAATCCGGCCCGGCCGCTGGTCCAGAACGCGAATCCGGTCAAGCAGCAGATCGACAACGTGGGCGCGCGGCTGGCGTTCACCCCGCACCGCAACCACGAACTGGTGCTCGACGCCGACAAGACGCGCCAGACCTATGACAACACGCGCGGCCAGCTCGGCACGCTGGGCACGGGCGGCTACGGGCCAGAGCAACAATACAACCGCGAGCAAACCACGCTGTCGTACAAGGCGCGCCTGCCGTTCGGCACCTGGGACAGCAGCTATATGGTGAACAACACGGAAACCATCGGCCGCACGATTCCGCCGGGTACGCCGGGCGCGGTACCGGGCACGCCCCGCACGCTGGAAGTCGAGAGCAAGGTGTTCGACACGAAGCTCCTGGTGCCATGGGGCACGCACCTGACCACCATTGGCGCCCAGCACTGGGATGCGGAGATGATCGACGGCGTCGCGCCGCAAGCGTTCGCGTTCACGCAGAAAGCCCTGTTCGCGGAAGACGAGTGGCGCCTGCACGAGCGGGTGTCGCTGACGATTGGTGCGCGCTACGACGACCACAGCATCTTTGGTGGCCAGACAAGCCCGCGCGGTTACCTGGTCTGGAGCGCCTCGCCCCGCTAGACCATCAAGGGTGGCGTGAGCAAGGGCTACAAGACGCCGCGCGTCGAACAGCTCACCCCCGGCATCAACGGCTTTGGAGGCCAGGGCACGATCCCGCTCGTGGGCAGCCCGAACCTGCAACCCGAAACCAGCGTCACCACCGAACTGGGCGCCTATTTTGACAATGGCGCCGGCTGGACCGCGAACGCCACCGTTTTCAACAACGATTTCAAGGACAAGATCACCAGCGGTACTGGCCTCATCAACTGCACCTACCGCCCGGCGCCCAACCGGCCGGGCTGCGTCAGCTTTGGCAACTGGCCGAACGTCGACGCCTTCGGCCAGTCGATCAATGTCGACGAGGCCGTCACGCGCGGTGTCGAACTCGCCACGCGCTTCCCGCTCGCCGCCGGCTGGGCCGCCAGCGCCAACTACACGTACACGGACAGCGAACAGGAAAGCGGCGAGAGTGCCGGCAAACCGCTGTCGGACACGCCGAAGCACGCGTTCAATGCGCGCCTGACGTGGGACGTGTCGCCAGACTGGAACACGTGGCTGCGCGCCGAATACCGCAGCGAGCGTTTTCGTGATCCGGGGACGTCGGCCGCCACCCGCGCGGCGCGGGATGCACTGGGCGACTTCAAGGGCTACACGATGCTGCACCTTGGCACCAGCTACCAGGTCACGCCGGCCGTCACGCTCAATGCCGCGATCTACAATCTGCTGGACAAGGATTTCATCGACTACCGGCCGTATCGCGCGACGCCGGCGGGGGCGCCGACCTATAGCAGCGTCTACGTCAACAATCTTGACGGGCGCCGCCTGTGGCTGTCGATGAACGTGGACTTCTGAGCGGCGGGTGAAGCGGCGTCAGGCATCCGCCAGGCGCAGGTCGGGGTCGGCCTCGAACACCCCGGCCAGCCAGCTGGCAAACGCCTGCAGGCGCGGATTGGCGATGCGCCCGCGCGGGTACAGCAGCGACACCGGCATCGGCGTCGGGTACATGGCGGGCAGCACGACGGCCAGCGCGCCCTGCGCTACGTGCGTGCGCACCTGATAACGCGCCAGTTGCGCCAGTCCCAGCCCCTGCAGCGCGCACAGCAGATTGGCCTCGGCGTCATTCACGGCGATGCCGCCATCGATGGCCACCCGGACCACGCTGCCCGCGCCGGCTCCCTTCTCTTCACCCGCGAGCGTCCATTCAAAGGCTCGGCCGGTTCGGCCCGAGAAATGCACGACTGCATCGTGCTCGGCCAATGCATCGACGGTTGCAGGCGTGCCCCGCCTCGCCAGATAGCCGGGCGTGGCGGCGATCACGAAGCGCATCAGGCCGATCCGGCGCGCGACCAGGCTTGAATCGGGCAAGTCGCCCACGCGCAACGCGCAATCGATGCCTTCGGCGGTCAGGTCGACCAGGCGGTCGCCCAGGCTGATGGTCAGATCGAGCGCCGGATACGCCTGGCGAAACTCGCCAATGCGCGGCAGCACGATCGCGCGGCCCAGCGAGCCCGGCAGATCGATACGCAACCGACCCTGCATGCGCCCCGCGTGCTCGCCCAGAAAGTCGGCTTCGGCGTCGTCGATGGCGGCCAGGATGGCGTTGCAGTGGGCGTAGTAGCGCTCGCCCTCGGGCGTCAGTGACAACCGGCGCGTCGTGCGCTGCAGCAGTTGCGCGCCCAGGTAACGTTCAAGATTCTGCAGCGTCGCCGTCAGCGAGGCACGTGGCAAGTCCAGCGACTCGGCCGCGCGCGTAAAACTGTTCGCCTCGACGATGCGCACGAACGTCTGCATCGCTTTCACCTTGTCCATGATTGTTCATATAAAGTGAATGGTATAAGCGTATTATGCCCTGATTATCTTCGCCGGCGAACTGGCTACCATGGCGTCATTCCCTCACTCAATTCCATGGAGTTCGCCATGAACACCCCCAGGTCATCATCCATCTCGTCCGGCATGGTCATGCTGCTGGCCGCTGCGGCCGGCATCATCGTCGCCAACCTCTATTATGCGCAGCCGCTCGTCGGCCCGATCGGCGCCGCGCTGGGCTTGCCGCCCGCAGCGGCCGGGCTGATCGTCACGCTGACCCAGATCGGCTACACGCTGGGCCTCCTGTTCATCGTTCCGCTCGGCGATCTGGTGGAAAACCGCCGCCTGATCGTCACCGGTCTTCTTGTCACGAGCGCTGCCTTGCTGGTCGCGGCCACCGCCACCACCGCGTGGGCGTTCCTGCTGGCCGCGCTGACCATCGGCCTGGGCGCCGTGGTGGCGCAGGTGCTGGTGCCGTTTGCCGCGCACCTGGCGCCGGAAGCCACGCGCGGCCAGATCGTCGGCAAGGTGGTCAGCGGCTTGCTGCTGGGGATCATGGTGGCGCGGCCGGTCGCGAGCGTGCTGGCTGGCCTGGGCGGCTGGCACACCGTGTTCGGGATCGCCGCCGCGCTGGTCGCCGTGCTGGCCGTGGTCCTGCAGCTGAAGTTGCCGCTGCGCCAGCCAACGGCAACGCAACCGTACCGGCGCCTGATCGGCTCGCTGTGGCCATTGCTGGCCACGACCGTGGTGCTGCGCCAGCGCGCGCTGTATCACGCTGGCCTGTTCGGCGCCTTCAGCCTGTTCTGGACCGTGGCGCCGCAAGCGCTGGCCGGCCCGGCCTTCGGCCTCACGCAGAACGGCATCGCGCTGTTTGCCCTCGTCGGCATGGCCGGCGCGGTGGCATCGCCTGTCGCCGGGCGCCTGGCCGATGCCGGCCACACACTGCAAGCCACTGCCGTCGCCCTGGTCGTCGGCGCGCTGAGCTTCCTGCTGCCCCTGTTTGCACCGGCGTCAAAACCGGTCGCGCTCGGCTTGCTGGCCGTGGCCGCCATCGCGCTGGATGCTGCGGTGGCCGCCAACCTGGTGCTGGGCCAGCGCGCGCTGTTCGCGCTGGGCGCCGACATGCGCAGCCGGCTGAACGGCCTGTACTTCGCGCTGTTCTTTGCGGGCGGCGCGGTCGGTTCCGCGCTGGGCGGCTGGGTGTATGCGGCGTATGGCTGGCATGCGGCGCTGCTGGTCGGCATGCTGCTGCCAGCGCTGGCGCTGCCGGTCTGGGTCCACGAAGCCATCAGGCATCCGGCCGCACGCCAGAGCGCATAGACCACGCGCCGGATTAAGATGTGTTTTAATCAACCTTTATCCTGATCCGGAGCACGCAATGCACACCAACGACCAAGCGGCGACGCCGACCAAAGCCGAACTGGACGAAGCAGCGCTGAACATGGCGCGCAATATGTTCCAGTACGCGCGTTCAGGCGACGCCGAGCATCTCGCCGCGTTCCTGTCGCGCGGCCTGCCGCCGAACCTGCGCAACGAAAAAGGCGACAGCCTCTTGATGCTGGCCAGCTACCACTGCCATCTGGATGCGACGCGGGTCTTGCTCGAGCACGGCGCCGATCCGCACCTGATCAACGATGCCGGGCAAACGCCGTTGCATGGCGCGGCGTTCAAGGGCGACCTGGCGGTCACGACGCTGTTGCTCGACAAGGGCGCGTTGCCGGACTTTGCGGGCCCGTCCGGCCGCACGGCACTGATGTTCGCTGCAATGTTCAACCGGGTCGCCATTGCCAAGCTGCTGATGGAACGCGGCGCCGACCCGTCAGCGCGCGATGGGGCTGGCACGACCGCCTACGATGCGGCAATCAAGATGGGCGCGGCCGATACTGCGGCCCTGCTGGCGCCGGCGAACTGACGGCGCCGACCGTACCCCAGGCGCTGCTCGTCAGGCGCTGCTGCGCGCCGGCCGCTGACGGCGGCGCGCGCACCAGGCCGCCACGAGGCCGAGGCCGACGATCGCGCCCGTGGCCGGCTCCGGCACCTCGCTCGCTTCCTGCGCCGCAGACACCAGCATGCCGCTGGCGCCGCTGCAGTCGGGGTACTGCCAACCGCAGCCATACGGTTCGTCACTGTTGGCGGTCACCACACTGAACAGTGCGCCCTCGCTCACCATCTGGAAATCGGAGTTGCCGTCCGAAGCGAAGATGCTCCCCCCGAGGAGGCCGCCCGCCAGGAAGGTCACGTCCATGACGATGCGGTCATAATAATTGCGCGGCTGGGCGCGGTAGCCGTAGTCGATCAGGTTGTGCTGGCCACCGATGTACGGGTCGTCGAACCAGTAGCGCATGGACAATAGACTGGACTGAGGGTCGAGGCACGGCGGCCCCATGTGGCAGTCATTGCTGATATCCAGTGACAACGCGCCGGCGGTGACAGCCTCGTCGGAGAACGCCAATTCCAGGTTGAGACCGGTCGGCATCGAACTGGATGTACTCACTTGCTGCCAGCTGAAGGTGACTGCAGCTTGCGCCGGCAGCGCCAGGGCGGCGGCCAGCAATAGGGCGACAGGGGCAATGCGCGTCATTACAGATCTCCTCGGAAAGTTCCTACAATACGTCAGCAAGAATCGCGCCCGTGGATATAGTGCCAGCATCCCATTGATTCTAAACAACATTTATGTTGGGTGCTTAGCCGTCGCAGACAAGGTGTCAAGTTCTTCGACAAAGCATGTCACCTTTGCAATGCGCTGCACCGCCGCTGCGGCGACCTGATGTGTCAGCCACGACGCCCGGTACATCCCCTATAATCGTGAGCGCCCTGACGCCAGGGCGCGATTCCAACTACCCGAAAGCCCCCGATGAAAGCCCTGTCCCTGCCCGTCCTCATGGTTGCACTGCTGACTGTCAGCGGCACCGCACTTGCCGACGATGCCGCGCTGCTCAAATGCCGCACCCTGAGCGACACCGCCACGCGCGTTGCCTGCTACGACGCGATTCCCGTCGGCATTGCCGGTCCGGCTGCCGCTACCGGGACGGCTGCCGCTGCGCCAGTCCGTACGCCGGAACAGAACTTCGGGATGGAAGCGGTCAAGCAGCGTGAAGCGCAGCCTGCGTCGATCCGCAGCACGGTCGTGGGCGACTTCGATGGCTGGGGTCCCGGGTCGCAGATCCGCCTGGCCAATGGCCAGGTCTGGCGCGTCATCGACGGCAGTGACGCCGTCCTGCCGCGCACGAAAGATGCGCCGGTGACCATCGAGCGCAACGTGTTCGGCACGCTGTTCCTGAAAGTCGATGGCGGCAACAGCTCGGCCAAGGTACGCCGGGTGCAATAAACACTAGGCGGGCGTACGCACCATATACAGCGCACCGGGCGGATAGGTGTGCAGGCCGACGCACTGGGTCGAGGCCTCGCGCCAGCCCAGTGCATGCCAGAAGCGCGCGCTGTCCTGCACCGACACCAGCGCCGCATGTGCCAGTCCGAGCGTGCGCGCGCGACGCAATGCGTCGTCCACCAGCGCGCGCGCCATCCCACGCCCCAGTGCGCATGCCTCGATTGCCAGGTCATGCAGGTACAGGGTGTCCGGCTGGTCCGATACCGCAAACGGGGCGTTGAGGTCCGTCACCAGCCCCAGACGCGACGGATAGGTGAACAAATAGCCGCGCACGCTGCCCTCGTGAAGGCCAACCAGACAGGTGCCATGCGCCGCCGCGATCCGGCTTGCCACGACCGCGGCCGGCTCCTGCATCGGGGCCGGATAGCAGGCGGCCTGGATGCGCAGCACGGCATCAAGATCGGTGGGCAGCATTGGGCGCAGGGAGATCGGCATGAGAGATGGTCGGGCGAAAAAACGCGCATCGTAGCATGCGCTTGACGCCCGTCGTGGCATCGCGCATTCTAGCTGTCTTGACAACATCGCCTCATCACCGACAGGAACCAGCATGCGCAGCACCAGCGAAGCCACGCCGCCAGCCCGCCCCGAATACATCCTCCACGCCAGCTGCCCGGCCGGCATCGGCATCGTCGCAGCCGTTGCGACCTTCCTGGCCGACCGCGATTGCTATATCTGCGCGCTGGAACAGTTCGACGACGATTCGACCGCACGCTTCTTCATGCGCGCCGTATTCCGCCAGCAGGACAAATCGCCGGCCATCGACGCCATCCGCGCCGAATTCGACAGCACGGTCGCCGCGCGCCTGGATATGGGCTGGAAAATCTACGATCCGCTCGACCCGGTGCGCACCGTGATCATGGTCTCGAAGACCGATCACTGCCTGGACGACCTGCTGTACCGCCGCCGCACGGGCGAACTCAATCTGTCGATCACGGCGGTTGTGTCGAACCATCTCGACCTGCGCCCGATGGTCGAGCGCGAAGGCATCCGCTTCATCTTCCTGCCGGTGAACAAGGACAACAAGGCGCAGCAGGAGGCCCGCCTGCTGGAAATCGTCGACGAGACCGACTCCGAACTCGTGGTGCTGGCGCGCTACATGCAGATTTTGTCGGATGGGCTGGCGCGCCGCCTGGCCGGCAAGTGCATCAATATCCACCACTCGTTCTTGCCCGGCTTTAAGGGCGCCAAGCCGTACCAGCAGGCGTTCGACCGGGGCGTCAAGCTGATCGGCGCAACGGCCCACTACGCCACGCCCGATCTGGACGAAGGCCCGATCATCGAACAGGTGCTCACGCGCGTGGACCACAACTACCGGGTCGACCAGCTCACCCGCGTGGGGCGTGATAACGAGTGCCTGGCGCTGGCCACGGCGGTCAAGTTCCATATCGAGCGCCGTGTGTTCGTGGACGGCAACAAAACGGTGGTGTTCCGCGGGCCGTAATGACACTGATAACAACGTTGACTTATACCTAACGTAGGTGCGTTATCTAACCGTCGCAAATGTAACAGGACGTTATGTTCATACCTTCTCACAGAGGGGAAGAACATGGAACATCAACAGCAGCATCCGGTGCGCCTGCGCATCAACGGCCAGGACCGGGAATTCAACGTCGAATCGTGGGTAACGCTGCTTGACCTGCTGCGCGAGCGCGCAGGCATGACCGGCACCAAGAAGGGTTGCGATCAGGGCCAGTGCGGCGCCTGCACCGTGCTCGTCGACGGCAAACGGATCAACTCGTGCCTGACGCTGGCCGTCATGCAGGACGGTCGCGAGATCACCACCGTCGAGGGCCTGGCCACCGGCGACGACCTGCATCCGCTGCAGCAGGCGTTCATCGACTGCGACGCGTTCCAGTGCGGCTACTGTACGCCGGGCCAGCTGTGTTCGGCCGTGGGCCTGATCAACGAAGGCCAGGCCACCTCGCGCGACGACGTGCGTGAACTCATGAGCGGCAACCTGTGCCGCTGCGGCGCGTACCCGCAGATCGCCGATGCGGTCATCAAGGTTCTCGACATGCGCGACACGAAGAAAACCACCGAAGGCTTCACGACCGGGGCGGTGCTGTCATGAACCCGTTCGCCTTTACCCAAGCCACGGACGTCGACGCGGCGCTGGCCGCCCTGCTCGACCCTGATACCCGCCCGATCGCTGGCGGCACCAATCTGCTCGACCTGATGAAGGAAAGCGTGATGAAGCCTTCACGCCTGGTCGACATCAACAACCTCGGCCTGGACCAGGTCGAAGAAAAAGACGGCGGCCTGCTGCTTGGCGCCCTCGCCCGCAACGCTGACACGGCCTACCACCCGGTGGTGCGCGAGCGCTATCCGCTGCTGTCGACGGCCATCCTGGCCGGCGCCTCGCCGCAACTGCGCAATATGGCGTCCAATGGCGGCAACCTGATGCAGCGCACCCGCTGCGTCTACTTCTATGACGTCGGCACCGCCTGCAACAAGCGCGAACCCGGCACCGGCTGCCCGGCGCGCGAAGGCCTGAACCGCCAATTGGCGATTCTGGGCACGAGCGAAAGCTGCATCGCCACCCACCCGTCGGACATGTGCGTGGCCCTGCGCGCGCTCGACGCGACGGTGCACGTGCGCTCGATGAGCGGTGCCCGCGAAATCCCGTTCGCCGACTTCCATCGCCTGCCGGGCGACACGCCCCAGATCGACAACACGCTGCAGCCAGGCGAGATGATCACCCACATCACCGTGCCCGAAGCCGACCGCTTCATCGACCACAGCGCCTACATCAAGGTGCGCGACCGCCTGTCGTACGCATTCGCGCTGGTGTCCGTGGCTGCTGCGCTCGACCTCGACGCAGACGGCACGATCCGCGCTGCGCGCATCGCGCTCGGTGGCGTGGCCCACAAGCCATGGCGTGTCGAAGCAGCCGAAGAAGCACTCGTCGGCCAGGCCGTTGGCGAAGCGGCCTTCCTGCAGGCCGCCGAGACCATCCTGCAAGGCGCCCAGGGCTTCGGCCAAAATGACTTCAAGCTGCCGCTGGCGCGCAACGCCATCGTGCAAGCCTTGACCACCGCCGCGCGTGGCACCGACCATGCGCGCGGACTCGATGCACAAGGAGAACAAGCATGACCGACCTGATTCCAGAACTGCGCGCGCCGAGCGCGCCGGCCGGCACCGGCCGCGTAAAGAGCGGCATGGCGGTCTCGCGCATTGATGGCCGCGCCAAGGTCACCGGCGAGGCGCAGTACGCCGCCGAATACTTTGCCCCCGACCTGGCGTACGGCGTGGTCGTGAGCGGCACTGTGGCCAAGGGCCGCATCACCAGCATCGACACGGCCGAGGCGCTGGCCGTCGCGGGCGTGCTGTCCGTGATGACGCACGAGAACCGCCCCAAGATGCGCTCGTTCGACCTGGCCTGGAAAGACATGACGGCCCCGGCCGGCTCGCCGTTCCGCCCCCTGTTCTCGGACGAGATTTTCTACAGCGGCCAGCCGGTGGCGCTGGTGCTGGCCGAGACCTTTGAAGCCGCGCGTTACGCTGCGTCGCTGGTGCGCGTGCATTACGATGTCGATGCGCACGAAACCAATCTGCTGGAAAGCCTCGACCAGGCTTATGAGCCACGCAAGATGAAGGCGGGCTTCGTGCCGCCAAGCTCGATCGGCGACGGTGAAAAGGCATTCGAGGCGGCCGAAGTACGGGTCGACTCGCAGTACTACAACGGCGTCGAGCACCACAATCCGATGGAGATGTTTGCCTCGACCGTGATTCGCGCTGAAAACGGCCACCTGACCATCTACGACAAGACGCAAAGCTCGCAGAACAGCCGCTGGTATGTCTCGCACGGCTTCGGCCTGTCGAGCGACGAAGTCACCGTGCGCAACCCGTACGTGGGCGGCGCTTTCGGTTCCGGCCTGCGCCCGCAATACCAGCTGCCGCTGGCCGTGATGGGCGCGTTGCAACTGGAGCGTTCGGTGCGCGTGGTGCTGACGCGCCAGCAGATGTTCAGCTTCGGCCACCGTCCGGAAACCTGGCACCGCATCCGTCTGGGCGCTGCGCCGGACGGCACGCTCAAGGCAATCTGGCACGAAGCGATCCAGGAAACCTCGCGCCTTGAGGATTACGTCGAAGTGATCGTCAACTGGTCGGGCCAGCTGTATGCGTGCACCGACATCAAGCTCGGCTACCAGGTGGTTGCGAACGACCGCTTCACGCCGCTGGACATGCGCGCCCCGGGCGCCGCCCACGGTGTGCACGCCATGGAAGTGGCGATGGACGAGCTGGCCTACGAGCTGAAAATGGATCCGCTGGCGCTGCGCCTGAAGAACTACACCGAGATCTCGCCGATCGAGGACAAGCCGTTCTCGAGCAAGGAACTGCGTGAGTGCTACCGCCAGGGCGCCGAGCGCTTCGGCTGGGAAAAGCGTCCGCTCGAGCCGCGCTCGATGCAGGACGGCGACGAGCTGGTCGGCTGGGGCATGGCAACCGGCATCTGGGATGCGATGGTGATGGTAGCCCGCGTCAGCGCCGTCTTGCACAGCAACGGCCGCCTGGTTGTCAGCAGCGCAGCGACCGATATCGGCACCGGTACCTATACCGTGATGTCGATGATTGCGGCCGAGGCCATGGGCTTGCCGATGGAACTGGTGACGTTCCAGCTGGGTGATTCGACGCTGCCGATGGCGCCGATCGAAGGCGGCTCGTCGCACGTGACCACGGTGGGTTCGGGCGTGTTCGGCGCCTGCGAAAAGCTCAAGAAGTCGGTGCTGAAGATGGCAACGAAGATGACCGATTCGCCGCTGGCCAAGGCGCGCCTGCGCGACGTCGAATTTGGCGACGGCGCGATCTTCCTGAAAACGGACCCGTCGCGCCGCGTGGAACTCACGCAGGTGCTGGCCAATGCGGGCGTCGATCAGGTCGAAGAGAAATATTTCATGACGCCGCAGATGCTCAAGCAGCGCAAGTACGCGCGCGCCGTGCACTCGGCCGTGTTCTGCGAAGTGCGCGTCAATGAAAAGCTGGGCATGGTGCGCGTCACGCGCGTCGTCAGCGCGATTGCGGCCGGGCGCATCATCAGCGCCAAGACGGCAGCAAGCCAGATCAGCGGCGCGGTCGTCTGGGGCATCAGCCAGGCACTGCATGAAGAAACCCATACCGATCACAAGTACGGGCGCTTCATGAACCACAATTTCGCCGAGTACCACGTGGCGGCCAATGCCGACATCCACGACATCGACGTAATCTTTGTGGAAGAAGACGACCGCATCGTCAGCAAGCAGCTGGGCGCCAAGGGTGTGGGCGAGATCGGCATCGTGGGCGTGGCGGCGGCGGTCTCGAACGCCATCTTCCATGCCACCGGTACGCGCCTGCGCACGACACCGATGACGCCGGCGAAATTGCTGCTCGGGGATCGGGAACTCCCGGTGCAGCCGCCGGTCTGACAGTACGGCGCTGCAGCGACCAAAAACGCCATCTTCGGATGGCGTTTTTTGTTTTCGGATGGGCGTTTTTGGCCCATTCGTTCTTGCCGAAAAGAGCGTCATGCATACCACATACGTATTTCCACGTAGTTGCACAACAATATGTTTGCTGGTAAAACATATGGTGCGTAAGACAACGCCACAAGGGAGCACGGCACAGTCATAGTGCCGGTTGCCAAACTAAACCAAAAATGAGATCCGAGGACGACACCATGAAGCTCAAGATGCTGTGCGCAGCCGCCTGCCTGACCGCTTTCGGCACGGGACTGGCCCATGCCCAGGCCTACCCGACCAAGACCATCACCATGATCGTGCCGTTCGCGGCCGGCGGCCCGACCGACACCGTCGCGCGCCTTGTCGCGCAGTCGATGGGCAACACACTCAAGCAGCAGATCATCGTTGAAAACGTCGGCGGTGCCGGCGGCACCATCGGCGCCGCGCGCGCCGCCAAGTCCGCACCCGACGGCTATACGCTGTTCCTGCACCACATCGGCCAGTCGACCGCGCCAGCGCTGTACCGCAAGCTGCCGTACGACGCGATCACCAGCTTCGAGCCGATCGGCCTGATCACCGACGTGCCAATGACCGTTGTCGCCAAAGCGAACTTCCCGGCCAAGGACATGAAAGAGCTGATCACGTACGTGAAAGCCAACAAGGACAAGGTCACCTACGCGCACGCGGGCCTGGGTTCGGCATCGCACCTGTGCGGCATGCTGCTGCAGACCGCAATGGGTGTCGAGCTGACCACCGTGCCGTACAAGGGCACCGGTCCGGCCATGAACGACCTGCTGGGCGGCCAGGTCGACTTCATGTGCGACCAGACCACCAACACCACCAGCCAGATCAAGGGCGGCAAGATCAAGGCCTACGGCGTGACGACCAAGACCCCGGTCGCCTCGCTGCCGAACCTGCCGACGCTGGACAAGGCTGGCCTGCCAGGCTTCGAAGTCGGCGTCTGGCACGGCCTGTACGCGCCGAAAGGCACGCCGAAGCCAACGGTCGACGCGCTGTCGAACGCCCTGCGCACCGCGCTGCGTGATCCGAACGTCGTCAAGCGCTTCGCCGACCTGGGCACCGAGCCGGTCCCGACCAACCAGGCCACGCCGGAAGCGCTGCGCACGCACCTGAAGCAGCAGATCGACCTGTGGGGTCCGATCATCAAGAAAGCCGGCGCCTTCGCCGACTGATGCCCCGTTGACGACCTCGCGCCGCGCCGGCCTGTCCGGCTGCGGTGCGGCGTTGTCGCATCTGGAGCCCGGCCGCCGTCGTTGTCATCGTCGTTGCGCGGGGCTGCCTCAGCGATCTGCATTCACGCTTTTTCGAACCACTGCATCTGCATCACCGCATCTGCAACACCATAAAGGGGACCACCACCGTGCCAGCATTTATCCGCCATCCGAAAGACTTTTGGAGCGGCATCGTCTTTCTCATCTTCGGTCTGAGCGCCGTGATCATCGGCCAGGAGTATGAGCTGGGCAGTGCCGGCCGCATGGGTCCGGCCTACTTCCCGATCGCGCTGGGCATCCTGCTTTCGCTCGTCGGCCTGGCGTCGTTCGTGCGCTCGTTCTTCCGTCCGGGTGAGGCAATCGGCCGCATCTACTATCGCGAGCTGACCATCGTACTGGTCGCCGTGCTGCTGTTCGGCTTCCTGGTGCGCAATGCCGGCCTGGTGCCTGCAGGCTTCCTGCTGATCCTGATCAGCTCGTACGCCAGCGATAAATTCGAATTGAAGAAGTCACTCGCGCTGGCCGTGGGCATGACGTTGTTCGCAGTTGGACTGTTCGTCAAGCTGCTTGGCTTGCCGATGCCGATCATTGGCCCTTGGCTCGGTGGGAATTAAATCATATGGAACTTTTCAGTAACCTCGCACTGGGCCTCGAGACGGCCCTGTCCATGCAAAACCTGTTCTACTGCCTGGTCGGCGTGTTCGTCGGCACTGCAGTGGGCGTCCTGCCGGGCCTGGGCCCGATCGCCACCATCGCGATGCTGCTGCCGGCCACGTTCGGCCTGCCACCAGAATCGGCGCTGATCATGCTGGCCGGTATCTACTACGGCGCGCAATACGGTGGCTCGACCACCGCCATCCTGGTCAACCTGCCGGGCGAATCCTCGTCGGTGGTGACGGCACTGGACGGTTACCAGATGGCCCGCAACGGCCAGGCCGGCAAGGCGCTGGCCACCGCGGCAATCTCGTCGTTCTTCGCCGGTACCGTCGCCACGATCCTGCTGGCCGTGGCCGCGCCACCGCTGGCCGACCTGGCGCTTGAATTCGGCCCGGCCGAATACTTCTCGCTGATGGTGCTGGGCCTGGTGGCTTCGGTCGTGCTGGCCAGCGGCTCACTGCTCAAGGCCATCGGCATGGTGCTGCTCGGCCTGCTGCTGGGCGTGGTCGGTACCGACGTCAACTCGGGTTCGGCGCGCTACACCTTCGACATGCCGGAACTGGCTGACGGCATCAACTTCGTCATCGTCGCGATGGGCATGTTCGGTATCGGCGAAATCATCCGCAATCTCGAGCACAACGAAGACCGCAATCTGGTGATGAAGAAAGTCACCGGACTGATGCTCAACAAGGAAGACTTCAAGCGCATCATGTGGCCGGTCATCCGCGGCACGGGCCTGGGCTCGCTGCTGGGCATCCTGCCGGGCGGTGGCGCCATGCTGGCCTCGTTCGCGTCGTACTCGCTCGAGAAGAAAGTGTCGAAGAACTCGGCCAACTTCGGCAAGGGTGCCATCGAAGGCGTTGCGGCGCCGGAAGCGGCCAACAATGCCGGCGCGCAGACCTCGTTCATCCCGATGCTGACGCTGGGCATTCCGTCGAACCCGGTGATGGCGCTGATGATCGGCGCGATGATCATCCAGGGTATCCAGCCTGGTCCTGCCGTCATGACCGAACAGCCTGGCCTGTTCTGGGGCCTGATCGTCTCGATGTGGGTCGGTAACCTGTTCCTCGTCGTGCTGAACCTGCCGATGATCGGTATCTGGGTGCGCATGATCATGGTGCCGTACCAGATGCTGTATCCGGCCATCCTGATGTTCTGCGCGATCGGCGTGTTCAGCCTGAACAACAGCACCTTCGACGTTTATCTGATGGCGCTGTTCGGTCTGCTCGGCTACCTGTGCGCCAAGCTCGAACTGGAGCCCGCGCCGATGCTGCTCGGCTTCATCATCGGCCCGATGATGGAAGAATACCTGCGCCGCGCCCTGCTGCTCTCGCGCGCCGATCCGATGGTATTCATCGAGCGCCCAATCTCGGGCGTCATGCTGGGCTTGGCCGCTGCCGCGATGATCGTCGTGCTGCTGCCATCGCTGCGCAAGAAACGCGAAGAAGCCTTCCAGGAAGACTAAGGCTCAAGCCAAGTTCGACCCGCACCACCCGCGCCGCCCGGCGCCGGCCCCCAGGCCGGCCCGGGCGGTCGCTGTTTACGCCCGGGAGCACGCTTCACCCCCGTCCCCACGCAGCCACCAGATACTGAACAATTAGGGTCAGAGTCGATTTATTGGGCAATTCCTCAATGTTGTCAAACAATCTGACTCCGACCCCAATTGGAAAGCAATGGCCGCGCGGAATGCTGCCTGAGGGCATTGCAAACAGGCCATGGACGGAGATTTATTGGTCAATAATTCGACTCTGACCCTAATTGGCGGGTCGGAGCGGGCGGCGCCAGGCGGTTACTCGCGGCGTTCGGTGTGCAGGGGGAGGAGAACGGTGAAGGTGCTGCCGTGGCCATTGCCGGGGCTGTGGACGGTGACGGTGCCGTCGTGGGCTTCGACCAGGTTCTTGACGAGGGCCAGGCCCAGGCCGAGGCCGCCGCCGGTGCGGTCGGCAGAACGCTCGGCCTGGACGTAGAGGTCGAACAGGCGCGGCATCAGGTCGGGCGCGATGCCCATGCCGTTGTCGGTGATCCGCAGCGCTGCCATCCGGCCCCATTTTTCGAGAAAGACGTGGATGATGCCGCCACTGTCCGTGTAACGGATCGCGTTGGTCAGCAGATTGCTCACGACCTGGATCAGGCGCGTACGGTCGCCCAGCACCAGCAGGCTGGGCATGCCTGCTGTCTGCTCGATGCGGTGGCGTTTCTGGTTTGCCGCCGATTGCACCTGCTCGAGCGCGGCGGCAATCACGTCGGCCAGCTCCACCGGCGCTTTTTCCAGTTGCACCAGGCCGCGGCTCACGCGCGAGACGTCCAGCAGATCCTCGACGAGGCGGCTCATGTGCGTGACCTGGCGCCGGATCAATTGACCCATCTGGTTGGCGCGCTGCGACGTGACGCCCTCGGGCAGCAGCATACTCGCCGCCATGGCAGCCGCCGACAGCGGCCCGCGCAGTTCGTGGCTCAGCGTGGCGAGAAATTCGTCCTTGCTGCGATCGGCTTTCTGCAGCGCGGCAGCCTTGTCGTCCAGCAGGTCATTCAGGGCTTCGATATTACGGTTGCGCTCTTCGAGGCGGGTCGAGACGAGTTGCAGTTCTTCCTGCCGCGCCTGGAGCGCGCCCAGTGCGTCGGCCAGTTCGCGGTTCTGGTGCCGCGCTTCCGACAAGGCCGCGTGATTGGGCAGCGTCTCGAATTGCGCCACGAGCGGGCCAAACCCGTCGGCGCTGATGAAACCCGTATTGGCCGGAAAACGCTTGCCGACCGTGATGCGGGTGCCGGAGGGCCCACTGTCGATGTCGAACTGGTCCATCAACTGGCGCGCCGACAGGATGCCGACGCCCATGCCTGATGTCGACCGGTATGCGCCCGACAGCACGTGCCCGACATCGGCGATCCCGGGTCCGCGGTCGGCAAACGTGATGCACAGATGCTGCGGCGCCACCGCACCTTCGGCCACAAACGAGACCGAACCGGCACCGGCATAGTTAATGATATTGCGAGCCAGTTCGGACACGGTCGTGCCGATACGCGCCTGGTCGACCGAACCGAATCCGCACGCGCCCGCAATCTGGCGCGCACGCTGGCGCGCGGCGATCACATCGAATTCGGTATCGACATTGAGCGTCAGGATGGCCTGCGTCATGCGCGCTGGGGAAAGATCATGGTGTCGCTCTACAGAGATGAGTGGCATCTGGAGAGCGCAGAAGCCGGTGGCGGGCCGAATTATACCCCGCCACCATGGCGCATTGTCCTACAAATTGTTACACGCGATCTCGCCGCAACGCGACACTGCCAATTACACGCCCACCATCGAGACGGCCTTCGTATTGAGATACGATTCCAGCGCTTCCGGTCCGCCTTCCGAGCCGTAGCCCGAATCCTTGATGCCGCCAAATGGCAGCTCGGCGCTTGGCGTGGCCGGCTGGTTGATCCACAACATGCCCACTTCGACGCGGTTCATCAGCAACTGCGCGTTCTTGATCGAGCGCGTGAAGGCATAACCGGCCAGGCCGTATGGCAGGCGATTGGCTTCCGCGATCATGTCCTCCAGGCTGTCAAAGCCGCGGATGCCGGCGATCGGGCCGAAGGGCTCGTCGTTGAACATGCTGGCGTCCAGTGGCACGTCGTCCAGGATGGTCGGTGCGAAGAAGTTGCCGCTGGTGCCCACGCGCTCACCGCCCGTTGCCACCGTGGCGCCGCGCGCACGCGCATCGTCGACCACCTTGGCCATCGCATCCAGGCGGCGCGCATTGGCCAGCGGCCCGAGCGTCGTGCCATCGGCCATGCCGTCGCCCAGCTTGAGGCTTTCGGCGTGCTGCACCAGTGCGCGCGTGAACTCGGCCTTGACGGCGTTATGCACGAGGAAGCGGGTCGGCGAAATGCACACCTGACCGGCATTGCGGAACTTGGCCGCACCGGCCGCCTTGACGGCCAGCGCCACGTCGGCATCCTCGGCGATGATGACCGGCGCATGGCCACCGAGCTCCATCGTCGCGCGTTTCATGTGGGCGCCGGCCAGCGCGGCCAGTTGCTTGCCCACCGGTGTCGAGCCGGTGAACGTCACCTTGCGGATGATCGGGCTTGGAATCAGATAGCCCGAAATTTCGGCCGGGTCACCAAACACCAGGCCGACGACGCCCGGCGGCAGGCCGGCATCGACGAAGCACTGCAGCAGCGCCGCTGGCGAAGCTGGCGTTTCTTCCGGCGCCTTGCACAGGAACGAGCAGCCGGTCGTGAGCGCTGCCGCGAGCTTGCGGACGATCTGGTTGATCGGGAAGTTCCAGGGTGTGAACGCGGCGACCGGGCCGACCGGCTCTTTCAGCACGAGCTGCTGCGCAGCCGGGTTGCGCGACGGGACGATGCGGCCATACACGCGCATGCCCTCGGCGGCGAACCAGTCGATGATCTCGGCGCCGGCCATGGCCTCGCCCTTGGCTTCGGCCAGCGGCTTGCCCTGCTCCTGCGTCAGCAGGCGCGCGATGTCGCCGGCGCGCTCGCGCAGCAGCGTCGCGGCGCGGCTCATGATCGCGGCGCGTTCGGCGGCAGGCACGGCGCGCCAGGTCTCGAAGCCCTTCTGGGCGGCGGCCAGCGCGCGATCGAGGTCGGCGATGCTGGCGTGGGCGACCTTGCCGATCGGCTGGCCGGTGGCCGGATTGATTACCGGGATGGTCTTGCCGCCGCTGGCGTCGTGCCATTCGTTGGCGATGAGGAGACGGGTATCGGGGTAGCTGGAAGTCGTCATGGTAAGTGGTCCTGTGGTAAGGACGACAATCTTACCGTGGATGGCGACTCCCTGCAGAGGACCCCACCGCTTCGACGGCGCCCGCCTCGGCCATCGAACGGATGCGCGCGGCCATCGCCTCCATCGAAAACGGCTTGGTCAGCACTGCCATTCCCGGGTCGAGGTAGCCGTTATTGAGCACCGCATTCTCCGCGTAGCCGGTGATGAACAAGACCTGCAGCCCGGGCCGCACTGCGCGGCCGGCATCGGCCATCTGGCGTCCATTCATGCCGCCGGGCAGCCCGACATCCGTCACCAGCAGGTCGATCCGCGCGTCCGATTGCAGCATCTTGAGGCCCGTCGCGCTGTCGGCCGCTTCGATCCAGCCAAAGCCAAGATCCTGCAGGATGTCGATGACGAGCATGCGCACGGTCGGTTCATCGTCGACGACCAGCACGGTGGCCACCTGCCCCGACTGCGTCAGCGCCGTTGGCGCCGCGACATCGGGTTCCAGCTCGGTGGCGCCAGCGCCGTAATGCCGCGGCAGATAGATGCTCACGGTCGTGCCCTGCCCCACTTCGGAATAGATGCGGACCTGGCCGCCCGACTGCTGGGCGAACCCATAAATCATCGACAGCCCGAGGCCCGTGCCCTGGCCGATCGGCTTGGTCGTGAAGAACGGCTCGAACGCGCGCGCCACGACGTCCGGCGCCATGCCCACACCCGTATCGCTGACGGACAAGGCCAGGTACTGGCCCTCTGCCATATTCTGCTGGCGCGCGACGCGCTCGTCGATCCACTTGTTCGCCGTTTCGACCGTGATGGCGCCGCCATCGGGCATGGCGTCGCGCGCATTGATGCACAGGTTCAGCAGCGCGTTTTCGAGCTGCGACGCATCGACCAGCGCCGGCCACGCATCGGCAACGCACACCACCTCGATCCGCACGGCCGGCCCCACCGTGCGCTGGACCAGCTCCTGCATGTCGGTGACGAGCCGGTTCACGTTCGTCGGCTTGGGCATCAGGGTTTGCTGGCGCGAGAACGCGAGCAGGCGATGGGTCAGGGCTGCAGCCCGCTTGGACGCGCCCAGCGCCGTCGCAATGTAACGATCGAACTCGTTGTAGCGCCCCTGCTGCATGCGCATCTGCATCAGCTGCAGCGCGCCGGAAATACCGGCCAGCAGATTGTTGAAATCGTGCGCCAGGCCGCCGGTCAGCTGGCCCACCGCTTCCATCTTCTGGCTCTGGCGCAGGGCATTCTGCATCGCCTCGAGTTCGGCCAGTTGCTCCTGGTCGCGCGTGATATCGCGGCCCACCGCATTGATCATCGCATCGTGCGCACGCGTGGACCACGAAATCCAGCGATAACTGCCATCCCGATGGCGGTAGCGGTTGTCGAACCGTTGATGGCCGATCCCCTCCGACAATTCCCGCGCACCGGCAATGGTATGGGCGATATCGTCCGGATGAATCAGGTCGAACAGATTCGATCCGACCAACTCGTGCTCGCGCCAGCCCAGCACGGACGACCAGGCCGGATTGGTAGCCGTGATCACCCCATCGAACGTACAGCGCAGCATGATGTCCGACGACAGCGTCCACAGCGCATTGCGATCCTGCGCCCGCTCGGCCACCTGGCGCTCGAGATCGAGCAGTATCCGCTTGTGCTGGTCGATGTCATCGAACACCAGGATGATGCCGGCCTGCGTGCCGGCGCTGTCGATCAGCGGCACGGCGCTGACGGCAACCCAGGTCTCTGTGCCGTCCGCTGCCCGCCGCAGAAATTCGTCGCCCGGCGTGACGAGCTCGCCCCGCAATGCGCGCGCACTCGGGTAGTCGTCGGGCGCCAGCAAGCGACCCTGCGCATCGAACCCGCGCCAGTGTTCCCAGGCGCGCTGCAGGCCATGCGCGGGCGAGAAATCGGGGACAAAGGTGCGGAACACCGGGTTGTTCAGGATGGCTTGCCCAGCCATGTCGAACAGGCAGATACCGACCGGCAGGTGCTCGATCACGGTGGCGAGACGGCTGGCCGCTTCCCTGCGTGCGACGATCTCCTGCTCCAGCGCGATATTGCGCTTGATGAGCTGGATCTGCGCCGCATCGCGCTCTCTGGCGGCGATGACGCCGGCCGTCGTCTCAGTGGCGATATTGAGCAAGCCAGCAATGTGGCCGTTGTCACGCAGCGGGCTGTACGCAAACGACCACCACGTCTCTTCTTCATAGCCACTGCGCGTCATGACCAGCGGCAGATCGGTGAAACTCACCGCCTCGCCGGCCATCACGCGCGCCACCAGCGGACCGATGTCATCCCATATTTCGGACCAGACGTCGGGCAGTGGTCGCCCCAGTGCTTCCGGATGGCGTTTGCCGAGAAACGGCACGTACGCCGCGTTGTAGAGCAACGTCTGCTCTGGCCCCCAGGTGGCGCACATCGCCACCGGCGTTGCCAGCATCATGCCGAAGACGGCTTCGAGCGCCGCGGGCCAGGCTGCGCGTGCACCCAGTGGGGTCCCGCTCCAGTCGAATGCCGCGATGTCGGCGTGCGCCGCGCTCACGCCCCTTCCTCAGTGACACGTGACAGGGTGAGGGGCGCAGGGCGACGGTTGACGAGCATGTGATTACGTTGGCGCATGTAAATATGTAGTGTGAAGCGACATCAATGACCTTCAGAATTCTTGCACAATTCAGGCGTGCGTGTTGGACAGTTACGCTCAGCAGTACCGCCGACGCAACGGCGCGACAGGGGCCGGCACGCATCAATTTATTAATCATGCGACAATTCGCCACCGAATTTTCCAGCTGTATGTACTAAGACCCTTTCAAGAGAGTTCCTTCCATGTCACCGCCCAAACCACGCCACGGCTCCCCGCTGTTATTGCTCCCGATCGCGCTGATCATCATTGCGCTGGCCGTCCTCTTCGCCTGGATTGGCGGCTGGTTCGGCAACAAGAACGTCACGCCCCAGACGATGGTCAATACCGCCGAAGCCTCCGGCACGCAGCAACCGGGCGTGCGCCGTGCGCATGCCAAGGGCATCTGCATCGTCGGCACCTTTCTACCGACGCCCGCTGCTGCGCAACTGTCCACGGCGCGCGTGTTTTCGCAGCCGTCGACGCCCGTCCTCGGCCGCTTTTCCAGCCCTGGCAATGATCCGCATTCGCCCGACAACAAGGCGGCCGTGCGCGGCATGGCGCTGCAGCTGAAAACGGACGATGGCCAGGAATGGCGCATGGCGATGAACAGCTTCCCGTTCTTCGCCGCGTCCACCCCGGAAGCCTTCCAGGCGCTGAACGCTGCCCGCCTGCCCGACCCGGCGACCGGCAAACCGGATCCGGCCAAGATGGACGCCGTACTGGCCGCCCATCCGGAAATCAAGAAGTTCATGGCGTGGTCCAAGAGTGCGCCGACGCCTGACAGCCTGGCCAACACGCGCTTCAATGGCGTCAATGCGTTTCGCCTGACGAATGCTGCCGGCGCGACGCGCGCTGTGCGCTGGTCGATGCGCCCGCACACGCCCTTCGTGGCGGCCGACCCCGAGCAACTGAAAACCGCGGACCGCGATTTCCTGGCGGCGGATCTCGATCGTCGTCTGGCGGCCGGCCCGCTGAAATGGGACATGGTCATGCAGTTCGCCGAACCGGGCGACCCGATCGAAGACCCATCGAAAGCCTGGCCCGATACGCGGCCCGAGACGCTCGCCGGCACGCTCACGCTGGTGCGCGCCGAACCGCAAGTCGCCGGCCCGTGCCTGGATCTGAACTTCGATCCACTGATCCTGCCGAAGGGCATTGCCGGCACCGACGATCCCGTGCTGCACGCGCGCTCGTCGATCTATTCGGTCTCGTTCAACCGCCGCGAGCGTGAAATCAGCACAGGCAACCTCCACACCGGGAGCGTGCGATGAACCGCCCACGCCACTTCAATCTGCTCGCCCGCGTACTCCACTGGTCGATGGCAGCCGCCATCCTGGCGATGCTGTTCGTCGGCGCCGCCATGGTGGTGTCGCTGCGCCACCGCGAATTCCTGCTCGACCTGCACCGCCCGCTGGGCCTGGCGATCCTGCTGCTGGCGATCGTGCGCCTCGGGAATCGCCTGCTGAACGCACCACCGCCGCTGCCGGCAGATCTGCCACGCATCCAGGTGTGGGCGGCCACCGCGTCGCACTGGGCGCTGTACGCGCTGATGCTGGCCATGCCGCTGATCGGCTGGGCCATGCTGTCGGCCGGCGGCTATCCGATCGTGCTGTTCGACGGCGTCAACCTGCCGGCGATCCTGCCACACAGTCCCGCGATGTACGGCTTCCTGCGTCCGCTGCACGGTGTGCTCGCGTATGTGCTGTTCTTCACCATCCTGGCGCACCTGGGCGCGGCGCTGTACCACGCGTGGGTACGGCGTGACGAGGTGTTCGGGCAAATGGCCAAGGGCGACTGAGTTATCGGTGCAGCACCGCACCGAGCACGGGGGGCTTGCCACGTATCGTATTGACTCCATCTGCAGCAGGCGCACGGGCGCCCCGCTGCAGATTCACTTTTCAAGCGAGACGTTATGCAAAAATACACAGCAGCCATCGTGGGTGGCTTGATCGCAGGCGTGGTCACGACGGCCGTCATGGTCGCAGGCCGCAAATCCGGTGTTCTGACCAAAACGCTCGACCGTGATGCGGTCGACTGGATCGACGATGTGACGGGCTCGCGCGCCGTCATCGGCGACGCCGGCACCAGCGCCGTCGAATTCGTCAACCACCTGGGCGCCTCGGCGGCATTTGCTGCCGCCGTCCCGAAGCTGCGCGAACTGGCCCCAAGCCTGTCGCCGGCGGCCATCGGCACGCTGTACGGCACGGCGCTGTATGCCGTGAATATCGGCGCCATCGCGCCGGTCCTGGGCATCACCGAAGGCGAAGTGGCGGCCGGCCCGCGCAAGGCCGGCGAGCGCTGGGCGATTCACGTGCTGCAAGCCGTTGTCACCGCCGTCCTGGCCGACCGCCTGACCGGTCCTTCGCGTCGCGGTTGATCCGGCTCCTCAGTCGAAGCGGCGCTGCAACACCAGCAGCGCCGCGCCACCCAGCCCCACCCACAGTACGATCCAGAACAGGTCCTGGCCTGCCAGCAGCCCCGCTTGCCGTGCCAGTTCGGCGCCGCCATCAAACAGCAGCGACGATTTCTCCGCCAGGCGCGATGCATGCAGCGCCGTGCGCTCCTGCAGCCCGATATTGGTCATGCCCACGCCCAGCGCGAGGCCGGCCTGTCCCAGCATGTTTTTCAGTTGCTGGGCATTCGAGAACACCACATTGTCCGCCTGCAGCTCCTTGAACGCGTGGATCGCCGTCGTCGCCATCCCCAGCGTCAAAAAGCCGCCGAACAGGCCAAGCCAGAAGATCACGGCGTCCCACGCATACGCGCGCGGATCGAGCGTCGCGAACCGCCAGCCGAGCAAGGCCAGCATCAGAAAACCGGTGACGAAAAACTTGGTTGGATGCGGACGCCGCTTGACCAGTTCGAGCATCACGAAAAACGCGATGACCGTGGCAAGCAGCCCCGTGCCCTGCAGTTCGCCGGCCTGCTCCAATCCGACGCCAAGGCCCTTCTGCACCACCTGCGGCAACAGCGTGTTGACCATCCCGAGCATCGCATAACAGACGCTGAAGATGACGAGGCCCAGGCGATAGCGCGGGCTGCGCAGCACGCCCAGGTACAGGAACGGCGCGCTGCGACGCGCATGCAGCAACCCGAACGCAGCCAGCAGCGCGAGCCCCAGCACCAGGTGCGCCAGGAGCGATCCGCGTTCGCCATGCCAGTCATACGTCAGGTGCTGCAACGCGTACAGCGTGATGGCCGCGCCGGCCGCCAGCAGCATTGCGTCGATGGCATGCATGCGCGATGGCGACCCGCCGGAGGCGCGATCGAGTGTGATGGCGTCCTGCGGCATCCAGCGCGCGGCAATCAGCGCGCCAAGGGTTGCCAGCGCCGCCAGCACCAGGAACATCCCGCCCCATGCCTCGTGGCCCAGCATCTTCGCGGCCACCCAGGGCCCGAGCGCCAGCCCGCCCGACAAGGCGGCACCATACGCGGCGATGCCCTGCAGGCGCTGCGGCGATGGCGGGATCAGGTTGACCATCATGCGCGAGACCGTCATGAACACGCCGCCGCCCAGCGCCATCAGCAGGCGGCCGCCGGCAAAGCCGGCCACGCTGGCGCTCGTGGCACACACCCACGCGCCGAGCAGGTAGAACAGCACGGCGCCCAGCAGGTAGTTGCGCCAGCCGAGGCGCTGCAGCAGCACGGTCATCTGCGAAATCGCCAGCACCGCCACGGCGGCATACAGCGCCGACACCGTCGCGTATTCTTCGGGCGAGGCGCCGATATGGCCCATGATCGCGGGCGCAGCCAGCACCGTCATACCCGTCGACAGAAATTCGATCAGGTTGAACACGAAGATGGCGCCCAGCAGCGCCGGACGCGGCGTCGCGTTGATGGCGGCTGCGGTCAACGCGCCACCACGGCCGCTGGTGCGCCAAGCGCGCGGCGGATCGCCGCGTCGGCGCCGTGCGATTCCGTCTCGAACACGACCGTCTCATACGAATGGCGCACCGCGCCGGCCTGCATCAGGCTCGGACCATCGGCGCGGCTGGTATCGATCGCGACCTTCATCGACAGACCGAGGCGCAGCGGATGGCGCGCCAGCTCCTGCGCATCGAGCGCGATGCGCACCGGCACGCGCTGCACGACCTTGATCCAGTTGCCGGTCGCGTTCTGCGCCGGCACGGCGGCAAACGCGCTGCCGGTACCGGCTTCCTGGCCGGCCACGCGGCCGTGAAACACGACGTCGGCGCCGTACACGTCCGACGTCACGGCCACCGGCTGGCCGATGCGCACGTCCTTCAGCTGCGTCTCTTTGAGGTTGGCCGTGACCCACATCTGGTCGAGCGGGACGATCGCCATCAGCGGCGCGCCCTGCGCCACGCGCTGGCCGATCTGCACATTGCGCCGGGCGACGATGCCGCCCACCGGCGCGGCCAGCGTCGTGCGGGCCAGGCCCAGTGACGCATCGCGCACGCCGGCAATCGACGACAGCACGTCCGGGTGCTGCTCGAGCGTCGTGCCGTCCACCAGCGCGCGCGCCGCATCGACCTGCTGGCGCGCCGCGTTCAAGGCAGCGCGGGCGGCGCCCACGGCATCGTCGGCATGACGGATGTCTTCGCCCGACACGGCGCCCGTATCGGCCAGCTGGCGGCGGCGCGCCAGATCGCTCTCGGCCCTGGCCAGGTCGGACTCACGCTGCACGACAGTGGAGCGCAATTGCCCGACGCCCGCCAGTTGCGAACGTACCTGGCGCGCCGACCTGGCCAGCGCCGCTTCGGCGCGGTCCAGCGCCAGCCGGGCGTCGACGTCATTGAGCTGGACCAGCACCTCACCCGGCCGCACGAAATCGGTGTTATCCGCCGCGATGCGCGTGACGGTGCCCGCGACCTGCGGCGTGACGTGCACCAGGTTGCCCTCCACGTAAGCGTCTTCGGTCTGCTGGCTGTTCCAGCCGATGCCCAGCACCCCGGGCGAGGACCAGGCAATGCCGGCGGCAGCGGCCAGCACGGCGGCGCAAAGGCCAAGCGCCAGCTTGCACCGGCTTTGCGGCGTGTGATTCGTTTGTTCAGTCATGTGATGATTCCAGTGTTCTTAATGGATGGCGGCCTGAAAGCCGCCGCCCAGCGCCCGCACGAGATGTACGTCCAGCGTGTAGGCACGGGCCGCGAGGTCAGCCTGGCCCCGGCGCTGCGCGACGACCTGGGTTTCGGCAATCAAGACCTGCACGAAGTTGCCCAGGCCCGCGCGGTAGCGCTGCTCGGCCAGCGCGTAGGCTTCTTTGGCCGCAATGAGCGCCGCGTCCTGATCGCGCCGGCGCTCGCCCAGCCAGCGCAGCGACGTCAGTTGCGCACCCACGTCACGCAGCGCTTCGAGCACAGCGCCGTTGTACTGCGCGACGGCGAGATCGTAGTCGGCGTTGCGGGCCGCCAGATTGCTGCGCAGGCGCCCGCCATCGAGCAGCGGCAAGGTCACGAGCGGACCGGCAGCAGACGTGCGGCTGCCACCCTGCACCAGCCGGTCGAAGCCCAGGCTGGCCAGGCCACCCGAGACAGTCAGGTTCACGGTCGGATAGAACTGCGCTTTGGCCACGTCGATGTCGCCGCTGGCGGCTTCAACCTGCCAGCGCAGCGCCACCAGCTCCGGCCGGCGCCCGAGCAGCGCGGCGGGAATGTCCGCCGGTACGCCCGGTGGCCGGGCTGGCGCCAGGCGTGGCCGCGCGATCGTCGCACCGGCATCCTGCCCCTGCCCGCTCAGGGCCGCGAGCTGGCCCCGCGTCAACGCCAGCGCTTCGTCGAGCGCCGCGATCTCGCCGCGCGCCGACGGCACGCCAATCTCGGCCTGCCGGAGTTCCGCCTTGCTATGCAGCTGCGCCGCCACGCGCTGGCGTACCAGGTCGGCGATGCGGGTGCGCTGGCGCAGTTCCTGTTCGGCCAGGTCGCGCCGGGTGTACAGGTGGTCCAGCTGCAGATAGGCCTGCACGACGGCGCCGGCCACGGCCAGGCGCGCTGCCTGCGCTTCGGCCTGTCGTGCATTCACGCGTCCCGCAGCCGCAGCCACGCCGGCCGCGTTCCTGCCCCAGAAATCCAGTTCGTAGCCGAGGTTGACCCCGAGGTCATTCGCCCACTGCCAGCTGCCTGCAAGGGGTTTCGGTACGCTGCCGTTGTCGCTGTAGCGCTGGCGCACCGGGTGCGCCGTGGCGCTGGCCTGCGGCGCCAATGCGGCGGCCGCCAGGCCTTCAAGGGCGGCCGCCTGGCGCACGCGCGCCAGTGCGGCAGCAATCGTGGGGCTGGCCTCGCGCGCCCCGTCGACCAGTTGATCGAGCTGCGGGTCGCCGTAGGCGCGCCACCAGTCCTGCGCGGGCCAGGAAGCAGGTGCAGATACAGATGCGGATGCCGACAGAGCCTGAGCCGAGAGCGCACGCGTGGAATGCGCCGCCGCATCGACGTTCAGGCGGGCGGGCGTGGGCTGCGGTCCCATCGACACGCAGCCAGTCAGTAACAGGATCGCAGCGCCCAGGGCCAGGCGGCATGCGCCCCGGCCCGCCGTGCGTGTGGGTTGAAGCATGGTGTGCCTCGGCGTTTTTCGGGAAGGCCGAAGCTTACGCTGCGCCGCCCGTGCCGGCCATGCCGTCAAACGCATGCAGGTCATGCAGATTCTGCATGACCTGCATGCACCTGATGCCTCAGATGTCCACGGATACGGGGTCCGACGCAGTCAGCGTGGAACGCACGAACGCGCGCAGCCAGACATTGGCGGGATCGCGATGGCTGCGCTCATGCCAGTACAGCGCCAGATGCACGGGCGGCAGGTCGATCGGCAGGCGCGCCAGCACGAGGCCCAGGTCGCGCGCCAGTGGCCGGGCCAGGCGCAGCGGAATGGTGGCGATGGCGTCGGTATGCAGCGCGATGTGGGCCGCCGACGTGTAACTGGGCACGTGACACAGGATGCGCGACGGCGCGAGCAGCGTCTCCAGCTTGCGCGTGACGGCGCCGTTGTGCTGGCTCGTCTGCTCCATCTCGATCAGCACGTGCCGGTGCGTCAGGTAGGCATCGCGATCGAGCTGGCCGGCGCACGGATGCCCGGCGCGCATCACGCACGCATACTCGTCGGTCCAGAGCTTGCGCCGGCGGATATTGTTGACCAGTTGCGGGAAGCGGCCGATGGCCAGGTCGATGTGACCGCGCTCGAGCTGCGCCTCGATCGCGCCGGGGTCAATGTGCACACTGCGCAGTTGCAACCCGCTGGCGCCATCTTCCAGGTGCGCCAGTCCGGCCAGCAACTGCGGCAGGATGTTCACGACGGCGCCGTCGACCATGTACAAGCCGAACGAGCGCTGCGCCGTGAGCGGATCGAAGATAGCGGGACCGCTGTCGAGTTCACGCGCTGCGTCGAGCACGGCCGCGATCGGGCCTGCCAGCGCCAGCGCGCGGGTGGTCGCGACCATGCGCTGGCCGGTACGCACGAACAGCGGGTCGTCGAAGTGGGTACGCAAGCGGGCCAGCGCGCGGCTGACCGCGGGCTGGCTCATGCCGAGCAGTTCGGCAGTGCGGGTAAGGCTGCCCTCGCGCAGCAGGCTGTCGAGGATCAGTAACTGGGACAGGTCGGGAATCACGGCCGCATCATAGCACCGGGCCTGCGCGGCGTGATCCCCCCTGAGCTGGCTTACGCGCCCAGCACCTTGCGGAGTGTGCGCGACAGGTCTTCGGCCGAGAACTTGGCGACGTAGGCGTCGGCGCGCACGTTCTTGACGTGTTCCTCGTTGGTGGTGCCCGACAGCGACGAATGGATCACCACCGGCAGGTTGCCGAAGCGCTGGCTCGACTTGATGTTGCGGGTCAGCGTGAACCCATCCATCTCCGGCATCTCGAGGTCGGTCAGCACCATCGCGACGCGGTCGTACACGGTACGGCCTTCTGCTTCGGCAGCAGTCGCGATCGAACCCAGCTGATCCCAGGCTTCCTTGCCGCTCTTGGTCATGATGAATGGCAGGCCCATCGCGTCCAGACCTTGCTCAATCAGCGCACGGGCGACGACCGAATCATCGGCCGCCAGGATGACGCTGCCCGGCTTGATCGAGATCTTGTTGCCCACGGCCTGCGACAGGTCCTGGCGGTCCTGCTCCGGGTTCAGACGCCGCAGGATGGTTTCCACGTCGAGCACCTGGGCCAGACGGGCCGGCTGGCCCTCGGCTTCCGGCAGGCGAGCGATGCTGGTGACCATGCCGGTGCCGGCAGTGTTCTCGGCCGTCATGACCTGGCTCCAGTCGAGGCGCACGATTTCTTCGACGCTCTCGACGGCAAACGCCTGCGTGGTGCGCGCAAATTCGGTCACCAGCATGATGTTCAGGCCCGTCTTGGGCGTGACACCGGTGATGCCCGGCAGGTCGAGCACCTGGATGATGTGGCCGCGAAGGTTGACCACGCCCAGCACGTGCTGCGGTGCGCCGGCGACGGCGGTGATTTCGGGCATCGCCACGATCTCGCGTATCTTGAAGACGTTGATCCCGAACAGTTCGTTGTGGTTGCCCTGCGCGTCGCCACCGAGGCGGAACAGCAGCAATTCGAACTTGTTGGTTCCCGTCAGATTGCTGCGCTCATCGACTTCTTGTTGTACCGATTTCATGGCTGATCCTGTCAAAAGTAATGCTGTCCGGAAATCATTGTAGACGGGCTGCAGGTCCTTGGGTCATTACAGACCGAAAGCGTCGCAGATTTAGCGTCGGTCGGTGCAAAAAAACCACGAATTGTCACACCCACCGCTCCGGACTGCCATACAGTCGCTCGCCGCCCGGTGGCCATGTGGCGAAGAATACACCCGAATTTGTGCGCATGCGCCCCTGTCAGCGCATCTGCGATCCCGCGCAACCGGACCCGGCTCGCGGACTGCCCACACTGCATAGCGCAGTATTGACATGAGATTTAGAACAGCGCCAGTATCGTCTGGAGGCGGATCAGGGATGGCGATTGCAGCACCATTAGCGAACTCGTTGGTGGAAGGGACAACCCATGCATCTATATGGCAAATTCACCGTGTCAGCACTTGCCGCGACGCTCACGCTGTCCTCATGCGTCCAGCGACCGGCAGCCGTCGCTGGGCAGGGATGGACCATACCGTGGCCAACCACGTTGACGCCCCTCGGCGACGGGTATCCCGCAGTCGGTGCACCCTGTCGGCGCGTCGGTGAAAGCGCGGCCACCAGCGACTTTCTTGACCACACCGCCCTCCTCGTCGGGTGCCCGACACAAGCCGACGCGATGCAGCTCGGCGGCAAAGTCATCGCGACGGTCGACGGCATCACGCTGGTGTCGGTGCCGCTGCGTCCATGACACGTGTGTCCGGAGCCCCCATGTCACATGCCCTTTTCGCCGCACTGTATGCCATTACCCTGCTGCTGGCAGCGCCCGCCGCAGCCCAGCAACAAACCGATGTCGTGTTTGCCCCTGGCCGCCACACCGTCACCCTGACCGGTGCGATCAAGGGCGATGCCGACCACGGCTACCTCGTCGCTGCGCGTGCAGGGCAACTGCTGACGGTGGATTTCAAACCGACCAATGGATCGGCGTATATCAATGTCATTGCGCCGGACAGCACCGGCGAAGCATTGTTCGTGGGCTCATCAGGCGGCAATCACTTCGCCGCGCCGGTGCCGGTCGAGGGATCGTACCGTGTGCTCGTTTATCTGATGCGCAATGCCGCGCGCCGCAACGAGGTCGCCCGTTACACGCTGCGCATCGATCTTCGAGACGCGTCAGCAGCCGTCATGTCAGCCGCCACCATGCCAGCCGCCAGCGCGCCGTCCGCTAGCGACGCACTCGTTCCTGGCACCCGCTACCACGCGACAGCAGAGATTACCTGCACGACGTCGGCCGGCAGCAGGCCCGGTCCCTGCAAGGCAGGTGTCATTCGCCGCGCGGGCGGCACCACGACCATCGAGCTCACCACGCCCGACGGGGGCCACCGGCGCATCTTCTTCACGAACGGGCAGGCAACGGGCAGCGATGCTGCCGCCGGCCTGGAGGTGCAACGGCAAGGCGACCTCCAGATCATCCGGATTGGTGCCATCGAAGTCTATCGGGTCCCGGATGCGTTCGTCGGCGGCGGGTGAGCGCGCCTGCTGTCATGCCTTACCTCATTGTGCTTCACTGAGTCACTGCCAGCGACTGCCAACCACTGCGGGAGAAGCGACATGAAACACGTGCTCCGTATTCTGTTTGCCCTGACGCTGACGTTTTGCATGGGGCCGTGGGCGCTGGCCGCCCCCGCCGCACAGGCGGCGATCGGTCAATGGGGCGTCGACACGACCGGCCTGTCCACCACGGTGCGGCCAGGCGACGACTTCTACCGCTATGTGAATGCCGGGTGGCTCACGACCGCCACGGCGCCGCCCGGCCTGCCCGCGATCGATTCCTTCGTCGAAGTCTATTTGTCCACCGAACAGCGCGTGGCCGGCATCGTCGCACAGGCGCGCGAAACGACGGGGGCGCCCGGCAGCCCCGAGCAGCTGATCGGCGACTTCCACCGCTCGCATGCCAACCGGGCGCGCCGCGACGCGCTGGGCATCACGCCGATTGCCAGCACGCTCTCGATCATCGCAGGCACCACCGACAAACGGGAACTGGCCCGGATCATGGCCTCCCCGTGGATCGACGGCTTCTTCCCGGCCGGCCCCATGACCGATGCGGCCGTCCCGACGCGGCAGATTGCGGCGCTCGGCGTCGGTGGCCTGACCATGCCGTCGCGCGACTACTACCTGACCGAGGCCGAGCCGTACATCGGGCACCGCAAGGCCCTGCTCGACTACATCGCCGCGAGCTTTCGCCGCGCCGGATTTGCCGATGCCGATGCCCGCGCCAGCAAGGTGCTGGCGCTGGAAACCGCGATCGCCAGGCTGCACTGGACCGTGGCGCAGCGCCGTGACGTGGTCCGGATGAACCGTGTCATGACGCCAGGCGAACTGAAAAAATACGCGCCTGGCTTCCCCTGGGACACGTATCTGGCAGAACTGCAGTACACCAAGCAGCCGAAATTCAAGGTCACGACCGATACAGCGGTGCGTGACCTGGCCCGGCTGTTTGCCGCCACGCCGGCTGCCGATCTCCAGACTTTCCTCGTCTTCAAGACGCTCGATGCCTGGGCCGATTCGCTGTCGGAACCCTGGGTGCAGGCGCATTTCGACTTCCACAGCAAGCGGCTGCAGGATACGCCGCAGCGGCGCCCCGCCGAACTCGAAAGCATCATGGCGGTGGGGTCGGCGCTGGGTGAAGAGATCGGGCGTATATACGTCGCCCGGTATTTCGGGGCCGCGGAGCGCGCGCAGGTCGAAGAGATGGTGACGTATCTGCGCGCCACCTACAGTGACCGGATCAGCAAGCTCGACTGGATGGACGCGTCAACCCGCGCCGCGGCGCTGGATAAACTCGACAAGGTCACGCGCTACATCGGTTATCCCGAACGCTGGCATGACCGGTCGAACGTCCGCATTGCAGCCGATGACCTCGTCGGAAACTATCGCAGGCTGTTCGACTGGATGCGCGCGGACGACCTGCAAAAGCTGAATGAACCAACGCGCAAATGGGAGTTCCCCTACAGCCCCCAGGAAATCAATGCGGGCTACACGCCATCGGCCAATTCCATCACGTTCCCTGCCGGGATACTCCAGCCGCCCTTTTTCGATCCGAACGCCGACGCTGCGGTGAACTTCGGCTCGATCGCGGCCGTCATCGGCCATGAATTCGGCCACGGCTTCGACGACCAGGGCAGTCGCTCTGACGGCGACGGCAAGCTGCGCGAATGGTGGTCAAAGGCGTCGCGCCGCGAATTCGAAAAGCGCACACAGGGCCTGGTGGTCCAGTTCGACGGGTACGAGGTGCTTCCTGGCCTGAAGATCAACGGCCGCCAGAACCTTGGCGAGAACATCGGCGACCTGGGTGGCCTGTCGGTTGCCTACGCGGCTTACCGCAGTTTCGTGCAAGAGAAACAGGGCGGCAATGCACCGATTCTCGACGGCTACACCGGCGACCAGCGCTTTTTCCTGGCCTGGGCCCAGCTCTGGCGCAACATCACGAGCGAGGGTGAAACACGGCGCCGCACGCTGGCCGACCCGCACAGTCCCGGCGAGTTCCGGGTCAATGGCATCGTGCGCAATATCGACGCCTGGTACAAGGCATTTAATATCAAGCCAGCCGACAAGCTGTACCTCGCGCCGGAAAAACGGGTGAAAATCTGGTGAACCGGGTCTGGTGAACCGGATCTAGGAACTACCCGATGCGCTGGCTTTCTTTGACAGATGATTCCTGGGAGATCGCTGATGACGAAAACGATGAAACAGTTTGTCGTGGTATGCGTGGCACTGGCCACCGCCTTGACTCCAACGGCGTCCATTGCCGCCAGCGCCGACGCTCTGCGCGACCTGGTCGGCGCCCGCGCCGCCGGTGGCGAGAGCGAGCTCGAATCGCGGGGCTGGGTGTCGATCACCGGCCACCAGTCGGGCAGCGCTTCGTATACCTATTGGTGGAATGCCTCGAGCAAGCAGTGCGTGATGGTCAGGACGAACGATGGCCGGTTCGCGGCAATCTCCGACGTGGCCAACGGCGACTGCAACCAGAAAAGTGACAACAACAATGCGGCAGTCGCGATCGGCGCCGTCGGCGCCATTGCGCTCATCGCAGCGCTGGCGTCACACAAGTCAGGTCACCACGACAATGGCCAGCACTACTCGGACCGGGAGCAGGAAGCCGATTACGAGCGCGGTTACAACGATGGCATCTACAACCAGCCGTACCACAACTATGCACGCCGGGATGCGTACAGTTCCGGCTACGAAAGCGGGGTCCGGCAACGGGGCCAGAATTCGACCTACCGCGACGATCACCGCTGGGGCGGCGGTTATGCGCCGTCAGTCGACGTGTCCGACCTGAACGGTGCCCGCGCTTCGGGCGCCGAGAACAGTCTCGAGTCGCGCGGGTTCATCCGCGTCGATGGTTTCCAGTCGGGCGGCGATGGCAAAGGCACGATCTGGTGGAATGGCCGCACCCGACAATGCCTGCAGGCCATCACCGTGGATGGCCGCGTCGACAGCCTGTCCGATATCGGCAGCCATCGGCGTTGCCGCTGACGACGACAGCGCCTTCCAGGGCTGAGCGTGCTCTGCCGGCAGCGAGGTATACTTGTGCAACTATTTCCACAAGGATACCTATGGCTGCATCCCCTGCCACGCGCCTGCACATCGGCGTCATCGGCGCCGGCACTGCCGGCCTGGCCACGGCAATTGCCTTCGCCCGCGCCGGACACACGGTCGACGTGTTTGAAAAACACCCGGCGCTGGCAACGCTTGGCGCCGGTGTCCTGATTCAGCCACAGGGCGTGGCGGCGCTCGATGAACTGGGCGTGGGCGCAGCGTTCAACGCCATCAGCCTGCCGATCGACCGCCTCGTCGGCCAGTGCGAGCGTGGCTGGACCCTGGTCGACATCCCCTATACCGGCTTGCAGGCGCGCGCCGTCAGCCGATCGGCGCTGGGCGGTGTGCTGGAACGGGAATCCCACGCGCTGGGCGTGCGCCTGCACTTCGGCTGCCCCGTCGGCGCCATCGGCGTCGAGAACGGCGCTGGCACCGTCGATGCAGGTGGCGTGTTGCACCGCTTCGACCTGGTCGTGATCGCCAACGGCGCCTCGTCGATGCTGCCCGCGGCCACCGGCCTGGCGGTGGCTTCGCACCAGTACACGTGGGGCGCGCTGTGGGCCCTGATCGATCTGGACGACTGGCCCGATGCGCATCTGCTGGCGCAGCGCTACGGCGGCACCGAGCGCATGTACGGCATCATGCCGACCGAGCGTGTGAACGGCGCGCTGCGCGTGTCGCTGTTCTGGAGTCTGCGCAGCGACCGCTATGACGCCTGGCGCGCCGCACCACTGGACGACTGGAAACGGGAACTGCTCGCGCTCTGGCCCGAATCGAAGCCGGTCGTGGACCGTCTCCATTCGCACAGCCAGCTGGCGTTTGCCCGCTACCACCACGCGCGGCCGTCACGGCTGGCATCCGGCCCGATCTGCATCGTCGGCGACGCCGGCCACGCCATGAGTCCACAACTGGGCCTGGGCACGACGCTGGCGGTGCAGGATGCGCTGGTGCTGGCCCGTTGCGTCGAAGTGCATGGCGCGGCCGCCGGGGCACTGCGCTACTCGGCCAGCCGCCTGCGCACCGTGCGCGCCTACCAGGCGCTGAGCCGGACGCTCACGCCATGCTTCCAGTTTGACGGCAAGGGATTGTGGCGCGACCTGCTGTTTGCCGGCGCGCTGAAGGTCCCGGGCAGCCGCTACCTCATGTATCGCAGCATTGCCGCGCCGCGCCGCTGCCTGCGCCAGGCCTGGGCCGCAGCCTAGAACAACGCGCCCTGCCCGCTGGTGATGTGGCGGGTAAGACTAGCAAAACTGTCGCCCAAAAACGGCAAGATCGCGTCGGCGATGGGTTCGAGCTGGCGCGTCAGATAATGCTCGTAATCGATCGGCGAGCGGCGCAGCTCCAGCGGCTCGGGCCCATCGTGCGTCATCACGTAGCGGATCCAACCACCCTTGCGGTATAGCGCGTGGCGGCCGTTGCGCAAGTGGTGTTCGTCGGCCATGCGCGCGGCGCGCACGTGCGGCGGGACGTTGCGTTCGTAGTCGTCCAGCGCCCGCCGCAGGCGCTTGCGGTACACCAGATCGTCATCGCACTCGCCACGCAGCATCCGCGCCACCAGCTCACGCACGAAGTCCTCGTACGGCTCGCCCTTGAAGATCCGTTCGTACAGGCCTTGCTGGAACTGCTGCGCCAGCGGCGTCCAGTCGCTGCGCACCGTCTCCAGGCCCTTGTAGACCATCTCGTCAACGCCGTCGGGCGTGGTGGCCAGTCCGGCGTAGCGCTTCTTGCTGCCTTCGTCCGACCCGCGCACGGTCGGCATCAGGAAGCGCCGGAAGTGCACGTCGTATTCCAGTTCGAGCGCGCTGTCGATGCCCAGTTCATCTGCCAGATGCGTCTTCCACCAGCCGTTCACTTGATTGACCAGGGTGTTCCCGATGCGGCGCGCATCGTCTTCGGTATGCGGACTGCCCAGCCAGACGAAGGTCGAATCGGTGTCGCCGTAGATGACCTGGTAGCCCTGCTCTTCGATCAGCGCGCGCGTGCGGTGCATGATGTCGTGCCCGCGCATCGTGATCGACGAGGCCAGGCGCGGGTCGAAAAAGCGGCAGCCGGTCGTACCGAGCACGCCGTAGAACGCATTCATGATGATCTTGAGCGCCTGCGACAGCGGCGCATTCTGCGCCTTCTTGGCCGCTTCCCTGCCCGCCCACACCTGCGTGACGATGTTCGGCAGGCAGTGCCGGGTGCGCGAAAAACGCCCGCCCCGGTAGCCAGGCACCGTGGTCTCTTCGGGCTCGCGCAGGCCCTCGATCAGGCCCAGCGGGTCGATCAGGAAGGTGCGGATGATCGACGGGTACAGGCTTTTGTAATCCAGCACCAGCACCGAGTCGTACAGGCCCGAGCGCGAATCCATCACGAACCCGCCCGGGCTGTCGGCGCCCTCGACGTCGCCGATATTCGGCGCCACCCGGCCCTGGCGGTGCAGCAGCGGCATGTACAGGTGCTCGAACGCGGCTACCGACCCGCCGCTGCGATCGGCCGCCAGCCCCGTCACGCTGGCCCGCTCGAGCAGGAAGTCCAGCAGTCGGGTCTTGTCGAAGATGCGGGTGACCAGCTCGCAATCCATGACGTTGTAGTAGGCCAGCGCCGGCTTGTCCTCGTTGAACATGCGGTCGATTTCGGCCATGCGGTCATGGGGGTTGTCAATCGCCTTGCCCACGCCCAGCAGCGTGCGCGAGACGTTTTCAAGACTGAACGACGGGAAGTTCCAGGTGGCCGAATGCAGCGCGTCGATGCCGTCGATGACGAGGCGCCCGGCGATGCAGATGAAGTAGTGTTCCTGGCCGCCGCGATTGCCACCGCCATTGCCACCACCTTTGCCACCAGCTTCGCGCCACTCGATCGCGCTGCCGTCGCGGCCCAGGCGCAGCGGGCGCTTCATGCCCTCGGCATGACGCTGCAGCACGCGCATGTCGAACTGGATCACATTCCAGCCGATGATCGCGTCGGGGTCGTGCTGCACGAACCACGCTTCCATGCGGTCGAGCAGCTCGCGCCTGGTGGCGCAATACTCAAGATCGTAATCGCGCGGGCCATCGATGCCATTGGGTGGTCCCAGCATGTACACCTGGCGCTGCCCGCACCCCTCGAGCGCGATCGAGCGCAGTTCGCCCTGGAACGTGGTCTCGATGTCGAGCGACACGGTGCGGATGGTCGGCCGGTAGCCGGGCGCGGGCTTCATCACGCCTTCGACCAGCAGGTGCGGATTGCCCTCGACCGGCTGTCCCGCAAACACGACAGGCGCGGTGATGAAGCGCTCCATCAGGTAGCGCTCGGGCGGGCGCACATCGGCCTCGAACACGTCCAGGCCATGCTGGCGCAGGCGCCGTTCGATCTGCATCAGCTGACGGTATTTACGGCAGTACAGCCCGGCGACGGGCCGGTGCTGGAAGTCGAGCAGATCGAGCGGGCGCAGTTCCCAGCCCCGTTCGTCCTGCAGCAGTTGTTCGACCGTGCCACGCTGCGCTTCGGGAATGAAGGCGACCGGGGTCTGCAGCGGGATGCGCACGCAGCGCGGGCCGGCATCGGTGGCGAGCCAGAATTCGACTTCGCAGCCGGCAGGCGTGTCGCGCCAGTGGCGCGTCAGCAGAAAGCCGGTGCTGTCCGACGCCGCATCGTCCATGTCAGCGATAGCGTTCCAGCTCGGCCTCGGAAAAGCCGGCCGCGCGGCGCCCTTCGATATTGAATGGGCCCTTGAGCACGGGCGCCTTGTAGCGCACGGTGAGTTCGTCGTAGGTGGCGATCGGCTCAAGCCCGCGTGCCAGGCACAGCTCGAGGTACCAGCGGTTGCCGATTTCGACATGCCCCACTTCGTCGACCAGCAGGCGGTCGAGGATCAGCGCCGCAGCCAGGTCGCCCGCCTGCGCGATCTTCTTGCGCAGCGGCGGGATCGCGTCCAGGCCCCGCGCTTCGAGCGTGCGCGGCACCAGCGCCATGCGCGCCAGCACGTCGTCACTGGTCTTGGCGACCATCTCCCACAGGCTGTCGTGGCCCGGGAAGTCGCCGTACGCATACCCGAGCGTGCCCAGATGATCGCTCAGCATTGTGAAGTGCAGCGCCTCTTCATCGGCCACCAGCAACCAGTCCAGATAATACTGCTCGGGCATCCCGTCGAAACGCCACAGGGCGTCGAGCGCCAGATTGACGGCATTGAACTCAATGTGCGCCAGCGCGTGGACCAGCATCGCGCGCCCTTCAGGCGTGCCCATCGAGCGACGGCCTACCTGCAATGGCGGCACAAGTTCTGGGCGCGCAGGACGGCCAGGAATGCCGGGCGGCGCCGTCATGACAGCCTGGGTGTCGATGGCGACCTGACCGGCCTTGCACGCAGCAGACAGCGCGGCGACCGCCCTGGCTTTGGCGGCAGGGTCGGCGTCGAGCAGTGCGTGCAGCGCGGCGGCGCGGAGTTCCATGGTGTGGCCTAGCAAATCGAGATCCGCATTTTACTCAATCTACCGTCGTTGATGGTTCCCAATTCATCCGCAACCATGGCTTGGGATACTCGACATCGAGAAACTGCCGGGACATCTACAACCTATGCGATTCTATCTCTACATTGCCCTGATCGCAGCTTTGCTCGCCGGCTGCCGCGATTCTGTCGAAGACCAGGCAAACAAGCTCGGTGACCGTGAGTTTACAACGGAAGTCTGGGCCACGGCCTCTAGCTTGCAGCGAGGAGAGATGACGGCATCGCTGCTGAGGAAACATGATTTGCAGCGGTCGAACGGCAGTGACATCGTGGCACTGCTCGGCCGCCCTACTGGCTACTATGACTATGACACCAATCCTGCGTACGTCGTCGGGCCAACAACCGTCGAGAGCGTCTATACAAAAGGCTATTTGCTGGTGTTTGAAACCGATAAGGAAAACGGCAAGGTAGAGCGCATATTCTTCGTGCCCGCCGTCAAGTGATGTTGCAGCGCCAATCCTGCTACATCTGCCTGAACAAATGCGCATATACGGGACTGACACGCGGCTTTTCGGGCCGGCCACGCAACGTCAGCATCACCTTGCCCAGATCATCGCGCACCGCGCTGGTCACGCATCCCATATTGACCACCGTGCTGCGGCTTACCTGACGAAACTGCGCGCTGTCGAGCTGCGGCAGCAGTTCCTTCAGGGGTACCCGGATCAGCGCTTCGGCGTCGGCGGTGACCACATTGACATACTTGTCGATCGCCTGGAAGTACACGACGTCTGACACCGGAATCATGCGCACGGCGTTGCCGACCGCCGCCCGGATCACGCCCAAGCGCTCGCTTGGTGCGGCGCGTGGCGCCAGCGCCTGCAACTGCCCGAGCAGTTGGCCCAGTGCATCCGGCGCCAGCGTCGTGCGCGCCTCCAACGCGCCACGCAGGCGCTCGACGGTCTTGCCCAGCCGCGCGCTGCTGACCGGCTTGAGCACATAGTCGAACGCCGCGTGCTCGAAGGCCTGCACCGCGTAGTCATCAAACGCGGTGACGAACACGATGTGCGGAAACGGCGCCGGTCCGTCCCAGCGCTCGGCCAGTTCTTCGGCCACTTCCAGCCCGCTCTGGCCCGGCATGCGGATGTCAAGGAACAGCACGTCCGGTCGCAGCGCCAGGGCCTGCTCCACGGCGACCACGCCGTTGGGTGCGGTCGCGACGATGTCGAGGCCGGGCCACAGGCCTTGCAGTGTTTTGGCCAGCGTGGCAGCCAGGATCGGTTCGTCTTCGGCAATCAGCGCGCGGGTCATTGTTCGAACTCCAGAGGCAGGGTCAATCGGGCCAGCGTACCTTGTGGCGGCGCTGGATTCAAGGTCATCGATGCGCGCTCACCATACAGGGCCTCGAGCCGTTCACGCGACGTGGCCACGCCGACGCCACCACCACGCCTTGCAGGCGCCTGGCCCAGACCCGGACCCAGACCGAGGCCGGTATCCCGGACGTCGAGCACCAGGCTGTCGCCCTCGATCGCCGCGCTGATGGTGATCTCGCCGCCATCGATCTTCGGCTCCACGCCGTGCACGATCGCATTCTCGACGAGGGGTTGCAACAGCATCGTGGGCAGGCGCGCGGTGCGCAGCGCTGGCGGCAGCTCGAGCCGGTAGCGCAGCCGTTCACCCATGCGCACGCCCATCAGGCCCAGGTACGCCCCCATGGCGGCAAATTCCTGCTCGAGCGTCGTGGTCTCGCTGCGCGATACGCTCAGCGTGGCGCGCAGGTACTGGATCAGCTGGTCGAGCATGTCGCTGGCGCGCGCCGGGTCGAGCGCGATCAGTCCCTGCAGATTGGCCAGCGTATTGAACAGCATGTGCGGTTCGATCTGGGCCTGCAGCAGGCGCAGCTGCGCCTGTAACGCCTGGCGCTCGATGATCTGCGCGCGCAGGTGCGCCTCGGCCTGCTCTTCCTGGGCACGCCGCATGCGTTCGCGGTTCCGGATCAGCACGACCATCAGTGTCGTGCCCAGGAAGGTGAAGACGATCATGCTGATGCGGTCGGCGGACGGATATTCCGCCAGCGTGGGCGTACGAATGCCGAGCAACAGCCCGGCCGTGTACAGGCCGGTGAAGTGGGCAACCGGCGCCGCCAGCACCGCCAGCGCAGCGAACATGGCCCATTCGCGCAGGCGCCAGACCGGCCGCTTGATGAACAGCAGCCGCCCGCCGTACACGATCGTGAAGGCCACGATGCCGATCAGGACCGAGACCAGCATGTTTTCGAGAAAGCGTCCCGTGACCAGGCTGATGAAACATGCCAGCAGCGCACTGATGCCGATCGACAGCGGAAAATCGGTCAGCACGCGCCGCAGGCGCGCACGTCGTTGCTGGTGAATCGGTGGGGAGAGGCTGGCCATGCGGACTCGCTTCAGAAAATAACGGTGGACAAGGACAAGGACAAGGACAATCCATTGTGCCGAGCCGGCGCGCCAGCGGCAAGAGGCGGTGCGACGAACTGGCAAAAGGTGGGAGTGAACCCGGCCTCGCAGCGCGCGATGGCCCGATTCGCTAGCGTGCCCATCATTCAATTCTCCGAATTCATTTATGCTGGCCGCATCCATCCATAACGCTACAAGGACGCCATGCACCAGTTATTCTCGCCATTCAAGCTCGCTTCTCTCCCTCTCGTCAACCGCGTCGTGATGGCGCCCCTGACCCGGGCCCGTGCGCCGGACGACGTCGCCACTGAAACCGTCGCGCTGTATTACACCCAGCGCGCCACCGCTGGCCTGATCGTCAGCGAAGGCACGCCCATTTCCCGCGAAGGCCAGGGTTACCTGTTCAATCCCGGCATCTACACGCCGGCGCAGATCGCCGGCTGGCGCCTCACCACCCAGTCCGTGCACGCCGTCGGCGCAAAAATGTTCGCGCAGCTCTGGCACGTGGGCCGCGTGTCGCACCCGAGCATCCAGACCGATGGCATCGATCCGGTCAGTGCCAGTTCGAAAACCGCGCAAGGCGCCATGGCTTATGGCCTGAAGGACGACGGCACGCCGGGCATGGTGGCCACCACCCAGCCGCGCCAGCTTGCGACCGACGAGGTGGCGCGCGTGGTGCAGGATTTTGCCAATGCCGCCGCCAATGCCATCGAGGCCGGTTTCGACGGCGTCGAGATCCACGGCGCCAATGGCTATCTGCTGGAGCAGTTCCTCAACCCGCTGGTCAATGACCGCGATGACGAGTACGGCGCGGCCACGATGGACAACCGCCTGCGCTTTGCCCTGGCAGTCGTCGATGCCGTCGTCGCCCGCATCGGCCGCGAACGCGTGGGCATCCGCCTGTCGCCCTACGGCCGACTGTTCGACATGCCGCTGTACGACGACATCGACGTCACCTATACGGCGCTGGTCGCCGCGCTCGGGGAACGCCGCATCGCGTATGTCCACATCATGGACCAATCCGGCTACGGCATGGGCGACAAGACGTCCGGGCCGACCGTGTCCGACAAGATCCAGGACTTGCTGCGCGCCTTCCGCCCCGCGCTGCCCGAGACTGCACTGATCCTGGCTGGCGGCATGACGCGCGAGCGCGCCGACAAGATGATCGACGATGGTGTGATCGACCTGGCGGCGTTTGGCCAACCGTTCATCTCGAATCCCGATCTGGTCGCGCGCCTGCGCAACGGCTGGCCATTGGCCGAGCCGGACCGCAGCACCTACTACGGGGGTGATGCCAGGGGCTATATCGATTACCCGCCGTACGCCGCGCAGGCCTGATCGTCCAGGGCCCCAGACGTCAGCACTGCGTGCGCTTTCGCGAGACGCTGTTCCAGGGGCCCTTCGAGCAGCACATACGGCATGCCCAGCCGCTCAAGCGCTGCAAGATACCAGCGGTGCTGGTGCGCGCGAAACGCCGCGTCGCGCCGGGTGCCGTCCTGGATGAACGGGATGTCCGGCGCGCACATGAACGTCACAGCATACGGACGGCGCGCCAGCGCCTCGAGCGCGGCATCGGCGCGCCCGAATCCATCGAGACTGTAGAACAGTGACGTCAGCGCACTGCCATCGCAGATCAGCCAGCGCTTCGCCTCGCGCGCCAGCAGGTCTTCGCGCGCCACCTGGCCCTGGCCGATGCTGAGCATATCCTCGTAACCGAGCTTGCCGCCCTGCGCATCCCAGCGTTCACGCCCGACCTCCGGCGCCCAGCACGTGCCGAGGCGCGCGGCCAGGCTGGCAGCAAGCGTCGTCTTGCCGCTCGACTCCCCGCCCAGCAGGCACACGCGTTCGATGAAATGGGCGCGCACCGCAGGATGCAGATAGGCATACGCCAGATGCGGCTGCGCGCGCACGGCCGTTCCCGACACCGGCACCGCCAGCCGCTGCCGGTCAACGCAGACATGCTGCACGGGCGCCGGCGCGCCCAGCTGCGCGCCATACCAGGCGCCCAGGTGGGCCGCGAAACCGTCGCCATACGCTTCGCTGGTGAAAACGGCATCAGCCCTGGTATCGCACAATGCCCAGCTGACCCATGCGGTGAATTCGCGCTGAATAGCGGGATCGGCATCGTTGTGCGGCAACCGGCGCTGCGGCAGGCCGCGTTCACGGCACAGCCGCGCCAGGATTGCGTCGTCGAGCACCAGACTGCGCACCTGCGGGAACAGCTCGTCCAGCCAGGCCTGGCGCGCGGCCGGCCCGCACCGGTCGAACTCGGGATTGGTATAACTGATGACCAGCAGCGCGTCGCACCGGGCCAGCGCGGTCTGGATCAGGAACATGTGGCCCCGATGCAGCGGACAGAATTTGCCGACCACCAGGCCTTGCCGGAAGCGGGTCGCGGGAATCGTCATGCTTGCGATCCTTCCAGGCTGGATGTGTACTGCAGCGTCTTGTCGGCGGCGTGCAGCACCTCGACCACCACTGTCCCTGCACCGAACAGGCGTTCGAGGGCAGCCCGTGCCGGCACTGCGTAGTGCATTGCATTGGGCGCCACTTGCAGCGACACATTGCCGTCCGCGCCCTGGTGCAGGTGAAAATGCGACAGCGGAAACGGCTCGAGCGCATGGGTGACGTCGATATTGTTGATCCAGCCGGCCAGCGCGCGGTAGCGCACGGGCTGGCGGCCGCACAGCCCCACCAGCACCGGGCCGTGTGCGCTCGAACGCAGCGACGCGTAGTCGCCTGTGCGGTAGCGCAGCAGGGGCAGGCAGTCGTTGAAGCCACCCGTCACCGTGATTTCGCCCGAGGTGCCGGGATTGACAGGTCGGCCGTCGCGGTCCAGAATTTCGACGTAGAGCTGCGGCTGCAGCAGCAGGTGGCCATCGAGCGCGGCATCAAATACGCCCACCGGCCCGACTTCGCCCAGCGAATAGATGTCCAGTACCGGACAGCCAAAGCGCTGTTCGAGCTGCATGCGCAAGGCCGGCATCAGCTGCATCGAGACCGAGATCAGCGCGCGCGGGGCATGCGTCAATGGCAAGGTCAGATACTCGGTGAACGAGATCGGATCGCCGGCCACGATCTCGGGCGCCAGCGCGTCCAGATAGCGCGCGCGGTCCAGCGGATCGCGCCAGTCGTTCGGATGCAGGTTCAGCTTCGCCAGGCCCGACTCGCCCATCGTCGGCGTGACCGAGACATAGGTGAAACACCGTTCCTGAAAGCCGAGCAGCACCACCCCCACCTGGCCAGCGCCATACTGCGCTTCGATGCCGAGCCGGCGCAGCGCGCGCTTGTGAAAGGCCGCGTAGCGCGCGGCGACCACCGGATGCGACGGGATCAGCAGCGGATGGCCGGTCGTGCCGGTCGTGCGGAACTGGATCATGCGCTCGAGCGGGACGTCATCGGGCACGAACTGCGCGATGTCGGCCGACAAATCGGCGCGCGAGACCGGCGCCACCTGGTCGAATGCCCGCGGGGGTGAGCCACGCTGACGGTAATGCGGGCCGGTCGCATGCATCCTGGCGATCAGCGGGTCCACCCACGGCGGCGGTATGCCCGGCGTCGCGTCAATCGGGGCATCGACGATCTCGCGCTCGAATGCCTGCTGGGCCTGGACCTCGTGCGCCTGCAGGCGGTTGCCGCTGGCGTTGCGAAACACGGGTGCGCTCGGATGCCTGCGCAGGAAGTCCAGCATGCGCTGGCCCTCGGTGGTCAAGGTCGGGAAGCGCTCGCGATCGGCAAGGTCAATCATCATTCACGCGTCCACTTGTCGGCCGACTCTTCGGCCAGCTTGCGCGCCAGGGCTTCGCGCACTTCGCGCGCCCGCTTTTCGGCCTGTCGGCTTGCCGCCAGCAAGGCACGCCGCTGGATGGCGCTGATGGCCGACAGCCGGTCCTGCGCCTGGGCCGGTGTCTCGCCCAGCGGCCGCAAACCAAGCCGGGCGAGCAGTGCGCGCACCAGTTCTTCGCGCCGCTCGGCGTCATGCACGAATGCGTGCGCCGGTGTGATCGCCGCCATCTCCGCCACCAGCGCGCCCACGACGTCTTGGAGCGCGGGGTGCGGCAGGTCCGCGCCGATCAGAGCCTCGTCGGCCAGCAGCCAACAGGCGACTGCTGCCAGCGCCAGCCGGTTGCGGTCGGCGTGCGCGCTGCGGCCCTGAAAGCCGGCCAGCAGTTCACCCGATGCATGCAGCCCATGCATGCGCAGCACATCGCCGACGATGGCCGCGACGGCCATCTCGCCGTGCCCGGCCACCGATGGTTCACCGAGAAACTCCGCGGGGATGTCTGCCAGCCGGCGGGTCAGCGCGGCCAGGTCGGCATGGTCGGTGTTCATCGCTGCGCGCCGTAATGACGGGCGCTGAACGCGCGCGCGAAATCGACCAGCTGGCCCATGTCGGTGACGGCGTGGATGGCCCAGCCTTCGCGGTCGCGGGCGCGCTGCAACTGGCCCCACGGATTGTTGCCCGAGGCCCCCGCCCAATCCTCCCAACAGGTCGGCATATCGAGCGCCATCGTGCCGCCACCGCCGGCCGAACGCAATGCGGCGGCCGCCACGTCCCAGCCGCTGTTGCCCCGCTCGTCCCGGTCGAACATCGTCGTGATGCCGCTGTCCGAGATCATCAGGATGTGGGTCATGCACTGGCGCTGGCCCTGCGCCGGGTAAGTGTCGCGCAGGCGGTGGATCGGAAAACAGGTACTCCCGCCGAGAAAGCCGGTCAGCACATGCAGGATCTGGTCAGCGTCGCGCACGAAGCCGGTCGTGCCCAGCACATCGCGCTTGCCGCTCCATAGCGTGACCTGCACCGACGCGCCGGCGCGCAGCGCCGACAGGGCAACGATGGCGCCGGCCAGCGCCGGAAACGACGTGCTTACCTGCGGGTTCGGCATCGAGCCGGAACTGTCGACATACAGGTCCAGGTCGACCGGAACCGGCCGCTTCTCGAACGCCGGCTCTTCGGTCATGCGGCGCTGCATGATGGTAAAGCCGGGGATCGGGGTCGGCGACAGCGCCAGGCTGTGCAGCCAGTCGACGCGCTCGATCGAGTCCCCCAGTTCCCAGGGTTCGAGCCCTTCCATCTCGGGTTCAGGTGCGCGCGGGCTGGGGCGGCGCGGGAAGTCGACCAGATGCGGCAGTGCGCGTTCGCGGTAGTAGCGCATCGCAATGGCATGCGGGCTCAGTACCACGCCGCCCGCGCGCAGGATCTCGCCGTACTCGAAAGGCTCGCGCGCTTGGCCGGTCGAGCGCGTGGCAGCCGGCTGCGGCTCGGACGTACCCACGTCGTCACCACTGACCGCGGGATCGTCGAGCGGGTGCACGATGTCGTCGTCTTCCTCGGGATCGAATGCATGCAGCCCGTCCGGCAGGCAGCCCTCGGCGGCGGCGCCGGTGTCATGCCAGGCCTGCAGCTTTTCGTGTGCTGCCTCGTCGTTCAGCAGATAGGGCAGCACCAGCGTGGCGAAGCGCCCGGCGCCACGCATCCAGTCGGCGCCGTACACGCGAATCACGCGCGCACCGAGCCAGGCGTCGGTATCGAGTGCGTCAGCGTCAGCAAAGCCGCTGCCGGCCAGCTGACCGGGCGCCAGTTGCCACAGGTGTTCGTAGATGCGCATGTACAGCGTCCACATGCGGCTGGCCGGTCCTGCCGGCGCCTGCGCCAGTGCGCGGTAGATTGCCACCATGCGCAGGCCCGCCTGGCGCTGCAAGCGGTCGTTGATGCACAGGTCCGTGTACAGGTTGGCGACCATCGCCGCATGCTGTTCGAGCGTCGGCAAGGCTCGCCGCATCCGGGCGATCAGGCGAAAATGGTCGAGCGCCGTGGCCGGGGCCAGCACGTGGTGCCCGATTTCGTGGGCCAGGATTTCGACGCCGAAGTCTTCCAGCGCGTACTGGCGCACCGCCTGCAGGTCGATCACGACGCTCTGGTCGAGCAGGCGGATCATTGCGAAGCTGCCGCTCAACCCTTCCTTGGCGGCGCTGACCGTCGTGCTGCACAGGCGTGGATCGCGCAGGCGTGTGTAGCGGCTCCAGACCGCCAGTGCGTCCGGCCAGGCGGCGCGCCAGCGCGCGATCAGCGCGTCGTCGACCGGCGGGGTGCGTGGCCGGCTCATGACCGCGCCTCCAGTCGGATCGCATGGGTAAAGGGCGACGTGATCGCGATGGTCGTGGCGTTCGCACACGCCTGCGCATGGGCGAGCGTGGTCGGCACACGGCCAGGCTCGGCGCGCTCGAACTCGGCCAGAGTTGCCGCTTGCAGCGACGCGCCGTAGGCATCTGCCAGCAAGAAAAATGCGCGCCCGCCTGCGTGCACCAGGAAGCCATCGCCATCCGGCTTCACCGTGGGCGGCGCATCAAACGGGCCGCCAAAGCCGGTGAACGCGCCAAAGCTGCGCGCCCGGCACGCGTGCGGATCGCCCCCCTGCCACCACGGGTCGCCGGCCAGTTGCCGTAGCAGTGCATCGACCTGCATGCCATCGGGCGCGTGCAAAGCGGCCAGCGCCAGCGGTGCGGGCAGCCCTGCTGCCGCGGCGAGCGCACCGGCGCGAAAATGCGCAGCGCCGGCGCGCCATGCCGCGATCTGTCCCACGGCCCGCAAGGCATCGACCGCGCCGACCTGCGCTGCAAGCGCCCCCATGTCATCCATCCACTGCGTCAGCCGCGTTCCCGGAATTGCCTCCAGATGCACCACGGCGTTGCTCAGCATCCCGAGGACCTGCGCCGGTTCGCGTGCGATCAGGATGGCAAAGCGGGGAAACAGCGTGCGCCACGCGTCCTGCAGCACTGGCGAGCGCGCCGCTGGCCCGATCAGTGTGCGGCCGGCCAATGCCAGCCCGAGATCGTAGATGCTGTCGACGACCGGCTGCACGCGTTCGGGCGCCACCGCGTCGACGATCGCGCCAGCGTTGTCGAGAAACGCGCGAAACACGTCGTGCGACAGCATCGGATAGCGCCGCTGCGCCTCGCGCATGCGTGCGTTGTACTGGTCGCGCCCTGCTGCGAGGACGCCGGCGTAGGCAGGCTTGAGCATCAGGTGGGCTTGAACATCCTACTGCGCGCGCAGCCACGCCAGATAATTGGTGTAGCGCTGGTGCAGGTACTTCAGCTTGAGCAGGTCGTCGTACAGGTGACCGTACAGCTTCTTGCCTTTGGTCAGACTGGCGATCAGCTTTTCAATCTTGACCAGGCGCGCACGGGTCTCGCGCTCGGAGACGCCATCGAGGCCCTGGGCGAACAGCGCCGCCATCTCGCCGACCGGATCGTCGTGTTCCAGATTCAGGCGCAGGAACTCGGCGTTGGAGAGGTCGAACAGATGCCGCAGCCAGCTGACACGATCGGTGCGATACGGCGCGTGTTCTGGCACCGCAAAGAACGGCGCATCCAGGTCGGGATGCAGCTTGTCGCGCAGGACGAACGGCAAGACCTGGCGCAGGTCTTCCAGCTCGACCGCCGGATTACCCCGGAAATACGCCAGCGCCTTGGCATACACCAGCAGCGTCATGAGATTGCGCACCGAGACGCCGTTGCGGGTCTGGCAGCCCAGATCCTTCATGCGGTCACGCCCCGTGTCGGCTGCCGTGATGTCGCGCCAGTCGACGCCCGACAGGCGCGCCGTGTCCTTGGTCATGTACTCGAACTGGCCACCGGCCGCATCGAGCAGCTCGAACTGGCTGGCAAAGAATTCGAGGCGCCGCCGCACATCCTCGGGCACCGCGATCGCGCGCACTTCCCGGCCCATCGTGTCGACGTCAAGCTCGGAGAAGATCAGTTCGGGTGGCATCAGTTCTTCGGGGCGCACGTCTTCTTCGATGCGCACCAGAAGGTCGTCCAGGAAGCGGGGATTGAACGCGAGGGCCTGGACGATCACGTCGATGCGATCGCGCAGCGCCTCGATCACCTGGTAGGTGCCGCCGCCCTGGTCGTCGTTGGCAGTCAGGAACCAGCTCGACTCCGGGCACTCGAACACCTGGTCGAGCACCTCGGCGTAGTTGTCACCCATGACGGTCAGCAGCGCGCTCTGGGTGCGGGTCGGAATGCGGTTGTATTCGTCGATGATCTTGACCCGCATCGACAGCCAGGCGCGCCACGAAATACGGATCGACTCCATGGTTTGCGCATTGACCATATCGGCTGGCAGCGGGTTGCCGAGCAGGTCGGCAATCGTCATCTGCGGGTGGCCATGCTGCATCGCGCGCCGCACGTCGCGCACCGGGACACCGGCCAGCACGCCCATCAGGATTGCGCTGGCCGTCTTGCCGCGCCCCGGGCCGCCCACGAACAGGCACTTGCGGCGCGTGGCAAAGGTCAGCAGTGGCAGCAGCACGTAACTGGAATAGCTTTGCCCCGACGGCAGCGTCAATACGCGCTTGCTGTCGCCGACCGTGAACGTCTGCGCCGGCCCGTCGTTGTATTCGATGTCGTAATGCGGGCTGATGATCGCCTTGTTGACGATCCAGAAGTAGGCCTGGCGCAGCTTTTCGTCCAGGCCGGGCGCCGCGCCTGGCGCGGCCTCGCCCGCATCGACCGGGCCGCGGTACAGGTCGGCCACGTCGAACTCGCGCGTGGTGGGCTTGGCATGCGGATTGGTCGGCGCGCGCGATATTTTCTGAAAGAAGTCGAAAGCCAAAGCACATTCTCCGGTAGGTCACGATGACAGGCGGCGCATTGTGCTCGGTGCTGCGTGCACCGTGCTGCGTGCACCGTCGCCATGCTACCTGCTTGCCGCGCCGGGATCAATGCACCATCGCGCCCGCATTGCGGGCGCGCGCCAGTTGATTCGGCGTGCATATCCCGGTTGACCCGCTTCGCCCCACCATGTCATATTGCCATCCTCATCAATCCACGGAAGTCCTCGCATGCGTCACCTTGCCTCCGCGCTGTCCATTTCCATCGCCCTCGCCCTGACCGGCTGCGCCACCTCGGCCCAGGGGCCGCAGACTTCAGGGCGCGATGCGCTGACCTCCAGCATCTCGGCCGACTCGCTGCGTGGCCACCTGTCGTTCCTGTCGTCCGACCTGCTCGAAGGGCGCGGTACGCCGTCGCGCGGCGTTGACCTGGCGGCGGAATACATCGCGGCGCAGTTCCGCCGCGCGGGCCTCGAGGCGGCGGGCGACGACGGCTACTTCCAGACCGCGAACTGGCAATACGCCAAGCGCAGCCCGCAGGACATCGCATTGACCGTGACGGCCGGCGGCAAGACCATGACACTCGACGGCACGGGCGCGTCGGCCAACTTCGTCGATCCGGTCACGCTGGCGCGCACCCCTGCCGTGTTCATGACCTGGCAGGCGGCGCTGGACGATCCGGATAAAGCCAACGGCAAGGTGCTGGTCGTGCCGGCCGCTGCGATCCCCGGCGCAGGCAACGCGTTGCAAGCCAAACTGAAAAGCAAGCCGGCGCTGATCGTGCTGATTGACCGCGAGCGGCGCCAGGCGCGCACGCAGGGCGGCTGGCTGATCGACCCGAGCGTGGCAGTGGCGAAAGGTGGCGCGCCGGTCGTGCTGGTGCATGCAGCCGATGCCGCGACCGCGCTCGAACAGGGCGGCGCCACCGTCGCCGCGAAGATCGTCGCGCCCGAGATCACGCCGACCAAGCTGCGCAACGTGATCGGCGTGCTGCGCGGTTCGGACCCGGCCCTGAAAAGCACCTATGTGATGCTCAGCGCGCACTACGACCACCTGGGCATCCGCGACGGCGAGATCTTCAACGGCGCCAACGACGATGGCAGCGGCACCGTGTCGGTGATCGAGATCGCCGCCAGCATGGCGGCGCAAAAGGAACGGCCGCGCCGCAGCATCGTGTTCGTCGCGCTGTTTGGCGAAGAACTGGGCCTGCTCGGCTCACGCTACTACGCAAAGCACCCCGTGTTCCCGCTGAAGGACACCGTGATGAACCTGAACCTCGAGCAGCTTGGCCGCACCGACGATAGCGAAGGCCCGCAACTGCGCTCCGCCACGATGACCGGCTTTGACTATTCGACCGTGGGCACGACGCTGCAACGCGCGGGCGAGCAGACCGGCATCCGCTTCTGGAAGCACCCGACAAACAGCGACCGTTATTTTGCCCGCAGCGACAACCAGGCGCTGGCCGATGCCGGCGTGCCGGCCCACACGCTGTGCGTGGCATTCGGCTTCCCTGATTACCACGGCAAGGACGACACCTGGGACAAGGTCGACTACGACAACCTGGCCAGCGTGAACCGCATGATCGCCGTGGCGTTGCAGGACATCGCCAACGATCCGGTCAAGCCGGCGTGGACGGCCGTGCCCAACGCCGCCAAGTACCGCGCTGCGGCAGCCGCGCTGCAATCGTCGAAGTAAGCGTAGCCCGGTGAAGCTGGCCAGCCTGTCGCTCCGACCGCCCGGCAGCGCCGCGCCGCAGGCGGTGGAGCGGCTCACGCTCGTGGCCGATGCGGGGATCGACGGCGACCGCCACCGCGACCCGGCATCACCGCGCCAGTTGCTGCTGGCGAGCAGCGCGACCTATGCCGACTTCGATCTCACTCCCCACGCGCTACGCGAAAACCTGCTGCTCGATACGCCGATCGACGCCCTGCCCTCCGGCACCGTGCTGCAGATCGGCGACGAAGTCCAAGTGCGCCTGATGTTCGCGTGCGAAGCGTGCGGCCGGCTCGACCTGCATGGCGCACATGTCGCCGCGCGCATCGGCGCCCGGCGCGGCGTACTGGCGCGGGTCGTGCAAGATGGCGTCATCCGTACCGGCGATACGGTACGCGACCTGGGGCCATTGCTGCCAGCGTGGTCGGACGACTGGCATGAGCGCATCGCGCAGGTGATCGACGCGATGCCGCCTGATACCGTGATCGACTACGCATTGCTGGCGCGCCTGGCCGGCATCCAGCCAACCTATTGCCGCGCCTTCCCGCGCTTTTTGGTGTCGCTTGGGCCGGCGTATGCAAGCCGCGCAATTGCTGCGCGGGCCGTCTCGGCGATGACCCGCTGGGATGGCACTGGCTTGTTCGAGGATACGCGTCCGAAACAGGCCTCGGCGGCGGACACCACACTCGATTGTTGTTAAGTTATCTACCGCACAGCCGATGTGTTTTGGAAATGTTTTAATGCTTCTGTCGCGCACGATTGCGGTCGGGGCGTGAGTCAAAAAATTGGCAGCTGGTGTAAGCTGAATGACAACATTTAATTTTAAGGAGCACCCCATGAAAACCACGATTACCATTTCCGCCCTGATGCTGAGCGTCGCGATGCTGGCCGGTTGCAACAAGAACGACAATATGGGCCCTGCACAAGAAGCCGGCGCTGCCGTCGACAACGCAGGCGCCAAAGTTGCCGAAGAATCGAAAGAAGCCGCTGCTTCGGTCGATGCTGCTGCTGAACGCGCTGGCGACAAGATGGAAGTTGCCGCTGACAAGGCTGAAGCCAATATGGACGCTGCTGGTCAGCGTATCGATGCCGCGACCGACCGTGCCGGTGCACGTATCGACGCAGCTGGCGCAGAAGTGCGTCAGGAAAGCCGCGAAGCTGCTGCTGCCGCTAAAGAAGCCACCAGCAACGCAACCGCTGCTGCTGGCCGTAGCGTCGAGCGCGCTGGCGAAAAAATGCAGGACGCTTCGAAGTAATTCTCACGAATTAGTTCGAACAGTCGTTCTGTAATGCGCAAGCCGCGACCCGGGCAACCGGTGTCGCGGCTTGTTCACATTAGGCAGCCTGGAGCGCAATGAGCGCATCTCATTTCGCCAGGCAAACTGGTTAGTTCGCCACTCAAAATCCTGTGTACCGGTTTCGACACGTTTCTCGCCCAACTGAGCGAAGTCGGGGCCTGAGGTCGAATACCTGTTGACACCGCCAAACTGAAAAACCTACAGTTTCATTATTGAAGATCTGGTTCCGCAAAGAGAAACCCGCTTCATGGATCCGACGTCGGTGCCTGTCATGGCCGGCCACGACCCGGCACCATCACAATAATGGAGACAGACCGAGTGAAGAAACACATCATCGCAATGGCGGCGCTATGCGCCTGCGTGTCAGTTGCACCGAGCGCCTCCGCGCAATCGGCCATTACCCTGTACGGCATCATCGATGCCGGCCTGACCCGCCTGACCAACGATGGCCCGCAAGGCGACCAGACCAAGGTCGATACCGGCCAGATGCAGGTGTCACGCTGGGGCATCAAGGGTCAGGAAGACCTGGGCGGCGGCATGAAGGCGCGCTTCGGGCTGGAAGGCACGCTGCTCAATGACACGGGTGGCGCCGGCGTCCCGTTTGGCACCCCATCGAGCACGAGCCTGTTCGACCGCGAAGCCACGGTCGGCATCGTCACCAACTACGGCGCGATCGACATCGGCCGCCAGAACATCGTCGGCATCATGTCGGTCGGCATGGCCGATCCGCTGGGCCTGGGCTTTGCCTCCAGCAGCCCGAACGTGCTGTTCTCGGCGATGAACAACGCCGCTGTCTATGCGCCGTATGGTGCCAACAACGGCGGCACAGCCCTGCGCCAAAACAACTCGATCAAGTACACGTCGCCCGTGTTCAAGGGCCTGAGTTTCGCCTTGATGCGCGCCTTCGGCGAGCAGGCGGGGAACGCGCAGAAAACTTCGTACCAGGGCGGCGCGCTGCTGTACAACACCGGCAAGCTGGCCGTTGCCGGCGCCTATGCGCGCATGAAGAACATCACCGACACCGACCTGCTCACGTCGCACGCGTATGGCATCAAGTACGCGTTCCCGGGGGTGACGCTCAAGTCGACCTATTCGTGGAATGAACTGCGCAGCACTGGCCGCAAGATCGCGGTGCTCGGCGTCGGCGCCGATGTGCCAGTGGCGCCGGCCTTCCTGGTCACGGCCGCCGCCTACCAGGTCAAGCGCTCGGGCGACCTGAAGGACGATGCACAGCAATTCATCCTGATCGGCCGCTACCTGATGAGCAAGCGCACGACGGGCTATGTCTCGGTGGGCCACGCGGCGACCGACAGCATTGTCCAGACTGACCAGATCAACCTGGCCCAGAACTTCGTGGCGGTCGGCAGCGACTCGGCCAACCGGTTCACGATGGGCATCATGCACATGTTCTGATGACGACACACGACGACGCGCATTCCCTACCACCCTCCGCCCCACCCGGCTTCGAACGCCTCAACCGCGGTGGGCCGTATATGGCCAATCTGGGCGAGCTGTATTGCCGCAAGGGTGAGGTCGAACGCGAGGGCGAGATCGTGTTCGCGATGCGCATCGAGGACAAGCACACCAATATGCGTGGCATCGCGCATGGCGGGATGCTGGCCAGCCTGGCCGACTCCGCGCTTGGTCTCGGATTGACGCTGTATTGCGAAGGACGCCAGTCGTTCGTGACCGTCAACCTGAGCACCGATTTCATCGACGCGGCCAGGCCCGGCGATTGGGTCGAAGCGCATGTCGAGGTGCAGAAAATGGGCAAGCGGATGGCCTTTGCCAACTGCTTCCTGCAGGTCGGCGCGCGCCGCATCCTGCGCGCCAGCGGTGTGTTTGCGGTGATGAACGCGTTGAAGCCCGACCAGCTGACGGCCGGGTATTGAGCGCCGCCTGATTACGACTCGAGGCGCCGGGCAACCTCGACCAGGCGCGGGCGCACTTCATCGAGCAGAAAGGCGGTCGACACGCTCGACGACGGGCCGCCGCAATTGATCGACATGATCTGGTTGCCGCCGATCGGCATGAAGCCGACCGCGATCCCGTTGACGTCCTTCTGCCAGTCGCCGAACGACGTCGTGCAGCCATACGTCTCGTAGTCGCTCAAGCCCTTGGCCAGACCCGTGCGCATGGCCTCGAATGCGGTTTCGTCCAGCTCCAGCGAGCGGCTCAGGATATCCCTGCGTTCATTCTCGGCGGCCCGCGCCAAATAGGCGCGGCCGATCGCCGACGTCGCCAGCGGCATGCGCGAGCCGACCTGCAGCGCCAGCGCCAGCGCCGCGCTGCTGCGGCACACTTCCACATAGATCATCGACAGCCGGTCCCGCATCGCGATCGACACGGTGGTGCCGGAGAATTCGGCCAGCTCCTGCATCATCGGACGCGCCAGCTGGCGGATATCGAGCCGGGCCAGCATGGCGCTGCCCAGGCCCAGCGTAGCGCTGCCGAGCGTGTAACGCCCGCCCGGCTCCTGCGCCAGATAGCCGAGCGTGGTCAGCGTATAGGTGATGCGGGTGACGGTGGACTTGGGCAAGCCGCAGCGCTCGGCGATCTGCTGGTTGCTCAGTCCCTTGTCGGCTGAGCGAAAGCAGGCCAGGACCTCGAGGCCACGCGCCAGCGCCGTGATGAAGTAGCGTTCTTCGGCGCCACGCGGCGCATCGGCGGCATCAGCGATGTCTCCTGCTTGGACATCGTCAGGAAGGGTGTCGGTCACTGGCATGGGAAGGCCCTGGATAAGAATGGTGGTCAAATTCCATTCTAATCCAGTTCATTTCGCCAAGCAAAACCGGCAGGCATTAACGCTACGTATTGACGTTGTTAAACGACACCGCGCTCCCGCAAGCCGGCCAGCGTGTCTGCCGACAGGCCAAGCAACTCATGCAGCACGTCGTCCGTCCCCTCGCCCAGGCACGGCGGCGCGCTGCGTACCGGCAGGCGTTCGCCATCGAAGCGATAGGGCGAGGCCAGCACCGGGACGCTGCCCACAACGGGATGCGGCATGTCCTTCACCAGACCGCCCTGCTGTGCACGGGTCGACGTCAATGCCTCATGCAGCCCGGCGACCTCGCCACACGGGATACCGACCCGGCTCATGCACGCAAGCAGATCGCTACGCGTGCGCTGCGCCAGTTCGCGTTTGATCTCGGGCATCAGCTCGTCGCGGTGCTGCGTGCGCGCCAGGTTGGTCTTGAAACGTTCATCCAGTGCGATGTCGGGCCGCTCGATCACGTCGTTGCAGAAGCGTATGAACTGGCTGTTATTGCCCACTGCAACGACGAGTGGACCATCCTTCGCCTCATACACGCCATACGGCATGATCGATGGATGCGCATTGCCGTACCGCGGCGGATCGTTCCCGCGCAGCAGCGCTTCCAGGCCGTAGTAGGCGGTGATCATCAGGCCGCAGTCGAACAGCGCCATGCCGATGTGGCGGCCCTTGCCCGTCTTTTCGCGCTCGTACAGCGCCGCCAGCACGCCCTGCGCCGCATACATCCCCGTCATCATGTCGACCGCGGCCACGCCGAATTTCAACGGCGGCTGGGTCGGCTCGCCATTGAGCGCCATCAGGCCCGATTCGCCCTGGATCACCAGGTCGTAGCCGGGCCGCGCGGCTTCCGGGCCGGTGCGGTCGTAACCGGTGATCGAGCAGTAGATCAGGCCCGGCTGCTCGTCCTTCAGGGCGTCGTAGCCCAGGCCCAGCCGCTCGATATCGCCGAACTTGAAGTTCTGGATCACGATGTCGCTCTTGCGGATCAGATCCCGCGCGATGGTTTGGCCTTCAGGTGTTTTCAGGTCAAGGCACACCGAACGCTTGTTGCGGTTGACGCTATTGAAGTATGCGGTTTCGGTGGCGCCGATGCGCATGCCCCAGTCGCGCGTATCGTCGCCGCGCTCGGGATGCTCCACCTTGATCACTTCCGCGCCCAGGTCGCCCAGCACCATCGCGCACCAAGGCCCGGCCAGCACACGGGAGAAGTCCAGCACGCGCACGCCGGAAAGAGGCAAAGCAGATTTGTCAGTCAACATAACACTCCAGATACCCGGCCTCTCCACAAGAGCCGGCAAACATCATTGTTCTCGCCGACCCGCGGCTGCAGCGCCCCGCAGCGCTGCGAAAGCGGGCGCGCGTTTGTCAAAGAAGGCGGCAATGCCTTCCTGCGCTTCGTCGTCGCCCTGCGACTGCACCATCAGCGCGGCTTCCAGGTCGAGCTGGTCGGCCAGGCTTGCGGCCCCGGCATTCTCGCACAGCACCTTGATGCGCCCATTGGCGTTGACTGGCCCTGCGGCCACGCGCGCAGCCAGCGCCAGCGCCTCGGCCAGCGCCTGTCCCGGCGCGGCCAGGCGGTTGACCGCGCCCAGCGCATAGAGGCGCGCGGCCGGCAAGCGCTCGCCTAGCAGGCAGAGCTCGGTCAGTAACTGGCGCGACATGCAGCGCGCCAGAAACGCCGTCGCGCCGCCATCCGGACTCAGGCCGACCTTGACATATGCCATCGAAAAGAAGGCATCGTCGGCCGCGACCACCATATCGCATGCCAGCGCCAGGGACAGGCCGGCGCCGGCCGCCCCACCCTCGACGGCGGCAATCACCGGCTTCGGGCAGGCGCGCAGTGCGCGCACCAGGTCGTGCAAGCGTTCGACCTTGGCGCGCCGCTCGTCCGGCGCCAGTGCGCGGCGCGTGGCCAGCTGGCGCAAGTCGCCACCGGCGCAGAAAAAGTCGCCATCGCCGACCAGCACAATGGCGCCGATGGCCGGGTCCTGCGCCGCCTGGTCGAGCGCGGCCGGCAGCGCGTCGTACAGTGCCGGGGTGATCGCATTCTTCGCCGCCGGATTGCTGTTGACGAGAATGCGCACCGCGCCGTCGGTGCGCATCATGAGGCCGGGGGCGGTCATGCGGCTGCGGTCTCGCTGGTTTCAGTGGACTCGCGCCCCAGTGCGATATAGCGCGCCAGGTGATGGTCTTCATCGCCCAGTTGATGGTCGATCATCACCAGGCGCTTGGCGTAGTGCGCCAGCGGCAGCTCCCAGGTCATGCCGATGCCGCCGTGCAGCTGGATGCATTCTTCCGCCACCAGCGTGCCGATCCGTCCGATGCTGGCCTTGGCGGCTGACAGGCTGCGCTCACGCGTGATGCGGTCGGCATCCAGGGCAGACGCGGCATTGATCACCGCCGAGCGAGCCTGTTCGATCTCGAGCAGCAGGTCGGCCATGCGATGCTGCAGCGCCTGGAAGCTGCCGATTACGACGCCGAACTGCTTGCGCGTGCGCAGGTAGTCGAGGGTCGCTTCCTTGGCCGCTTCCATCGCGCCCAGCGCTTCCGCGCACAGGGCCAGCACGCCGCGTCCGACAGCGCGCTCGAGCGCCGCAAATCCCTGCCCCGGCTCGCCGAGCAGTGCGTCGGCACCGACCCGCACGCCGCTGAAGGTCAGCTCGGCCACACGGCCGCCGTCCATCGTCGGTGTACCCACCATCGACACGCCGGCCGCATCGGCAGGAACCAGGAACAGCGAGATACCCGCTTCGTCATCGACCGCGCCCGCCGTGCGCGCCGACACCACAATCCACTGAGCCTGTTCAGCGTTGGCCACCACGGCCTTGGCGCCGCCGATCACCCAGCCATCGTCGTCGCGGCGCGCGCTCGTCGCAACGCGCGCCAGTTCGTAATGCGCGCCCGGTTCGTCGTGGGCAAACGCGGCGATGACTGACGCATCGGCGATGCTGGCCAACACCTCTTTCTGCGCATCGCTTCCAGCTGCCGCGATGGCTTCAGCTGCCAGTACGGCACTGCCCAGCAGCGGCTCGAGCACCAGGCCACGGCCCAGCGCCTCGAACACGACCGCGATGTCAAAACCGGCCCCGCCAAAGCCGCCGTCTTCTTCGCGCAGCAGCATGCCTACCACGCCCAGTTCGGCGAACTGCTGCCACATGGCGTTGGAAAAACCTTCTGGCGAGGCGGCGATCTTGTGCCGCGCTTCGATGTGATATTGCTGGGCGATGAAGCGGTTCAGGCTATCGGCCAGCATGCGCCGTTCTTCTGTATGTTCGAAGTTCATGTCGCTTGCCCTTACAGTCCGAGGATCATCTTGGAGATGATGTTTTTCTGGATCTCGTTGGAGCCGCCGAAGATCGACAGCTTGCGGTTGTTGAAGTATTGCGCAGAGGCGGCAGCGGCGAAATCCGGGCCGAAACTTGGACCATCGTTGGCCGCATCGAGCATGTCCTGCGTGAACGGGCGCGCATACACGCCCATCGCGCGCCGCGTCAACGCATTGATCTCCTGGCGGATCTCGGTGCCGCGAATCTTGAGCATCGAGCTCTCCGCACCCGGCGCGCCCCCGCCGGCCACCGCCGCGATCACGCGCAGATTGGTGGTCTTCATGTTTTCGAGGTCAATCTCGACAAGCGCCAGGCGGCGCGCAAAGCCCGGATCGTCAGCCAGCGGCTTGCCGCCACGCGTCTGCTCCTGCGCGATGCGCTTCAGGCGCGCCAGCGCCGCCATCGAGAAGCCGACACCGGCGATGTTCGTGCGCTCGTAGGTGAGCAGATATTTGGCGCAGGTCCAGCCGCGATGCTCTTCGCCGACCAGGTTCTGCGCCGGCACCCGCACATCGGTAAAGAACACTTCGTTGACTTCGCGCTCGCCATCGAGCAGCGTGATCGGGCGCACATCGACACCCGGTGACCCCATGTCGATCAGCAGGAAGCTGATGCCCTCCTGCTTCTTGGCGCCCGCATCGGTGCGTACCAGGCAGAAAATCATGTTGGCGTGCTGGCCGAGCGTGGTCCAGGTCTTCTGGCCATTGACGATGTAATGCTCGCCGTCCGCGTCCACACCGCGCACGGCGCTGCACTTGACTGCCGCCAGGTCCGAGCCGGCGCCCGGCTCCGAATACCCCTGGCACCACCAGTCCGAGCCATCCAGGATGCGCGGCAGCCAGTAGTCCTTCTGCGCCTGGTTGCCGTATTTGATCAGGACCGGACCCAGCATGTTCACGCCGAACGGCACGATGCGCGGCGTATTGGCCAGCGCGCACTCGGTCTCGAAGATGAATTTTTCAATGGCGTCCCAGCCCGGGCCGCCGTATGCTTCCGGCCAGTGATTGGCCAGCCAGCCGCGCTCATTCAGGATCGCGTGCCAGCGCTCCATGTCGGCCTTCGACAGGTGCTTGCCATTAGCGACTTTGCTTGAGAGGTCCTGCGGCAGCTTCTCGGCCAGGAACGCCCGTACCTCGTCGCGAAAGCGCTCTTGCTCGGGGGTGAAATGTAAATCCATGATGATCCTTTAGAAAATCTCGAACAGGCCCGCAGCGCCCATGCCGCCGGCGATACACATCGTGACCACGGCGTACTTCGCGCCGCGGCGCCGGCCTTCAATCAGAATGTGGCCGGCCAGTCGCGCGCCCGTCATGCCGAACGGATGGCCGATCGAAATCGCCCCACCGTCGACGTTCAGGCGCTCGTCGGGGATGCCGAGTTGCTGCTGGCAGTAGATCGCCTGCGAGGCAAACGCTTCATTCAGTTCCCACAGGTCGATGTCGTCCACCGTCAGGCCAAAGCGCTTCAAGAGCTTGGGTACCGCGAACACGGGGCCGATGCCCATTTCATCCGGCTCGCAGCCGGCCACCGCCATGCCACGGAAGGCGCCCAGCGGGGTCAAGCCCAGACGCTCGGCTTCTTTTGCTTCCATCATCACGCAGGCCGACGCGCCATCGGACAGCTGCGACGCATTGCCGGCAGTGACGAACTTGCCCTCGCCCATGACCGGCGCCAGCTTGGCCAGGCCTTCATAGGTCGTGCCGCGCCGGTTGCAGGTGTCTTCGGCAATCGTGACTTCGCGGTGGCTGACTTCTTTCGTCTCCTTGTCGGTGACGGCCATGGTCGTGGTGCAGGCGACGATTTCCTCGCTGTAGCGGCCGGCCAGCTGCGCCGCTTCGGTCTTGCGCTGGGACTCGAACGAGAAGCGGTCCTGCGCTTCGCGGCTGATGTTGTAGCGCGCGGCGACGATGTCGGCGGTGTCGATCATCGGCAGATACAGGTCCGGCTTGTGTTCCAGGATCCACGGATCGATGCCCGAATCGCCGCTGTCGCGGCTGCGGATGTGCGAGATGCTTTCCACGCCGCCGGCGATGATGGCCGGTGCGCCATCGACGATGATGCGGCCAGCGCCGATGGCGATCGCCTGCAGGCCCGAGGCGCAGAAGCGGTTCACGGTGGTGCCGGCGATCGTGATCGGCAGGCCGGCGCGGATCACGCTCTGGCGCGCGATATTGCGCCCGGTGGTGCCTTCCGGATAGCCGCAACCGAGAATCGCATCCTCGATCATGGCCGGATCGATGCCGGCGCGCTCGACGGCGGCGCGCACGGCAAACGCAGCCAGCTGCGCGCCGGGGGTGATGTTGAATTCGCCGCGGTGCGCCTTGGTCAGCGGGGTGCGGGCAGTTGAAACGATGACAGCTTCGCGCATGGCGAGTCTCCTGACAAATTGATGACGATAGGGTCTACGCGGATTGATTCAGGCTGGCGAAATTGGCGCCCTTGTCGACCAGCTCGACCAGCAGCGGCGACGGCTGCCAGAACAGCGGATCTTCCTTGGCAAACTCGCGGATGTCGGCCAGGATCGTCGGCAGGCCGACCGTGTCGGCATACTGCATCGGGCCGCCGCGGTAGCGCGGGAAGCCGTAGCCGTGCACGAACGTCACGTCCACATCGAGCGGCCGCAGGGCGATCTTCTGGTGCACGACATTGGCACCCTCGTTGATCATCGCGGCCAGGTAGCGGCGCACGATCCCGGCGTCGCTGAAGCTGCGCGGTGATTTGCCGGCGCGTTCACGTTCGGCATCGATGATGACCTCGACTTCCGGATCGGGCGTGCCGACGCGGGCGCCGTCCGGATACAGGTAGTAGCCGCGCCCGGTTTTCTGCCCGAACCAGCCCCGTTCGCACAGGCGGTCGGCAATCTGCACGTAACGGGCGCGCGGGTCACGCGTAGGGGCGCGCCGCTTGCGCGTGGCCCAGCCGATGTCGCCACCGGCCAGGTCGGACACCTGGAACGGCCCCATTGGGTAGCCGAAGTCGCGCAGTGCCTTGTCGATCTGGTAGGGCGAGGCGCCGTCTTCCATCATCGCGTGGGCAGCCTGGCCATACACGGCGAGGATGCGGTTGCCGATGAAACCGTCGCACACGCCGGCGCGCACGGGCACCTTGCGCAGCTTCTTCGCCAGGTCAAAGGCGGTGGCGACCACGTCGTCGGCCACCTTGGCCGGCACGACGATCTCGAGCAGCTTCATGATGTTCGCCGGCGAGAAGAAATGCAGGCCGACGACATCCTGCGGGCGCGAGATGGCGGCTGCGATCTCGTCGATGTCGAGGTAGGACGTATTGGTGGCCAGCACCGCACCGGGTTTGCAGACCCGATCGAGTTCGGCAAACACGGCGTGTTTCACGGCCATGTCCTCGAACACGGCTTCGATCACCAGATCGGCCTGGGCCAGCGCGTCGTACGACGTGCTGCCATTGAAGCGCGCCATGGTGGCGTCTTTGGCGTCCGGTGTGATGCGACCCTTGGCGATCAGGCCGTCATATACCTTCTCGACATGCTTGCGGCCGCGCGCCAGCGCCTCGTCGTCGCGCTCGATCATCGTGACGGGCAAGCCGGCATCGAGGACGGCGACGGCGATGCCGGCGCCCATCGTGCCGCCACCGACGACACCGATGCTACTGATCGGGCGTGGTTTGGCATTGCGCGTCTCCGGCGCCCTGGCCGTTTCGCGCTCGGAGAAGAAGGCGTGTACCAGGCCGGCGCGCTGCGGGCTGTCGAGGCATTCGAGGAACAGCTTGCGCTCGAGCGCCTGGCCTTCGTCGAACGGCAGCTCGAGCGCGCCCTGCACTGCGTCGACGATTTTCAGGGGCGAGAACAGGCCGCGCGATTTTTTGGCCGTCTCGGTGCGTGCGCTGTCGATCGCGGCGCGCTGGGCTGCCGTGTCGGCGAGCTGCGCGGCGTCGCGGGTGCGCCGCACCGGCGCCCCGCCCTGCACCAGCTCCTGCGCATAGGCCAGGCCTGCTGCGAGTGGATCGGCGCCATCCACCACCCGGTCAACCAGGCCCAATTTTGCCGCTTCGGCCGCGCCCACATGGCGACCGCTCAGCATCAGGTCGAGCGCTGCGGCGGCGCCGATCAGGCGCGGCGTGCGCTGAGTGCCGCCGGCGCCCGGCAGCAGGCCAAGTGCCACTTCGGGCAAGCCCAGTTTCGCTGCCGGCAGCGCCAGCCTGTAGTGGGCCGCCAGCGCGATCTCGAGTCCGCCGCCGAGCGCAGCGCCGTGGATCACGGCAATCACCGGTTTGCTGCAGGCTTCGATACCGTTACAGACGTCGGGCAGGAACGGCGTCATCGGTGGCTTGCCGAACTCGCGGATATCGGCGCCGCCGATGAAGGTCTTGCCGCTGCCGACGATCAGCACGGCCTTCACCGCAGCGTCGGCCCCGGCTGCGTCGATCGCCGCAGTCAGGCCGCGCCGGACGTCGACGCCGAGCGCATTGACGGGAGGATTGTCGATGGTGACGACGAGAATGTCGCCGTGCATGGCACGAGCGACCGGGCCAGTTGCGCCGGTGTGCATGAGCTGTCTCCTTGATTTTGTATTGGATGCCACCCCGGTTCGCTGTGCGAAACCGTGTTTTGCATTTCTTGTTGCGATCAACGATAACCGATTTTTCGCGAAAATGTAAACGACTTCGCGGTGCCGCTTTTGCGGGAAAAACCGGAAGATTCGGTGATTCGCTGTGCGAAATGCATCGATTTAGCGTAATTACCGATACCAGGTGTTTCGCTCTGCGAACGACCATTTCACAAAAACTGTTGACACTCCCGTTTTCGGTATGTGAATATCCGACTCAAGCCCAGCCGGAGATGCCGGGCATAGGAGACAAGAATGGACTCGATCCAGTCATTGGAAAACCCTTTGCTGGCGGCACCCGCCACCTCGCAAGAGCTGTTGCAAGGGTTACCACAAGCGCCGCAAGACGACGCACCCGACGAAGACAACGGCAAGGACCGCCAGTTCGTCACAGCCCTGGCGCGTGGCCTGGAAATTCTGCGCTGCTTCCGCCCGGGCGAGGCGTATCTCACCAATAGCGAGATGGCCAAGCGCACCGGCATGCCCAAGCCGACGATTTCACGCCTGACCTACACGCTGACCAAACTCGGCTACCTCACGTATTCGGCCGACCAGGGCCGTTACCAGCTCGGCGCCCCGGTGCTGGCGCTTGGCTACACCCTGCTCGCCAATCTCGACGTACGCAAACTGGCCCGGCCGGCGATGCAGGAACTGGCCGAATACGCCCAGTGCAGCGTGGCGATCGGCATCCGCGACCGCCTGCACATGGTGTATGTCGAAGCCTGCCGTGGCAGCGCTGCGGTCACGCTGCGGCGCGATGCCGGTTCGCGCATCCCGCTGGCCACCACCGCGATGGGCAAGGCGTATCTGTGCGGGCTGCCGCAAACCGACCGCGATTTTTTGATGGACCACATTCGCCTGACGGCCGACACCAACTGGCCCAAGCTCAAGGCCGACATCGAACAGGGCTTCAAGGATTACCAGGACCGCGGCTTTGTCCTGTCGTCCGGCCTGTGGGACGCGAACATCAGCGCCGTGGGCGTGCCGCTGCTCGACCAGGACATTGCCAGGACGATGGCATTCAACTGCGGCGGCCCGGCCTTTTTGCTGCCCTACGAAAAACTGGTCGAGGACCTTGGTCCGCGCCTGGTGCAACTGGTACGCAACGTCGAAATCAGCATGGGCCGGCATATCGGCTAGCGGTGCCGTGGTACCGGCAATCAGGGAGGACGCCGCACGATGCGGTGAGGCCCCCGGCTTGCCGTCGTTGTTGACTATTCCTACATTCACTAAAAAATAACGGAGACATGATGAAGGCAAACAAGATCGTCCTCGCCATTCTGGCACTGGGCACCGTCGGCACCGTCGGCAGCATCAACCTGGCAAGTGCCGAAGAATTCCTGGTCGGCGTGCAGATTCCACTGACCGGACCACTGGCCCGCGTCGGCCTGGGTACCCAGGAAGGCATCCGCGTCGCGGCCGAGGTCTTCAACAAGACAAACGGCAAGCACACGATCAAACTGATCACCGTCGACGACGAATCGGCGCCGGCCAAGGCCGTGGCGGCAGTGGAAAAGCTGGCCAGCCAGAACGTGGTGGCCATCACGGGCGGTTACGCGTCCAACAATATCTCGCCAGCCTCGGATGCCGCCGGCAAACTGGGCCTGGCCTATGTGACGTCGGGCGGCGTTGACGATGGCCTGGTCAATGCCGGTCGCAAGAATTTCTTCCGCATCAATAACACCCAGGGTTACCAGAAGGCGCTCGTCGGCCTGCTCACCGACCTCAACGTCAAGTCGGTGTCGATCATCTATTCGACCAAGGATGCGACCCACGGCCTGGCCGCGGACGTCGAGAAAACGCTGGCAGCCAAGGGCGTCAAGGTCGTCACGCACGCGTTCGATCCGTTGATCACCGACTTCAAGCCGATCATCAACAAGGTGAAGCTGCGCGACCGCTCCGAATTCATCGTCATGGTCGGCTACGAAAACGACTACGTCGGCATCCTGCGCGCCGCGCGGGTGCTCAAGCCGAGCATCAAGGGCGTGGCCGGCGTGTGGTCACTGGCAACGCCAAAGATGGCGGCCGATTTCCCGGACCTGATGCCGAACGTGTACGGCACCGCCGTGCTGCCATTCCCCGTGCAGTTCTCGACCGAAGAAGGCAAGCGCTTTGCCGACGGCTACAAGGCCTTACTGAACAAGGACCCGGATTACCTGGGCCAGTTCGGCTATGTCCAGTCGATGCTGCTGTTTGAAGCGATCGCACGCGCCGCCGACAAGGGCACGCTGAAAAAAGGCGGCGTGATCGACGAAATGCGCAAGACCGATCGCCAGACCCTGATCGGCCGGGTGCAGTTCGATGCCAGGGGCGACAACCCGAACTTCACGCAGCGCATGGGCCAGCACCAGGGCAAGAAGGTCGAACTGGTGTGGCCGAAAGAATCGGCCACCGCCAAGCCGGTGTACCCGGGCCTGCCCTGGTAACGCTGTGAGCACATGAGTAAGCGCATGAGCGAGACGGGCAGGATCCCCCTGCCCGCGTGAATAATCGATTGGATGCAGAAATGACGGACTTGATTCTACAAGCCGTGTATTCCGGGTTGTTGCAGGGCGGCTCCTACGCCCTGATTGCACTGGGACTGGCGCTCGTGTTCGGCGCCATGAACGTGATCAACCTGGCGCACGGTGAACTGGTATTGCTGGCGGCGTACATCGCCTACACGGTCGAATCGCAACTCGGCTGGAATCCGCTGGCCGCGATTCCCGCCGCCGTGATCATCGTGACCATCACCTCGAGCCTGCTGTATTTCCTGGTCAGCCGGGTGACGGTGCACCGCGAAATCAATTCGCTGACGCTGACCTTCGGCGTCGGCGTGATCCTCACCAACCTGGTCCTGATGATCTGGAGCGCCGATGTGCGCACCACGAGCTCGACCTGGATGCAGGAAGCCTTCATTCTAGGCGAGCTCTACAGCATGCGCAGCGAAGTGCTGTTCTTTGGCGTGAGCCTCGTGCTGATCGTGGCGCTGTGGTGGTGGTTGTCGCGCAGCTGGTATGGCCGCGCCGTGCGCGCCGTATCGAGCAACCGCGACGCGGCCAAGCTGATGGGGATCAACCCTGGACGCACCGAGCTGGTGTCGTTCATCGTGGCCGGCATCCTGGCCGCCTTTGCCGGTGTCGCCCTGTTCAGCTACGGCGTCGTCACGCCGGGCTATGGCAGCGTACTGACCGTGAAAGCCTTCATCATCACCGTGCTGGCGGGCCTCGGCTCGATCCCTGGCGTGCTGATCGGCGCAATCCTGCTGGGCGTGGCCGAATCGCTGACGATCACGCTGGCCAGTTCGGCGCTGCAAGAGCTGGCCGGCATGGGCCTGTTCCTGGTGGTGCTGTTCGTGATGCCCAATGGCCTGTTTGGTGTGGCACGGAGGCGCGGATGAAACTCAACAAACTCCTGATCGCCACGCTGGTGGCGACGTACCTCGTGGTGCCATTCGCGCTGGGCGGCAACAGCTATGTCATGAGCCTGGTCATCGCCTCGCTGATCATCGGCGGCGTCGCGCTGTCGTGGGCGCTGCTGGGCAACCTGGGTGGCATGGTCAGCTTCGGCCATGCGGCGTTCTTTGGCGTGGGCGCCTACACGTCGGCCGTGCTGACGATGCAGTACAACGTGCCGGTCTTCATCGGCCTGGTGCTGGGCGGCGTCGGTGCGGTGCTGTCGGCGGTCCTGATGCTGCCCGTGCTGCGCCTGCGCGGTCCCTACTTTGCGCTGGCAATCCTGGCGTATGCGCACATCTTCCGCATCGTGGCCACTGAATGGACCTCGGTCACGAACGGCGCTGGCGGCATTGCCAGGATCCCGGCCCTGCCGACCGTGTTCGATTACAATTTCGGCACCCACACCGGCAATTACCTCGTGATCCTGACGATGGTATTGCTGTTTGCCTGGGCCTATGACGTCATCCGCCGCAGTCCGCACGGCCTGGCGCTGCGCGCCATGCACGACAGCGAGGATGCGACGCGCGTGGTGGGCGTGAACAACACGCTGCTCAAGGGCCTGATGCTGCTGGTGTCGGCCTTCATGTGCGGCGCCGTGGGCGCCTTCAATGCCCACTACATCAACTTCCTCGAACCGGATTACGCCTTCAGTGCGGTATGGGTAACGATCCCGATCGTGGCGGCGATCTTCGGCGGCTACCGCACGATCACGGGCCCGCTGATCGGCGCCGTCGTCGTGTATCTGGTCGACCAGTTATTCATCAAGAATTTCATGCCCACCGGACACCAGCTGGTTCTTGGTGTGGTGCTGGTCGTGATGATCATTGCCAGCCCGGATGGCCTGCTGGGCATGATCCGCCGGGCGCTAAGGAAAAAACATGCTGCAACTTGAAAACGTCACCGTCCGCTTCGGCGGCCTCACGGCGGTCAACGATGTCACGCTGGCGGTCGGCACCGGAGACCTGGTAGGCCTGGTCGGCGCCAACGGCGCTGGCAAGACCACGCTGTTCAATGCCATTTCGGGACTGGTGCGCCCGACCACGGGCCGCATCCTGTTCAATGGTGCCGATGTGCTCAAGGCGCCGATGTACCAGCGTGCGCGCATGGGCATCGGGCGCACCTTTCAGATCCCGCAGCCGATGCACGAGCTGACCGTGCGCCAGAACCTGGAAGTGGCGCAGCGCTTTGGCACGGGCTCGGTCGACAAACGCCGCATCGACGAGATTCTGGACTTCACCAACCTGGCCGCCAAGGCCGGGCGCGATGCATCGAGCGGCCTGGCGCTGACCGAACTGAAGGCGCTCGAAGTGGCCAAGGCGCTCTCCACCAACCCGAAACTGCTGCTGCTCGACGAAGTGCTGGCCGGCCTGGAAACGAGTGGCAAGCGCAACTTCATGAACATGCTCAAGGACCTGCACGCCAAGTTCTCGGTCGGCATCCTGATCATCGAGCATGACATCGACACCATCAGCAATCTGTGCCAGCGGGTGGCGGTGCTGAACTTCGGCGGCATGATCGCCGAAGGCACGCCGGCCGAGGTCTTCAACAACCCGGCCGTCATCAAGAGCTATACCGGAGGCGAGGTCGACCATGCTTGAGATTCAGAACGTGCGCGCCGGTTATGGCGCGATCAATGTGCTGTGGGATTTGTCGCTCAGCATCGCACCGGGCAAGCTGACCACGATCATCGGCCAGAACGGCGCCGGCAAGACCACGCTGTTGCGCGCCATGATGGGCTTGATCCCCGTGTCGCAAGGCACGATCACGCTCGACGGCAAGCCGCTCAACGGCACCCCGACCTGGGACATGCACAAGGTGTCAATGGCCATGATTCCCGAAGGCCGCATGGTGTTTCGCGACATGACGGTCGAGGAAAACCTGATGATGGGCGCGTTTGCACCGCAGCACCGCGCGCATGCCGCGCGCAATCTGGAACGCTCGTTCGAGATGTTCCCGCGCCTGCGCGAGCGGCGCCGGCAGATGGCCGGTTCGCTCTCGGGCGGCGAGGCGCAGATGCTGGCCATGGCGCGCGGCCTGATGAGCGACCCGAAGGTCCTGATCATCGATGAGCCGTCGCTGGGCCTCGCGCCCGTGATGGTCAACGAACTGTTTGCGATCCTGAAGCGCCTGAAGGACGACGGCCGCACCATGATCCTGGTCGAGCAGAACACGCACCGCGCGGTGGGCGTGGCCGACCACGTCTACTTGATGCAGAGCGGTAAGGTCGTGCTGTCGCAGGCGGCAAGCGAAGTCAGCCTCGAGCATCTGCACGGGTTGTATTTTGCACGCGACAGCGGGGCCATGGCATGAATCTGATCGAACAATACGGCCCGCGTGAGACAATGGAATACGACGTCGTGATTGTCGGCGGCGGGCCAGCTGGCCTGTCGGCGGCGATCCGGCTGAAGCAACTGGCTGCTGAAAAGGGCCAGGAAGTCACCGTTTGCGTGCTGGAAAAAGGCGGCGAGCTGGGTGCGCACATCCTGTCCGGCGCCGTGATGGATCCGCGCGCGATGAATGAGCTGATCCCCGACTGGAAAGAAAAAGGTGCGCCGCTCAATACGGCCGTGACCGAAGATCGCGTCCTGTTCCTGACCGAGACCAAGTCGTTTGCCACACCGGCGTTTGCCATCCCGCCAGCGCTGGCCAATCACGGCAACTATGTGATTTCGCTGGCCAATGTCGTGCGCTGGCTGGGCCAGCAAGCCGAAGCGCTGGACGTGGAAATCTTCCCGGGCTTCCCGGCCGCTGAAATCCTGTACAACGAAGACGGCTCGGTCAAGGGCGTCGCGACCGGCAATATGGGCATGCGCCGTACTACCAATGGTGACGGCGAGCCCGGCCCTGACTTCCAGCTCGGCATGGAGCTGCATGCGAAGTACACGTTCTTCGCCGAAGGGTCGCGCGGTAATCTGGGACGCCAGCTGATGGCCAGGTATGAACTGAACAAGGGCAAGGACCCGCAGACCTACGGCATCGGCATCAAGGAGCTGTGGGAAATCGATCCGGCCAAGCACCAGCCGGGCCTGGTGATCCACACGGCCGGCTGGCCGCTGCCAAACGACACGTATGGCGGCTCGTTCCTGTATCACCTGGAAAACAACCAGGTTGCAGTCGGCTATGTGGTCGGGCTGTCGTACCAGAATCCGTACCTGTCGCCGTATGAAGAGTTCCAGCGCTATAAAACGCACCCGGCCATTCGCGGCTTCTTTGAAGGCGGCAAGCGAATTTCGTACGGCGCGCGTTCGATCACAGCCGGCGGCCTGCAATCTTTGCCCAAGACCGTATTCCCGGGCGGCGCGCTGATCGGCTGCGATGCGGGCTTTTTGAACACCAGCCGCATCAAGGGCAGCCACGGCGCGATCAAGACCGGCATGCTGGCGGCCGAAGCGGCGTTTGCCGCGCTGGGA